>Ga0208256_1000453_pt1 | contig 9169 bp, 6 predicted proteins | sample CryBogCBH22Jun08_FD_184608 | JGI IMG/M metagenome (GOLD analysis project Ga0208256, IMG submission 184608) | Freshwater microbial communities from Crystal Bog, Wisconsin, USA - CBH22Jun08 (SPAdes) | ecosystem: Environmental > Aquatic > Freshwater > Lake | place: Crystal Bog, Wisconsin, USA... | reverse complement strand
CTTTCTGTATATGGTGATTATTCATATTTTGAAACATATACATCTACAACAAGTGCTCTCTCAGTAACCAATCACGGTCAGGGACCAGCTATTGTTGCCGTACAGTATGGTGATCAGCCTGTTGTACGCTTTATTGATGCTAATAACGCTAGTGCACCAGACGGTGTTGATGCTTTCTCAATCGAGAGTGGTGGTAATATTGTTATAAACGGTAATGATGCGGTACCAGGTAGACGTGTTACAATAGCCGGAAGTATGACAGCTTCTGGTAATACAGAATTTCAAGCGGGTTCAGCAGCAGGTGCTCGCTCAACAGCATCAAATAGAGGTATTTCTATCGGAGATGATTCAGTATCGTTTAATAGTAGTCTTGCTTATGGAAGTCGTTCTTTTGCAGCAGGTGAATCAAATATAGCTAGTGGATCAGGTTCTTTTGTAATAGGTTTCGGTAACCTAGCATCAGGTAATTATAGTGTAGCAGCTGGTCTTACAAATATTGCATCAGGTTCTGCAGCTCTTGCTCTCGGTCAAAATAACATTGCAAGTAATACAAACGCTTTCGCACATGGTAAAACAACAATCGCCGCTGGTATTCATTCACATGCTGAAGGTAGATTCACTGCGGCTTCAGGATCCAATGCACACTCCGAAGGTGAATACACAAATGCTACAGGACTAGCATCACACGCAGAGGGTCAATATACAAGCTCTTTAGGATCATTTTCACACTCTGAGGGTCAATACACTGTTTCAATTGGTGCTGAATCTCACACAGAAGGTCAATATACAAGTGCTTATGGGATTGCAAGTCATGCTGAAGGCCTTAATAGTAGATCATTTGCTACTGGATCACATGCTGAGGGTTATTTTACAGCTGCCTCAGCACTCTATTCTCATACTGAAGGTCAGTATACAAGCGCTTTTGGGGTTGGTGCTCATGCTGAAGGCTTGCTCTCTATTGCCTCAGGTGGATGGAGTCACGCTGAAGGGTATAATACAATAGCAGCTGGTATTGGAGCACATACAGATGGCGCTAATACAGTAGCTTATGGTAGCTACAGTCGTGCTGGTGGATTAACTACTGTCGCTGTAGGCTCTGCGTCGATGAGTATTGGTTATGCAACTACTGCGTATGGTAATTATAGTTTAGCGACAGGCATTTCGACATATGCAGCTAACTCAGGTACTATTGCAGCAGGATCTGGTTCTCAAGCTTACGGTATTAACAGTATTGCATTTGGTAATAATACTCTTGCTACCGGTGACGATTCTTTTGCAGCTAATACAACAAATATTGCAGCAGGATCCGGTTCATTCGCAGCTGGCCGTAGTACACGTGCTCTTGGTGAAACATCATTTACAACAGGATTAGGTACAGTAGCTACTAATTGCTTTACCCATGCTGAAGGTAAATACACAAGTGCTTTTGGCCCGGAGACACACGCTGAGGGAAATTTAACATATGCCTACGGTGCTGACAGTCACGCAGAAGGTTACGGTTCATCAACTTATGGACCTGCAAGTCACGCAGAAGGTATCAATACATCAACTGGTCCTCTTGCATCTGGTGCATACGCGAGTGGTTATGCCTCTGTAGCACAGGGCGCTGCTTCAATAGCTGCGGGTTACCGTGCTTACGCTGCAAAAGATTTCTCTTATGTATGGTCAGGTGATAGTACAGCTCTTTCAGGTATCTCATCAACAAGTACAGGTCAGTACCTAGTATCAGCACCTGGTGGTATATATTTCCCAGGAAATGTAGGTATTGGTACATCTAACAATACTAATGCTTTAACAATAGTCGGTGATACAAGTGCTGCTGGTAATATGACAATTACTGGTAATCTTTCTGTCTATGGTGCTCTTTCCTATCTTGATACTATTGTTTCTATTACTAGTGCATTATCTGTTATAAATCTTGGTACAGGCCCAGCTCTAGTAGTATCACAAAAGGGAGTCCAGCCAATTGCAAGATTTGAAGACGCAGATGGCTTTAACGCACTGTTTATTGAGGATAGCGGGTTCGTTGGTATTAATATTGGTACACCAGCTGAACGTTTAACAGTCGCAGGTAATGTAAGTGCCTCGGGTGGTTTAAGTGCTAACGGTGGCTATCATGCCAACGCTGTTGGTATTGGTACAAATGCACCAGGTGTAAGTCTATATAGCGGTGCTACAAACACAGTAAAGCTTGATATCAACAATAATACTGTTTTACCTCTTTCAGCCACAACAGGTACAATCGTACATCTTACACAAGCTGATAGTACAAACAATAGAATTCTTGTTGATTCATTTGGTGCTGTTGCAAATGCACGTCCATCATTCACAGGTCGTCATGCTGAAGGTACCGGTGCAAACCCAACAGCGGTTGTTACCGGTGATGTACTATGTGAGTTTACTGGTCAAGGTTTTGGTGCTACTAAATACAGTTCTACCTCACGTGGTAGAATGACAATTAATGCAGCTGAAACATGGACTGATACCGCCAACGGCACTTATCTTACATTCCAGACAACACCGAATACAACTCTCAATACAGCAGAGGCTGTCCGTATTGATCAGACCGGTAATGTTGGCATTGGTATAACAACACCAGCTGAACGCTTAACTGTTGCAGGCAACGTAAGTTCATCAGGTGGTTTAAGTGCTAACGGTAGTTATTATGCTAATAACGTAGGTATTAAGATTAATAACCCTGCTGTTGAGCTAACAGTATCGGGGTCAATTAGTGCTTCAAACACATTATCAGCTAATAATGCATTTTTCTACAATAGTGTAAGCGCTAATTATATTAAAGCCTATTCAACAGAAAGTAATCAAGTAACAGCAAATACTATTTACGGCTTTGGATCTGAAACAGTATTTACCGATGGATCGAGTTTAACAGGTAATGGGCTTAATACACTTACGTTGAATTATCTTAACGGCGTTTATAATTCCTCATTCGAAGTATTCACAACATCAGGTGGTTACATTCAGGTACCAACAGTATCTGCTACTACACTATCGGCTAGATATGTTACCCTCATTCATGGTCAACCAAACGATGGTGTTAATCCAATTTTTAGAATCGGTGAACAAGACACAACTCTTGATGGTTCTATTATCCGTGGTTTCTCAGGTTTTGATTTGTTCTATAATGAAATATCAAACCTTCTAACCTTACAGTCTAACTTTAGTGCTTCGTACACTCCTGTTACCGCAGTATTAGTTGATCGTTTTGGTAATACAGGTCTCGGAATTGCACCAACCAGTTCACGTCTAACAGTTGCTGGTTCAGTTAGTGCATCTGGTGGTCTTTCAGGCAACAACGGTTATTACGCAGGTAGTGTCGGTCTTGGCACAACAGCGCCTACTGCAAAACTTGATATTAATAACAATGCTGCGGCTCCGCGCTCTGTTGCTTCAGGTACCACAGTTCACGTAACACAAACAGATAGTACAAACAATAGAATTCTTGTTGATTCATTTGGCGCTGTTGCTAATGCTCGACCATCATTTACCGGTCGTCATGCTGAAGGAACTGCTGCAAGTCCAACTGCTGTTGTTGCTGGAGATGTACTCTGTGAGTTTACCGGTCAAGGCTGGGGAGCTACAGGTTATAGTACAACATCACGCGGTAGAATGACAATCAATGCTGCTGAAAATTGGAGTGATACTGCTAATGGAACATATTTAACTTTCCAAACAACACCGAATGCCACAATAAGCACCGTAGAATCAATGCGTATTGATCAAAACGGAAATGTTGGTATTAGTATTGTTGCTCCTGCTGAGCGTTTGACAGTCGCTGGTAATGTAAGTGCTTCAGGCGGTCTTTCTGCTAACAATGGTTATTATGCAGGTAATATTGGTATTAAGATTAACAACCCTATAGCTGAATTAACTGTTGCAGGTTCAATTAGTGCTTCAAGTGGTCTATCAGCAAATAATGCTGCATTTACAGGTAATGTATCGGTAACAGGCAATATTGTATCACTAGGTTATAATGTAGGAACAGTACCGGTTAATATCCAAACTGGTACAACATATACAATTCGTCTTTCTGATATAGGTAGCACTATTGGATCTACTAATGCTGGTACAGGCTTAACTGCAACTATTGTAGGTACATACCCTGTTGGCTTTAGTACATCTATTGTACAGCTTAGTACAGCTCGTGTAGCAATATCAGGTCAAAACGTAACAATTAACCAAGCTAATAATTACTTCAGAACAACCAAGCAATATTCCGCTGCATCACTTGTATACACTGGTGCAATCGGTGGATGGGTGTTATTTGGTGATGTTAGTGCATAACGTATATGCTATTCACATTTTCTCCAGGCGTCTTTAGTGTTATTCAGTTTAATAACAGTCAGACAGGACCAGGCCTTACTACACTTGTTACTGGTCTTTGTGCTTTCTATAGCTTTGAAGGAAATACAAATGACAGTACCAACAACGGTTTAAATTTAGGTACAGGTGCAAGCAGCTCGTATAACTTTATAACTGGTAAAACAGGTGCGAGTGCAATACAGTTTACAAATTACGGTATCTGCGGTGCAGCTGCTGGGTTAACATATCCTAATAATATCTGGAATATCTACGACGGTGTAACAAATGCTAGTTTTTCGTTTTGGATAAAAATACCACAATATTTTCCATCAGTTAATCCTGCATTTAGTACTTGTGGTATGACAATTTTCGGAGCCGATTACGGTAATTTTGGTTTTTCTATTAACCCAGCTGGCCCCACTGGTGCAGCTGCACCTAATATGCTGGTGTTTAGTCTTGCAGGAAATACCACACCGAGTATTACCGCTACGTTTATTACGAATACATGGTGTCATTTTGCAGGTGTATTAAACAACACAAACAAAACATATACTGTATATAGAAATGGTGCTGTCCTTAGTGCTGTTTCATTTACCTCATTAACTGCACCTGGTCAAAACTTCCAGGGTTTTGCTATAGATGGTTCAGGTCAGAGCACAAACGGTGAATATGGTGTTCCGTGTACCTTTGATGCTGTTGGTCTCTGGAATAGAGCATTAAGTGCCTCTGAAATCACTACATTATATAATGGTGGAAGCGGAATACAATATCCATTTACATATAATGCAAATTATCTCCTTGTGGGTGGAGGAGGCGGTGGTGGTTCAGGAGCTGGTGGTGTATGTGAAGCAGGTGGAGGTGCAGGTGGTGTACTATCGGGCAGTACTCTTTCTTTTACACCTGGTACAACATATAGTGTTTATATCGGTCAAGGCGGTGTAGTTAATGGTGCAGGTGACAATACAATTTTATTAAACCTAACTGCGTATGGTGGCGGGTACGGTGGTTATTCCGACGGCAATGGTACGGGATCACATCCTGGTGGAAATGGCGGATCAGGTGGTGGTGGTTTTAATGCAAGCGGTGGATCTGGTACAACAAGTCAAGGTTTTAGTGGCGGTACCGGATCTGGTACAGGTTTTGTAAACCCTGGGGAAGCTGGTGGCGGTGGCGGTGCAGGAGCCCCTGGTACTAACACTCTAACAGGTGGTAAGGGTATTATTAATCCTATCCCTGGCTCCACTGTAGGTCAGCTATCAGCAGGTAATTACTGGGTAGCCGGTGGAGGTTCAGGTACTACATATTCAGGATTGGGCGGAGAAACTGCATATCCTGGTGGTGTAGGTGGCGGTGGTACAGGTGGTATTGTTAATAACGGAACTAGTATACCAACACCAGGTACACCTAATACAGGTGGTGGCGGCGGAGGAGGTCAAAGTGGTGGTTCGGGTGTTGTAATACTCTCTGTACCGACAATTAACTATACAGGCAACGTTACCGGTTCACCTGTTGTCACTACAAACGGATCAAATACCTTAATTACATTCCTCTCATCAGGAAGCTATACAGCGTAATAAGGATATAAATCCTATGATGCACTAAGGGCATTTATATAGTAGCCGATATCAGATAGTTTTGTATAACCTGCTCTATTTAAAAATATTACATCAAAGATACCACTGAATTCTTGTATAAGTGCTGATGATAAAATTAAACGATTGTTATCAACAATAGTATAAGCAGATACCGGTATTTGATATCCTACAAAAGGAGGACAGATAGCAGATACTCTATGGCTATTAGAAAATTGATCTATAGCTGTAGTACTAGGAAATACAGAAGTATTACCTGCACTTAAGAATAAACTCTGCAGATAGTTAAACTGATATCCGAGTATACTGATACTAAGATAAGCAGGTGGTTCAATGGTTATAAAGTCCATTGAAAGTATTTATCTTAAAAATGTATTACTTACGCTTCTTACCTGCGTCCGATCTCTGAGCTCGTGCCTTTACGCCAAATTGACGTTGACGTGCTGCTGTAGCCTTCTGCTCCTTATAAGCAAAGCTATTCTTTGATGTGGTAGCTCCCCAGACCTTGATGATTTTATTTGTTGCCATGTTGATTATCCGTTAATGAGCTGGGATTTCTTCTCCGTCTCTGTATTATTGATCTTAAGCTTGATCTTGAATCCGTTGCGTAGAACAACGTTAAGTAGAATAAAAACTGCTCCAATATTAACTAGTGACGTTGCAATGCTCAAATGAAACAACATGTTGATACATATAATTGTAACAAACGATTCAAACCAATACAGGGCTGTACTTACAATAAGATAGAACAAAGAAATAATAATAGCTTGTTGATTCATATAGACATAATAATCACTTAATGAATACAATGCAACTTAAATAATGATATGGTCAACCATCTTAAAAAAGCAAGTTTGCAATTAGCAGATATTATTGCCTCTTTTATAGGCTCTTGGACGTTTATCATTATACAATCCATTATTTTAATACTATGGGTTACAGCTAATGTTGTAGGTTTTGCTCATTATGATCCTTATCCGTTTATTCTTCTTAATTTGTTTCTTTCGTTTGAAGCTGCGTACGCTACTCCTCTTATTCTTATGTCTTCAAACATTCAAGCAGCAAAAGATAGAAAACAAATGTCTGCAGCCCTCCGTATTGATAAAGAAGATCATGAGATAATTAGGGATTTAAAGATTATTATGACCGATCTTCAAGAAGATATAAAACTTGATAGACAGTCGTTACGTGATCACAAAAGATTGGAGTATGATCACTCCGAACTTAAACAAGAGCTCGCTGAATTAAAACAATTGATTCAAAGTTTAAAGAAATAATGGTAGGAGCGGAGGGTATTAGTTGTAGTGAATAATCGACTCAAATTTAGTATAAGGTTCATACCTCGCAATAACATTTTTAACACGGTTGATTAAAAAAGTGCTCCGAGAGGTAGTTGCAACCTCACCAATGTCGCTTTAAAAGAGCGATGCCGGTCTACTGTGGCTTTCGGAGCTTAACTTAAAATGGTGAGGACGGTTGGGATCGAACCAACATACTCCGGTTACACATTTAACGACCGCTTAGAAGGCGGGTGTGATACGTCCCCATGAAATATATTATAAGCTACTAATTAGAGAAATCCTTAAGAAAGATATCCCAATCGGTAACATTGTGTTTATTGCGGATGTAGAATGTAGAGGGTAAAGCACGAGGCACTGAAGGCTGACGAATGAGCTTGAGCCCAGCTTCCTCAGGTGTACGTGGACCTTTCTTTGCATTTACTTCCTTATGACAGATGACACAATTTGTCCAATTGGTCTTACCACCTTTAGTACGTGGTATGACGTGATCAATGTTTGCCTCCGATCTCGATAGCTTCTTGTTCGTGTATTGACATATACCTTGGTCACGCTCCCAAAGATTATTAGAAGTAAACTTCGGGCGCTTCATAGGAACACGATCAAATTGACAGAGAACAATAACAGTTGGAATCTTTATCTCTCCATTTATTGTCTTAATGTAATTAGCATTCTCATCGTACGGTAGATTTACCCAATCCTTCCAACGAAGGGGCACCATAACATCAACTCCACGAATATCGAGAGCAGTAGCTGAGTCTTGATACATCATAGTAAAAGCTTCCATGGGAGACTTTGTATGAATAGCTTGCCAGCTACGATTGAGAACTAAAACTGTTTCCTTTCTTAGGTGAGACATAGAGACATTCTAGTTGGTTTTAATTATTTATGCAAGAGGAAAGTGGTGCTCAGGGAGAGACTCGAACTCTCACTCCATTTGGAACAAGTTCCTAAGACTTGCGCGGCTGCCGTTACGCCACCTGAGCTAAAAAATGGCTCCCGATGCTGGACTCGAACCAACAACGTCATCATTAACAGTGATGCGCTCTACCATTGAGCTAATCGGGAATAAATTTATGGTCGGGCACCTCGGTGCTGCCCCGAGTATTTCCTGGTCCCAAACCAGGCGGATTGCTGTCTTCCTCGTGCCCGTTAATATTATTTTATCATAATATTTATGAATGGCTACCCCGCATGGACTCGAACCATGAATAACAGTGCCAAAAACTGTGGTGTTACCATTACACTACAGGGTATTAAAATTTGGAGAATATCGGGTTCGAACCGATGACCTATAGCTTGCAAAGCTATCGCTACTACCAACTGAGCTAATTCCCCGTAAAGAATGGAGCATGGAGTGAGAGTCGAACTCACCATAAAGGGTTTTGCAGACCCTTGCCTAGCCGATTAGCTTTCCATGCATAAAAAATATTTAATGGGGAGACTATTGGGAATTGAACCCAAATTATAGGTGCCACAAACCTAAGTCCTGCCATTGAACGATAGTCTCCATAAATTGGTATCAAGGGTTGGATTTGCACCAACGTAACCGAGCTTATGAGACTCGTGGATAAACTACTCTCCCACCTTGATATAAAATTGGCCGCTGGTGTTGGTACCGCCCCAACCTTTCATGCTCTTCAGGCACGTGCTAATCTATCTCAGCTAACCAGCGTAAAATGGCGGATAGGGTAGGATTCGAACCCACGGTACCGTTACCGGTACTTCGCATTTCAAGTGCGACGCATTATGACCACTCTGCCACCTATCCGTAAAAATGGTACATCCACTAGGAATCGAACCTAGTACTCAACGTCCGTAGCGTTGCGTGATTATTCCAGTTCACCATGGATGCAAAAGTTATTGACAATGGTAATTGAGGTAACGCTGAGCTGCCTTAGCTGTCAACCCACCCTTGCCTTTCAATGATCGTGCTTTTGAGCACGTAAGCTTACCTTT
>Ga0208256_1000451_pt1 | contig 9177 bp, 9 predicted proteins | sample CryBogCBH22Jun08_FD_184608 | JGI IMG/M metagenome (GOLD analysis project Ga0208256, IMG submission 184608) | Freshwater microbial communities from Crystal Bog, Wisconsin, USA - CBH22Jun08 (SPAdes) | ecosystem: Environmental > Aquatic > Freshwater > Lake | place: Crystal Bog, Wisconsin, USA... | reverse complement strand
CCAAAGATTACGTTAGCCATTAGTTTTCACCCTCGCTACCTTTTAAGTTAGCAGACACGATTACGCATTTAACTGGATCTGTAACCACGACTTCATAGATACGATCTCTAGCTGTGCCTAATCTGCGCCAAATAGCACGATTCTTATACTTGCCTTGTTGACCAAGGTTTTGCCAATATTCTTTTGACCAGGTAGAACCACCATCATTTGACCATCTGAGCATTGCTTTTGGATTGGTTAATGTTGGGTTTGCATTGTTTGATGTGCCTAAAACATCAATCATTGGATAGGCAATAGTCAAAGTAGCATCAGCACCAATGGTATAGGGTGTGCCAATATAGTTATAAGGATCTACTGAAAAGCCGCTTATGCCTACGCCTGGCTGAAATTGGATTTGTAATTCGTCAAAATACTGACGTTGTAAATCAGTCAAAATATGGGGCGCTCTACGCAATCTGCGTATTTCATCACCATTATCGGTATAGTTTTCAGGATCTAACTCATATAGATTACCGTTTTGATAATCTCCTACGATTACGACATTATTAAATACAGCAGCGCAATTAGATCGATGGCGATGGTAGACGTTATTAGAATCAACATATAACCATTTATGCCATAACTGAGTGGTTGCATCATAAGCCCAAGTTATATCAATTGTAGGGAAAGTCACTACATAAACTTCATGACCTTCTAGCTGATATGTATAAGCAATAGCATCATCAATCTTTTGATTAACTAGGGTATTTTCTACGGCATGGGTAGAAATACGAGTAGGCATATAGCCATTCATAATCATAATTTGACCTTGACCTCGAATATTACGAGATACATAGGCAAATGAATTAGCTACTCTAGCTACTGATTGTGCTGCTGCAATACCATGTTGACTTGATGAGCCAGGAATACGCTGGAAAGCAAAAGGGAATGTGCCTTGATCTGCCCATACTTCACTAGACTTTTCACCTAATAAATAGACTTGACCGTGATCTGCAATCAACGATACAAGATTGTCAGGGGCAGTAAATTTAGCCGCAAAGCTCAACGGCTGGGTAATAGGGGATAAAACACCTGATGCTGCCCATTGTTGGGTATTAGGATCGTTATAGATAAAATAGTTATCAACAATATCTACAATATTTGCGCCTGTAAAAGCGCCATCCGTTGTAGGCAAAGTAGCAAAATTAAGTGCATACATTGTTTCTGAGCTAACAGTCTGAGCTACAGGGTTTAACGTATAAGTACCTGTGCCGCCTGTGCCTGTGCCTAATGCAGTAATAATGCTATTAGCAGTAACGCCTACGCCTTGAATAGTTTGTCCTACATATAACGTGCCAGAGCTTACTGCGCTGACAGTTAAATTAGTTACTAATGTGCTTCCAGAGCCTGTATAGGCAATAGATCCTGTAAAAATAGCTCCAGCAGCACTTGTATTCATTGCTGTGCTTGAAACAGTCTGAGATAGGTTTACAGTCCAACTAAAGCCACTACCACCTGTAATAACAGTTTCTGGTGTTACTCCTACGCCAAATACTTGCTGACCTACCGCTATTGTGCCTTGGCTTAACTGAGTAATATTAAGGGTTGTGCCGCTAATTGAGCCTTGAAAGTTTGCAGTTGCAGGCGTACCAATTTTGTAAGAATAACGATTTGCACCATCTACAATGTAAACATATACACCATTATCTGTAAGGCTAACTGGGCCTGTGCTGGTTTGTAATTGACCAATTACAGAGGGTTTTAGGGCAGAGTTTAGTGAATAAACATAAGGCCCACATACTGCAATTAATTGGCTACCACCAGATATTGTTCTTAAACCTCTGACAGATGCTTGTGCAGGCAATACCGCTTGCAAAGTTAAACCTGGCGTAGGGTAAAGCGCTACAACACCACGTTCGCCTTGACCTTTTGTAGGATCAACTTCAGGCCTCCAATTGATACACTCGGAACTATCTTGATAGATAGATGGCGCTACATAAGACGCTCCAACAAACCCAAAATCAGCCATACTTTGCGCCTTTTTTTAAATTATCTATTGCCCACAAAGGTTGCAAATTTTTATAGTTAAATGCAATTTTTTGATTTTCTTTAATAGATAAATCAAATGCTGCCAAAGGAACAATGTGATCTATGTGCCATTGACCCATGTTTTCCCAATTCATTCCATCAACAAACAAAGACTCAAGGTGATATTTTAATTCTTCGTATGAACATCCTAATAATTCATGAGTTTTTGCAGATTTTGAGCTTTTTAATACCGTACGCAACCTAATTCTTTGGTTTAATTTTAACTTGTAAATTGGGTCAGAATTGTATTTTTTAGCCGTATATTGACGATTATATTCACGAATATAGTCTTTGTTTTTTTGTTTCCAAGCATTAGCAATTTCTTTGATTTCTTGTTTTTTTAATAATGCTCTTTCACGTCTTTTTTTATTAATGGCTTCTTTATTTTTTAAAGCATATCCTTTGTTGTAGGCAGCAATTTTCTCAGCATTTTCTTTACGAAAGTGCTTCATATATTCTGCGTTATTTTCAAAGATTTTAGCTTTAGCCATTATCTAAAGAACCCTCCCGACAAAATCCAGCCCGCATCACGCTGGCGACTCGACAACATAGCATCAGCAAAACGTGCAGATTGAACAGGGCGCATATTAGTGCGTTTAATTGTTGCTTTAGCTTGTGCAGCATAAGCAGCAATCATTGAAATTTGAGTCTGTGAAGCTTTGCCATACATAGGCATTAGGCGTTCAGCCAAACACCAGCGCATTGCCATGTTATAACCTTGTGGTAACGGAATATCGTCAGTTAAGGTTAAGAATGTAGTAAATACGGTGTCTGCAAACATGTGCATTTCACCTTGGGATGGATTAGGCCATACATAAATATTGCCTAATACTTCGGATGGTTGGTAATACAACGCTTTAGGCCAAGGGCCATTTAACGTCTTTAAACCAATCATTTCGTAATCTTCTACGTTCAGAATGGATACTGGATAGTCCAAACCACCATTTACGATAGGAACGCCATTGGAATTGGTGTTAATGCGAACAAATGAAGAATAGATTGATAATGGGCGCTGATAATATAAAGTAATAGTAGTAGAGGCAACAGTTTGTGGGAAATTGACTTTATAAGTTCCAGCTTCATTAACATTGTTTCCTGATCCTGTTAAAAAGCCAGTAATCGTAGTGCCAGGTGTTATGCCTGCACCACTTAGGGTTTGCCCTAATACTATAGCTCCTGAGTTAATACCAGTTACAGTTAGAATATTGCCAGAAATTGATCCTGTAATGCTTGCATTGATGTTACCGCCAGGGCCAATCGTATATTGTGTTTGCCCTGCAACAATCGGAAATACAATCTCAGACTTATAAAATACCATCATGTCCTCGTTAGACCATTGATCTAACAAGTCATTAAGCATATCAAAAGCATCTTGAGCAGCTTCTGGAGTTGGGGTTTCCCCTGCTTCTAAAGCACCTATGTCTTTTAAAGCTCTACTGATTATGTCTATGGGTTTTGCCATTTTTTACTCAAATAGTTGGTTTAAAGACAGGTGGATTCCAAGGCAAATAATATTTATTGCTGTTTTTTAGGCTTGCAATTTGCTTATCTAACCCTGATTTTATCGTGCTTACGCCATCTTGAATAGACTCTTTTTCAATCCATTGAGCGATATCTTGCTCTTGAACTTGGTCAAATGGCTTTTTTACGATCTTGTCTGAGAACCACCAATTACCTTCAGTTTCTACGCTGACATCTTCATATGTGGCTGTGACATGATATTTAGCATGAAGAATAATGCCTTCTTCAGCGCTAATCTCACTAATTTTCCATTGATAAGTGGTCATGCTGTGTAAGTTCCAGAAGATGTGTATTTAAGGATAGTATTTGAGCCTGAAGTAGTAATAGTTGGGCTACCAGTAGTTGTGCCGCTATAACTTGCAGTAGGGATGGAAAGAATAATGACTCCTGATCCACCTGAGTAAACATAACTACCACCACCGCCAGTATTTGCCACGCCAGAGCCACTATTGTTTGATCCACCGCCACCGCCTGTGCCGCCAGCACCACCATTGGAATCGGCTGAACCACCGCCACCGCCAGCATAGTAAACGCTTGAGCCTGTAATAGAAGAAGCTAAACCTACACCTCCATCACCACCACCATTAGGACTAGTTTTGTAATTGCCACCTACTGCACCAGCGCCACCACCGCCTCCAGCACCAAAGTTAGTGGAGTTACCAAAACCTTGACCTCCAGCATTACCTTGTCCGCTAGTGCCTGAACCACCAGCACCACCATTTTGTGATCCAGATCCACCGCCTGAACCACCTGATGAGCCAACACCTGTAGTGCCGCCTGCTCCGCCACCAATTGATACTACAGATCCAACAATTGATGAATTATTGCCGTTTGATGCTGTGCTACCACCAGCACCAACTGTAATTGTGTAAACAGTTGATGGAATAAAAGTTAAAGATCCAGTAAGGTATCCGCCAGCACCGCCCCCGCCTCCTCCTGTGTTGCCACCACCGCCACCACCAGCAACAACTAAGTAACTAATTGCATAAGAGCTTTCGCTAGTCGTTGTAAATTTAACCCAGTTACCAGCTTGATAACCTTCATAAAAACCACCGCCATCGGTGTTATAGCGAAACATACCAACGCTAGGGCTTGATGACCTTTGTGATGTATTTCCTACAGGTATTTTTGTTTGGCTTGTGCCACCAAGAGTTGAATTTCCACTTACTGTTAAATTGGTAACAGATAAATTATTAGAAGAATCTTGGATTAACAAAGTTCCGTTATTTGCTGGAACTGTCAAATTATATGTGCCAGCAGTATTTGTACCTGTTAGGGTAATCGTTCCGCCTGCGTTTGCTTGAAATACTAATTGTGACATGATTTTTCCTTATGCCGTATATGAGCCTGAAGCTGTAAATGTAAGAATTGTATTTGAGCCACTTGTAGTCACAGTAGGACTACCAGTAGTAATTCCTGAATAAGATGAAGTTGGTATTGACAAAATTACAATGCCAGAGCCTCCTGAACCTCCAGAATGTGTGCCTTCAGTATATGTTCCAGCACCTCCACCGCCACCACCAGTATTGGTAGTACCAGCATTTCCAGCACCATGATAAGTACCATTACCCCCACCGCCTAAACCACCAGAGCCTATTGTTCCACCTGAATTATCACCAACTCCACCACCACCGCCACCAGCGTAATATGTAGCCGTTCCAGTTATAGATGATGTCAAACCAACGCCACCGTTGCCTCCGCTAGTAGATGCAGTTGCACCAACAGCTCCTGCACCACCACCTCCAGCTCCATAATATGCGCTACCACCGCCACCACCACCGCCATTGTTTCCTTGACCAGCAGTTCCTGAACCTACAGTAATTCCGCTATAAACGGTTTGTGCACCACCGCCTGAACCACCATTTCCACCGCTATATACATTACCACCAGCTCCTGCACCACCACCAATAGATGTATTTCCAAATCCTGTTGAATTTGAACCATTTGTTCCAATTCCCCAAGTAGCGCCACCAGCACCACCAGCGCCTACAGTAAAACTATAATTTGTTCCACCAGTTAGTGTAGCTGTTCCAGTCAAAAGACCGCCAGCGCCACCACCAGAGCCTCCAGTTCCTGTATTTGCGCTTCCTGAAGCTCCACCACCACCAGCAACTATTAAATATGAAACTGAATATGTTTGCGATGAAAGAACAACCCAAGCTGTTCCACTATAAACCTCAGTCTGATTTGTAGTGGTATTAAAACGCATAGCACCAGCGGCAGGACTTGCAGGCCTTTGGGCTGTAGTGCCTTGAGGCAAATCAATACTTTGCGTAGCAGATGTTGCTGCTATTCCAGTAGAGCCGCTAATGATTACTGACATTTTTTATCCTTAAACTATTTCAGTCCAAGATTTAGTTGCTTCATCCCATTTGTAGGGTTTGCCATCTGTAGGCATAGCTACAGGGGCTTCCCATGTCCATAACGGAGCTGAAATAACCCAAGATGGAAAAGGTTGTGGCGCATAAAACACATCATGCGTTTGATCGTATGTATAACCTATACCAGCATAGTTGCCACGAAGAGCTTTGGTTTGATCTGCGGATTCTTGACCTGTAGTTGGGTCGTAATGTTTTCCGCCACGAGTGTTATAACTAGTTTGAATCCATGCGCCAGGGCTTGAATCAACGAATGTTGTAAAAAATTCAGGTTCAGCAACGATTACTTGCGTTACTTTACCATCTACTACTTTTGCAAAATGTCCCATGTAAATCTCCTTTATCCTACTATCCAATTTGTGCCATTATCAAAAACAGGCACAGTTAAAGCACCACCTCCAACTACTGCTGACAATGCAACAGGAGTCAAAGCATTATTAACAAAAGCCCTTCTACCAGCAGTTCCAGCAGTAGGCAAAGTTGCTACTGTGTAAATAGGCATTTTTACCCATCCTACAAATGTTGCATTTTGTGTTGCATCAAGAGTTAATGCAGTTGTTCCAGCACCTGTTTGAAAAGCTAAAACTCCAGAATTGTCCGCAGTTTGAACTATTCCTGAAACGCCAGATGTTGAACCGTTATCAGCTTTAATAATAGATGTCATGCTGTGTATGTCCCAGATGTAGTAAATGTATGGATAGTATTTCCACCTACAGAAGTTACTGTGCCGCCTGTTCCTTTTTGAGAACCAGAATAAGAAATAATCACTATTCCAGAGCCTCCATTTCCTCCTGAATATGGCGTTATTGCTCCGCCACCAGCTTCAGATGCGCCTCCTCCGCCGCCACCAGTATTTGCGCCACCTGATGTTGCATTTCCACCTCCTGATGCACCAGCATTGCCGCCACCACCAGAGCCGCCTGTTCCAACTGTGCTTGCGTTATAAGTTCCACCTCCACCGCCGCCAGCGTAATATGTTGCGCCACCAGATAAAGATGAAGAAACTCCTACACCTCCGTTACCGCCATTTGTAGTTGTTCCATTAGAACCAGCTGCTCCAGCACCACCGCCTCCTGCTCCACCATAATTTGGGCTAAGACCAGTTGCGTTACCTCCTGCATAACCTTGACCGCTAGTTGCAGAACCACCAGATGTAGTTGTTCCACTTGGGCCTGCTCCACCACCTGAACCGCCAGAGCCACCATTTCCAGCTTGACCGCCATAACCACCGCCAATAGCAGTTGCAATGCCATTTAAAACAGAATTAGAACCTGTACTGCCGTTTGTTCCTGTGCCAGCTCCACCGTTGCCACCAGCACCAATAGTTACTGTATATGCATTTCCACCTGATACTGTTGTTGATGATGTTAATAATCCTCCTGCACCACCGCCACCAGCACCATTATTTCCTGATGAGCCTACAGATGCGCCACCACCTCCTCCTGCAACAACTAAATAATTAATTGTATAAGTTTGTGCAGTTATGGTAGACCAAGAAATTCCTGAATAAATTTCTGTTTGCAAAGTATCTGTGTTATATCTAACCGTTCCTGCGGCTGGGCTTGCAGGGCGTTGCGCTGTTGTTCCTGTTGGAACTACCAAACCACCAGTAGTGCTTGAAGCGTTAATTAACCCTGTATCAGCAGTCAGAATTAGGTTACCAGTTGTATCACCAGTAACGCTAATTGCTGTGGTTGTAGTAGTGCCTGTTCTTATTGTGGACATATTAAATTACCACCCATCTTTGACCTGATGAAACTGTCACAGTAATGCCAGAATTAGTTGTAATAGGGCCAACGCTAAATGCGTTACTGCCTGATGCAATAGTATAACTTGAAGATACTGTTGTAGAGTTAATTATTAAACCATTTGAAGCCACAATTTCAGGGGCAGATAAAGCTCCTGTTGATGGGTTATAAGTGTATTTTGTGGAGCTTGTGTATTCTGTGCTAACTGATCCACTTGTAGCGCTTGAAAACAATGGGTAACGAGTCGCATTGGTTGTTGTATCGTCAGAAATCGTTAAACCGCCAGCAGCAGCAGCCCAAGTTGGTACACCACCAGCAAGGGTTAAAACATAACCGTTAGAACCAGCAGCAAGGAAAGTGGTTGCTCCTGATCCAGTTTGATAAGGAACAGAACCGTTAGCACCGCCAGCCAGGTTTGTTGCTGTTGTAGCTGTAGTCGCAGAAGTGGCTGAAGTCGCTGTTGCAGCGTTACCACCAATTGACAAGCTAGAAGCCGTGCCTGTAAGCCCTGTGCCAGCACCGCTAAATACAGATGCTGTAAGCGTTCCTGTACTTGGGTTGTATTGGTATTTAGTCGAGCTTGTATATTCAGTCGTAACTGAACCAGAAGTGGCATTAGAGAATAAAGGATAACGAGTTGCATTAGTAGTAGTATCGTCACTTAGCGATACACTTCCTGCAGGAGTTGTCCAAGTTGGTGCGCTAGTCCCATTACTGGTGAGAACTTGCCCTGTTGTGCCGCTTGATACAAAAGCAGTTGTGCCACTTGCAGATTGATAAGGCACATATCCAGCACCACCACCAGCCAAATTAGTAGCTGTTGTTGCTGTGGTTGCTGAACCTACAGATAATGTACTTTGGGCTACATATTGCGGTGCAGATGCGCCAGCAGTTAAAACATAGTTTGTAGTACCTAAACTGAGAAATGTTGTAGCGCCTGATCCTGATTGATACGCAATAGCGCCAGCAGTACCGCCTGACAGATTAGTAGCTGTTGTAGCGCTAGTTACTGCGCCACTTACGATAGATCCTGAAATTGAAGTAATCCAGCTAGGATTTGAATAGCTACCAGTTGTATATACACCGTTTGTGACCGTTCCAGCATTTCCTGTAATGCCAATACCCCATGTGCCACTTGCGCCTGTTCCTGTTGTGCTAGGAGCGCCTAAAGTGTTGTATGAAACAGTTAACGCAGACGCACCATTGAAAGTTGACCCAGATGCTGCGCCAGCGCCACCATTATTAAATGTAAGACTATTGGTTACAGATCCTGCGCTTGTAGCTGATGTTGCAGTTGCAGCATTTCCACCAATAGATAAACCACTTGCCGTGCCTGTTAAGCCAGTACCAGCACCACTAAATTGTGTTGTGGCAGTAATAGTAGTGCCAGAAATAGTAGAAGCAGCAGAAGCTCCAATAGTCGTACCATTAATTGATCCCCCTGTTATTGCTACGCTATTAGC
>Ga0208256_1000445_pt1 | contig 9236 bp, 7 predicted proteins | sample CryBogCBH22Jun08_FD_184608 | JGI IMG/M metagenome (GOLD analysis project Ga0208256, IMG submission 184608) | Freshwater microbial communities from Crystal Bog, Wisconsin, USA - CBH22Jun08 (SPAdes) | ecosystem: Environmental > Aquatic > Freshwater > Lake | place: Crystal Bog, Wisconsin, USA... | reverse complement strand
AAGATATATATAAAGGTGAATATGAAGGTTGGTACTGCGTTGGAGATGAAGCTTTCTTTAGTGAAACTGAAGTAAAAGAAAATGATGGAATATGTCCTAATCACAAAAAGCCGTATGAAAAAATTAAAGAAGAAAACTATTTCTTTAAATTGTCTAAATACTCCAAAGAAATTAAAGAACAAATTGAGAATGAAGATTTTAAAATTCTTCCAGAAACCAGAAGAAACGAAATTCTATCCCTAATTAATGAAGGACTAGAAGATATTAGTGTGTCAAGACCTAAGACTAGTACTGAATGGGGAATTGATGTTCCTGGAGATAATAAGCAGGTTATGTATGTTTGGGTTGAAGCACTAATGAACTACTTAACTGTAATAGGTTATCCAGATACAGATAATTGGAAGAAATATTGGCCTGCTGACGTACAAATTATCGGAAAAGACATTATTAGATTCCATGCAGCCATCTGGCCTGCGATGCTACTCAGTCTAGGTCTACCGCTTCCAAGTGTTCTATATGTTCACGGATTTATTCAGATTGATGGACAAAAAATGGGTAAGAGTTTAGGTAATGGAGTTGCTCCATCAGACTTAGTTAAAAACTATGGTTGTGACGTAATTAGATACTACCTAATGAGACACATTCCTTCATATTCTGACGGAGACTTCTCTTTAGAGCATCTAGTTGAAAGCTATAACGGAGAATTAGCTAACGAGTTAGGTAATGTAGTGCAGCGTTCATCTACTATGATCCATAACTTCCTAAAAGGTGACGTAGGAGAAATTCCACCTAGTGAACATGACATTGCTGCATACAGGGAATACATGCAGAATTGTAGATTCGATAAAGCCCTAGATGAAGTATGGGCTCAGATTAAGGGAATAAACCAATACATCGATGAAACTAAACCTTGGGAGATTGCTAAGACAGACGATACTGACCACCTAAGAGAAGTTTTAGCTTACATTTCTAGTAGTGTTCTAGAAGTAGCCACTCTAGTTTCACCATTTATGCCAAATACTGCTTTAGCTATTAAAGAAATATTCGAAGACGAAAAGATTACCCCACCAGAAAAAGCTCTATTCCCAAGGAAAGATTAATGGAATTTGTCGATACGCATTGTCATATCCAGAGCATAGACAATGAATCTACCGAGCGGACAACTAAAGAGTTATGGAAAAAAGACCATACAACTGTTAAAGATGTAATATTAAACGCTAAGAATGAAGGTGTTAAAACTCTAATTACAGTGGGTTGTGATCTAAAAGATTCCAAGGCAGCTTTAGAATTTGCCACTCAGCACGAGAATGTCTATGCATCTATTGGTATTCATCCTCACGAAGCTAAAGAATATATAAGTAAAAACCAAAAAGCTGAATTCGCATCACTAATCGGAGGTAGTAAATTAGTCGCTATTGGTGAATGTGGGCTAGATTATTTCTATAATCATTCGGACAAAAAAGATCAACTTAAGACTTTTAGCGATCAAATAGAGTTAGCACTAGAGCATGATTTACCTCTAATATTTCACGTAAGGGATGCGTTTGAAGATTTTTGGCCCCTATTTAACTCCTTAAATTCTACTAAGAAGCCAATAAGAGGAGTACTTCATAGTTATACAGACTCTACTGCTAATCTAGATAAAGCAATAAGTAATAACCTATTCATTGGCGTAAACGGAATAGCTACTTTTGCTAAAGAACATCAGCTAGAAATGTATAGAGCCATCCCCTTAAAAAATATGCTCCTAGAGACCGATTCACCCTTCTTGACCCCTGTTCCATTTCGTGGTAAAATAAACGAACCTAAAAACGTGAGAATTATAGCGGAGTTTTTAGCAAAATTAAGAGGTGAGCAACTTGATGAAATTTCCCGTCTCACGTCTACAAATGCAAAAAATTTATTTAATCTAAATAATAGATAGGATATATATGCTAAAAGGAAGAGAACTATTTAAGGACCCTGAAATTCTTGCAGTAGTCGACTACAGAAGAGAAGTAGTTGCTAGTGCTCTTGTTGAAGCTAAGGTATTAGAGCAATTTATATCTGACGAAGTACGACCATTAGCAAATCTTTTAGGAGAGATTGAATTAGCTGCTTAAGTAAATTAAGAAGCTAATTTATTTATTAGCTATGCCAAATTTATTCTTACCTAAAATATTTAGAAAAATAGCTCCTTCTAATTTTTCTAATATTGAAAATAACCTTATTCGCCAAGAAGCTACTTTTACTAAAGACATCTTCGGCCCTTCTCCTGCGGGACATCATAGAGAATTTTTTTGTCTAGATAAAAATACTTGGGTTTGGCATGACGAGTGGGATGATCAAAATGGTAATAGAATAGTTGCTAGTACTAAATATTTCATTCGACCAGAAGGTGCCCTGAAGAGTATAAATGGTTCTGAATACAAACCACTAGATAAAAGCGAAACTAAGAATTTATACCTAGCTATTAAGCAATACGCTGAGATGGTTATAAATGAATACGACAAGATTAAGTAGTATGAAGACTATTTACTTAGACTATGCAGCTGCAACTCCTCTAGATAAAAGCGTGTTAGAGCACATGCTTCCTTTTCTAACAGAAGATTTTTATAACCCAAACGCTAATTATCTAAAAGCCAACCAAGTTAAATCCAAGGTTAATCAGGCACGAAAAGACATTGCTATAATTCTAGGTTCAAGAAGCAATGAGATCATATTCACAACCGGCGGCACAGAAGGAAATAATATAGCAATTAAGGGTGTTATGGAAAACTTCCCGGAATCTAATATGCTCTATGCTGCTACTGAACATGATGCAGTTATTTCACCTGCTAAAAACTATTCTCATAAAGAAATTAAAGTTAGCGAAAAAGGTATTTTAGACCTTGATGATCTTAAAAATAAGATTGATGAGAATACCGTTCTAGTTTCTGTAATGTATGTTAATAACGAAATTGGAGTAATTAATAAGCTGAAAGATGTAGCTGAAATAATTAATAAAGTTAGAGAAGATAGAGCTAAGAATAATAACCCTCTACCACTATATCTTCACTCAGATGCTTCTCAGGCACCTAATCTACTTAGTCTTATTGTTGATCGACTTGGAGTTGATCTTATGACATTGAACGGTGGAAAGATTTATGGACCTAAGCAAAGTGGCGCACTATACATTCGAACCGGAACTAAACTAAAGCCAATTATTGAAGGCGGTGGACAAGAAGATGGTATTAGAAGTGGAACTCTTAATCCTGCTAATATTATTGGATTTGCTGAAAGTCTTAAGCTAGCTAATGATTTAAGAAAAAGTGAAGAAAAAAGACTTCACAATCTAACTAGCAACCTTATAGATAAACTTTTAAATAATTCAAAGATTAGCCTAAATGGTCCAACTAAAAATAGGGCAATGAATAACATAAATATTTGTATTGATGGAGTAGATAATGAAACTCTAATATACAAATTAGATCAAAAGGGAATTATGGTTGCTAGCGGATCAGCATGTTCCGCGTCAGATCAAGAGCCCTCTCATGTACTTAGAGCAATTGGACTTAGCGATGAAAAATCCAGAGAGTCTATTCGTATTTCAATTGGGAGAAATACTACTAAGGAAGACCTCGAATACTTTTATGAAACACTCATGGAGTTAATTTAATATTATGAAAAAGAAAGTATACGTAGGTCTTAGCGGTGGAGTAGATAGTTCTGTAACTGCTGCTCTTCTTAAAGAACAAGGCTACGACGTAACGGGTGTATACATGAAAAACTGGAGTCAGGATATTCCAGGATTTGAATGTCCTTGGTTAGAAGATTACCAGGATGCTAAAAGAGTAGCAGCAATTCTAGATATACCATTTAAAATGTATGACTTCGAAAAAGAATATAGAAGTCTAGTTGTAGACTACATGCTTGATGGGTATAAGAATGGTATTACTCCAAATCCAGATATTATGTGTAACCAAGAAATTAAATTCAAACTATTCTTTGAAGCCGCTATGAATGACGGAGCAGACTTAATCGCTACTGGTCACTATGCAAGAATTAAAGACGGTAAGCTATTAAACGCAGTAGATACCAATAAAGATCAAACATACTTTCTATATAGAGCAAGCCGTGAATCATTAAAGAAAACTCTGATGCCAATTGGTGAGTATCATAAAAAAGATGTAAGAGAACTTGCTAAGAAATTTAATCTACCAACTGCGACTAAAAAAGATTCACAAGGAATTTGTTTTGTCGGTAAAGTTGGTATTAAAGAGTTTTTAACTCATGAACTAGGTAAACAAAAACCTGGAAATATTGTTGATGAAAACGGCAAAGTTTTAGGCGAACATGAAGGTGCAATATACTACACAATTGGTCAGCGACATGGACTTAATATTGGCGGCGGCCTTCCATACTATGTGGTTGGTAAAGACATGAAGAAAAACGAAGTTTATGTAACTACAAATATATCTTCAGATAAATTATGGAAAGATGAATTCGAATTATCTAAACTTTATTTCCTAGAAGATCTAAATGACGAAGACCTTAAAAATCTTGAAGTTAGAACTAGGTATCGAGCTGATTTAGTAGACTGTGAACTAGTAAAAGAAAACGAAGATGATGGCAAAGTGATACTTAAAGAAAGTATAAAAGCACTAACAGCAGGTCAGTCTGCCGTCTTTTATTTAAATAACCAATGTGTAGGTGGAGGCATTGTTATCTAATAAAGATAATAAAATGTTAAACTATTACTAATATGACAGCTCAAGAAATACGAAAGAAATATCTAAAATACTTTGAAGAACGAGGACACAAAGTAATTCCTCGAGCTAGTCTTGTGCCAAATAACGATCCAACAACACTTTTCACTGGAAGTGGAATGCAGCCATTGATTCCATATCTTCTCGGTGAAGATCATCCTGATGGAAATAAGTTAGTTAATTCACAGACTTGTCTTAGAGCTCAAGATATTGACGAAGTGGGAGATAATAGGCATACTACTTTTTTCGAAATGCTTGGAAACTGGTCGCTAGGAGACTATTTCAAAGAAGAACAAATACCTAACTTTTTTAATTTCTTAACAAAAGAAATTGGATTAGATCCAAATCGAATATTTGTAAGCTGTTTTTCTGGAGACCAAGAAAATGGTATCCCAAGAGACGAAGAAAGCGCTAGTATTTGGCAAAAAATATTTTCTGACATGAATCTCTCTTCAAATACCAAAGATTTAATTTCTGAAGAAAATGGTGCAAATCTAGGTGGTGAAGACGTACGAATCAGTTTCTATAAAGATAAGAACTGGTGGTGTCGAGCTGGAAGTATTTCAAATATGCCCGAGGGTGAACCTGGTGGTCCTGACTCTGAGGTCTTCTATTTATTCCCACAAATACAGCACGACATTAAATACGGTAAGCTATGTCATGTAAACTGTGACTGCGGTAGATATATTGAACTTGGCAACTCGGTATTCATGCAGTACCTAAAAACTAAAGATGGATTTATTAAACTTCCAAAACAAAACGTTGATTACGGAGGTGGATTAGAGCGAATGACAGCTGCTACCATAGATAGCCCTGATGTATTTAGAGGTAGTCTACTTTGGCCAATTATTGAAGAGTTACAAAATAAGAGTGGAAAATCTTATGAAGTTGAAACAAATAACATGCGTATTGTTGCCGATCACTTAAGGGCGGCTGTATTCTTATGTATTGACGGGATAAGTCCTTCAAACAAAGAGCAGGGCTACGTAATGCGAAGACTTGTTCGTAAGTCACTTCGAGTAATGCTTGAACTAGGACTTGAAGATCAGATTATAGAATCTTTAACTAAAGTTATTTTAGATATATATAAAGAAGACTTTCCAGAAATCCTAAGTAGATACGATGAAATTGTCTCAATACTAACAAAAGAAGAGAGAGTATTCAGACAAACTCTTAAGAAGGGTATTAAAGAATTTAATAAAATTACCCATGCCGTAACGGGAGAAGATATATTCAGACTTTACGATACTTATGGATTCCCAGTAGAGTTATCCATTGAAGAAGTTAATAAGCAAGGTCTTAAACTTGAAGAAGACTGGAGATCTAATTTCGACCATCACATGAGCGAGCAAAGAAAGAGATCTCAAACCGCAACCAAAGGTGTATTTAAAGGCGGTCTTGGTGGTCAAACTGAGCAACATAAGAAATACCATACGGCAACTCACTTAATGTATCAGGCGCTTAGAGAAGTATTGGGCGAACATGTTATTCAGCATGGTAGTAACATTACTGAGGAAAGACTTAGATTCGATTTCTCTCATCCAGCTAAAATGACTGAAGAAGAAATTGAGAAGGTAGAAGATATTGTTAATACCGAAATCGAAAAAGATCTTAAAATATCTTTTGCTGAATACCCTACAGACAAAGCAATAAATGAGCTTCATGCACTAGGTGCATTCGGAGATAGATATTCAGATATTGTTAAAGTCTATACCATGAAAGCAGACAATGAAGACAAGCCATTTAGTTTTGAGATTTGTGGTGGTCCTCATGTTAATCACACTCTTGAACTTAAAGAAGGAAATAAAAGATTTAAAATCCTAAAAGAAGAATCTTCATCTGCAGGTATTAGAAGAATAAAGGCAGTATTGATTTAATAGATTCTATTTATTTAATCTTGTTCTTCGGTAATTATTTATTAATATGTTTAATAAATAAGTAATGCTTACACTTATTATTAGTATTAATACATATTTTAATGAGCTGTTTGGGCTTCCAAAGCCAGTATTGGGACTTTTTGGAGACGTGCTGTTCCCAGAACTACTTTGAGAATTCGCATTTGATGTATAAGATACTGCATCTCCACCCGCAACTGCCATGCAGAAATTACCTATAGAGCAAGACACTGATGTTATTGGGCTGCCATTTGTATTTATGTTGTACGGTGAAGACCAATTTCCACCATCATACTTAAGAACGCTTCCATTACTGTCTCCAGCCATACAGAACGAAGTGCTAGTACATGAAACAGAACTTATTATATTATTAGAGTCTATATTTATTGGGCCTGACCAAGAATTACCATCATACTTAAGAACGCTTCCATTACTGTCTCCAGCCATACAGAACGAAGCGCTAGTGCATGAAACAGAATTAACACTATAGCCATTATTTCCTATGCTCATTGAGCTAGACCAATTTGAGCCATTGAATTTGATATAGTTTCCAAACAAATCCACAGCCATACAGAACGAAGCGCTAGTGCATGATACTGAACTTAATGGAACATTTGAGTCCACACTAACAGGAGTAGACCAATTTGACCCATCAAATTCAATTGTATTTCCAGATTCGTCCACGGCCACGCAGAAGTTGCTATTAACACAAGAGACTGAATTAATGCTTCCACCACTTTGGTCTATATTGCTAGCATTTGACCATGTTCCATTGCTGTATTTAAAAGCATCACCTCTGTAATTGACTGCCATACAGAAATTACTGCTAACACAGGAGACTGAGTACAAATTACCACCGGCAGAATCTGACTTAAGGGGAGCTCCCCAGCTTGATCCAGTGTAGTTTATAATGTTTCCGTTTCCATCGCCGGCCATACAGAAGCTACTGCTTACACAACTTAATGAGTGTAGGCCATAATAATTTGAATCCGTATCAATATTGATGGGACTAGACCAAGAAGATCCATTATATATCAGAGCGTTACTGTAATAATCTACGATTACACAAAAAGTTATTGAGGTGCAGGATACTGAAGTATATCCAGAATCAGATGTGCTTTGAAGAGTCCAAGTGTTTCCATCATATTTAAATGCACGACCATTATAATCTGACACCATACAAAAACTGCCGCTAATACAAGATACGCTATCTAGATTAAAAGTTATATTTAATTGACTAACTTTTAGGGGGTTGGACCAACTAGTCCCGTTGTATTTAGAATAGTATCCTTGATTATCAATTGCTACGCAAAAATTTGAGTTCGTGCAAGATATTCCCATTCCTCCAATAGTACTGAATACCGCCGTGGGACTAGACCAAGAAGACCCATCATATATAAGAACATTGCTATAGAAATCTAATACTGCGCAGAAATTCGTACTAACACAAGAAATGGAGTTAATTCCACCGCCATTTGCATCAATACTTACTGGACTAGCCCAAACTGACCCGTCATATTTTAATATATTTCCTGATTGATCAGCTGCAATACAGAAAGATGTGCTGACACAAGATATCGAGCTTAATCCACCATTCGCATTAGTATCAATTAATTCTGGAACAGACCATGAAGATCCATCATATTTGATTGCGTATCCTTCAGTATCTATTGCCATACAGAAAGAAGAACTGATGCACGAAATTGAATCAATTCTTCTTCCAAGGCTATTATCTATCAATTTCGGACTAGCCCAACTTCCAGAAGTATCTGCACTGGCTAGCGGTGAATTAAATGCCGCATTAGGTATCAACGCGACTATCAATAATATTGCACTCAATAGTATTTTTATTTTTCGTCTCACTTCACACTCTTTTTGTTAAATTTTTATTATTTACAACAAAGTATAAGCATTATTATACGCACTATTATTTAGTAAAACAAATATTATTTTTTACTTATTAATTTGGATACTTTTACGGTTTTTAAAAAATATAAATAATCCAATTGCGGAGCTAAGTAAAATAATAATTAATGCTATTGATTTGGACGGATTAACGGGGCTGCCTAATCCAGTATTCGGAGCGCCAGGTTTCGTGCTGCCGCCTCCGTTATTCTGGGTGACTTCTTCAATTCCGTATCTAACTGCATATCCATTGCCTACGGCCATACAAAATGTTGAGCTCGTACAAGAAATAGAATTTAAGTAATTTCCGTAATTTATATTTTTTGTGGACCAAGAAATTCCATTGTACTCAATTGCGTTTCCGTAATAATCTCCTGCAATACAAAAAGTGCTGCTAGTACATGATATAGAAAGAATTACATTGTGTTGATCGATTCTGTTAGGTGAAGTCCACGATCCATTTTCAAATTTTATATAATTACCATCAACATCCACTGCAACACAAAAACTGCTATTTGCACAAGAAATCTTATGAACTGGTACTGAATCAATGTTTAATGGAATAGACCAAGAACTTCCATCAAATTCAATTGCGTTTCCGTAATAATCCACCGCCATGCAGAACGAAGTACTTACGCAGGATATGGAAGAAACCTGATAACCATCTTGTTGAATTTTAATAGGAGTAGACCAAGATGTGCCGTTATAT
>Ga0208256_1000442_pt1 | contig 9341 bp, 10 predicted proteins | sample CryBogCBH22Jun08_FD_184608 | JGI IMG/M metagenome (GOLD analysis project Ga0208256, IMG submission 184608) | Freshwater microbial communities from Crystal Bog, Wisconsin, USA - CBH22Jun08 (SPAdes) | ecosystem: Environmental > Aquatic > Freshwater > Lake | place: Crystal Bog, Wisconsin, USA... | reverse complement strand
TCACGGCTGGTCTGCGTGAGCTGCTCGATGCTGGTATGTATGCCAACTTCCCCGGCTTCTTGTATTCCGATGTGGGATCACGGCAGAACAGCAACATCTTCCGTGTGCCTCCGGGTGGCGGTGCCCAAATCAAGACGGGCGGTCAGCCAATCAGTGATGTTGTAATGCCACTGCCATATAAGGAGCCAAGCTCTACGCTCATGGCTCTTATTGATGCCATGCGCCAGACGGGGCAACGTGTTGGCGGTACGGCTGAGTTGCCTGTCGGTGAAGGCAAGCAAGATGCGCCGGTCGGCACCACGATCGCATTGATTGAGCAGGCCACCAAGGTGATGAACTCGGTGCACAAGCGCATGCATGCAGCGCAGGCCGAAGAGTTCCAGCTGCTCATTGATTGCTTTAAGGAGCACCCCGAATCATTTTGGCAGAAGAATAAGCAGCCAGCTGCCCCTTGGGACGAACAACTGTTTCTCCGCTGCCTTGAGGATTACCACTTGGTGCCACAAGCGGACCCCAACACAGCCAGCCACGTACAGCGCATGATGAAGATCAGTGCATTGACCCAGTTGGCGCAGCAGGCACCGCAATTCATCAACATGGTTGAGGTGATCAAGGCATCACTGCATGCGATGGGCTGGGATAACTATCAGCGGTTCATGACACCGCCCGGACCTCCGCCGCCCGATCCGAAGGAAGAGCTGATGAGGGCGCAGGCACAGGCCGCACTGATGACGGCTAAGGCTAAGGCTGCAGCGACAGCACATAAAATGGCTGGACCGCCCGACACGCATACATCCGCTGCAGAGATGATTGACGCTCAGTCCCGCATGATGGATGCGCAGACAAAGCATAAGGAAGTGCAGATCAAGGCCGCTGCGGAGCAACTGGAGGCACAGAACCGTGCCAAGGACCGTGAGAGCCGTGAGATGCTGGCAGCTGCGCAGTTGGCTAAGGAGATAGCCCAGCACCCCGATACAATGGCTCTGGTGCAGCGCTTTGTGTCACCAGAGATGCTCCACAAGTTACAGACACCGGGATAAGCCATGGCTGACGATACAGTAGACTTAGCAAAGCAGATATTGTCTGAAAAACCTGCACAGCGGCCCAAGTTTTCTATTGCGGGCAAAGGGTTTACCCCATCTCAAGATCAAGCTGGGTATCAGTTTCAGAAACTTGCGCCCGGGCAAGTCAACACAATGTCGTTAGCGACAATATTTGACAAAGCTATTAATAGGCATTTATCGCTGTCTCCAGCTGACCGTGTTGTTAATTCTCGTAATGCTGTCAAAGCATTAGAGCCACATTTAGGCGTGAGAAAAGATGGCAAACCGATAGCATTGTTAAGCCAGAATGCTAAGTTGCTCAAAGCCACCACTGGTACGGATGAAAGAGAGCCCATCAAAATTCCAGATGGGCGTGGGGTAGAAACCATTGGGTTGTCTCTATTTCCAGATTACAAAGAGGGTGATTTTAAAGTTTGCCCTAACTCAGCGTCTTGCCGTGATGTTTGCTTGGGTAAAAATGCTGGCCAATACTCAGAAGCGTTTACGCAAGCGCAAAATAAAGTTGGCAAACTAAGTATTCGAGATCGGGCAATGAATAGAACCAAAGCTATGATGCGCGAGCCAGAAGCATTTGCTGTAAGATTGTATGATGATATTATGTCCGCCAAGATGGAAGCAGAACGGAATGGCAACCATTTGGGTGTTAGATTGAACACTTTGTCCGATCTAAACCCGCGCATACATGATGCAATTATCAAGAACCATCCCGATGTTTCATTCTATGACTACACAAAGATGGCGTGGAAACCTATATCGGATAACCACCATTACACCTATTCATCAACTGGTGCTTCCCAAGAGGGCGTAGATAACCCACATACCAACTGGAAAAAAATGCGCCGCCATCTGGATAGTGGTAGAAATGTTGCTATGGTGTTTACAAACAAAGAAAAAGCGTTGCCAGAATATGTGCATGACAAAGAAACAGATAAAAAATACAAAGTCATAGACGGCAGATGGCATGATTTTAGACCGCTTGATGAATTGGAACGCGAAGAAGGAACAGACGGCAATATTGTTGGTTTGAGCAATCTCAAATCAACTGGCGTAAGAGATGATGCACATAAAGATTCTAAAGGGTTCTTTGTAAGATATGACCCTAAAACTATGGGCAACACTGCGCCAATCATACAACAAAAGCAGCAGATGACTGACATGGATAACGACAGCAAAGTGGAACCACAACAATGACCTTATCTCGCCCGAAACTTCCCGGTGACATCTATCATCAGCAGTTCCACAATTTGGAGCACCATGACCTTAGTGAACATACACGGCCTATGTGGTACGAAATGCCAGAAGCGGCACAAGCTTTTGCGCCCAAATATAATCGTGGTGGATCTGTTATTAGCCAGTTGAAAAACCATAACAAACGGCATGAAACGTCAGTAATCCCCGGGGTGCACATTCTCGGGCATTTGCCAATCTTTCATGGGAAGTTGTGATGAGTGAATGGCAAAACATCAAGATCGGAAAGTCTACTGGTGTTATTAAGGACAACCCAGACCACATTGATATAGCATCTATCAGAACTCCATCCGCACATCGTGGACAAGGTGGGGCGCATGCGGTCATGAAACATATTGTTGACTATGCTGATTCTATAAACAAACCGGCGCGTTTAGTTGCATCCCCTTTAGATAAAAAAACAAGAACTGATAAGCTTGTTTCATTTTATCAAAAATACGGGTTTGAACCAACGGGAGAAAAAGCAAACCAAGTTGGCGATCCTTGGATGGAAAGACCCGCACAAGTTATTAAAAAAGCAGACGGCGGTTCTGTAGATCAACAAAACCTCACAGCTTACCATGGTTCGCCGCACGACTTTGACCAATTTAAAACAAGTCAAATAGGTACGGGCGAGGGTGCACAATCTTTTGGCCATGGGCTGTATTTTGCTCAAAACGAAGGTGTTGCTAAAAACTACAGAGATAAGTTAGCTGGTCAAGACACGTATATGATTGACCATATCTTGGAGCATGCGCCCGAATTAAAAAATGCAGACAGAGACACCCAAATGGATCTGCACAAGTGGGCAATGAATGAAAAGCATGACCCATATAGTGCGGCAAAGTGGGCGCAAGCTGGCAATTCAAGGCTGCGCGAGTTTGACCAAAACCGCATTGCTAACGTACTGGCATCATACAGAAATGCATCTCGCGGCCACATGTATGAGGTTGGCATCAAGGCGCATCCGCATGATTTCTTGGATTGGGATGAATATAAATTTAATCAGCCTAACAAAGTTACGCAAGTTGTAAGTAAGTTGATTGAAGACAAGATAAACAAAGAAAATCCATCAGATGAGAAAAAGTATCAATATGTCTCGCCAGTTTTAACAGGCCGCCAGCTTTATTCTTTGATCCATGAAGACCCCAAAGAAGCATCTAAGTTGCTGCATGCACACGGTATTAAGGGCATCAAGTACTTGGATGAGCGGTCTCGGTTTAGCGATGACGATGATGATAAAACATACAATTACGTTGTCTTTAATGACAAAGACGTACACATCAAGCGCAAGTATGCTCATGGCGGCGATGTAGAGCGCAAGCATTATGTTGATGGCGGCGGCACAGACGGCGGTGGCGGCGGTGATACTGCTGGCGGACCGGGTACTGGCGGCGCTTTGGGCAGTGGTGATGGGCCTCAAGGTGGCGAAGGCGGCCACGATGGAGGTGGTGGCGGCGGTGGCGATAGTGGATACGGTGCCGCTCCAGAGGTTGTTGCTCAGCAGCAAGAACAGAAGAAACCAGATCCAATTGCGCCCAAACCGCTGACACCCGAGAATATGGGGCTCAATTTGGGGTATAGTGGCGATCTTAAACCCACAATTGTTGGTGCAATGCCGACACCGTATGCCGATGGTGGGATAGTTGACGCGGCACTGCGCAAAGTAAATTCTAAGTATTCACCAGAGGGATTACCATTGTCTGCTATGGAAATATTGAGTAAGATAGCAAGAACGGGTTAATCCTCACACACCAAGGGCACATTATGGCTTACGATTACCACAAGGAAGCTAAAGCTTCCCGCGCAAAGAAGTTGAAGTCTTACAAATCAACTGACCCGCATACCAAGGTTGATTCGTCCGATTGGACCCCTGCAGAGCCCTTGAATGCCGATGTTAAGACCGGCATGCGCCCAGTCAGCAAGCGAGCCTATAAGCGCGGTGGCAAGGTTGCCCATAAGATTGAAGGCGCACATAGCAAAATGCGCCATGACCGCAAGGCCCGTAAGAGCGGCGGTAAAACTGGTGAAATGCCATTGGTTGACCGTTTTGTTAACCGCGACATGCACAAAGCCAACGATTATCGTTCTGGCGAAAAACATGTAGGCGGCATGAAAACTGGCGGTCGCGCCAAGAAAGCCATCGGTGGCGCTGATATGGGCATGATGAGCCCAGTGAGCCCCGTAGCACAAGCTAGCCAGCGCATTGCCAATATGGCATCATCTGCGCCCACAACTGGCATGAATACCGGCATTCCTACCCGTGCAATGCGTGTTAGCCCAATGCTTTCTGGCCACATGAACAAGGGCGGCAAGGTTAAGCATCCCGATGAGGCAGAAGACAAGAAGCTGATCAAGAAGATGGTCAAGACCTCTGCCATGAAGCGCGAGGAACACTGCTGGGGCGGTAAAGCCGAAGGCAAAAAGAAACAAGGTGGTGGCGTATTCTCTGGCAATAGCAAAGAGAAAATCCCCGGCGCAACTGGTGGCCGCAAAGCCAAGATGGGCGGCGGTGGTTTTCGTCCTAGCGAGTTGACGCAGTATGAGATGGCTCGTCGCCCAGCTGTGCAAGCCGCTGACGACTATTTGATGGACAGCGCCAACAATGAAGACAAGCTGCGTGACGCTACCCGCAACTTTGAACGTGTAGCCGGTGAGACTGGCTATTCCAACCGCAAGCACGGTGGCCGTTCCAAGCATGCGGCCGGTGGTGCAGCTAAGGGCAAGGGCAAGACTGACATTAAGATCATTGTCGCGCCTCACTCTGGCCAGCCAATGGCTCAACAGCAGCCAGCTGGTGGCATGATGCCTCCGCAGCCAGTTCCGATGCCTGCACGTCCTCCAATGGGCAATATGCCAGTTGGTGGTGCACCGATGGGCATGGACCCGAACCTTGCATTGCTGGCAGCTCGTGGTGGCGCTGGTCCGCAGCCTCAGCCGCAAATGCCCATGGGTCGGAAAACTGGCGGTCGTGTGGCTCGTACCGAGCATGTAATTGATCATGCAGCTGGTGGTGGTCTCGGTCGTCTTGAGAAGATCAAAGCTTACGGTTACAAAGGCAAGTAATAGCTTCTAGCCCGTGTAAAACTGATTGTGGGGGTGTGACTTTAACCAGTCATGCCCCCATTTTACTTGCGCCAATACTTGGAGAGGCGCGATGAAACCTTATGATTCGGCAGTAGCATATGAAGTTGCCAAGCAGATACACGAACTGATTGGTAAGATTACTGAATCGCTGACCATGGGTTACATGTCCGAGAAGGAATACGCACGTGAATGCGGCATTCTCAACGGTTTAAAGCGTTCCCTCGAAATATTGGATGATGCCGAAGTGTTTGTCCGCAGGGGCAAGCACATATGGGAAATTGAAGAGGAACAAAACCGAAATGCCATATCGTCGTATGAATCATAGTGTCGATCCCAAGAAGGTAATTCTTGATGACATGGGCGACATCTCAAATGTGAAATTGTTTAACAACCAAGTTTTGGTGGCCATTTACTTGCGCCCAGAACAGACATCGACTGGTGTTTGGTTACCAGAAAAGAACCGTGATGAAGACAAGTATCAAGGCAAAGCTGGGCTTGTGATCAAACTTGGTCCGTTAGCTTTTGATGAAACAAATGATAACTTTTTCAAAGACGTAGACGTAAAACTTCACGATTGGGTTTACTTTAAGCCGTCCGATGGGTGGTCCATCACGGTGCATGGGGTTCTCTGCCGCATTCTCGATGACAGCGCCGTTCGGGGCAAGATCGATGCGCCGGATGTAGTTTGGTAAGGAGTGTATGATGTCAGATGAAAACAAAGACGAAATCGAAGTCGTTCTTGAAGCGCCAGAGCCCGATGCTGCCGACACACCGGCTGCGGCAACTGATGAAGTTCCGTTTGATAAGGGAATTGAAGCCCTTAAAGCTCAACTTGAAGAAGAAAAGCAAAAGCGACTTGCAGCCGAATCAGCGGCGCACGAAGCTTCTCGTCTCGCTCAACAAGCTAAGGTTGAGGTTGCAGATAATGAGATGCACCTCATTAACAACGCAATTGAAGCCGTAAAGCGCAATGCTGAGTTATTGAAGCGCGAATATGCCGAGGCGCTCTCCACTGGAGCGTATGATCGAGCTGCAGAAGTGCAAGAGGCCATTGCCAACAACTCCTATAAGCTATCCAAGCTTGTAGACGGCAAAGAGGCTTTGCACAACCGAGTGCAGAACCCCACACCGGCATCAAATGATCCAGTTGAGCAGGTGGCATCACAGCTGTCACCACGCTCTGCGGCATGGGTTCGGTCACATCCAGAGTATGTACGCGATCCAGTGAAGTACGAATCAATGCTGCGGGCACACAATGTGGCTGTCGCTGAGGGCTACTCACCCGATTCGGACGCATATTTCCAATATGTGGAAAACCGCTTGGGGTTTCGTAACGAGCCTAAAGCCGAGCCAGAGGCCGAACCAACGTCAGCAGCGGCTAAACCAGCTCAAAAAAGGCAAGCGGCACCTGCTGCACCGTCTTCCTCGGTGGCTGGTAGTGGCTCTGGACGAACATTAGTCGCTCGGCTGTCGGCTGAAGAGCGTGAAATAGCTGAAATGCTGAAGATTACACCCGAAGAGTACGCAAAGCACCGCGAAGATTTGCGTAAAGAAGGCAAGATTAACTAATAGGAGGCCGTAATGGTTCAAAGAAAGAGTGATTCGCAAAATACTGAGGTAACAGAAGACGTTACCAAGGCTGTTGTTGCACCTAGTGCTACAAAAAAGGTGCGTAAGAGCGCCAAAGAACGTGCAGCTGAGATCCGCAAGGCTCGTGGCGGCATGGATATGGAAGAAATTGATCGGTACAAGATTGATTTGACCAATGTCCCCGATGACTGGTCCTATGAATGGAAGCGCAAGACGCTTTTAGGCAAGGAAGACCCATCCTATGAGGTCAATTTGGCCCGAGGTGGTTGGGAACCTGTGCCGGTTGACCGCCATCCAGAGATGATGCCTGCCGGTTACAAGGGCCAGACCATCGAATTGGACGGCATGATCCTCATGGAACGGCCCAAGGAATTGACTGAGGAAGCTAAAGACATCGAAAAACGCCGCGCACGTGCCCAAGTCGTGGCAAAAGAAGCTCAGTTGTATGATACTCCAGATGGAACACTCCCACGTGATGCTGATGCCCGTGTTAAACCGCGCATTAGTAAAAGCATGGAACGCATGAGTATTCCTAACGAGTAATACTTGATCAATACTAAGTGGGTGTTGACAGTTGTTTAATACCCACTTATAAATACTGATACTAACAGCGCCCCCGGTGTGGCGCACTCACAACAGTATGTTGTTTCAGTCTCGCTCGGTGCGACGACAAAACAAACCCCCTCCCCGGAGTTTCCGACATGGCGAATACTTTTGCGCCGTTTGGATTCAGTCAGACTTCTGGTACCGGCTCTGCTCCTACCTATGAGCAGGTCACAGCTCTGATTGCTTCAAACTACTCAACCCCAATTTTCTTCGGCGATCCCGTGTATCCTTTGAACACTGGTTACATCGCTGGTTCTTCTGTCAGCCCCGGCACCACCCAAATCGCTGGTGTGTTCGTTGGCTGCAAATACCTTTCCGTTTCCCAGAAGCGCGTTGTTTGGTCGAACTATTGGCCCGGCTCGGACGCTAACGGTGACGTAACTGCTTACATCATTAACGATCCGAACGCTCAGTTCCTCGTTCAAGTCGGCGGTTCGTCCAGCACGGGTGTTACAACTGCTAATATTTACGCAAACGTCCAGTTTAACTACGGCACTGGCAACACTGCCAGCGGTATCTCTGGCGCTTACTTGGATATTACTGTCACCCCGACCACCACTGCTACGCTGCCATTCCGTGTTGTTGATCTCGTTGTTAACCCTCCGGGCGCAAACGGCACTTCGGCTGGTGCGTACAACTACGCAATCGTGGCCTTCAACAACGTCAGCACCAAGCAGCTGACTTCAGTTGGCTAATAAGGAGTAAGGACCAATGGCTGTTAATCTTAGTGCCATCAAAGACCTTCTCCTCCCCGGCCTCCGTGGAGTTGAAGGTAAATACGAGCAGATCCCGTCACAGTATGACAAGATCTTCACCAAGCATGATTCGAAAATGGCTCTCGAACGTACCGCAGAAATGCGCTACCTCGGCTACGCTCAGTTGAAAAACGAAGGCGGCCAGACCAAGTTCGATAACAACGCTGGTGAGCGCTACATCTATAACCAAGAGCACATTGAAATTGCTCTCGGCTATGCGATTACCCGCAAGGCAATCGACGACAACCTCTACAAAACACAGTTTGCACCTTCCAACCTCGGCTTGATCGAATCGTTCCAGCAGACGAAGGAAATCTACGGCGCTAACGTGTTGAACACTGCAACCACCTACAACTCAGCTGTTGGCGGTGACGGTGTTGCTCTCTGCGCTACCAACCATCCGATCGACGGTGGTACGGTTGCCAATACGCCTACCACGCAGGTTGACCTCAACGAAGCTACATTGCTCAACGCAATGATTGCTATCCGTACGAACTTCCGTGACCAAGCTGGTCTGAAGGTCTTCGCTCGTGGCCGTAAACTGATCGTTCCTCCTCAGTTGGAGCCAATTGCAATTCGTCTGACGAAGACCGAACTGCGTCCCGGCACTGCAGATAACGATGTGAATGCGATTCTGAGCACCGCTGGCGGCCTGCCAGAAAGCTACATGGTCAACGACTTCTTGACCTCAGCTTACGCTTGGTTCTTGCTGACCAACATTGACGGTCTGTCGTATATGGAACGCATTCCCTTCGAAACCGATATGCAAGTCGATTTTGTCACGGACAACCTGCTTGTTAAAGGTTACGAGCGTTATTCCTTCTCGTACTACAACTGGCGTTCGATCTACGGTTCATTCCCAACTTCGTAAGATTGGAGACAGCAAATGTCTATTACAGCTTTCTCTGGTCCGGTTATCGCATTTGGCCAAGCGCCTTATGCAGACTATAACCCCGAATTGGGTCCGTCTTTATTCTATGCTGGTGCGGGTCTTCTTGATCCGCGTCAGTTC
>Ga0208256_1000416_pt1 | contig 9678 bp, 15 predicted proteins | sample CryBogCBH22Jun08_FD_184608 | JGI IMG/M metagenome (GOLD analysis project Ga0208256, IMG submission 184608) | Freshwater microbial communities from Crystal Bog, Wisconsin, USA - CBH22Jun08 (SPAdes) | ecosystem: Environmental > Aquatic > Freshwater > Lake | place: Crystal Bog, Wisconsin, USA... | reverse complement strand
CTGAGAAGATAAACGATTATATTTTTGAAAGCGGTTGTGATATAAATCTAACAAAACCAAATATTAAAAAGCTTAAAGAGTTTAACCGTGAATGTGATGAACTTAAAGCACGTCACGATTTTGAAATGAAAGAATTAAAGGCTCTTCTTGATTCTACCGACGAAGAATAGTATAATGGTAGGATGTTTCAAGAACAGCTCCTAAGATATAAAAATATTAAACTCTATCTTGCACGCTTTACATCAAGAGTTGAGGGTGTAGAAAGTTTTTATAAGATAGGGGTAACCGGGAAGTATGATGCAGCCGAGCGTTTTCTCGATGAAGAATATAATCTCTGGGATGTAAAGATTATGACAACAGCTTATGGACCTACAATGATGGTGTTAGAGGCTGAGGAGGAGCTTAAACTAAGATATCCTAAGAACATCTGGATTGATCAAAAAATTAAAGGTGTAACTGAGATCTTTGTACCAAAAGACTATCAAGAGATCAGAGACATTATTGAATACATTAAGGTAAAGCGCATTAGTTGGTATCAGGATCGACGTGATGAAGAATCAGAGATTGTAAAGCTCAAGAAAGAAAATCAAGAGCTTAAGAAACAGCTTGCCCACTTGGATCGATAATTTATAATGTATAGAAACGGTGGGTTAATGTAATTGGAAGCATCGCACAGCTTATATCTGTGGCGCCCTAGATCTAGGGCCGAGCATCGGTTCGATTCCGATACCCACTACCATTTTAATATGAACGTAAAACTTGTATCAGTAACAGAACCAAAGATAGAAGGCATTAATTCAGCCGAAGAGCTTATTACCTATTGTGCGAGGGTTAGTAACCCATCTAATCAGATGAATACTCAAACAGCACCTAAGCTTTTGAAGTATCTAATTGATCATAAGCATTTTTCACCATTTGAAATGGTATCAATGGTTATTGAGATTAAAACTTCTAGAGCAATTGCAGCTCAAATTCTTCGTCATCGTAGCTTTAGCTTTCAAGAGTTTAGTCAACGCTATTCAGCTATAACTGAGCTTGAAGATATTGAATGGCGTCTACAGGGTAAAACAAATCGTCAGGTTGGTGATGATATTGTAACACTTGAAAAGGAATTACTCGAGGAAGTACAAAAAGCACAGCTTGCTAGTAAGATAGCGTATAGTAATCTGATTACTGCAGGGGTTGCTAAGGAATGTGCTCGTATGGTTCTCCCTCTTAATACCTCTACTACGATCTATATGTCTGGCACTATTCGTAGCTGGATTCATTATCTTGATATCCGCTGTAAGGAAGATACTCAGAAAGAACATAGGGATATTGCCCTTGCTATTAAAGAGATTTTCACTACAATATTTCCTGTAACCTCAGAAGCACTTAATTATGGCAACAATTAGAATCCCAGTACCGCTAAGAAAGCTTGTCGGAGGAAGTGAAGAAATTGAAACTTTTGGTAAAACACTTAATGAGTGTCTACAACTTCTCTGCCTTTCCTATCCTGATATCAAAGAAAGACTCTATGATGAAAATGGAGAGATTCGTAGATTTATTAATATCTTTGTAAACGATGAGGATATGAGATTTCTATCTACAAACGACATTCAAGAGAATGATATCATCTCTATTGTACCGGCAATTGCTGGAGGTTAGAATTTATGACACAACCAAAACCAAGTAAAGAGGAGCGAGTCTATCAACTCGTCCAAGAACTCGAAGATACAAAGCATCGTAAGAAGGCTTCAGCTAAAGCTTTTGGTGATGAGATTAAGCGTATCAACGAGGAGATTAAAGAGATCCTTAACGAAGATAAGGAGTAATGATTAAGCTCAATCCTATTCGTATTTTTATTCAGAACATTTGGGAACATCCTATTACTGTTTGGATTACAATAGGATTGAGCGTACTATTCTTTTTGCTTGAGTTGTATATTCTTTTCCGGTAATATAATGGAATAATAAATTTTATAGCGTTAGAAGTAGACGCAATAAAAAATACTTTTTGTTCTTTAATAGTTTAATTTACGGGCTTGTAGCTTAATGGTAAAGCAGTTAATAGCTGGCTGCTTTGTATCGTGAGATGCAATGATTACAATGTTGCTAAATGCGGCTCATAGCATTGTGACATTAAGAGGTGACTCTTAATGAAAACCGGATGAATTCAGTGAAAGCCTAGCAATAGGTCAACACTGAGCCAAGCTAGGAATACATTCCTAGAAGGTGCAGAGACTACTGGAGAGGTATAGTCCTCTTAATAACCAGAATTAGCGTCCGGCAACTCTCAGAGTTGAAGATATAGTCCACGGAGTATGGTAACATACACAAACGTAAACTGATTGAGTGTAGGTTCGATCCCTACCGGGCCCAAATTAAATTATGACCAAAGACCTCTGTCGTATTCCCAATGACAATTAGGACATAATATTGCTATATTTTCACGTTTATTTACTTCTGATACTAAAGTATTTTTTGGAAAAGATGAAATAGGTTGCTTGTGGCAAACTTCTACATGTTTATTGTAATTACAACGCTCGCAAGACGGGGTAGCTAATTGCTCACGATACATAGATCTAGCGTTTGCTCTAATAGAATCGTATTTGTTTGCACCACCTCTCCTACTAGCGTGTTCAATAGTTTGCTCAGTCATTGCTAACCCTCCTCGTAAATGTCTACCTACTTTAATACAACATTTGCAATACACGGTACCGAGATGTTCTACTCTTTTTATACAGTTATCGGTTTTACAGATAGGCCGCTCTTTTTTATATTTACTTTTCTTCGGAAAAGCATGACCGTTGTAAGAGCCTGCGCAACTATGACTACAAAAAAAACGTTTTGTTTTTGATTTCTCAGCAACGCTTTTACGAACTATTATCTCCTTACTACAGTAACCACATTTAGTATTGAGTCTACCTTCTTTATTATCATAATTTGTGCAACATGTATTAGAACAAAACTTTAACGGTGTTTTGCGTCCGCGTTTTATTTGCATCCTTAAACCACCAACAAACAATTGTTTTGTTGTTTGACATATTCGTTGACATTCTGGACATATATATTTGATTTTATCAGCTCCTCTTGCTTTCTTAAAATAATCAACGTTACATACTTGCCCTGTCGGTATTAAAAGACTTTTCATATAAGTATTTATTTATATGCAGGTTAAATTTTTTGAAGGAGCTAAAAAAAATTGCTTGTAATAGATAAAAATTCAATATACAATCTCAAACAGTTCTTTAAAAAGCATCTCAAATGAAACAATATATTCTAAAAGATTTTAAAGATAAGACAAAAGCTTTAGAGAAGTCTATTCGTAATTCTCATCGTATTATTGAACGTGCTCAGAAGAAAGTATCTCGAACAGGTAAAGATAAGTCTCTTCTTAAAGCAGCATGTGAGCTAGGTTTTATTTGTAATCACGCTCCTATTACTAAGGACGGTAACCGTTATGTTAATCCAATGACATCCGGTGATAAGCTTTTCCTAGAAGAGATGGGTACCTATAAGTGTGTCGAGTTTAAGCAAGATGAATTTCTTGATTGCCATAATAAGCCAGTTCACCTAAAATGGTATTAGAAAATATGCCTGTGTAGTCCAACGGCAGAGACAAGCGACTTAAAATCGCTCCAGTGTCGGTTCGAATCCGACCACAGGTACCAATTTAATATATGCAACTTGAACAACAACTAGAATTAAAGCAAACACTAAAGATGAAGCTTGTCTTTAGTTGCTCCTTAATTATACTAATTGTAATATCGACATGTCTATTTTTTAGTTCTCCTATTAAGAACTTTATTCGCGGTTATCGTCCCATACCAACCTCTCAACTACATCAACGATGAATTCTAGTTATAAGTTTTTTATAGAATTTGAAGGTAAGGAGTATAGAGTGGAATACAATTCAACTTCCGATTGGGTTATACTTGAAAGTAAAGGACCTATTACTGATGAGGAGTATTACAGAATAAAACGATATCTCCGTATAGAAGGTTTTCTGGATAAAAATATAAATTTTACTATACTCTAAGAGTTATGGGGACGTATCACACCCGCCTTCTAAGCGGTCGTTAAATGTGTAACTGGAGTATGTTGGTTCAATCCCAACCGTCCTCACCATTTTACGCGCCAGTAACTCAGTTGGTCAGAGTACGAGCCTTTTAAGCTTGGAGTCGAGAGTTCAAGTCTCTCCTGGCGCACTTTTTGATTCCATGCCCCTTCTAAACCTACTGGACATGTGTGTTTACACGGTTTTTTTGGTTTGCGTAATGATTAAATATATATGTGAACCTTTACCGAACACTGATATTTTTGGTGGTTTTTTTCGTTTTCGGGTGCAGTACTTTACCCACTAACCCGGATTCTTGGATGGAGATGGAGCGTAATGCCTGTCTTCCAACAGCTATTGCATTCAGAGAAAGTCTTAGAAAATATGGATTGTGGGCAAGAGTCCTCAAAACTGTCTATGTAATTAATGGTAAGATCGTAGGTCATAGCTTAGTTGTTTATGAATATCCAAAAGATTCCGGTAAGATATATGTTTACGATAGAATGGGTTCAATAGAGGTTAATTCACCAAAAGATTATCCAGAAGCTGTTGCAAACGAAGCACTTCAGAAAAAGTACGATTATCCGAGTGCCGGTTATGTAGCTGCACTTTATATAGAAGAATAGCCTTCTCCTTGCCTATGGAATAAATATAGCCATAATAGCTATATGAAACTCAAAGCACTCATCCTTATACTTACTACTCTCTTTCTTTGTAGTGTAGTTCCTGCTAACGCGTATTACTGCGGTGGTGGGTACCGAGGTGGGTGTGGTTATTACGGTGGAGGTTGCTACCGAGGAGGTTACTATGGAGGATGGGGATGGGGTGGTAATTACTGGGCAGGTGCAGCTGTAGGAGCTGCAATTGTTGGTACTGCTTGGGCTGCTTCATATCCTTACTACTACAATACCTATCCTCAACCCGTTTACTATACCTGCCCTCAACCCCAACCTCAGGTTATTGTAATTCAATCCAGATAATTTAATTGCTCGTGTGGTGTAATTGGCAGCCACGCCAGACTTAGGATCTGGTCCAGCAATGGGTGGGGGTTCAAGTCCCTCCACGAGCACTATAATTAAATTTTCTTCTTTTTAGTAAGAAGCAATTCTTTTATTTCGTTTATACCTGTTTTTAACTCCTCATGTTCTGCCTCAAGTCTTTTGTGTTGCTCCAGGGATAGCTTGCTTAAACCTACATCCTCTTGTAAATCCTTCAAAATCTTTTTTAGATCTTTTATTATAATGTGATCTTCTTCTGATATCTCATGCTCGTGAATCATATGCTGTCTATCTCTCTCGGCTTGTCTATTGGAGGACATAAGAATGAGGGGGGTAGCGTAGGCTGCTTGAAACGATAGAAATAGATTCATTAGGATAAAAGGATAGGGATCAAAGTTTGTTAAATGCTCAACATTAACCGATACCCAAATAGTTAAAATAATAGACTGAACAACAATAAATGTCCAAGAGCCAATAAAGGATGTTATTATATCAGCTAATTTTATACTATGTTCCTTAATACTAAAAGTCATAAAGATATTTAATTTTTATACTTGCTCTCTCCTTTATTAGCCTATATATTAACAGTATCGGGAGATTAGTTTAAAAGTAAAACACCTGCTTTACACGCAGGATTCGGCGGAGCGTTACCGTCATCTCCTACCATTTTTAACGCGCACGAGGGAGCTAGTGAACCCGCTTGTTTTGGGAACAAGATCAGCAGAAGGCGGTATTCTGGTGCGCGATCTATTACATAGGACTAAGGTGCAAATCCGATTCACCAGACTAAATAATTGTATGAGTAAGGTACAAGTGCAATGTACAGAATGTTTAACACTTATATCAAAATGGCCATATGAATATAAGCATTATATTAACAAGCAATACACCTGTAAGTCTTGTATAAAAAAACGTATTGTTAATAAGAGTTGTGAGCAATGTGGCAAGGTGTATAGATCTTCAGTTACTGAAAATAGAAGATTCTGCACAAAAAGTTGTGCAGCTATTATGAACAACAGTAAAAGAGATGGAGCTTTTTATAAAAGTAAAAAAACAAAACAAGCTCAATGCATGACATGTAATACGTTAATAATCATTAATGTGCACGCATCAAGCAAGAAAACACACTGTGGAGATTGTAGAGAATTAAAACGCAAGAACCGTGCTGGTAGACAAAATATCTTATATAGGAATGCATCACAAGCATTTGCTGTAAATAATTTTGATAAAATATCATACTGGCGTAATAAAATAAAATATAGAGAATATGTATGCACGCAGTGCGGTAAAACATTTGAACATTTTCGAAAGAAAAAAACATGCAGTAATCACTGCAGAACTATTGCATGTGTTGCAGTACGCACATATCAAAATGGCTCTAGAAAACCTGTATGGTATTTTAATATAAACGAAAATAGAAATGTATTGTTAGAAAGTTCTTGGGAAGTTAAAGTTGCTAAATTATTAGACAGTTACAATATAAGATGGACGCGCCCAGCGCCCATAGAATGGATTGATGCAAGCAATATTGTGCGGTTATATTTTCCTGATTTTTATCTTCCAGCATATGATATGTATCTCGATCCCAAGAATCCATACTGTTTGGTTAAGGATAAAGAAAAGCTTTCTATTGTTAGTAAAAAAATAAAATTAATCTACGGTGACATAAACACTATCTTTAATTTTATTGAAACACTACCGCGCACTAATTTGTTACCCCGTTAGCTCCGCCATTTTTTTCTTGCCGTTTCCTAAAATATTCCATATACTAAAGGTCAACAATATGAATACAACATCATACAAACACACTGAACTAACGAACAAGTACGAGATTGACAACATTATTCGAACAACTCTTGAAGAGATGTTTCCTAAGGGCTACAAGCTTCCCTTCTACGCTAACGATACCAAGTTCGGTACCGGTCATACGTATAAGTTTATTCGTAGCTCGTTGTATAATCGTATTTGGCCTACAGTTCTTCGTAAGCTCCATAGCCTTGGTATGAAGGAGTGGAAGATGTCAAATCCTATGGATTGTTCCGATCGCGAGTTTGTCACTACGGCTAAGTGGATGGGTATCCGTTCGGCTCGTCTTCCACGGAATCGTAAGTAAGATATATGAATAAAGCATATATTACCGTTATCGCTGTTATTCTTGCTTTTAATACAGGTTGTATTAACTGTGTTAATCAATCGGTTCACGGAAATGGAAGTGCAACTGTTATTAAGTCAGATTCTAAAGCAGTAGTTGTACCTAAGAAGACAGCTGTTATTACTACAACTAATAATACTTCTGATTGGGTTCTTGTTTCTACTTCTAAAGAAATCGTTAGCTCCCAGCCTATTTTGTTCTAATATGCCTAGAACTCAAGTCATTAAGGGAAGCAATCGTCGGTATGAAACCGCAGCATTTCTCCGTCGTCAATTAAATGCCGGGAAACCTGCAAGTTGTAAGACAAAGTATCGTGCCCAGCGCTCGGATGCTGGTAAAAAGCGTAAATAATGACTAAAGGATACATTGTAGAGAGGTGGACGGGTAAAGCCTGGTATGCCTCTCTATGTTCTCCCTATAAAACAATGGGAGAGGTTAATAAACATCTTAAGGATTATTGGTGGCATTACACTGATGAATTCCCTTATAGGATTAAAGAGTATAAACCCAAAAAGCAAAAGCTTCAAACACGTTTTACAAAATATAGTTTCCAAAATTGGAATTCTGATGAAGGAATGGCAGTAGTTATTTAGCCTTTTTAGTATATGTACCATAAATAATGGTATATGTCTAATCTCAGGATTACCGATCTTCCATCAATTTCTGCAGTATCAGCAACTGATGTATTTCCAGTTGTAAACAGTAGTTTTTATAATGGCGTTGCAACAACATCAAAGATTACAGCGAGTGCGTTTGCTGTTGCAATTAGTTCGTTTTTAAATTTATCAGGTGGAGGTGGCGGCGGTGGTTCCACAGTAGTTGGTAGTGGTCCTTACAAATATTATAGTACAAACTCAGCTTTAACAGCCTCTATAATTCCTATTAGCGGAAGCAATATAGCATCCGGTACATATTCCTACGTTGGTGCTGGTTCAGGAAATAATGCAATAGGTTATTTCTCTGTAATAGCTGGTGGTAGTAATAATAGTGCACAATGTGACTATGATGTTGTTGGTGGAGGTTTTTGTAATATAACAACCGGACTCTATTCTAACATCAACGGTGGTACGGTTAATTTAGCTGCCTCAGCCTGGGCTACTGTAGGTGGTGGTAATAGTAATCAAGCCCTCTCTGGTTATTCCATAGTCGCTGGTGGTTGGTCAAATTGTGCTACAAATTGGACAGCTACTGTAGGTGGTGGATCTGGTAATGTATCTTCTGGATCAGGATCAGTTATAGGTGGTGGTTTAAACAATACAGCGTCAGGAACTTATTCTTATATCGGTGGAGGTAGAGGTAATAGTGCATTGAGTTCTTATAATGCAATCGCCGGTGGGTATAATAATATAGCATCCGGAGTGTATTCCTTTGTTGCTGGCGGATCGGCGAATAATACAAAATACAATAATACGTTTTTACTCGGTACAAGTCTTACTGCTATTTCTGCCAATTATACATACGTTAATAATTTGAGCTCCCAGGGGACGATATCATCTAGTCAATTAGCTGTTGGTGGAAATATTAGCGCTACCGGAAGTGTTAGCGCCATAGGTAATGTTTACGGTAATACATATCTCAATTTACAATCTGGTACAACATACACAATTCAAGTATCTGATAATGGTACAATGCTTGGATCAACAAATAGTACTACTGGGTTAACAGCTTCTGTTGTTGGTAGTTCTTACCCTATAGGTTTCCAAGTCGGTGTTCTACAACTTGGATCACAGAAAGTAACCCTATCAGGTCAAACAGTTACTATTAATAATGTTAATAGTATATATCCACCTCATACAAACGGCATTTACTCAGCTGCTACTCTCGTCTATACAGGCGCAACAGGATGGGTTGCGTTTGGCAATCTGTCGTAATATAATATGCTACTAAGCAATTTTATATTCAGTATACCTGCAGTATCTAATATTAGCTATAGTATCGGTGCTGTTATAGTTGCCGGTGGTGGTGGGAGTGCATATGGACCGAGTGGTGGTGGAGGTGCTGGTGGATATTTAACCAATACCTTTTCTATATCATCTAGTAAAACATTTACTATTGTAGTTGGAGGCGGTGGTGCTGGTGCTAGTGGTGGTGGCGGTAATAGTACACCTGGAACTGCTTCATCAATTACGGTTACAGCTTTAACAGCAATTTCTGCATACGGTGGAGGAAATTGCTATTATTATACAGTAAGTGCAAACGGTCTTTCTGGTGGTTCAGGAGCTGGTGGAAATGGTTATAATGTTGCTGGATTGGGTGGCTCGGGTATTGCAGGTCAAGGAAATAAGGGTGGTAATGGTCAAAATACTCCAAGCGGTGGTGGAGGCGGTGGCGGTGGAGCTGGTGCTGCCGGTGGTAATTCTACATCTACTGTAGCTGGAAGCGGTGGTGTTGGTGTAATATTCCCTTATCCTATTGCCGTTGGTCAATTATCTGCAGGTAACTATTACGTAGCAGGTGGTGGTGGTGGTGGCGGAGGCGGTAGTATAAGTG
>Ga0208256_1000402_pt1 | contig 9832 bp, 9 predicted proteins | sample CryBogCBH22Jun08_FD_184608 | JGI IMG/M metagenome (GOLD analysis project Ga0208256, IMG submission 184608) | Freshwater microbial communities from Crystal Bog, Wisconsin, USA - CBH22Jun08 (SPAdes) | ecosystem: Environmental > Aquatic > Freshwater > Lake | place: Crystal Bog, Wisconsin, USA... | reverse complement strand
GGCTTGGGCTTATCTGTAGATGAAGCACTTGCAAGTGCTTCATCTACAGATAAGCCCAAGCCGGAAGAGGCCCCTGCTCAAAAGAGCGGATTTTTATCCACCATTGGCTCTATGATGCCAAGCTTTGCTAAGGGAACTGAAAAGAATTAGCTCAGCTCGTATCATTATTGGCAGTAGAGACCAACTAAGACATTCTAAGGAAAGTTCTGCTTTGATTTTTTAGACGTGAGCGTATGTCTCAAGTGAACAGATGGTAAGTAAAGGCTTCTCTGTTGGGTGATGAGAGTTCTCTGTCGTAAATGCTGACAAGTAGGTTTGCTATTTTGAGGCAGGCTTCTTTTTTTCAAGTTTTCAAAAAATTATGAAATATACCATATTCCATTGTTAGATTTACTTTTCCAATTCTGCAAAGCGCATAAAAATCTTCAGAGCCTATATGTGATAGCTCGTTCATTTGCTGAATAAAATAAGCATCATACCCTTCTTGCAATATCCTTGATTTTTGTTCTTCGTCAGCTAGCGAGAAACCAAGAGAGCCTCTGATTGCCCGAATGCTTCTCAAATTAACCAAAGGATTATCAAATTCATTTGCCTTTGGGAGCAAATCTTCTTGAGAAAGATAGGCCACTTTGTTGTTTGGTCTTAGAGCCTGCAAAATAGATTTCTCTTGTTTATACATAGATAACAGTTGGGTAATTTCATGGATATGAATAGTTTATGACGCAATCTGTTGGGTTGAAATAAATGACTTAAGTTGAATAAAAACTCAATCGCTTCCTATCTATGGTTTCATTTGCGTCAGTCGATGGGGATAGTTAATTCAATGCTAACACTAAAACGGTTGATTTGTGTGTTTAAGTGAATTCCGCCGTGCTTTTCATGAATCGATTAAAAATCCAGCTTCTATTTTCCTAACCTGCGATCGGCAAGATATGTATCTACTGTATTATAATTGCTCATTAAAAAAGGGCTACCAGAATTGGTAGCCCATAATTTACTGATCAAGATTGACGGCCGAATTTCGGATCAATCGTCATCAAGACCGTTGAAGTCGCCGTCATACCATTGCTTACTTTTATCTTTGCCCTGGGCAAAGTCAGTTTGAGGACCATTATTGGTTGAGGTCTTCTTGCCCTTTTTGGTATCAGCCTTCGCTTCAGCGGGCTTCTCAGCCTTTGGTCCAACGACTACCGGACCGTCATTGAAATTCCAGTTAAAGGGAGGATACTTTAATGGATCATCGGCGCGCGTAGCGCTGGTAGCGAAAAAGGAAAAGGCGCTTGCGGACGCAAGAAGCGCAATTGACTTTAACATAGATTTTTTCATGCTTTGCTCCTCATTAGAATTCTGGATCGTAAGAATATGTCATGTTTATCTTGCGTCCTGGCAAACAGGAGACCAACAGAATCTCGCGATCTTGCGACGCATTATCATACCAGCTACGTTGAGTTAAGGGCTTTTTCAAATTTTATCTGGTTAGCCTCTTGTTTTTTAAATAAGATTTTAAGATCTTTGGGGTTTTGGTGTTATTAACTTAGGGTAAACGGTGTATTTATTGAATTAAATAATGTCTTGAAATACAATGACATTAAAGCATATTTGACAGATTAAAGACAGTGAAGGGGTAAGTTTTTATCTTGTTGTTCAAATCAAAATCACGTGGCGTTTAAAAAAATTAAAAAATACTTTTTGGCGATTGTAACAAAAATTCTTGTCAATTTCATCGTCGATTTACGCATCATTCTCAATGACGATGTGGTCTGCTGGAAGACCAATATGATATTTCTCAAACATATTAAAATATGCTTTTTCTAGATTTTTTGTGTACTTAACGCTGTCGAATAGGGCGCAGGTTAGTATGTTTTTATTTAGCTTTTCTTTTATGCTTTTTAATTCTTCAGGGTGTGTTCCAAGATGAACTGCAAGCAGCTCATAGTCGGAGTGATTTGAAGTGATAAGTTCAGGAATACCTGCCGCGTTAAGCAGGCTTGAAGCCACCCTACTGACAAAAGAACTCCCCTGGCAGGTCAAGACAGGCAAGCCCATTCTCAGGGCGTCGCTCGCAGATGTGTGGGCATTGTAAGGAAATGTGTCTAAAAACAAATCAGCAAGACGTAGACGCGATAAATGAGCCTCAATTGGCATGCGTTCTGCAAATAAGAGGCGCGATCCTTCTATCCCTCTCGCGATCGCTTCCTTCTTAAGGTTTAAACGAGCGATTTCATCGTCTACCCAGAGCCACAATACCGAATTGTTAACGCTTGTTAAAATTTTCATCCACGTGTCAAAAACAATGGGTGTGATTTTGTTGTTTTGATTGAAACAGCAATAAATCATTTTTTCTGGAGGCAGCCCAACATCCTCTCGACTAAGGGGGCGGCTAACCTCTCTTTGCGAGCTGTTAGGTTGGTAAGTGTCGGGCAGATAGACAACCTTCTCGCTATAAAAATCTTTTTCATCTCGCGGGATTATAACCTGGTCAGCGATGATATAATCCATTGTTGCATACGCACTTGTGCCGGGATAGCCTAAGTAATTTACTTGAATAGCTGCGACTCTTGATAAAAATACACCAATCTTGCGGCCATCAGTGTGTCCGTTCATGTCAACGGCTATATCCAATTCTAGGCTTCTCGCTATTTTCACGATCTCATCGTCGGTTTTATCGCTGACGTTTATATAATGTTCGACACTATCTCTTATTTTTATATTCCAGGGGTCTTCAGGGACGTCTATAAAAGAAAATGCAAAAATCTCGAATGTTTCTCTTTGATGCCGCTCAATGGTCTGAAAGAATAGATGACAGACTGGATGATTTCTAAAGTCTGACGAGAAATATCCAACACGAATACGACTTTTTTTTCTTTCTATCTTGTGAATGTTTTTTTTATTAAATTTCTTTGAAATCTCTTCATCGAATAATAGCGCAGCTTTTTTTTGAGCATCAATGTTGTCTAACAGGCTTAAGACAATAAAAGGCTGTATTATTATCTCATTCTTGCTTAGTTTATTTTTAATTCTAAGTATTGTCGTTTCATAGTTTGACCAGTCATTTAAAAGCATTCTAGTGCGTTGTGCCTCGCCAAGCGCCTTTGGGTAATTGGGGTCTAATGTTAAGCAGCTCTCATAGTCGTTTATTGCTTCTAAATATTTTTTTAACCCAAACAGAGCTGCCGCTCGGTTGTAGAAATATTCGGCGCTGCATCTATTATATTGGATGGCAATATCAAAATGTCCAATTGCCTCAGAATAAGAGTTTACTCTACATAGAATGTGTCCAAGATTGTTGTGATATTTTGAATTGCACGGATTAAGAGATATGGCGCTTTGTATGCTTTCAATCGCCTCTTGAGTTCTGTTTAATTTAGCAAGTGCTGCCCCGAAGCCATTCAATGCATCGGCATGTTGTGGCGCAAGAGACAGGGCTTTCTCAAAATTAGTAAGAGCATCATTTGATGCATCAAGATCTAGCAGTACGCTGCCTCGACCATTATATGATTCTGCATATTGAGGTTGAAGCTCGATTGCTCTATCAAAATAAGAGAGCGCTTCTTGAAAGTTTTTGATATCAGCATAGGCGTTGCCTAGATTATTGAGGGCTTGATAGGATGTTTCGTTAATCTCAAGCGCTTTCTTAAAATTAATAATTGCTTGTTTATGTTTACCTAATTCAATTAGTGCCGACCCTTTTGCTAAATAAGTAAGATCAACTTTTGGTGCTAATTTGATAATTTTATCAAAAAACTTGATCGCTTCAGAATAGGCTCCTTGTCGAAAGTAATTTTCACCTCTTTCAAATAATTGAGCAAGATTTTTTCCCTCTTTATTCATTGGCTTTTTCAGTGTCTGTCAGAGTGGAAATAAATGGGTTCTGTTGATGAACATTCGTTCTTTCAGTTGTTTATATTCTTCAGTTGGCATGGTCTTGTTTAAAAACAACACAGCCCGACCGTTTCAAGTCGGGCTGCTGGGGTTTTTCACATGATATTCCCTAAGGAAAGATCATGAAGTTAGTATTTAGCCACGACTGCTGGCGCAGGCGTGAAGTTGAAGTGGTAGTTTACGCCAGCGCGAATAGTATTCCAGCGCGTGATGTTGTTCACATTGTTCAAGCTAGCGCCATAGTTGAAGTATGTTCCCTGATTGCCCCCAGAGACGGCCGTGTAGAGATACTCAACTTTGGCTGAGAGGTTCTGCATGAACATCCACTCGAGGCCGCCGCCAGCTGTCCAGCCAGTCTGTGTCGCGGACTGGTTCACCCAACCAAGATTTTGGTTCGTTCCAGCATAGGCAAAACCTCCGGTAGCGTAAACCAAAAGAGAAGGCCATAATGTTATGCCAACGCGACCGCGAACTGTTCCAAACCAAGGCAAGCTTTTCTGTCCGTTGTGCCAACCTGGAACGAAGCTAAGATTCTGGGGTTGTCCTACAGCTGAGGTAACTTGGTAGTTTGGCAGCAGGGTATATTGAGGCGCGGCACCGCCAACCATATTGGTGCCCTGGAAGTCAGCTTCAGCGCCTATCAGCGCATTCATGCCGTAGCCTATTGGCATCGCATAATTATAACCAACCTGAGCGCCGCCGAGGATGCCGCCAAAGCCGTTGCCTTTGTAGTTCGTGGTCGTGATGCCGCCGTAGGTCAAGTCAGGGTAGGAGAGGCTGCTTGGTCCCGTGTTGGTATTCCAGCCACCGCCGAAGTTTAGACCGGCGTAGAAACCTGTCCAAATAGGGGCTGGTGCTGGAGGAGCTGGAGGAGCTTTTTTTGTTGGAAGGTCAGCTGCGAAGGCTGAGCCTGAGAGCGTAGCGAGGGCTACTGAGGTTAGAAGAAGTTTTTTCATGGGTCCATTCCTTGTGAGAGTGTTTTGTCGTTATCTGCGCCTGATCAACTCAGGCGCAGACTTTTTTGATGATCCGACTGCTAGAAGTATACCTTTGTGCGCAGTTCGAGCAGGGTTGGGTGGTAGCCTGACTCGTATGTTGACTGTGGGTTCCAGTTGAGCGGTGACTTGAGAGCCATCACGTGTGTCGCGTTGAACTGGAAGGCAATACCGTTGTCGGGATACCAGTTCAAAGCACCTGTCACGTTCTGTTGGTAGCCTCCGTAGATGCCAGAGTTGGCAATCTGGTTCTGCAATCCATAAAGGTAGGCAGATGAAAGATTCGGGCTTTGACCAGCAGCAATTTGCATTTGATTAGCCTGATTTGCAGCTGCGAGCATCGAATACATATTACCGCCCTGATAGGGACCGTTGTTCAGGTTGATCACGCTCCAGCGTCCAGCTAGACCCCACGCACCCCAGCCGCCATCGCTGAATTTGTCTTTGATTTTCAGCTGAGCGAATTCGGCACTGTTCTTACTGGTCTGATCATAGGACTGAGCCTTCTCTTCACCTGTAATCCACCACTCACCCATCACATATCCACCTGTTTGGACATATTTAGAGTTAGCTGGCGAGATGAAGGGGCCTGACCCCCAGCTCTGATTTGAGGAAGTGCCGCTAGCAATCAGTTGTTCATAAGCATACTGCTGAGCAGCAAATGGATTGCGGTTTGTGTTCGACATCATCCACTCACCCTGGACGAAGAGATTATGCCAGGACAACGCGCCTTCGAGGCCAACCTTCTGGATGCTGGTTATGCAGCCCCCCGCCGCCTTGTTGCCGGCAAATCCTGAAGGGAAAATGCCGGTGTTGTATTCACGACCGCAGGATAAGTCTGGCGTTCCGAGGAAGTTCGTTCCCAGAATGTTAGCTTCGGAGCCTATACGATTACCAGGCGCCGAATTACGATCGTCGCTGTAGGCTGTTGCATTGTTGCCCTGATGGTAGCTGCCGGATACGCCGAGGTGAACAAGTCTGTGTTCGTCAAATATCGGAGCGTATGTAACGCGACCAGTCGTCTCCCAGTAGGGAGCTCCGCCGTATGACTGAACCCATTGAGCGCCCGTAACACCATTGCCATTATATGCAGGCGTCAAGTAACCCGCATTGCCAGCCGAGGTATTGACTGGACGCGCGTTTAGATCCTGCATGCTGATTGAATAAAGACCAAAGTGTGCAGTCCAATTATCTTTACCAATGAAGCCCATTGAGGCGCCAAGGTGGCGGTATGGTGCGATGGTATCTGCTACCATTGGGCGCTCAATGAAATCGCGGTATTTAGAAGAGTTAATGGCCTCTAAGCTGAAAGCCTCATACTGGCTACCAATCTTGAAGTAGACCGGCTGAGCGAGAAGAGGGTGAGACAGGCGCTCGTCCTGCAGGCCCACGAACGCATCTCGCCAGCCGCCCCAGAGGAAGTTGCGATCGGTGACGTAGTTGGTGGACTGTGTAACTGGATTCAAACTATTTGTTGCAGATCCGGTGTTAGCGTTAGGCAGGTTGGTGTTATAAAGCTGAACAGTGGTGTTAGCGAAGTCATATTGCATTTTGTAGAACCATGACTTCATTTTTCCCTCGACCTCAAGACGAGCCTGACCGAAGCCGACGTTGCCCTGCCAGCCGTTGCCGGAAGGTCCAGCAGTGCCGCCGCCGTCAACAAAGAGACGGCCACCGATTTTGAAGGCGTATTGCTTATCTTCGGTTTCAACAAAGAGGCCCTTGCGCAGGTCAACGAAGACCGGCGGTGGCGCATTTGGATTTGTAGGCGCGCTGTTCTTAGCGTTTTTAGCTTGCTTAGCGTCTTTCTTCTGCTCAGCAACCTGTGACTCGAGTTGCTTCAGACGCGCCTTAAGAGCAGCGATATCTGAAGCGGTGTCAGCTTTCGCAGGGGCTGCGAAGCTTGAAGAGAGTAGGCCGAACGCCGCGACGGCGAGGGCTGTGTGTGCAACTTGACGTTTCATTGGTCCAAACCTCCGGTAGAAAAAATCGGAGGCGTTGTTTGACCCCCGTGAAACTCACACGAGGGAAATAGCCGTTCCAAAATGACAGGTCAGTGACAAATTGTAATTCGCACAATCATCAGTGTTCATTGTGTTTTAGGTGTTGCAGCAATAACACGGCGCTGTTGCGTAAAACACACAGTTTCTATCTTGGAGCGTAAAATTCGTGATAATTCTGCAACGAGGCATTTGTCGAATGTGGCAGAAACTAGGCGCAAGAGCGCAATCTATGTGGCGACTTTTCGAATCGTCAGCCCTTTTTATGCTTAAGGACTGCTTAAAATGCTTGGATTCGAAAATACAATCTAAGCAAATAGCGAAATATTTTTTGCCGATTTCATTGGGAGAGCCGTTCCTGCTCGTGAAGAAGTAATTTGCCTGGACGGCAAGCTCTAGATTTATCTGACAGCCATTCATTTCTAAAAAAAGTTTTGTAAATCCCGGGTCGATTTATCTGAACTAATACTAATAGATTGTGTTTCTTGATCTGCAAATAGGTTCAAGAAAGATGGTTTATTTAACAAGCGCAAAGAAAATAAACGGATTTTTTTGATAATGAGGTTTTTGCAATAAAAGAGATCGCTGTAACGCGATCTCTGATGATGGGTTAGGGAATGCCAGCTGAGTGGATACTAAAAGCCGAGACCTACGCCAACCCCGCCATTTGGTGTTGATGTGACCCTAGTCCCTCTTCCGCTCGGCCCTCCAGCAGGCGTCGGCGAGGTATCTTTAGGATCCTTTGGGGGTTCTTTACCGGGTGACCAGCCTTCTAGTTCACCAAACTGACGGTCTGGGCTACCTGCCTTGTGTTCTCCCACAGTCTTCACGGGGTCTGCCGCCTTTCCGGACTCCTTGCTCTTTTTCGCAGATAAGCCCTTCGTTGGAGCTTCAATGGCATTGGTGTCGATCTTAAAATCCTGGGCGTGCGCCTCCGAGGGACTAATGACAACCAAATAAATGGCTACAGAATATAGAATGTTGAATATTGATATGCTGCGTTTCATGTCAGTACCTCTTGGATTTCTGCGCTATGATAAATTAGTTAGCAATTTAAAATCAATATTAGAAATTATGTTTGAGGCTCTGTAATTCACCCAAGCTATCAAAAGATGATGGCCTTACTGAGCATGCTTGTTATGATTGAGACATATTGAAGATCCCGATCAATCGTCATCTAGCCCGTAAAAATTACCACGATACCACTCGCTGCTTGTCGTTTCTTTTTTCTTCTCCTCTTCGCAGGCTTTGTTAGGATCGTAATACTTTTTTCCTATTTTTGTTGGCTGCTTTTCTTCTTGCGAGCCAAATAGCGCCAGTGGCAGGACTGAGTCGTTAATAACACAAAGAGCTGAAGCCGGTTGGACCATGTAAAAGGAAATTATCAGCACGCCATAAATTCTGCGGTTGATAGAAATCAAAAGGTATTTCATGAATTTATCTCGCAGTTGAAGTGTTTCTCTGATTATAGATCCAAATCATCTGGTAGGCTCATAAAGAAAACTGTTAAATTCGTCTATCAATTTTACCAAAATTCATGGTTGAACGCTTAAAATATATCTTATCTTTGATGTTTTTTGAGTAATTACGAATTCTATGACAACCATGTATTTCAGTAGTTTTTCAGCCATTCAGCTGTGACGCGATTGTGCCAGGCAACATGATTGCCCTGTCCATGGAAACCCATATGGCCACCCTTGTTGCTGATAGCCGTTTGTACGTTCGGATAGTCTCTCCAATTTTTTTCTAAGTAAGATTCGGATGGAATCCAGGGATCATCAAGGGCGTGAATAATTAGTGTGGGTTGGGTTATTTTTCCTAAAAAACTTTCACTAGAATTACTGTCATAATAATGTGGCGCGTCTCTGTAGCCAAATAGTGGCGCAATAAAATCATTATCAAAATCATAAAGCGTATTAGAATTTACAATGGCTTCTCTTTGTGTATCTGTTAATATGGCTCCTCTCTCTAGGGACTCTTCTTTCATTGCTTTGAGAATGTGGCGCTGATAAAATCGATTACGCTTTTTCATCATTTGAGCGCAAGTTTTCTTTAAATTAAGCGGGCTTGAAACGGCGACGCCACATAAAAGATTCTCAATGTCATGTGCCTCCCCGAGGAATTTGAGTATAAGATTGCCGCCCAAGGAGTGACCAATTAAAATAATGCCGTTATTTGTCAGCTCTGCTGGCAGTTCTCTTAAGGCGTCGACGAGATCTTCTGTCTTACCCGCGTGATAGTGTCCGCAGGCAAGTGGGCGCGTTGGTGCAGAGCCCCGTAAGTTAAGTCTTAAGACGCGCCATCCCTGATCAATAAAATAATTCGTGGAGGCAATGATGTTTGTGCTTCTTTCCGAACCTGTTAGGCCGTGAATGAGGACGATGAGAGGCTTGTGTGTTTGGGAGGTTGACGTATCCACTCTTGCCGTGAGTGTGTCTCCATCTCTCATTTTCAAGAAAAGTCGTGTTTTTAGGGGTGGGTCTTTTTCTGGAGGAATAAGCGAGCTCCTTAGTGTCTGGAGATCGCCTCCAATCCAAGGAAAACGCTCTTTAAATTGCGGCGTAAATGCCATGGCATGGTCAGTCCTATTGTGCTTCAAAACGCAGCTCTTATGCTGTTTCGGATTTTTGGGAATGTGATGTTTTGTATAAAACTAACAGTCATACACAAAATCATTTTCATAGGTGAAGCTTTAGATTGATTAATCTTCGGATCCGCCCGCGCGGGCGCAGGCTCTCAAGACAACAGAAATAATGCGGACAATAATGCCGGCTAATATTGATAGGCCAATGAGTTTCATGCCTTGTTCTGTGTCATAGATCGCTGCGACATAGGATCCAAAAATAAAAAGCGCAACTGCCCCAACGATGCCTAAAACGTTGATGAGATTTGAGAGCATCGACAAAAAAGATACGAAAACAAACATTGGATGGCCTGTTACTCAAACATCAAAAC
>Ga0208256_1000398_pt1 | contig 9876 bp, 21 predicted proteins | sample CryBogCBH22Jun08_FD_184608 | JGI IMG/M metagenome (GOLD analysis project Ga0208256, IMG submission 184608) | Freshwater microbial communities from Crystal Bog, Wisconsin, USA - CBH22Jun08 (SPAdes) | ecosystem: Environmental > Aquatic > Freshwater > Lake | place: Crystal Bog, Wisconsin, USA... | reverse complement strand
CCTCTGGACCCTGGTGGTATGACTGGTCCTATGAGCATTGGTGTTCTGGGCCCTGGTGGTATGACTGGTCCTATGAGCATTGGTGTTCTGGGCCCTGGTGGTATGACTGGTCCTATGAGCATTGGTGTTCTGGGCCCTGGTGGTATGACTGGTCCTATTTGGTGCGGTAAAGTCATAGCCACCTCAATTGGAAAGCCGTGGCATCTTCCTGCGTGTAGATGGTCACGCTGAGGAATGGACTGCCGCTGTTGAATCGCAGGTTGGTCTCCCAGTCACCGGTGAAATTGGCATCTATCCAGTCCTGTACTCCCTGCGCAGCCTTGAGATCAAGTATGCTGGCACGCCAGCAGGGCCGTGTGCGTTCTGTCCAACGGTCAATGGCAGACATGTAGTATGGTTCACCATCGTCATAGGTCCAGGTGATCATTGTGTTGTAGTCCCACAGAAGAACACGCAGGGTTTCGCATCAGCCACAGGCGCAGGTGCAGGGTCGTCATCTGTCCGCGGCTTGGGCTTGTGCACCTTCTTGATAGCTGGTGCGACCACCGTAGGCGTGCCAACAGGTTGCGTCACCGCAGTAACCACAGGTGGTGGGTTGTAGGCGATGCCTGGCAATCCCCGCGGTGTTTCTTTAGCTTCTGCCTTGACCATGAAGTCGTGCCAGGTCTCAGCAGGCAGCGTGCCACCAGTCATCTGCTGCATCTTGTCGTTGTCGTCGTTGCCATACCACACGCCTGTGACCAAGTTACCTGTGTAGCCGATGAACCATGCGTCATTATAGTCTGACGTGGTGCCAGTCTTACCAGCTACCGGTATGGGAGTCAGCTTGGCCTTGGTAGCAGTTCCACCTTCTACCACACTGTTCATCATGCTGACCAAGCTTTCAATCTTGTCCCGTGGGAAGATCATCTCGTGGTTCTCAGTGTTGGCATGCTGCCACAGCGTCTGTCCGTTGTTTTCAATAGTGCTGATCACCCAGTGAGGTTGATGCTGACCGCCGCTGGCAAACGTGGTATATGCGTTGGTGAGTTCCAGCAGCGTGACTTCGTTGGTTCCCAAGGGCATGCTGGCCACTGTCTGTATCTGCGATTGTATGCCCGCATCGTGTGCCACAGCTGCGATCTTCTCGCGACCAAACTGCTGCGATATCTTCACTGCTACCGTGTTTAAGCTATGCATCATTGCAGTGCGCAGGCTGATCTCGCCCATGTACTTGCCACCATAGTTCTCAGGTGACCAAGGCTTGCCAAACACGTTTACCGTCACAGGACTGTCAACCACGCGAGTCTCGGGCGTCCAACCTCCCAGCAGCGCGGTGAGATACACGAAAGGCTTGAAAGACGACCCAGGTTGCCTGTGTGCGTTCACGGCTCGGTTGAACTGGTTCTCTTGGTAGTCATAACCGCCCACGATGACTCGCACGCTGCCGTCCACTCCCATGCTCACCAGAGCAGCTTCTTCAGCATTGAACTTGTCGCCCTGCTGCGTGATCTTGTCCTGTATCAGCTGTTCAGCCTGCTTCTGCAGCTGTGAATCGATGGTAGTGCGCATGACGAAGCTGCGATAGGTAGTGAGATGCTGATCGCGTATCAACTGCTGCGCTTCTTGGTATGCATAGTCTAGCACCCAGTCATTGGGCTTGGGATCAGCTTTGACCACCCGCGGAGGATGGTTGAGGCTCCAGTTATAGGTCACCTCGTCTATCACGCCTCGGTCCAGCATGCCACGCAACACCACTGCACTGCGCTTTAGCGCTCCATCATAGTTGCTGCTGGGACTGAGGTTGACTGGCGCTTTGAACAGGCCAGCCAGCATGGCTGCTTCCGGCACTGTGACATCAGTGATAGGCTTGGCAAAGTAGTAGCGAGCCGCCGCGCTGAGACCATAGTTGCCAGCACCCATGTAAGCACGCTCAAAATACAGTCGCAGGATCTCTTCCTTGCCCAGATGGTTTTCCATCCATATGGCTAACCAAGCTTCCGTGATCTTGCGGGTCAAGCTGTGCTCGGGCGTGAGCCAGATGTTCTTGACCACCTGCTGGGTGATGGTGCTGCCACCCTTCTCGCGCTGACCCTTGTGGTTGATGTTCCACCACAGCGCACCTGCTAATCCTATGGGATCGATGCCCCAGTGAGTGAAGAAACGATGATCTTCCGTGGCTAACACGCTCTTTACCAAGTAGGGTGGATAGTCTTTTAGCTCGTAGCTGGTATCCATGGCACCCCCGCGATAGCCTAGGACTTCACCTGAGCGATCCAAGAAGGTTATGCTGTATTGCCGCTTGAGATTCCAGATCTGATCAGTCTCTTCCCAGGTTGGTATGGTGAGGATCAGCGCCAGGCCTATGATCACGCCCCAGCTCATCACGAAGCTGGCCACATGCATGGGATAGCGTATGCGCTTGCGCTTTGGCATCTTGCTGGTTATCCAGCGGCTCATGCGGCGGTTAACGTCCAAGAACCAGATCCACCACAGAACCATACCGTCATACACATATACGATAGCACGCCAAACAGCACGCAGCACTCGACCTGGCCAGGGTTTGAACCACATCCACGCGGCAGCTGCAGCACCATATGCCAGTTCTGCCAACCATCTTGCAGCCAAGTTCACAGCTAACCACGACACCACTGCTGCGGTCCAAATAGCATGCGACAACATGTCAGCAGTGCGGTTGATAGCCCCGCGTACCTTGCTCATCATGGCGCTGGCAAGATCCAGCCACTGGCGCTGTGCCCTGCGTGCTCCTTGGGCCACAGCTGCACCGCAAGTCTCCAACAGGGGTTTGATCCTAGCCCAGATTGCAATCAGTCGTCCGCGCATCTCAGCCTCCATTCTACGCTGCTGGTCTTGTCTATGGTACCATGCACGCGAGCCATGATGGTATCAGTTGTTACGTTATAGTGTAAGCTAAGTTGCGGATCTGCGCAACGCTCAAGCATGAACTGTCCTAAATCGCTGTCCAACAGCTTGGTTATCTCTGTAACGGTCTTCACGTCCAGCTTATCACCATTGTTGTACCATTCCTTGAAAATGAATCGCACGGGATTGGCAATCTCGTGATACCTGTTGGGCTGTTCAGCAGCTAATTCACGCAGGTATGCGGTGCTCTGCTGCTCCATCAGCTCCATACGAGTATGACGATTCGCGCTGGTGGCCATCAGTCTGAGCTCTTGAGATACAGTTCCATGATGTACTCGTGGTTAAGCACGTCTATCCATTCCCAGCGACCTTCGCTGGTCTTGTGAACCATGATGCCCAGGCTGAGCAAGTGAGCTTCCATGTCGCCGCGAGACACCTGCTTGTTGCGGGCAAAGTAATCGGCTGCGATGCCCTCGTAGATCTGCTTCCAAGCATCGCTGTGAACGTCTAGCATCATCACATCCACCTCAGCTTGAACAGCATAGCATCGTTGGCATCTTCAAACAGCCATCGGTCATAGAAGGCTCTCCAATCGCCACGGATGTTAGCCTGCATCCAGCCCCCTATGTCTTCGAGGGTGGTATCAATGGTTACCATGGTCCATCCCTGGCTGACCAGATCTCTGCAGCGCAGGTCGACGACCAGTGCCTTGTTTATCTCTTGGCTCAATGCCTCTGACAGTTCCTGTTCTATATCAATCTCGGTCATAACCACCTCAGCTTGAACAGCACTGCTTTGTCAGGATCAACTATGTCAATGCCTGCTATACCAGATTCCAGCATCACAGGTTTGATACCATAGGTATCGTCGAGATGAATATACCAATCATACACGGTGCCAGAAAACTCTTGCTTGCTGGACTCGAGAGCATTGATCCAGTTACGCCTAAATTCCTGATCAAAATTGAACATTATGGTTTCAGTCACAACCACCTCAGCAGGAACATCACATGTGAAGATTGATCAAAGAAATAGATAGTCTCCCAGCCATAGTAGCCATAGGTGTGTGCTGCCAAGGCCTGCCCGCACCATGACAGGATCTCGTCCATGGGAGCTGCACCATTATATTGCCACTCTGTTGTTGGTAGATTATCTGCGATCACGCCCATGACTTAGAACCACCTCAGCTTGAACAGCGCAGCATCTTCTTCTCGTTTGAACCTCAGCAAAGGCGAATTGAAGAAGTCATAGGTCCAGTGTATGTGATTGTCTCGCATCCACTGTGTGACATCTTGGCCATCGATGGTGAGCACATGTGTGAAAGTGGCCCTGCTGAGTACCCAACTGGGCGCACACTGTCTGATGTTCACCGGAATCCAATCCTCTGTCATGACCACCTCAGCCGGAACAACACCGCATCAGACTGTTCTCGGAAGGCAAACTTGCCCATGCCGTGATACCGCCAAAGCCCGCCGGGTTCCATAGGACCATACTGATTTTCACACCATGTGCAGATACGTTCAAGGAGCTCAAACAGACTGCGGCCATCCTTAGTAAATATCATCTCTTTCAGGTCTACGGTAATCATGACCACCTCAGCAGGAACAGCGTCATGTCATCACGCTTGGCAAAGTAGAATTTTCTCTTGCTATACCACCAGGTATCTCTGCTGGCTTTGCCAAAGTTCTCCTGGCACCACTCCGCAGCTTCTACATGATTCGTGTTGATCTTGATCCAGGTGAACAGACCTTTACGGCCGTTCCAGTCAAATCTAACTCCGCGATCTATGATCATGACCACCTCAACCGTGCCCACATGCTGAAGCTGATCCAGTCGTCCTCTTCCTCAAACTGCGCACCTATGCCCTGCCACGAAGGTATGGTATAGAACTTGCCCGTGCAGTTTTCCTTGCACCATGATTCGGCCTCTTCTACGTCTACCTTATCTGCCGCCACGGCGGGATTTGGGTAGAACTTGCGGATAGCCCCGCCGTGCAGCTTGGGCACACGCCATCCTGGCAGCCTAATGGGATCTGGTTCAATGTAGGTGATCATAGCCACCTCAGCTTGAACAATGTAGCATCAGCTTGATCATGAAACCAATAGATGCGACCCGTGTCCCAGGCCCAACGTGTGCCGTTTGGCTCTGGAAATCCAAAGTTCTCACAGCACCAGTTAAAGGGGTCACGTCCAGTATTGCTGCGCAGCTTGATCTCTATCATGACCATCTCAGCTTGAATAGCACGAGCAGCCGCTCGTCGTCAATGTTTATGTCAAAGGCCAGCCTGCTGAACCTATCCTGCCTGACGTTTGGTTCATGGGGCACACGTTGCATTCTATAGCATGGACCTATCAGCGGTTCCATCGGATGGAAGCGGGTGCCGTTTGGATCAACCAACAAACGCCCGCCGTTTTCCTCCAACCATGCCAACACATCTCTCATGCGCATGCTATCGCCGATGACACGTATGGTTTCGCTCATGACCACCTCAGCACGAATTCCATCATCTGCGCCTCAGTGCTGGTGTAGATCTTGCCGTTGGCTATGGCAGCACCCTGGAACTTGCTGGCATCCCAGCACCACGGATAGGTCTTGCCAGCATGCCACAGCAGATTGTCCCAGTGCTCTGATTCGCAGCCTGGACCCCACTGTGCCCAGCACCATTCGCGAGCCACAAAGAAGCCTGGCAGATCACACACGATCTGGTGCGTCATTACGCCTGCCAGCTTGTTCCTGATGTTTATGGGTTTACAGGTGAACTTCATCACAACACACTAGCAGGTTGCGCCACAATGTCAAGTGGTTTTTACCACCACAGGGCTTCATAGTACTTGGCGAACAGGCGACGGCCGTTGGCCATGCGTGCGCTCCAAGCCTTGGCACCCTTGCTATCATAAACATGCGTGTCGTTTGGACCATGTACCATCTGGTAGAGGTACTTGCGATCACCATCTGCCTCATCATCATCGTCATCGCGGCTGCGCTTGCCCATTGGCTGTGGATCACCAAGTGCATTGCCTTGCAGGTCCACTTTCTGCCACAGCATGTCATGTTCACCCGTGTGGAACTGGTCCTCCCAGTTGCCCCGCTCATGCTGCTCAAAGGCCCATATCATCTCGTCTAGGACCCAGTCCCAGCCTGCGTGATATTTGGTGTTGATGGCATCCTTTTGCTCTTCCGTGACCTTGAGATTGGCCATGAGATCACTATTCCAATGACCTTGTTCAAAGATCAGCTTATCACGCTTGCTCATCTTGAGCTCTGCTGGTAGATCGCCATTGTCTACATGCGGACTGCCATTCTTCTTGGCCTTGAGCATGCGCAGCGTGGGTGCGATGATCAGTGCCAGCGTATGGTCTGCGCCGTAGACGTCCGTGGGATCGATGCGCACGCTGACGCGCCGTTCGCCACCGTTCTGTAGATGCTTGTGGATCCATTGGCACAGCTTGGCCAACCAGCTGTCATTGCCCTTGCGGTTTTCAGCTAACCAACGGCCAAGCTTGTGCGCACGTCGTGCCCACACATCGTCATCATCATACTTGTTGGCCCAGAACACGATTTTTTCTGCGATTTGATAGGGCCCTATCCAAGCGGGGTATCCACTGATCTTGACTTTCATCCTGCGTCTCCTAGCTGAGGTTAACATGCAGCTTGGCATGGTATTCTAACCCGCCTGCCTGCTTGCCCCAGTCCTCTAATTTAGCCCTGAGATCATCGCTGAGCAACAATCTAGCACCATTGAACTCAAATCGCAGGCCTGGTGTGACCTCATGGCCTTGGCTGAAATAGTCGCCAAACAGTTCTGTAAACCGTGCCACAGCTTGCTTGCTGCTGCCCTTGATGAACAACACCATGTGCGTGACGCCCTCGCCAGTGGCAAAGTAGCTGTTGGTCACGGTGTGCATCATGCGCCCACGACCTCATGCCGTTCGTGATCAGCTATGTAGTATTCCATCATGATGGCCATAGCAGCAGCGTAGCGGCGGTTGTCGTCCAGATCAGCTTGCTGGTATTCGGCCAGTTCGCTCTGGGCTTCCAACGCAGCAATGTCCTTGAGCAGCCTGCGGTAATCCGCAACCAGGATGTCTCGGAACAGCGCGTCTGCGGTATCATCTGCGATCGTGATAGTGAACATGTGCCTTACCTCCAACTCATGCTGTAATATAGCACGGATCAACCGCGATGTCTAGCGAATTATCAACCCAATAACCCGTTGATTTCAATGATGTACTGGGATCTCGCAGTGCTTTTGGTCCACCCAGCGCCCGTCAGCAAGCTGGGTCCGCACGGGCCAGCAGTGTTCAGCTATCCAATCTCTATGCGGTACCACCAATGGCCTGTTCTCTACAGCCACTGGCGTGCGCGGCAGTTCGTACTCCCTGCTGACGCTGCTGCAACCAGCTAGTGCGACCACTGCGATCAAACTGAGATATCTCACCATGTGCGATGTACCTCCGCTACCCATTCCTTGCCATCATACTCGTCGATGGTCCATTTCACATCATCGGGAACTTCTGCGATGCGCAGCTTGGCATACCTGTCATTGGCTGCGTCCCCAAGCTCTTCTACCACCTGCACCAGCACAGGGTCATCTCGGGCGATGTCAGCGTAATGCAGAGTCTGCTTCTCGTAGGCGTCATTGAAAGCCATGCGTTGTTCACTGGTAGCACCTAGCCATTGCTCAGCGCTCAGCTGTTGCACACGCTGTTCGGGAGGTACCGTGTAATAGGTGTTGGCGTGGAATTGGCTCTGTTCTGGATACAGCTTGATACCCTTGATCTCAGCATAGCGCATCATGCCTGCTTCGCTGAGGCCAAATCCGCCCCAGCAGCTGTTAACCACGATCTTTGGCATTGTGTTTTTCCTAGGTGTTGAGCTTGAACTTAACGTAGTCAACTATAGCACTAGCTACGTTGATGTCAACGTATTTCTCGAAACCTTCAAAGCCTGGTGCCGAGTTGGCTTCACACACTCTGAAACCCTCGTGGTCAAACAGCAGGTCGATGCCAGCTATGTCCAGCCCCACAGCCTTGGCAGTCTCGCGGCACAGCAAGTCCATCTCATCGCTCACCGGATAGGCTTCACCCGTGCCCCCGCCCGTGATGTTGGCACGGAAGTCACCCTGTGGTCCCGTGCGCTTCATGGCACCTATGACCTTGCCTCCCACTACCCACACTCGCAGATCGCTGCCAGCCTTGGCATCTATGAACTCCTGCACGATCATGGTCTTCTTCACGCTGAGGTTTTCAACCAAGTCCATGAGATCCTCAAACAGTTCCTGCGTCTGGCAGAGATGCACGCCTTTGCCGTGTGATCCCTGCACCACCTTGACCACGCAGGGGAAACCAATCTCCTGAGCCACGACCTTGCTGCTCACTGGAAACTTAACCAACATGGTCTTGGGCGTGGGTATGTTGCTCTGTGCCAGTATCTGGTGAGCCAGCAGCTTGTCGCGCACGTTGTTGATGCTGGTGCTGCTGTTAATGGTTGGCACTGCAAACTTCTCCAGCTGTCGCATCACTGCTGAGCTGAAATAGTTGGTACCAGCACCAGTGCGAGTCAGCACCAAGCGTGGCATGGTTATGCTGGTGCCTTGGTAGCGTATGCTCTTGTTCTTGCTTCTGTTAACTATTATGTCAAAGTCATCTGGATGCATCAGCTGAGCTGGTATGTTGTTGTCAGAGAACGTGGCTAGCAGTCGTGTGTTCTCGTAGCTGTCTCTGTGTTGGCTCAGTATCCAGACGCTCATCGCTTACCATGTGTCGTAATCTGTGAGGTCCTTCCAGACCCCTTGTCCTGGTTGCGTCTCGACCTTGGCTTCTATGCTGGGGCCAATACCGCTGCTGTTACTTACCACGATCTCCACCGCAGCGGTGTTTTGCACACCCACGCTGTCTATCCAGTAGATCAGTTCTCTGAGGTCGTTGACGGTCAGCTTGATGCGCTGCGGTTCATATGCCCGTGTCACGCCTGAAGCGTGCGTATAATCCAGGTTGTCGTCCATAAGCTTCTATCTCCCAGGGCAGAGTCCAATATCCATCGTCATCGCGCATGGTCATGCGCTTGCCCTGCCACTTTACGGTCTTTCCGCTGGGATTGTCTATCAGTTCTCCCGTGGCAAACTGCTTTACATGCACCATCTCATGGGCCAGTATGTTGATGAGGCGCTTGAGGCTTAGATCCGAGTCAAGCTCCATGCAGAACCTGCGAGGTCGCACTGCTGTTCCAAGCCAAGTGACCTGACCGTCTGTGCTGTCCCTGCGCGTCAGTCCTGTGATGAATTCCAGATCTATCTGGATGCCCATGTGTTGCCGCGGCAGGAGATCCTTGGCAAAGTATTGCAGGGCTCGGCGTATGACACGGGGCTGCACTCTCTTGTGTTGGCCTTTGATCTTTATCCGCACCTGTTGCTCCTCTTTCAACCAAACAGATCTTCGTACAGCATGGGGTCATGTGATTGCAAGTCCCGGTTGCGCAGCGAATCCAGCTGTATGATCTGCTTCTTAACTTCTTCCAAGCTGCAGTTGGGTATCTGCTTGAGATGCCACAGTAGGCTCTTCCTCATGATCTCACGCGAACCTCGATTTTGTGGCAGCCAGTCTGGCGCGTCGGTCCTCTGTGCTGGTACCCAGCTTTCCAACATGCTGATCATCTTCTGCTTGTAGGCATGTGGCAGATTGCGCAGCGTCTGCGCATGTGGTTCAAATATGGGCTGCAGTATCTGCTTGGCCAGGGGCAGTTCAGTGGTTACCCAGTCACACAGCTCAGTGACGCCTCCAACCGTGAACATGGTGATGCAGCTGGTGATGACCAGCTGCCAGCTGGGGCTGGTCAGGCTGTGATAGAACCTGGCTGTCTGTTCAATGTCGCTCCACACGGAATCCGTGCGCTGATACTCGTTCCAGTGACCTATGCCGTCCATGCTGATCTTCATGTGCACCATGCGGCAGGTTCTCAGCAAGGCGATTATGTCATCGTTGAATGGTATCATGCCATTGGTGATGATCTCTATGCC
>Ga0208256_1000397_pt1 | contig 9897 bp, 9 predicted proteins | sample CryBogCBH22Jun08_FD_184608 | JGI IMG/M metagenome (GOLD analysis project Ga0208256, IMG submission 184608) | Freshwater microbial communities from Crystal Bog, Wisconsin, USA - CBH22Jun08 (SPAdes) | ecosystem: Environmental > Aquatic > Freshwater > Lake | place: Crystal Bog, Wisconsin, USA... | reverse complement strand
CGTCGTCTGCTGATGCAGACTTGATTAGGTCGGCGCTAACGCCGAGTCCGATGTAAGCCATAGTGTCGTCTCCTGACATTTCTGTTTCTTCCTTCATGAATGGTTCTGCGGTTTCGCCTTCATCGGCTTCACCATCCCACCAGCAAAGGAATAGTTCAAGTGCGCAGAGTAGTTCCCTTACGTCACAAATCTCATCTTCTTCGCCTGACAACATTTCGTCAAGCTCTGCTTTGATGAGCGCTACAATTCCGGCACGAACAGACTCTAGTGTTGCTTCGTCGTGTTCTACTGCCTTGAATGAATCTGGGATTAGGTCTTCACGGCCTAATGCCTTCGCACGAGTCTTAATGTGTGCGATTGTCTTACCGCGATCCTTTGCACGACCAATAGCCTGAATAGCGTTCTTGAGGTCGCCAACAGTCTTGATTGGGTATGAGCCGTCTGGGAGTGCTTCTCCTCGATCACCTGCAAGCTCACGCTCTGCCTGTGTGTATTCCTTCTTTTCAACTTCTGGCTCAGTAACTTCTGTGTCGTCTGCATCGGCAGCCTTCATCTCACGGTTTTCCATTGTCTCAGGAATAGTTGGTGAGTTCTGTAGCATGTCTTCGAGCTGACCTTCTGGCTGCTTGCCAGTTCCACCGCATACCTCGCATGGTGTTTCCATGAGGTTGCCTGGTACGTTTGACTTGTAGCCTGTGCCGTCACAAGAAGCGCAAGCGTGTGAGTACTCGTACACTTCCTCTGGTGCGCCCTTCGGCTCTGTCATAATTGCCTCGGTGTCGATGGCATCCTTTTCAATGTCTGCCATAGCAGCACCTTTCACTAATTCGCCTTTAACTGATTTGGCGAGTTCGATAACGCATGATGGGTTTGCTGGTCGGTCAACAAGCGAAACCTCTACGATTTTTCCTGAGCGGATCATTCCACCAGGGGCATCGGCTGACTTCTCAACGCGAGCGCCCTTGATACCTACTGAGAAACCTGTGTAGATTCCTTCTTCAACTAGACGAGCTGCTTCTGAGTCAACAATCTTGGCCTCAACTACGAAACCTGTGCCTGACTGTTCCATCTCCATAGCCTTACCAATGGCCTTTGACTGGTGCATCTCGCGGATGTTGCCAATCTTGAACCACTCCGGCATTGCAGTCTTGAGCCACTCTGGGTCGCAGATTTGCTCGTCGAGGTCAAGGGTTGCGTCTGTGGCAAGACCCTTTACTCTCATGTAGCCGTCGTCTCCGCGCTTGACTGTTAGGTTGCCGAAGTAAGCGTAGGTAATGTCTTGAGCCATTGGGTTATTCTCCTGTTGAGGTTGATGTGTCTGGCAATACAGCCGCTACGGTGCAACGGCAAGAAGGGTGTTCTGGTGGGTAGTCGTCTGTGATGTCGTGTGGGTTGGCTAGTTCTTGGTCTAAGCACTCCGCACAAGCACCGTCATAGGCTAACCAGTCAAACTGTTCAATGCCAGCCGACTGATAGGTGTCTACTGCCGAAGCGTTGTAAGCACGGTTTGTTTCTGTAACTGCGATAATGTCTGCACGATTTGGATCGTTGATGATTAAGTCAATCGCCGTTCCAATGTCTCTAGCACTCATACCCTGGCTAATGCCAAGAAGTAATGAGTCTGAGATTCGTGTCATTGTTGTATCGTTAATGCCTTGAATGGTAATGCCAGCCTTGTCAAGCAAGTTTTGCAAGCCTTTACCAGCCAATACTGCGTCTGAGCGAACTACCTGAGCTGCGTCTTTTGCTCCTGCTGCTCCACCGGCTGTGTAGATGTCCTTTAGAACATTCGTAGCCTTAGCGTTGCTCATTGAAATGTTGCTCTTAACAGCGCCTTGTGCAACTGCCTTCATCTGAGCTACATCTTCAAGAGGTTTTGGAACTGCTCGAAGTGCTTGGGCGATTGCTGCGCCTACTCCAACTACACCGGCTGCGAGTGCAATGCCGATTGCCTTAGAGTGCTTCTTTGACACTGCCTCTACCTGTGGGTAAGAAGGCAATTCGTTCATCTGACGCTTAGTAACTAAACCTTTTGGGGTATCAGTTATCTCACTGTTCACGATGTTAGAAGCCCACTCGTAGATGTTCTCAGGCATTGGTGTAGCGCCCTTGACAATGAAGTACGCCTGTTCGTTGAGGTTGTCGCTAAGTTCTGCGTCAAATACGGTGAAGTCAAACGCTCTCCAGTTGCCGCGCTTGTGGCGTGACTTGACAAAGCGACCAAAGTCCTTTAGCTCTTCGGTCATTGCTGACTTCTGATCCGCAGGTGCGCCAACGGCAGGAATGTCCTTGCCTACGCCAGCCTTCGGCGCTTGGCTTTCACCGACACTGCCTTGTGATGTATTTTGATTGACTTGGCCTTGTGTGCTTTGGCTTTCGTTGCCTTGCGCTTGGTCATTCTGTCCTACCGTTTCGCCTGATGTGTCAATTGTCAACATTCCCTTGAGGAACTGGATTGCGTTACCAGCGACAATGAATGGTTCATCGGCTTCTGGCATGTCGTAAAGGTTTTGTCCAAGTTCGCCCTGTACGTCGTTGAGTGTCTTCTGACCTGAGAATAGAGCGGTCTGTAGTGCCTTAGAGCGATCCATTTCTTCGCGAGCGCCCTTGCGGTCATTAAGAACAAAGGTCACGTTCTTGTCTGCACCGAGGTAGCGACGTGAAAGAGAGTTGATTACTGAGACAACGTAATCTTCCATTGGCTTAGTAGAGACTGACTCTACGTTCTCTGCTTCGCCTTCTTGTGCGCCCTTGCCACCACCGAGTCCGGCACGAGCCACGACTCCGAGAGCTGCTGGGGATACACCGAAGATAGATGCAACGCGCTTAATGATGTATTCGTCGTAGTCTGACTTAAAGCGGTCAGCCATCTCTGGCATTGCAACAGGATCAAACCCGTCTGGCAATACCTTGATGCGGTGACGCTCTGCTGTGTTGCCTGTTAGGCGACCATTGAGAATACGCTCAAACTCTGCCAGCTTGTGAATGTCCAACTCCTGAGAGTTAGTCTTCATAAACGTCATTGGCATTGAGCCGTTCTGGTATTCAGAGTTCATCCATACTTGGCGGTTCAAGTACAGCGAAGCGGCTGGGATTGCCTCTTCTACTGGCGAGTAACCATAAGGCGACCATGTGCGACGGTTCTTAACAAAGACTGAGAGTTGGTCTGTTAGGAACTCTTTGTCCTTGCCTGAGCCAGCGTAGAACTCGCCGTCGGCATCTGGTGAAGCGATGAACTCTCCGCGAGGAAAGCCCCATAAGACTTGCTGGTAGGCAGGCTGTGGTGGGTGAGGAATGTCGCCTCGGTTGTCAAGGAGAATCTTGATAGTAGGAGCGTCAATAACGTCAAAGCCCAGAACCTTGCCCTTGAAGTTGTAGCGAGGGTAGACACACCACTGGTCGTAGGTAAAGACCTGCCAGAGTGATTCAGTTAGCCACTCAGAGAACGTGCGGTCAGAAGCAACGTATGGGTTCTCCCAGAAATCACGAAGGCGGTTAATCTCAGCGCCGTACTTTTCACGACCAATAAGAGCTGCCTTTGCGTGTGAGCAGTTCTGCTCTTGCATGATTGTAGAAATGGCTTGGTCTGACAGAGTCCATGTGCCTTCTTGCTTAATGATGTCACCCACGCGGATTTCAATAGCGCGGTGAATGATGTCGCACTGTTCAGCGAGTGAGTTAAGAACCTGAAACGGAACCTCGGTCTGCGTGAGGTTGAGGTTGATTGCAGTTTGATACTCGTACTTACGAGGTAGAGCGCGACCTGAGTCGTCAAGGACAACGTCAATCGGTGCTGGGAGAAGTGGTGAAGCTGGGCCGAGCATAGCTCCGAAGCCACCGCCACCTTCTACAAATCCAGGGCGAGGCATTGGTACAGCTTGTCCGACTGTCGTTACAATTCCCTGACCGGCTGTTGACATTTCGTTAGCAGCGTAGGCAGAGTTGTATCCGCCAGCATTTCCCAGTGGGGAATTAGCCATCCCTGCTTTTTGTAATTCAGCAACAATTTCCGCTGCGAGCGTAGTCTTGTTCTTTCGCTTGAATAGAGCCACTTATTGTCCTCGGTGAGATGGGTTGATGCCGGAAGTGTACAACTGCGCTACTGGTTCTCTCAATAGAACTCCGCAACCTTTACAGTTAAATGCTTCTACGTCATTTGGAATACCGCAAGCCGTACAAGACGGTGCGAGTTGTGCAAAGAACCTGTCGGCTGATGCGCCGGTAGCAAGTCCAAGTTCAGCCAACCCATGCACTAAGGCATCGAGTCGGTCTGGTGAGTAACCGGAGTCAGGAACCCAACCGGTCATTTGGTCTTCAAGTAAATCAAAAGCGCCAATGTGAGATACGCGGCCTTGCTCATAGAGCGCAGCTATCGGTTCAGCACGAAGGCGTTTGCCGACCTTAGCCACAATGCCCTTGAATGGGATTGTCGCCTCAACGGATCGGATTGTTAGCTCAACCATGTCTCCGCCCTGGTTCTTTTCAGCAACCACTCGGTCAGCGTTGAACTCATGAAATGCGGCTATCGCCCTGTGAGCCCACCCAGAAGGAGTGTCACGACAACTGCGATCAGCAAGAACATAGCCTCTACCGTCAGTTCCCTTAGCAACAACAACTATTCCTGTTTCGTCAGCGTTCTCACCAGAGGTTGTCGCAGGGTCAATAGCGACCACAATGCGCACAAAGTCAGGTGCTTTCTGTAATCTTGAACCTTCAAGCATTTCTAACGTCCATAACGCACCAGGGGTGTCCGTGAGAACTTCCGCGAAAAGCTCTTGTCTACCTAATCGTGTGCCTTCGTATCTTGCTCGTAATTGAGCAAGGGCAGAAGGCGCTAGGTTCTTGGCATTGTCAAAGGTTGAGCCTCGGACTACTTTTACAGAACCATCGTCTTGTGCCAGTAGCCGTTTAATGATTGGCACTGGTCTTGGTGTAGTGGTAATTAGGGTTCGTGGGTGTTCACCTAAGCGAAGCCCGAACTGCAACTGATCCCATGTGTCTTCGTATCGCCATGCGGCTAGTTCGTCGCACCAGGCTCCGTGAAACTGAGGCCCACGTAAGCGGTCTGGCTCGTCAGCAGAGAATAGTTTTATTCGAGAGCCATTGGTAAGACGTATCTCACCCATAGAGCGGTTGTAGTTTTCTAATGCGCCGTAGCGTCTAAGAATTGATACAAGGCCAGATTCACCCTCAGCACAGGTATCTCTAACGTCTGAGAATGTTGCGGCGACTACAGCCCATCGTGTCTTGGGAGTCTTGATTGCTTCCCACGCCATCCACTCAGCTGCGGTTCTAGTTTTTCCAGCGCCTCGACCTGCAAGATAAAGCCAAACGCTCCATTCCTCCTCAGTCGGTATCTGCTCAGTTCTCGCTAGTTGATCCGTCCAAAGGAAGCGACTCGCGGCTAAGTTGTTCAAAAGCAAGTCTGATTTCTCCGACTCTTGCTTCAATAGTAGATCCGTCATAGGTTATCGTTTCCACTTGTTGTCTAATTGGAGCGTCAAGACCCAAGAGCCTAGCGCGTCTGTCCATAATTGCGAGACAACGGTCAATGGCGAACAATGATTTTTTTGTTAGAGCTTGATGAGTTGCGATTGCCAAAAGATTGTCTAGCCGCTCACCCTCTAAAACCCTGTATTCGGCAACTGCCTCAGCCGGTATCGATGCCAATGCTCGGCTCACGCGCTGATACGCAGCCGCTTTGGAGCACCCCATGTTGTCGGCTATCTGCTGGTAAGTAAAGCCTCTAGAACGCATTCTAAGGGCCTCTGTATCAATAACAGCCTGTTCTTCTGTTCGTATGTATTGGGGCATTGTTTTGACGGCCTAGCGTTTTGATGGGATGTTTGCTTCTTGGGGGGTCTATGGCTATGTTAACAACTATGAAACGAACTAAATCTTCCAGCCGATTCGATACCTATTACAAGCTGCAGTGGTTTGACGAAATCAGTTTTGCTTGGAAGGACATTCAAAAGGCATATGAAACTCCTGATGCCGCTCGAAAGGCTATGCACGACGGCAAGACTTGGCGCATTATGGAGATCACTGAAACAGGAAGAAACGAACTGCTTTTCTAAGTGGAGCGTGGGGGTCGGACTTGCACCGCCATCCCTGAGCAGGAAGCCCAGTATCTTGCTTAGAACACCCACGCCTGACTTAAATCTTTTCTCCTTTATACATCCTAGCGTTCAGCCTGTCAATTTCGCTGAATGGGAGGATGGGAACAGTTAGCCTGTCTTGGAACGATTTGTCTAGGAAATAGATGTATCGAAGTTGGAAGCCTTCTAAAGACTTTGCTCCATGTTTGCGCCACCAGGAGGCAGTCTTGCCATCCCTGCGCCCTGCAATGTTTAGGCTTATGTCAGCAACCACAGATCCATCGGGCATACGCATGATGGTTTTGTTTTGCTTAACGCCTGTTAGAACAAAACCGCTTGCTCGGTAAATAGTCCCGTCGCCGCACTGAGTTCCGTCAGCAAACGAGACAATCCACTTAATGTTGGGGCTGTGCTTCTTGATTAGTCTCATAGCGACTGCGATTGCTCGGCTTTCGCTGTTGCGCGGAAGAACATCAGAAAACGCCATGCGATTCAGCTCAAGAAAGTCGTTCCAGCCAGTTCCCTCAACTAAAGGAATAATCCTGCTTTTGTCAAGCGATGGGCCAAATTGCATAACCCCCTCAAGTTTGTCGTTCCAAAAGACTCCAAGATGAAGTTGGCTGTTCGCTGCAACCTTGCCTGAGTAATGGTGTTTTTTAACAAAATCCCTGGCATCCCTGGAGGCAATAGGCTTTACAACCAAGTCTTTAGCTGTTGACACGAATAAAACTTTCTGCAATTACAGCAAGAGCGTTTCCATTGCCGTTGGAATTGCCTGTGTCTAAATCAAACCCTTTAAGTTTTTTTGCTATCTCTACTGCTTGTTTTACAATTTCTGCCTGATCGAGAGTGAGAACAAACGTCATTTGAGTAGCGTCTGGGCGTTCTCCGTCAGGCAAAGAAGCAAAAGCATCTTCCAAAGACAAAACTTCAGGCTCTATGGCTTTATCAAACCCCAGCTCTGTAATGTCCCAGCCCTCAGAGGTTAATTCCTCAAGAGCTGTATTAAGAACGTCGTCATCCCATTCGGCTAGTGCGCCGGTCTGATTGTCTGCGAGTGCGTAGGCTCGGACTGTGTTTTCATCCCAGTCTTTAGGTGCGCGAGCGATAGAGATTTCTTTCCAGTCCAATGAACTAGCGGCTTCAAGTGTGCCATTGCCAGCAATGACTACGCCGTCGTGCGTGACCACTATGGGCTTACGTTGACCAAACTTCGAGAGGCTCGCTGCGATTGCGTCTAAATTGCGCTTGCTGTGTTTTCGAGCGTTGAGTGGATCAGGTGTAAGAGCTGTTAGTGGAACTGTCTCTACCTTCATGTTTCCCCTTATGTTCACTATGTGGACAAGAAACGCCAATAGTAACATACAATACTACCACAAATGGTTACACCTATGTAATTACTAGCGTGTATTTATGGTTACAAACTTATGACTAGAAACGGTGAACGCACGTTGGTGGTGTGCATGGCTGAAGCTTCTAATGCTTGGTACAGACTGCCCTCATCCTCGTGGTCGGTGAATAGTGATCCGAGCGCTGGAGCTGCGCCTGAGCCGATAGCACCGTAGGCAATGCCGTCATGGTCTTTCTTAGCCTCTAGTGGCCCTGAGTTGGAAGTTATCTCGTAAAGGTGTCCATGCTCAATGGCTAGTAGTTCCCAGTCGTCTTTGAGGTCGTCGGGTAGTTTGACGCTTTCAAGTAATTGCTCAAGTGTGGGGTTGTGGGAACGACCTGCAACCTTGAAGTACATTGCCCCTACCCTAAACGAGCCTGAGTAGCCCAATAGGAGATTGCCAAACCTGCCTACCTTGGGAGTAGAGATAAGCGAGGCGAGGCCGTCATCGGTGGAACTAAGGCTGTCTGCGCCTATCCACGCCCCTTCAGGCGTTACCAGTCCAGCTACTACGGTCATTTCCAGTTCCTGATTGCTTTGTAATACATAATGAGATACAAGGCGCTGTAGGCGATGAAACCGTACTGGTGTGTGTGTATGGCATACACAACCCATACACCTTCGTTGACTGAGAGGATAAACCAGCCTCTGACTTTTTTCTCACCTACAAAGAACAAGCCAGTTGATCCAATGGCTGCAAGCACCCATGACCACATCAGTCAAGTTCTCCGCAGTTGAGGCAAGGCAATGAGAAATCAGGTCGGTAGCCGTGACAGGTTCGACAGTAGTTGCGCTCGTTTGCACCCTGAAAGATGTTGTCAACCTTGCGACGTAGTTCACTGGACTCGTTGAAGCCGTCTAAAAACTCGGCAAAGTCTTCCTCGCTCATTCCTCAACGGCTTTCTTAATTGCTAATTCAATGAACTCAGACATCATCAAGTCGAGGCGTTTCATGGCTTTTGCAATCTTCATCAGCTCGTCAGCGTCAAAGTCAATGGTGATGTGTGTGACTTCGCTCATGGGTTTTCCGGTATGCGGATACCACAGTCAGGGCAGAAGAATGAGATGTACTTACGGAACTCACTTAGGTTGGTTTCAACGTCTATAAGTTTGTAGTAGCCGTGTTTGCAGTCTTCAATCATTATTGTTCTCCCAAGAATCCAATACTTTAATTACATCACAAGGGTATTGCTTGCGGCTTAACGATTCTCCGTCAAAACCGACCACAGCGCAGGAAGCGCAGTAAAGTTCTGAAGTCTCGGCGTGTTTGTTTCGTAATGCTTGGCGTTCAGCTTCAGTCATCGACGATACTTACTTACTATTTCTAGTGCGTCGGTCATACCCTGGGCATACCCATTGTCATACTCGTTAGATCCGTGAGCTAATGACTTGTTAAGTGCTTCTGCAACTCTGGCAAGAATTGTCTCTTGTGCTGATTCTATTTTCTTTCCCATCATTCCCCCTTAACCCTAAGTGTTCGGTGTCCTGGCGTAAGTTTAGCAAATTGAGCGTACACATCTGGGAGCTGCTCCTTCAACGCCTTAGTGTCCAGCAACTCCCTGTCCTTTGTGGACTTGTAGGTGTAGAGCGTTTCACCGTCAAGTGTCACCGCCTCGGCATCACCCACGATTCTGAGCAGCTGTGCGCGGATTGCGTCAACGTCGGCTTGGGCTTCGTCTAGGCAAGCCTTCGCCTCTCTGTATTCGTAGATTAGATCCTTAATGAACTCGTCGCCCTTAATCGTCACGCCACCCTCTGATGATGGGTAAACCGCCTTCAGGGTGTCAAAGTCGGCTTGGTGTCCTACGATGTCCGGCTCAATGTTTTCCTCAACGTGTCGCCAGAACTCCTTTTCCATCTCGTACAAGAACACAAGGCTCTCAGGCGTGTATTCCATTTCCCTAATGACTAGGCCCTCTCCACCCACTAGACAGGCGAAAACGACGTTGTGAATGTTTGTGGTGAGAGCGTAGTGACATCCCTGCCACCAATAAGCCTCAGGAACCTGACCGTTAGCCCAGCCTCTAGCGTTGCCTTTACCGGCAATGGCTGTGGTCTTAATTTCTAGGATTGACTCAATGCGCTCTGGCTCTTCCAATACGTCAGTGACTTTGCCAGCCTCGTACTTATCTGAACCGGAGATAAAGAAATCCACGTTTGCAAGCTGCCATGAGTAACCGCCCTGAAGCATGACCGGCCAGCAAATAACGGCTGAGTTTGTTTCCTCGGCGTATGCCTCTGCTACGGTGCGCTCTAAGCGATTGCCCCACTTGGCTGCGTCACCTGCTTCGTCGTTGGCGGTAAATCCACGCTTGTTAGCCCATAGTGAATACTCGCTTTGATACGAGTTCTTACCCAGAATGATGCTTGCGTCTGAACCACCGATACCTGTCTTGCGCAACTCCAACC
>Ga0208256_1000371_pt1 | contig 10225 bp, 11 predicted proteins | sample CryBogCBH22Jun08_FD_184608 | JGI IMG/M metagenome (GOLD analysis project Ga0208256, IMG submission 184608) | Freshwater microbial communities from Crystal Bog, Wisconsin, USA - CBH22Jun08 (SPAdes) | ecosystem: Environmental > Aquatic > Freshwater > Lake | place: Crystal Bog, Wisconsin, USA... | reverse complement strand
AGTCCGTGAAGGCGAGTGATGCCCGGGGGCGAGAAGTTACCCCAGGGGACACTGGGGGCCAGGCAGCAGGAGGACTTGATCCGCAAGACGGAGATAGTGCTTATGGCTTTGCTTGGGTTCGGGGACATTGAGGCGTTAGCGAAAAAGTTCCTGAATGACCGCCCGATTGATGTTGTCGGCTGGTTGAACGCGAACAATGTACGAATCGTACAGCCGAGTGCTTTGCAAGCGTTGAATGATCTTCACGCTGAGTCGTATTGGTTTGGTCAGGCGACTGGTTCAGCGAAGGTAACTGGCGACCCGGTTGACTGGCAGGGTTGGAAGCCTGGGGATGCTGCGGTAGCGGCTGCGCTTGTTATGAATAGTGCAGGTTTCCAGAACTATGTGAGTGGTAATTCTGATCTGCTTGATGGGTTGAATAACACTCAGATTGATCGTCTTGCTGTGGTTCTTGCTGCTTTAGCAATTACGGCTACGCAGGAGGAAGCTGTCGCGGCGATTAACAGTCATGTTCAGCAGACGCAGGATTCTTGGGCGACGACGGTTGCTTCTACTGAGTCTCGCAGCGCTGCGATGGCTGGAACTCTTGATGCGTTCTCAGATCAAGGTGTCGAGTATGTGGATTGGGTTACGTCGTCTGGCGATCCGTGCACGTTTTGTATCGACATGGAGGCTGGTAGTCCGTATGCGTTGACGGATATTGATGAGCCGCCTGCTCACCCGAACTGCATGTGCGACATTGTGCCTTCAGTTGGGAAAAGTGTGAATGCAACGTTGACGAAAGCTGGCCGTGACGCTGTTGATGCTGCACTTGCCGAGTTGGACAAGATTCCGATGGTTGACGATATTCATATTGATGTTCCGTGGCCGATTGTTGCTCGACCGAAACTTGATCCCGAGGTTTGGACTGATTCCGAAATACAGGCTGTGACGATCAAGGAGTTGTTCGCTTCGCAAAAGTTTTTGAAGAAGGAGCAGGTTGCTTACTACATTGCGAATCCTGGCTCTGTTGAGAGAGGTCGCCGCGCCCTCGCAAATGTGTATGCTATAGACAACCGTAACGTGATTATTGACGGGCATCACAGGCTTGCGGCTTGGTGGCTGCTTGGCGCGGAAGTGGCGAACGTTTGGTTCTTGGAGGAATAGTGGCTGTCAACTACGGTCAGGTGAATGTCGGTACGACGGCTACGTTGATTTACACTCACCAGAAATACACGACGTCACCGGTGTTGATCACGAACGCTGACGGGACAAACCCGCTGTACCTGGGCGGTGACGCGAACGTCACGACCTCGAACTGGGGCCACTACATTGCGAAGTCGTTCGGTGAGCAGTCGTTCTCGATGAATTACGGCGATCAGTTGTGGGGCGTTGCTGCCGGCACTGTCGCTGTTCACTGGATTGTGACGGGAGCATAACGATGGCTGTTGACACGAGCGTGTTTGCACGCATCATCAAGCAGGAGAAGCAGGCTGACGGTACTTTGCTTGTCACTGGCGTTGCCACTGACGACACTCTGGATATTGACGAGCAGATTTGCGACCCGCAATGGCTTGACCGGGCCATGCCGGCATGGTTCAAGTACGGCAACATTCGTGAGCAGCATTCCAATATCGCTGCCGGTGTTGCGACGAAGCTTGAGGTTGACGGCAACCGACATATCGTTACTGCCTCTGTTGTTGACCCGAACTCGATCAAGAAGGTTGAGTCTGGGGTGTTGAAGGGTTTCAGTATCGGTATCCGTAACCCGCGTATTTCGACCGATAAGTCTGCTCCTGGTGGTCGGATTGTTGATGGGGAGATTGTTGAAGTTTCCCTCGTGGATCGCCCAGCGAACCCGAGTTGCATGTTGGAATTGGCGAAGTCAGTCGGCGGCGAGATGCAGCAGACGGAGACACTGATTGAGAAGGAAGCTGTCATGGAACGCTGCTCGAAGTGCATGAAGGCGTATAAGGCTGATGACCTTGACCCGCACAAGATGTGTATGGATTGTGCCGCTGAGAAGGCTGCTCAAATGGAGGAATCCAGCGAGGAGTCAAGCGAGGAGTCAAGCGAGGAGTCGAGCGAGGAATCTTCCGTCGCTAAGGCTGCTGAGGAGTCTTCGCAGGAGCTTGGTGAGGAATCGTCCCAAGTGTTCGGTGAGGAGTCATCTCGCCCGAATGGTGTCGCTGGTGTCGCTGGCTTGGCTGCGGAAACTGGTGAGGCTTCCGCTACTGAGGAGTCCAGTGCTCCTGCTGCTGAGTCTTCCGAGGAATCCAGCGAGGAGTCAGAGTTGGCTCCGAAGGCCGCCGATCCGATCCTGGAGCGTTTGGATCGTATTGAAGCGATGCTTTCTAAAATGGTTTCGGGCAAGGCCGATGATTCGACAGAGGATGTCGCTAAGAGCGTCAAGGCTATTGACGAGCGACTGTCACAGGTTGAGAAGTCTGCAAGCCGCGCACCGATGAGGACCGTTGTTAAGGCGGCTCCTACGACCTCTGAGGTCGATATCAAGGCGGCGAAGGCCGCTGACTACCGCGCAAAGGCGGCTGCAACGAGCGATCCCGAGCTTGCTAAGGGTTACTTGCTGCTCGCTGCTGAAGCAGAATCCAAGTAATTCAACCTCCCTCATTTAAGGAATCATCATGGCTCAACTCCCTCCCGCTGGAGAGATGTTCGGCACTGCTGACCCGCGTGATCTTGCTGCAAAGCAGGAGGGCTTCAACGAGGCAATCGTGAAGTCCGTGAACGCTGGCGCACGTGGCGAGTTCGCTCCCGCAATCAACCTTCCTGGCATGGTCCAGGGTCCCGCTGCTGCTATGGCAGAGCTGGAGAAGGCTGCCGCTAACCCGGCACTGGCTAAGGCGATTGGCGCTGACGTTCTTTCGTCGCTCCAGGCCCAGGTTCAGGCTTCACGCGAGATCGTCAAGGACATCACCATTGGTGATGGCGTTACCACCGGCTCCCCGATTGGGACTGGCCTGGTGCCGTTTGACCTTGAGGCTCCTGCGAAGTACCTGGCTCCTCGCCCGACTCCGCTGCGCAACAAGATTCCGCGTGAAAAGGGACAGGGCACTGCCCGTCGCTTCAAGCGGATCACGGGTATCACTGGTTCGGGCACTGGTGGCGTGGGTGTGTTCCACCCAGGCATCAGCGAAACCACGCAGAACAACTTCGCCCCGTCGGGTGCGTCGAATGCTCTGTACCTGAACCGTGGCGCGAAGATCACCTACGCTGGTGACGACAAGATCGTTCCGTACTTCGAGTTCGGTCTGTCTGACAGCGTTTCGTTCGCGGCACAGTACGCGGGTCAGGGTTTCCAAGACGTTCGCGCCCTGTCTGCTCAGTCGCTGCTCTACTCATCCATGCTGCTTGAGGAGCGTATGCTGCTCATGGGCCGTGGAACTAACTCCGCGTTCTCTGGCGCTCTGTCTGTTCCGACCGCGACCATTGCGAACGCTTCACCGAACACTGGTGAGTCGCCCGTCACTGGTTACACCACGAACATCTGGGTCAAGGTCACTGCTGACGCAGGCGATTTCGGAGAGTCGGCTTCTTCAGCGATCGCTTCCGTTGCTGCTTCCGCAGGCACCGTCGCAGTTGTGACCATCTCCTCCGCTATCACCGGTGCCCTGGGCTACCGCGTGTACGTGGGAACTGGCGCTTCCGCACCTGCTGACTCTGCTCTGTTCTACGCAGGCCGCACTGGTTCACTATCGTTCCGCATCACCGGCGCTCTGCCGACTAGCGGTACCACTGTGGCTCACGCAGTCAGCACCGACACCTCTGCTTACGCAAATGGCTACGACGGCATCATGCCGTACGTGACTGGCGCAAACAGCGGTTACAACAAGGTTCTGAACAGCACCTTCAATGGCACCAGCCCCGGCTCGGAGTTCCAGGCAGCATTCGCCAGCCTGTACACCTCGGTCAAGGCTGACCCGGATGAGATCCTGTTCAACGGCACTGACCGTAAGAACCTGTCGGAGTTGCTGAAGAACTCCTCCAGCACGAACTACCGTTTGACCTTGCAGCAGGACGAGATTGGCAACGCTGTTGTCGGTAGCGTCATCACTGCCATCCAGAACGAAGTTACCGGCAAGGTTGTGCCGATGACCGTTCACCCATGGATGCCGCAGGGCAACACGGCGATCCTGTCCTACACGCTGCCGATTCCTGATTCACAGGTCAGCAACGTGTGGTCCGTGGTCAACGTGCAGGACTACATGGGCATTAACTGGCCAGTCATTGACTTCCAGTACCAGATGTCCTCCTACTGGCAGGGCACCTTCGTGTGCTACGCCCCCGCGTGGAACGGCTCCATCACTGGAATCGCTGCTTCCTAGCACCTGAATGTCTGTGAGGGGGATAAGAGTCCCGTCCCTCAAGTCCCCCTCACAGGCTCTTTCCTAGATTGGACGGAACATGAAAAGGATGGTTGCACCGAACGATACGGTTCGCTCTGTTGAGATTCAGGGCGCTCGTACTGGTGTGAGTAAGACGTATAACTGGTCGAAGGATGGCACGGTTCATGTGTCGTCGGAAGCGCATATCAAGGCGTTGAAAGAGGCTGGTTTTACTGAGGCCGGGGTTGGGGGAGCGACGGCGAAAGGCGGCTACATCTGTAATGATTGTGGCTTCCATATGTGGTTTAAGACTTGTTCTCGCTGCGGCGGGGAAGGTGTGAGAAATGGCTAATGCGGTCACGACGATCTCACCCTTGTTTTCAACGCCGTACATCACGATTGCTGAATATAAGCAAGCTCCGACAGCGGTTGATGTTGACGACCTTGTTGGTGGTGGTACGCAGGCGATTAACGATCAAGAATTGTCGAATGTTGTGGCTCGCGCTTCATCGTGGATTGATTCGTATTGTGGGCAGGTGCTTGCCGCTACAACGGACACAGAGGCTTCTAGGTCGCGTATAAACCGTCAAGGCATGTTGACTATCCATCCACGTTTCTCGCCTATCACGGAGGTCGTGAGCCTGTCCTACGGGCCTCTACCGTCACTGATGGCGTCAGTAGACGTTTCAACCTTGTGGATTGAGTCGCAGAGCATTGTTTTCCCGATCCAGGGTTTCTCGCAGGCGTTCAGCGGCCCGATCCAGTTCGCAGGAAACTATTCCACGACGCAGGAGCAGTTCGTTCAGGTGACGTACGTGAATGGGTACGCGAATACGCTGCTATCGGCATCGGTCGCAGCTTCTGTTACTTCGCTGCCTGTTCTTGACTTGGCTGGGTTCGTGCCGAATGCACAGTTTGAGATTTACGACGGGTCGAACACTGAACTTTTGACTGTTTCCAGTTCGTTCGTTCCAACATCTGGCCCAGGGAATCTGACGCTGAAAAGCGCGACTGCGTATTCGCACGCGAAAAGCATTAGTGTTTCCGCTTTGCCACCGGCAGTGAAGCAAGCCGCTATTAACGTTACTTCAGCAATTTTGAAGTCTCGCGGGAATGCTGCTCTTGTCATGAACTCGTTAACGCCTTCGCATATTCAGACGCAAAGCCCAGCTTCCTACATTGATCTTCAAGCGGCGTGGGAGATTCTGAAACCGTATAGGCGTGTTCGATGAGTCGCGCCACTATTCGTGCGGCTGTGTATTCGTTCTTTCAACCGCCGGCAGTGTCAGGGCTGAACACGTTATACACGTCGTTTCCGAAGCGTATTCCTGGGTCGGATTTTCGGGCCGGTCAGACTGTTGGAACAAAGTCAGGCTGCGTCGGTGTTATTAACATTATGCGTTCGCGTGAGGAACGTATTGCTATTGGCGGGGCGACCTCAGGTAAAAAGTGGGTGCATTACACGGTCGAGTTGCAACTGTTTTGCCATTCGGTTGAGACTCATGCTGAAACTGCGATGGACTTTTTTGACAGTGTTGTCGATAACGTGAAAACGAAACTTCGATCGGATCGTTGGTTGAATGATTACCCAGCTGTTTTTGAGGCGGGTGAGCGTGAACTTTCGGGGGTTTACGGAGAGCCAAGATTGTTGAATGATGGTTCTTCGGAGATTTGGGGCGCTATCCGTTTTGAGGTTTCCGAAGTCATTACAAGTTAGTTAGGATGAGCATTATGGCGAAGTTTGAATCTGTTGAGGCTAGGGTGTATCCGACGCTTGCGTTGACCCTTGATGCAGGTGCAGTGGTAGATTTGCCAGACGATACGGACGTGGCGGGACTTGTATTGCAATCAACTAATACGAGCAAGAAGGCCGCTCCTGTAGTTGCCGACCCAGCTCCAGTCACGGAAGGTGTCGCTGATGGCGCTCCCACGCAGTCGTAGTTATCTTGGCATTGCCAAGGAAACCCGCTACACCCCAGGAGCGTCGGCAACTCCTGTAGCGGCAACAGATTTCATCCCGTTCACCACAATCACCCCGTTCGACAACGTGAAGTACCTTGATGACAAGGGCATCCGTGGGTCGATGACGGAGGAGTACGGGGTCATTCAGGGAAACATCTACTCAGAGTTTGATCTGGGTGGCGACGTGTACCCGGACACGATCGGCTACATTTACTCCGGCGTTCTTGGCGACGTGACTGTTACCGGTTCTGCTGCCCCGTACAGCCACGCAATTTCGCTGTTGAACTCGCAGACCACGAACGGCCAGCCGACGACCTACACCCTGTCTGACTACTACAGCTTGGGTTCGTCGAGCACTCGCCAGTATTCAGGTGTGCAGTTCGCCAGCATTGACACGAAGTTCTCTGCTGATGCTCTGATGACGTACACCGCTAAGGGCATGGGATTCCAGTCTGTTACTGCCTCGAACCCTGCACCGTCGTTCTCGACTGTCACCCCGCAGGCCGCGTGGACTGGCACGACCACGTTGAACGCTTCTGTCACGGCGATCCTTCAGGATGGCAACGTGAACATTCAGCGCACCGTCACCCCGATCTTCACGATTGACGGCAACCAGTCTCCGTACCAATTATTCGCTGGGCCGGCAACGGTTTCGGGTGCGCTGCTGCTGATTCTGGAGTCTGACGCACAGTTGAACTACTACCTTCAGAACACTCAGCCGACCCTGGATATCAACTTCGCTTCAGGCACTGGTACTGGCGCTGTGGGTGTTGATTACAACATCAACAAGTGTGCGTTCACTGTCGCCAAGATTGAGCGCGGCAAGGACTACATCGAGTTGAACGTCACCTACAAGGGTCTGGCGAACACCACGAACGCTGGTGCCTCTAGCGGTTACAGCCCGATCAAGGTGACTGTGAAGTCAGCGAAGCCGAGCGGAACGTACGCCTAACAACAACTAAGAGATTGGATGGGGACGGGAAATGTCTCAAATTGATGTGCCTGGTGGCTGGGTTCAGCTTCGTGATCCGAAGTCTGTCTCTGAGCGGCTGCGACGTCCGATTGTTGCTAAGGCGTCGCAGCTCGCTGGGGCAGTGAATGAGATCACTGACAATAATGTTAGTGAAACGAACTTGACGAGCATGTTTGAGTTCAATGACCTGGTGGCGATTGCTTTGATTGAGAAGTGGTCGTTTGGGGATGTTGTTTCGCTTGAGGGTTTGCTGGATTTGCCGGGTAAGGCGTATGACGAGATTCAGAAGATTGTCGCTCCGATGGTGAGTGATTTGATGCCGTCGTTTGAGGTTACGCCTGATCCTGATTCCCCTACCGTTCCCTCCGGCGCGTAAGTTGGGTGCTGGAGGGTAATCGTCCTGATTCTCGCTATCCGTTGCCTGATGAGTTTCGGGATTGGCAGTTGGCGAAGAAGTTTGGGTGGACGAAGCAGCAGATAGATGAACAGCCTGCTGCGTGGTTAGACTGGATATTGCGGATTGACGGGGTTGCCGCTGAAGCTGAAGCGAAGGCCATGTCGAGAGGCTCATAGTCATGGATGGTTTGGTAGTTGACATTTCGCCTTTCATGCAAAGGTTGACTGCTATTTCCGTGAAGATGGATGCGTCTTTGGCTGAGGCCATGACTGAGGCTGGCGATGCGATTGTTTCGATAACTCGCGGCAATCTTTCTAAGCATGGTCAGCATGATCCTGAGATTTCTCGCACTACTTCTCCTCCTGGTGAGTCTCCGATGATGGCGAGCGGTCGGCTTGCTGATTCTGTTCGCATTTTTGAGCAGACTCGTACCGGGTTTGGTTTGTATTCTGTTGGGGTTGGTGCGGGTGTTGGTGGGGCGTCGAATTATGCGCGTGTGCAAGAAGAAGGCATGACGATTGACGCTAAAGGCCCGAAGGGCATGTCGTTTACGTATGGCGGTGTTCGTTATGCGGGGCTTCAGTCGGTTACGATTCCTGCTCGCCCATATTTCAAGCCATCTGTGGAAGAATCACTACCTGAGATAAGGTCGATTATTTCCGCAGCGGTTGAGAGGGGTCTTGCCTGATGGCTGATTTGCCTCCAATTTCAGTTCAACTATTGCTGAATAGCACCCAGTTTTCTGCCGCAATTTCTAGCGTTAAGACCGCGAGTGCCGAGTTTGTTAAGCAACTTCAGACCGGCAACATGTCGATTGCTGATTCTTTTACTCTGATTAGGGATGCTGCTGGCGGGACTGATGCGTCTTTCCGTAAGCTGATTGCTTCTTCTGCCGCTACTCGTTCGCTGCTGATTGCCGATAATCAGGAGGTTGCGGGTAGCGCGGTTAAGGCTGCTGCTGTGATTCAGACGGCTATGTCTGATGCTTATGCGGTTGCGGCTCGTGACGCGAACGTGGCAACGAATCAGGAAATTGCTGATGCTGAGCGTTTGGCTGCCGCTCAGAGAACCTCAATGGAGGCTTTTTCTGCTGGTGCCGCGACAATGGTTTCTCGGGGGCGCAGCATTTCCAGCATGGGCATGTCGCTTTCGACGACGCTCACGTTGCCCTTGGTTGCTATTGGTGTTGCCGCTACGCACGCTGCTGAGTCGTACTCAAAGGCTATGGGTATTGTCGCGGCGCACACGAACTACACGCAGGAGCAGGTTAAGCAGTTCGGGACGCAGGTTGTTCAAACAGCTTCAGATGTAGGCGTGAAAGCCGATGACGCTGCTAACGCTTTGTATGTTCTTGGGTCTAATGGGGTTCCCGCTGCCGAAGCGATGAAAACCCTCAATGAAGTGTTGAAGGGCACTGTTACTGGTTTGGGTGACGCTCAAACGGTTGCGCGTCTCGCCTCGTCAATGATGAACGCTTACGCTAAGTCTGGCTTGACTGCCGCGAATGCTATGGACGTTATGACTCAGACGGTCAAGGAAGGAAACCTTAAGACCGATGAGTTGTCTAAGGCGATGGGCCGGGTGCTGCCCATTGCTTCTGAGGTCGGTGTTCATTTAGGTGACGTTGGTGCCGCTTTTGCTGTGCTTTCCAAGGAAGGCATGTCGGCGTCTAATGCGGCTTCCGCATTGCAGGGAATGTTGAAGCAGCTTGTTGCCCCGTCTAAGGGCACTCAGGATGCGTTGAAGTCTGTCGGGTTGTCTGCTCAGTCTTTGCGTGAGGAAATCTCGACTAAGGGTTTGCTTGCCGGGTTGCGTGATCTTGATGCTCGTTTCGACGGGAATATCGACAAGATGGGGTCGGTGTTCAAGAACGTTCGAGGCTTGAATGGTGTTTTGACGATTCTTGGTCAGAACAATCAAGCGGTTAGCGATTCTTTCCAGCGAGTAAATAATGCTGCTGGTGCCGCTGATGCTGCTTTCAATAAGGTTGCGTCTACTGGTGCGTTTAAGTTGCAGAAGGCAATGAACGATCTGCATAATTCGCTGATTTCTATAGGCAATGTGTTGATGCCGATTATCGCCAACATTGCAAAGTTCATTGCCGATTTGGCTGATAAGTTCAGTCAGCTTAATCCGACGGTGCAGCAATTCATTGTTTACATTGGTTTAGCCGCTGCCGCTCTTGGGCCGCTGATAATGATTATCGGTGGGCTAATAACCGCCGTTGGAACGATTGGTGCTGCTTTCAGTGCTGAGGCCGCCCCGGTTATCTTGGCTATTGTCGGAATCGCGGCGGTTCTTATCGCATTGTGGAACAACTCGCAGACATTCCGAGACAACATAATTTCTTTGTGGAAAACGGTGAGCGGTGCCATTGGCGATGCCGTCAATGAGATCAAGAAGTTCTTGCAGGATAACTCAGATAAGGTCAAGGATTTCCAGGCTGTATTCAAAGTTGTTGGGGACTATATCGGTGGTGTCATTGTCCCAATTTTGAAGATAACGCTTGTTGTCGCTATCAAGCTTGTTGTTGAGGCGATCGAACTTTGCTTGACCGAAATGTGGCTG
>Ga0208256_1000368_pt1 | contig 10297 bp, 14 predicted proteins | sample CryBogCBH22Jun08_FD_184608 | JGI IMG/M metagenome (GOLD analysis project Ga0208256, IMG submission 184608) | Freshwater microbial communities from Crystal Bog, Wisconsin, USA - CBH22Jun08 (SPAdes) | ecosystem: Environmental > Aquatic > Freshwater > Lake | place: Crystal Bog, Wisconsin, USA... | reverse complement strand
AAATTAAGCCATGTGCTATTCATTATTTGTGTCCATGGGATAGCGATATAATTTAAATCTTTATAATCCTTAAGTTGTTTATAGCATTCATACTCAACTGGAAATTTTTCGTAAGGAAATATATCTGTAAAATATTCGTATATCATATATTTTTAATTTTTGATTTTATATCAGCAAGTAGCTTTAATTTATTGTCTACACCCTTGACGTAATTAGCATGGTGTATTAATATGTTTACTGGTGGTGTAATTGGTGTAATATTATCCCAATTGTGTGTGCCATCGACATTATTAAAGATATTACCTATTGTAAAGTATTTTTCAGTATCAAGCAGTTTATACCGTACTTCATTTTTAAAACGGTTTAGCGCTATTTGATCATTAACCAAACTTCTAAAATGTCTCTTTACATTTTGAAAAAGATTTAATGTTGCATCGTTACTTCTGCACGCAAAAAAACCTGCACATAAAGTATCGCGATCATTTTGACATACAATATCATAATCAATTAATTCTTTTTCGAGATCATCAATAAATGGCTTGAAGAATTGTATATCACAGTCTGCAAAAATAAACCAGTTATTTTTATTTTCATTAATAGCGTTTAATATAACATCAAGCTTAATCTCCATTGCATCAAGCCAACCATCCGTCATAAAATATCCACTTGATGTTGTTTGCCTATGAAAACAACCGCGAATTGTAGCTTGTTCCTTTGAGTATAAAGATCTTAATGATGACTTAAAAAAATCATCGTACATTACTTTATGACTTTCGCTGTAATGCGTATATATTTTCATTAAACAGCATTATTTTTGAGCTGCTCTGATATCCATCTATATGTCTGTTCAATACCTTGCTTAAGTGGTTGTGTTGGTGCCCAATTAAGCTTTTCTTTTATCAGGTTATTATCTGAATTACGCCCTCTTACACCGAGTGGTCCAGGAATATGCTTTTTTACAAGCTTCTTACCTGCAACTTCACTCGCTATATCAGCGAGTTTGTTAATAGTAACCATTTCATCTGAACCAATATTAACAGGACCCATAAATTCTGAATTCATTAAACGCCGAACAGCCTCAAGACACTCATCAATATAGAGAAAGCTTCTTGTTTGTTGACCATCGCCCCAAATTTCTATTTCACCACCATCCCGAGCCTGAGCTACCTTACGGCAAATTGCAGCTGGAGATTTTTCTTTGCCATTATTCCACGCACCAAGTGGTCCAAAAATATTATGAAATCGTGCGATACGAACGTTGAGTTTATAATTGCGATTATAAGCTAAAAATAATCTCTCACTAAAAAGTTTTTCCCACCCATATTCACTATCAGGATTAGCAGGATAAGCACTACTTTCTTCACAATTAGGGTTATTGGGATCAAGTTGATTATGCTCTGGGTACATACAAGCACTACTACTGTAAAAAACCTTTTTAACACCAAACTTTGTTGCATTATCTGCAACATTAAGATTAATTGTTGCTGAATTATGCATAACGTTTGCATCATTTTCTCCGCTAAAAATATAGCCGGCTCCACCCATATCTGCAGCTAATTGATATAATTCATCAAATGCATATTCATGATCATCCATCGTATGCTGTAAATGACCCCAACATATACGGCTAACTGTTAAAGGATCTCTTAAATCGCCAATTATAAATTCGTCAGCTCGTGTTTTTTGATAATCATTATGTTTAAGATCTACACCTCTCACCCAATACCCTTCATCCTTAAGACGATTTACTAAATGATTTCCAATAAATCCACCTGCTCCTAGTACTAATGCTGTTTTCATATTAAAAATTTGTAATAAAATGCTGTAATTTGGTAATTTCCTCGTTCATTTCCTTTTTAAGTTTATGCACAAAATCAAAGTTATCAACTACGTTCTTTCTCATTTCTTCTAAATTAGTACTTACGCTATCCATTTTTTTATCGGTTTCACTATAGTGAAGATGCTTAATAAGAATATCATGTCTATATTTTGTACGATTTAGTCTATCGAATATAATTTGTGTCCATGTATCGTGATGTGAGTTTTCCATATATGGCTCTGTAAAATAACCGACAGTATCTATGTAATTCTTATGTATAAAGAAATTAACACAAAGTGGCGGTATATTCGGGTATATATTACCGGATCCTCTCATACCATCATTGCAATGAACCATTTTTATTTTATCTTCTGGGCAACCAGGTGATGTAAATTCATTAATAATTTCATTATCCCACCCTGGATGCATAAACACCATATCATCACCAATCATTGCATATATATCAGCCTTAACTTCTTTTGCCATTTGATTCCACATTGTGGATAATCCAAGAAATTTACCGTTATTCCTAAATGTTATTAATTGCACAAAAGGTAAATTTTTACATAGATATGGATAATGCTTCTGTGCAGGATCATCTTCATCAACACCAAGTACGAGGATAACGTTGTTTGTACTGTTTGTACAAATTAGACTCGATATTAGAGTCATTAGTTTATTCATCCTGTTTCTAGTTGGACAGAGTAGGGCTATCTTCATATATAAATCGATTTGCTAAAGGTACTGTTTTATAATTATCTTTAATTTGTTTAAAATAAACAAGCTTTTGTTCGTATGCTTGTACAAATCCTGGATTATTGTGTGTACCTCCAAAGTCTATACCTGTATCTTCTTTAGAAGAATCAAATTTATTTTTATACCAACTCATTCCTTCTAGGTGTTGGTAATACGTATTTTCAAAGTCTGCATTACCAATTTTTAATCCTGCATTTTTAACATCCTCAAAGAAAGTAGAACCAATATCATAAATTTTATTTGTTTTAAAACTATCTTTCATTCTCTGCACATCAAAGAATATAATATTGTTTTGCTTAATTTTTTCTACATCAATAAAGCAATGCCAAGGATTAACTCTATTATAAATTGACTTACCACCACGATCTCCTTCAACCTTACCCATTAGAGCTAACTCCATTTCTTTAAATGTATTAAAGATATCCATATGATCCTTTAAGAAAATTACATCCGTATCAACAAGTAAAGCATATTTCGTTTTACAAAGAGCAATTGCTTCATTAACTCCCTGTCCGTGAGAATTACCTGGTGAACACTTATATGGAACTTTATTATCGTACAATAATCCTCGAGTTATTTGATCAGTAGAATTGTCTATTAAAACAAGTCGTTGTGTTCTATTATGTACGGCCATCCACGACTTTAACATTGTTAAAGTTATTTCAGGTGTATTATATGAACATGTAATGAGAGTTAAATCGTCCATATTATCTTTGCTTTATTTGTTTGAGTATCTCAACAACCTTGTCTTGCGGTGTATCAAGAGCTTGAGCAGGATAATGGCCATGTTTTTTAGCATATTTTTCTGCATTGATTTGTACATTTTTCATCCATGCATCAGTATTCTTAGCTGTTGTGCTATTTTGAATAGCATTTTTTTGTGGTATAATCAACTCATGGCTATTTGCAAGATCTGCAAACCACCAAAATGGTGGGTGATATCCAGCTTTAATAATAGTATATGTATGATCTACATGCTCCCAAGCGTTAGTATAATTCTCATCAATATATCCAACTTTATCCAATACTTCTTTAGTAAAGAAAGAAAACATACCACAGCAATGTTGATAAAGAGCAACTTTGCAATCTTTATAATCAATTATAACTCTTGGATTTGGCTCTGTTTCTTCATCAAGGAGATGTCTATTATGTAGATCAAAATTTCTTATAGTTTGTTTACGATTAAATGGTGATCCAGGTCCAAAGTTAAAATGCTGTATACCGGATTTCTTACTCGCATTAATATACTGTTTAAACACAGTTTGATCAAGGATTAACATATCGTCCTCAATAAGGAATATAAAATCACAGTCTTGCTCTACCAAATATTTTAATGCTTTGTTCTTTGACTTACCAACTCCAATTTTACCTATTGTATGCTCAACAAAATCTACATTAGAATGAGCATGAATTGTTTTTTTAATTCCATCATCAATTACTACAACTTTATCAATATCTGCTTCTTTTTTATTAAAAGATTTTAGTAAATTATCAAGATAATCTGTCCGTTCACATGTAATAATTCCAATTCCTATTTTGCCATCCATAGTTGTAATTATGTATTTTAACATAAATATTCTAAATGGCAATTACACCTACAAACAGTAATACAATAAGTCTTCTTAATCTACCGCAAGCACAGCTTGCTGCAGCATCAGATGTACTCTTACTACAAACAACTAACGGTACACAGACTATCAGTTTTAATAATTTAAATGTTGTAAAAACTGATGTAGCAGGCAATGCATCAGTAACTGGTAATTTATCAGGTAATGCTGGCACTTTTACTTCTCTTGCTGTTAATTCATTAACAGCTGCAGCTTTTTGTACATCTGCAGGCCCTGGAGTTTCATTACCTGCAGGTTATTATAATAATTTTACAATTCAAAACGGTCTTATTCTTAGTGCATCTGAAAATATAACGAGTGATCCTGTATATGTTCAGCTTTATAGCAATGATATTCCTGCTTATGTACAAGGCTTACTTAAGTCTAATGGTGCATCAGTAGTAATAGAAAAATTTGGAAATGTAATAATACCAGCTGGTACAACAAGTTATACAATTTTTCTCGATAAGTTCTTTTCGAGTGCACCTAATAACCAACTTGGTTTAGGCAATATTACACCCGCACATATATCTCTTGCATCCGATTTTGTACCAACTACTATCAGTGTATTATCAGCTTCAGTACCAGCTACATCATTAACATGGCTTTCTAATCTTTCTGGTGTAACAACTTCAATACCATACGCTGTAACACCGGTTATTCAACCAAATTCAATTGCTACAACATCAAGCTCAGATGGTACGAGCACAGCATTACAGTTTGTTATTACAATTGGTACTGCACAAGCAGTAGATGTTACCGTTTGGTGGCGATTAAATGTTACGCTACCAGCTTAATAACGGGAGTGGAAAAATAATAAAGCTTTAGCAATTCCCTGGTTGACTTGATTAGCACTCATTCCATTTTGCTCTATTAAGCGCTTACGTTCTGCTTTAAAGCATTCTATAAATTCCTTAGATAAAAGACCCTTTAATTTTTTTGGATAAAAAATTCTCTTACGAACATCAATACGATTTGGCATTTCCAAATCTTCTAAAATTAACTTAAAGTGTTTATTAAAGCTATCCACACCATTATTTAGGCGGCGGGACTATAATATTACTCTTAAATTTCTCCCACTCCTCGTCTTCCATCTTAATCTCCTGATGGTCTCTTAAGAGTTTTTCAATAAGATCAAGATTTTCTGTATTTAATACACTGTTTTCATCATTAACTAATTCACCCTGATCATCAAGGTATAATCGTATCATTTCAATACGTTCTTCGGGTGTACCAAAAATTTCAATAATAGGCGGTCTATCTTCTTTTGGAAAGAATGGTGAAGCACCAGTTCTAAAATACTGATGAGATAGTGCTTTAAAGATATTATCAATTTCGTTTATAAAATTGTAATCAACTTCACGATTTTCTCTTGGAATCGGAATAACAGGAGCTGCTTTTGTAATAGGTAGATAAAAAATAATATCTAACTTATGCATACTTTCTTGAACTAACGGAATGCATTCTTTAATAAAGTCTCCATCAATATCTGATGCACCTTTTTCTTCAGCCCATAATGAATAAACAATATTATCTAATGGACAACGGTCAAAAATTACTTTATCACCTTCTTTATAACTATTAAGATCTTTTACTAATTCTTTAAGAATTGTTTCTTGTGTCTTTTTATTAGTTTCTTTGTTAATAGACAGTTTTTTCTTTTTTACAGCTTTACGATAACCTGATTCATGAGCCTTATAAGCAGGCCAAGTTTTAACAATATCATTAACAAGAGTTGTTTTACCCTGACAAGCTGATCCTACAATTGCAATTCTCATGTATTATTAATTATTCGATAATTATTTAGATTCTACTAAACCTTGAGTGCGCGATCCCAGATTACAAGCTGTAATCTTGGACTAAAATTAACATGCATTGCTTTAGCATACTCAGCTACAGCAGCTGAACGTTCAGAATGCTCTTGACGTGAACCACAGCAAGGCATAAACCAAATACGCTTCAATGGTACATTAATACCGTGCTTGTCATCAACATATTTTTCCCAAATCTCATTAATATCATCAGATGAATTAATAACAAATTTAAATCCAGATCCTGCTGCTACATGCCATCGAAGCACTTCAGGCTTATAGGTCTTTTCTTCAGGATCTCCATTTGACTTAAGTTTTGGTGACGTGGTAAATGTAGCAAGATACTTATCCCATTCCGATGATGGTGTTAAAGTAGCATTAGTCTCAAAATCAATTCGTGGGACAAAATTATATTTATCTTGAAAAGCGGCAATAAATTTTAAGAGCTGCTTTTCCTGAATAAGAGGTTCACCGCCGGTAAGCTTAAGAATAGCATTATGACGAAGGTGCTCAATGTAATTTTCTCTGTCCATCATTTCAAAAATTTCAGCAAACGTCATTTTATTCTTTACTGACCATGAAATAAATGAATCACATCCATTAGGAGAATCTTCAGAAGCAAAGCCAATGCACGTTAAATTACACATTGACATACGCATAAATACAGAAGGTTTACCTACATATTCACCTTCTCCTTCTAGCGTATAAAAAACTTTATCGTCAGACAAAAATAGTGTCTCGGTATTAATATCAATCATATTGAGTATAATATTAACTGCTAGACCTACATAAATCAAGGCTCAAATTGATTAAATAATTATAGATGAAAAAGAAGAAGGTTACGAAAGTAACCCCACCATCGGGTGTTAGTTCAGCTGAAAAGCCCTCTGACACATCACCATACGTAGCCCAAAGAGAGAAAATTGATTTCACTCTCAACGTCAAAGAACTTCCCTGGACGGACAAACAGAAGGAGATTATTAATCTCTTCCTTGATAAGAATACAAAATTAATGATTCTTAAAGGTCCGGCTGGTACATCAAAGACAATTCTTTCAATGTATCTAGGATTACAACTCCTTAATATGAAGAAGGTATCGGATATTGTTCTTGTACGTTCAGCTGTTGAGAGCTCTGATTCAAAGCTCGGTTATCTTCCAGGTGATATTAACGAAAAAGTTAATGTTTATATGACTCCTTTCAATGAAAAGTTCTCAGAACTTATTGTTGAACCACAAATTCATCGTTTACATAAGGATAATAGAATAACAATTTGTCCTATTAACTTTGCACGTGGTTTACACTTTGCTGTAAAATTTGTATGTTGTGATGAAAGTCAGAACTTAACAGTACGTGAATTGCAAACATTATTCACACGTATGGGTGAATTTAGTAAGATGATTATCTGTGGTGATCCTGATCAATCAGATCTTCCTTATGGTAAATCAGGGTTTAACGCTGTATATAAGGCTTTTGATAACGATGATGCAAAATCTCATGGTGTACACTGTGTAGAATTAACAGAGGATCACATTGTACGTTCAGCTCTATGTAGATATGTAACACATGTCTTTAAAGACATTATGCATTCTACAATGTCTGTCAAACAGCACCCATAGCCTTAAGTTCCTCTAAGGCTGCCATAATATTATCCTGGGCTTGTTTAATATCACTAGTCGTTTGATCTTTTGGTAAAACAAGTTCAGGTGTCTTAAGCTTATTGATACCAGGATCACCTTCAAGGTTATGCTCTTGTGCAATTTGAGATAGTGTCTGATTAAGCATTTGCTGCATGGGATCAGGTGGTCGTTGATCAATTAACGCAGAAAGATTAATATTAGGTCCAAGTAAGCCTTTAGTATCAATGGCACCCTTATTCTGTACCTGAGATGCATAGATATTTGTTATATCACCTGTTGGATCAAAACTCGATACATTCTCATTCTGTACAACAAATTTTGGTTTGATATAATCACTTATTTCACCACCGTAAATTTGCTGTAAATGCTCAGCATTCATTACACACCCCAACTTGTACCACCGAATGGGTTTGACCAACCCTGGGTAACTTGACCGCGACCCACGGTGACACCAGTTTGCTTTGGAGGTTCAGGAAGTGGTGCTATCTCAATAGGAGCAGGTGTCTCTGTTGGTAATACATTAGTCTCAACTGTTGAGGGTATATTAACAGTTTCTGTTGTAGCTGTAGCTACAGTGGGCTCAGTAGTTATATAAGTGCTAGGTAGAGTAAAGCTTGTTGAAAATGTTGCTTGTCTAGGTTTACTGTAAATAGCAGAATTTGCTTCATGTTCAAATACTTCAACTTTCTCTACCCAACACCGTTCACCGTAATTCTCTTTTAACCAATTTGATGCTGCATTAAAGCAAAATTCAGCAGTTTTTTCAATGCCTACACTATCCATAATGCGAATATCACAACCCCCAGCGTTATGTACTTGTTGAAAGAGCTCAAGTAATGGATCATCTTTAGCAACACAAAGTGTATGATCAAATTGATTTTGTAGAATTGATTTTAATGTTTTAAGACTAGCAAAATCGACAACCCAATTCTTTTCGTCTAAGGATGATGCTGCAAAATAAAATTTAGCAAGTAATTGATAACCGTGAATTTTACTGCAATGACTGTGAGTAGCTCTCCACTGTCTAAATGCACAAGATCCTAACTCAATTAGTTTTGTTGACTGATAATTGCTCATATAGTTAAATTATAGCTGAAATGTTAGAAGTTGCAACTACGGATGGAAAATGTATAGTGGTTGCCTTTGGCTCCCCATATCCCGATACGTTCGCTCACATCCAAATCTAAGAATACTTAATCACCGCCAAAAAAATGCAACTGTCTAGATAAAAGTTTTTAAAATCCGTTCTACAGCTTCATTAAAACTTTCATTTATGCTTGCAGCTATTATACGAGCCTGAGCCTTCTTTCTTGTAACTGACTTTCCAGGCATACACTTTTTATTACCATGTTTTTTACAAACTTTATAACCACCCTTGACTTTTCTTATATTGTATGGCATAATATTATTTGGTTGCACCTGGACCGTAGTATGTAGCCCAGTATCCTAATAACTCCTGTAAGCCTGCTGGTTTAAGGTGTAGAGTATTAGAAATATCACTCATTGTCTTCGCACGTGATAAGAGAGCTAATTGCTGATCTGTTACATCAAATTTATCTTTTATATCTTTGTGCTGTAAGGTGTCAATAATTTCATTTGTAAATTCTTTAAATTTATCATCTCTTATTTCTGTATTAATTAACCAACTGTTTGCAGCTACTTTATGTAAGCCTACATTTGTTGGCCACTTGTCTTTACTGATTTCTGGTGCAGGTATTTGACCTGCATTATTAAAATAAATTATCTCAGCTCGTACACTACCTGTATCAATTATAGTTATTTTAGTAACAGGTAGATCAGTTTGTGATAAGGCTATTGTTGCAACTAGTTTACCCTGATCAGTATTACCACGTACATTTATCACCTTCCCTGTTGCTGTAATATTACCTTTTAACGGTAATTGTATAGTAAATTTATCATTTACAAGTATATCTTTACCATCAGGCGGACGTTCAAGTTTTTTGATAGCTCCCTTTACACGCTTATCATTTATACCCTTAGCTAAATTTGTTAAAGCATCACCAGCCCCCTTTATAACGGCTGCACCCTTCGGACCAATTAAAGCACCATATACACCACCTGCAACCTTTGCAATATTACCGACGCCTTTTACATAAGCTGCAGGGTTTTTTAAAGTACTTTGAGCCTTATTGAGTAAGTTACTAAACACACCTTCGCTTACAACATCCCCACTGTCAGCAATAAAATTTCTATAAAGTACTTTTAATTCATCATCAGATAAGCCAACTTGTTTTAAAATAGCCTCTACTTCTTCGATTGTTGAAGCGGATAATAAAATTTCAGCCTCCGGTGTCGATGTATCTAATTCGCAGATATCACAAATATATCCTTTAAAGGCTCTTAATGCTTCTGATTCTTCATCAGACATTAACATTTGTAAAAACTGTTGAGGTATATCCATTACTGACGATACACCGTCAGGTGACATAACGAGAACTTTTGGTTTATCACCAGTTTCTGCTAGGATATAACCTTCGTAGCCATCACATTGTGAAAGATCTTCAGTTTGACAGACAAGCTTTGGATCAACTTTAATACGGACTCTTTTTAAAGCTGTTTGTTTTAAGCTATTTTCAATAATTATTTCGTACTTCACTAACAATATTTATTGTTGAAAGTAGAAAAATAGGTAGTATAATATGGG
>Ga0208256_1000361_pt1 | contig 10367 bp, 25 predicted proteins | sample CryBogCBH22Jun08_FD_184608 | JGI IMG/M metagenome (GOLD analysis project Ga0208256, IMG submission 184608) | Freshwater microbial communities from Crystal Bog, Wisconsin, USA - CBH22Jun08 (SPAdes) | ecosystem: Environmental > Aquatic > Freshwater > Lake | place: Crystal Bog, Wisconsin, USA... | reverse complement strand
ATCATGGGCACCGGCATTGGATCCCAAGGGACAACGGTGGCCGGTAGCGGGCAAGGCGGCTGCGGGGCCTACAATGCCATTTCTGGAACCGGAACCTGGTATGCGGGAGGTGGCGGCGGAGGTGGTGGAGTGACGGCCGGGGGAAGCTTTTTTGGGTATGGAGGATCGGGGGGAGGAGGCAATGGATTTTCTTCGGGATATACGACTCCGGGCAACGGGTCGGCCAATACAGGAGGCGGCGCAGGCGGTCCTGTCTATACGGGCGTGGGGGCTGTTGGAGGCACCCAAGGCGGTTCCGGCATCGTGATTGTCAGTTATGCAGGATCGCAACGCGGCACCGGCGGCACGGTGACATCCTCGGGCGGCAACACCATCCACACCTTTACCGGGTCGGGAACCTTTACGGCATAACATGGCACATTTCGCGCAACTCAATTCCGACAAGATCGTGACCACCGTAGTCGTGGTCGATAACGCCAACCTCCTCGATGAGTCCGGAACGGAACAGGAATCTCTGGGAAGCGCCTATCTGGAACAACACCTCGGCCCCGGCCCTTGGGTGCAGACATCCTACAACAACAACCCGATCGCCGGTTTGTCCCGTGGAAAATATGCCGGTCTGGGCGATTTCTGGGACGGATCAACCTTTCAAACGTTATGAGCGCCGACGAAGTATCCGCACTTAGAGAAGACATCGCGGCCCTCAAAGCCGTCATGGAAGAACGATCAAAAACTGCCGATAAAAACAGCGCCTTGTTGAAAACGGTGGCGGCCGTGGTTTTTTTACAATTCATCGGGTCGGTTTTTATTGCCGGGGTAAAGACCCAGAAATTGGAAAACCTTTCCGAAGAGGTGGCGCTGATGCGCAATCACATCGAGGCCTTGACATTGCACACAGGAAAATGACGCCCGGACAAAAAGAAACGTTGCTTGGCTGGATCTTTGCCCTGACGGGGGCTTTTTTGAGCAGTTTGATCATTCTGGGCATGACCGGTTGCGCCCACCGGCTGCAAGCCACGAATCGTTCTGAAGAGGATGCGCAGGCAGCCATTTTTTCCACCATGACCCTTTCCCAAAAGATTGAAGCGGAAAGCCGTTACCTCGAATCGCACTGAATCATGCAAAGGAAATGTCGATTTTTTAAACACGTGATCACGTTCCTGTTCATGATTTGCGGTTTTTTGAACACGTATGCGTTGACGCCTTCGGAAAAAACCGGGTTGCACAACATTACGGAATGGGCGATTGAACAGCAGGCCGAACTTCAAAAAGCGCAGCTGAACCTTACCGATCTGGGCAATGAGAACCAGACGTTGCATCTGGCCAATCTTCAACTGGCCAAGGATTTGGAAAGCAAGACCAAGGAAGCATGGGAAAATGCCCGCGAACGTGATGTGGTCATCGTGGTCGCAGCCGTGTTTATTGCCCTTTATTTTGGATCGTTGCTGGCTGGGATCCCGCTCAGGGAGTTTCCGATGCCATGGAGTATCATTGCCTCGGCGGCCATTTATGTGGGTATTTTTTGCGCGGCCTATGCTGCGGGAAGGGTGTTCCTCCACGGATTGGCTCAACTGATCCCTTGATCATGAAAGAACGTTTCCTTTCCTGGCTTCGATCGGTGTTGCAGGAGGGGACGGCCGACTCGATGGCTCGGGTGATTTTTTTCATGGTGGGGATCGCCACCTGTTTTTCGTTTGTTTCCGCCTTATTTTATTCCCTTTGGACCCATGTCCATACTCCCGAGCACGTTTATGATCTTCCGAGGAATTTGTCGGATTCGATGCGCGACATTTTCATTGCGGCCGGTGCGGGAAAGGTGGCGCAGCGCATCTGGGGTGAACCCCCCACCACTCCCCCTTCGGCATGAAAATATCCGACATTCTTGATTCTGCAGGCGCGGAAAATTATCCACCCGATTTTAAAAAAGGCCTTTCGGTTGTTTTGCCGGCAGAATGTGAATATGAATTGGACGGCGTCACGATACGGTCCGAACGTCCCGATTCGCACGGATTGACCTTTGCCGGCTTGAATCAAAAAGATGATGCCTTGCCAGTGGATGATTCCGGTCATGTCACGGTTTCCACCCATTGGATCGTAAAAACTTATTTTGAAAACTATTGGGCAAACGTTGCTTTAAAGCTTCCAAATCCGATGAATTGGGTTTTTTTTGTTCAGGCCGTCAATGAAGGTGAGGGGGCTTGCGTTCGGCTTTTGCAACTCGCCCTCAACGACCTGGACGGTGCGCACTTGGTGATTGATGGTAAAATCGGCGATGCCACGCTGTCGGCCGTTCGGGCTTCCCCCAATAAACAAGCTCTTTGCCTCGCGTTTCTGAGTCAATGTGCTTGCCGTTACAAATTCCTTGCGACCACTTCCGATGTTGTCAGGAATGATCTGCATGGGTTGTTGAACCGTGTGGCCAATATAAAAGCCCTTTTGACGGCTTGATTGACATGAAGCCATTGCGAATGGCTTCCAAATTGATCGCATTCTGCGGTTTAGCTGGCAGCGGAAAATCCACCGCAGCCGATCATCTCGTCGTTCGGCATCATTTCCGCAGGGTTCGATTTGCAGCACCCATCAAGCGAATGGTTCGTTGCCTTCTTGTCGAGGCGGGGTGCGGATTGGTCGAAGCCGTTGAAATGGTCGATGGAACGTTAAAAGAAAAACCAAACGCTCTGATCGGTGGCAAATCTCCCAGGTACCTGATGCAGACGTTGGGAACCGAATGGGGAAGGGAACTGATTGCCCGTGATATTTGGAGAAAAATCCTTCTTTCCAAGGTCGAACGATGCGTTTGCGACGGGCAATCCGTCGTTGTCGATGATTTGCGATTTGAAAATGAAGCCGTCGCGCTCAAGGAAGCGGGGTTCACCATAATCTCAGTGAAACGTCCCGGGATCGCGGCGGTTGAAGCCCATGTTTCGGAACAACAACCGATCACTTTTGACCGTGTTCTTCTGAACAATGGTCCTGTTGAAAAGCTTCGATCCGAGTTGGATGCCTTGATTCAATGAAAAAAATCGCTTCCAAAATCAAAGAATTGGCAAGCGAGGGCGAAATTCGTCGCTTGAAAGAACAGCTCAAAGCATCTGAAAGCCAGAAAGAAAAACTGGCGGCAGCGTTGGAACGTGCCAGGGCAACGCCCAAGGTAAAAACTCCGATTCCTCAAAAACCGTCCCGAGGTTCGGCGGACGATGTGGTTCGCGTCATCATTACCGACACGCACGGGGCAAAAGTCGACAAAGCGGCCCTTGCGGCATGTCTTGGTGACGTCAAGGCGCTCAACCCGCATGAAGTGGTTCTATGCGGCGATCATGTGGATTGCGGCGGTTTACTTGCCCAGCATCATGTGCTGGGCTACGTGGCCGAGGCATCCTACACCTACGAAGAGGACATTGCCGCCACAAGGGCCTTTCTTGATGCACTTCAGGGGGCGGCTCCCCGTGCCATGATCCATTACATCGAGGGCAATCATGAACGCCGGGTCGAGACCTGGTCTTTGACCCAATCGCTTCGGAATGCCAGGGATGCCGAGTTTCTCAGAAGGGCTTTTGCTCCCGAATTCCTGCTCGATCTCAAGAAGCGTGGAATTCCTTATTACAGGCAGGGGGAATTTTACAACGGTTTGAAATTGCCCGGCACGATCAAGCTCGGAAAATGTTATTTTACGCACGGATCCAAAACGGCAAACAATGCCACGGCCGTCATGCTTTCGGCATTTGGAGCGCCGTTGGTCTTCGGACACACGCACCGTGCGCAATCATCCACGGGGCGTCCCGTGCATTCGGGATCCATAGCGGCTTGGAATCCCGGTTGCCTGTGCGAATTGCAACCGCTTTGGCAACATACCAATCCGACAACCTGGACGCATGGTTTCGGGGTGCAGATGGTGGCTCGCAGCGGCGAATTCCTTCACCTCAACATCCCAATTATCGGAGGCCAATCCTTTTTGGGTTCCTTGGCATCAAAATTCCAATGAAAAAACCTATAATCAAAAGACCGGACAAAATTCCCAAAGGGTGGTTTTGTCGCGCCCAGTTGGAAAAAAAGTGGAAACTTTCCACTTCGCAAACCCGTAACCTCATTACGGAAGCGGTCAAATTGCACCTTTATGAAAGAAAAGACTTCAAGGTGCTTTGCACGCGAAGGGTCATGGCCGTTCCGCATTACCGTGAAAAAAAATGAGCGAAGCCACTCCTGAAGATCACAAAGGTCGGTTGAAGGCGATGGAAAAAGCCCGGCAGATCCTGTCGGAGCATTTCGATCTGGGGTTCATTGTCGTCAGTCACGAAGAAGGCGGCGTCACCAAGTTTGCCAAAACAGAATGGGGCAATGCATTCGGCCTCATCCAGCTTTCAAGGGATTTTGCCGAAGGGGAACTGGAACTCGACAACGATCTCGGCTTTGAGGAGGAGGATTAGGTGATTTTGCCTTCGGCGCAAAAATTGCACCGCCAAGGTTTGAATATGTTGAGGAAACAGATCGGGATCCAGATCAGGACCAACCAAATCCCTGCGGTGCAAATGGATAAAATCAAATGCAAGATGTGATTGGGCTTTTGTTTGGAAAAAGGCCTTTTCTGATTACAAGTTTTGCAATGGCGGCGAATTGTTGATGTGCCCATGGAAACGGTTGTTTTCTAAAAGTTAACGTTCAAAAATTATTTTTGCCGGCAAAATGATCATTAAAGGGAAATTACAACTGATCTTTCGGCTTATTTTCTTGGAAATAAACCTTTTGGATCGCTTCGCGTATTAACGAGGCAATTTTTGTGCCTGGAGCCCGTGCCTTAGCAAGCGCCTCGAGGTATTCATACCATTCTTTGGGCATTCGTACCTGAACTTGTTTGTCCATCTTCATAGAATACCAATGTATACCAAAAGAACACGGAATGCACATTTATTTTGTAAACGATAAAAATCGCTTGCAAACCATTGGTACAAATGTATACCAAATCTACCAATGAACGGAATGACATTGAACAAACAAGTGAACGTTCGGGTTCCCGAGCCAGTATTCATGCAGCTTCAGAAGCTTGCCAACGAAGAGCAGCTTAAGATTGCCGACCTTGTACGCAAGGCGATCCGCAAGACCTACGGAACCCCGAAAAAATAATTTCCCCATGGAACTTCTTTCCAAAAGCCAGTTGGCCGCCCGGCTCAATCGCTCCAACAGTTATGTCAGCGCCATGGTGCGCTCGGGGTTTCCGGTTCCCTGCGGTCGCACGACCCTGAAGGCGGCCATGGAGTGGATGGCAGCCAATCCTGATTTCAAGGTTTCCGACGCCTATGCGCGGGAAATCATTCCCCGAAAGAAATCTGTTTTAAAAACTCGGCGGTCTGCACGGGCTTGACCCGCTGATAAATCCGATGAACTTCCGGACCCGCATGATGGACATAGGCCATGGCCACCGCCTCGGGGATTCCCGACAGGGCGGCTTTGGTGATCCATGTGGCGCGGAGACCGTGAAGAACCTTCGGGATTTTCAATTTGGGGGAATCGAGCCAGCGGCGGACATGCAGGGCTCCAAGCATGGGGCGATCGGCCAACGTGGTTTTGCGTTCCCGGCGTCGGGATTCGACCAAGGGTTGCAGCAGCGGAATGATTCGCGGATCCATGGGTTGAACCCAATCGCGTTTTTTGCCTTTCATGACGCTTCGTGGCCAAAAGATCATGCGTTGGGTGAAATCGAAGGCGCTCAGCGGGGCCTCGATCTGGCCGACGCGGCTGGCCTGATAGGTGCCCAGAATCAATGCGGCGCGGATCCATTGTTTGTTTTTGGGAAGGCCTGCGCTTTGTTCCAGGGCGCGGTGGATTTCCTCGTCGGTCCACGGTTCAAATTCCCTGCGGTCCTCGGTTTTCCATCCGAGCTCTCGAGTCACGATCTCGGTGCAATATCCGCGCAGCTTGGCTTCCTTGAGCACACGGCCGAGGGTTCGGATCTCGGGAAGGATGGTGTTGATCGAAGCGCCTTTGCGGCGGACGCCCGGGCGCGGTTTTCTCCATTCGCGGTAATCGCTCAGGGATTCTCGGGTGATGTCGAGGGGATGCCGGTGGCCCCGCTCTTCCATCCATCGGCTGATCCAGCCCCACTGGGAGGTGTAAATCGAGTAGGTGTTGGTTTTGCTGGCACCGAATTTTTCAAGGAACCACGAATCGACCCATTCGCTGAAGTTTCCCGAATTGCTGCGCGTTTTCTGGCTCATCTCCTCAAGCGTGAGTTTGGCAGCCAGCTCCTTGGCTTTCTTTTCCCCGGCGCGGTCACCGATGCGCCATTCGGTGCGTTCCGAAACCCAGCGACCTGCAACTTTTCTGCGCATCCAAAGCTTTTTGGAGTCTTTTCGTCGGTAAATCGTCGCCATGTTGCGTTGTTAGTAGCGTAGCAAGCGTAGCAAATACCATCGAAAAACGCAAAAAAAACCCAAATCCTACAGAGAAAACATGAACTCCATATCAACTAAACTGCAGACCTTTGATGGTGGTTCGATTCCACCCGGGGTCAGTATTCATCAGCTTTCGCGGCTGAATCGTAGCAAAAACGTAGCAAGGGAGGTGGCGCTATGATCCCGGTGGCCGTGGGGGATCTTTTGCTGGGTCTTTGGATTGTTGTCCTTTGGACCTATCGCCGTCAGTTCGCCTGGGCGCTGGCAGGAATGCTGGCAAAACTGAAGGGGGATCAATGAGCACGGATCCTTGCCTCGATGCCGGATTGAAATATCTGCGGGGCCTGACGCCCTGGTATGTGCGGTTTTTTCGCTGGCTGAAGGGCCGCAAAAAACTCGTGGTCACTTGCCCGCGGTATCAATCCACCGTTTATCCCAATGACTGATCTGGGAATGTGCACGATGAACGGCTGCGAGGCACCGGCCGAGTGGGTTCACGGGAATCCGTTGGAAGATGGGACGGGGACCAATGTGTTCCCGTGGCATCTTTGCCAGGAATGTCATGAGGTGACGCGGGCTGCCGATCTGGCGCTGCATGATGCGGGAATTCCATATCCGGAGGATGCGATGTGGGTTCTTGAGGCATGCCGGACGCGGGTGGCTCAGCTCAAGAAACTGGAGGCCCTGAAAAAATCATGATTTCTTCGACGCCTCAGGAAGCTTTCCGCGCCTACGCAAACGATGTGGCTGAATCGGCCTACACGCCGGACTATGCCGCTGAAATTGATGATGAGGCGTCGATCATGGCGGAGTCGTTCTTTTGGTTTGCCCAAAAGAGGATTCCCCAAAACAAGATTTCGATCCCATGGAATGAGATGAAGGATCTCATCGAGGTGGCGGGAGTGTGGGGGATCGAGGTGAGGAACAGGGAACGGGAAAATCTGGCAGGAAAGTCGTGGGAGATGCTTGGTCGCGTGATCGGGCTTCTTCTCGGGGCGAAAAACTTGGCAGCGCAGGTGCATGCGTTGGCCTTTGCTGCCGGTCTCGATCAGCTCAACGGGAAGCGGTCTCAGGCCGAGATTGCCCGGGAGCTGGGGTGCACCAGGGCGCTTATTTCCCATTACACGGTCGGATGGGCCGATGTGCTGGGTATCTCAATCACGAAATTCCGCAAATCGGAATCCAGCCGTGAAACGTACAAGTCGGTTCAACTCAAAAGAAAAAACTAATATGTCCAATGAATTAACACCGGCGGGATATTTCCGCCCAGATGGTCTTGTCCTTCCCGAAGTGCTTTCGGGTCAGGAGTTCTTCGATGTTGGTTACCGGATCAAGGTAGCCAAGAAGTGTGCTTCGATCTGGATGCGCCAGTGGCGTGAGTATGGATCGAATAGCTATGGGGAGGATTTTGTAGCTGATACGGAGAAGCAGATCGATCAGCAGTTGGCCCTCGAACTGGGTATGCCGGCTGAAGAGGAAAAGCCGAAACTCAATGAGGGCCTTGGCAAGGGGACAGCCATCGTGACGATCGAGGGGATCCGGCAGTCGTTCGATCTCTGGCGTCGCAAGGTGGCGGTGGATCGTTGGGATTCCAAAGATCGGAAGCAGGCGGCCGAGCTGCTGCGCCCGATGGTGGAATTCTATGATTTCTTACTGAGCCAGGAGGAACGGAAATGAACAAGTTAAGTAGATCAACCGCGCAGTATTTGAGGCGTCAGCTTTTGTTGGATTGGATATCTTTTTACAAGGTAGCAATCGATTTGCATGTAAAAATTGACCCTTCTTTGCCTATTGAAAAGATACTTTCACAGGCATCAAAAACGGCATGTCTTATTCAGGAAGAAATTGGTTTTTATGGAAATGCTCTTTGGGATTTGCCTGAAAAAGAATTGTTAAGAATTTCTTCAGCTCATCAATTTCACGACGAAAGTGAGGAGGATTTCTTATGAAATGCTTAGAATGCAGATTTTACCTTCCTACAGGTGAAGAAAATCTGCGTCATGAATGTTCTGGTGGAGAATGCCACAGATTTCCAGCTTATCCTTTTTTAAGCAAAGGCGATGCCACGGATTGGCCGATTACAATTCAATGGCCTCCTGTATTTGATTTTGATTTTTGTGGGGAATTCCAACCTAAGGAGGCCAAATAATGGATTCCGGGGTGTTGATGTTGCTGGATGAGATTGAGGCGCTGCGCGCTGAAATCAAGAGGATCAGGATTTATGCCCACAAGGTGGTTTCGGCTTCGGCTGCGGATCGCTTGGGCATGATCCGGAAACTCGAACTGGAGCTGAATCGTTTTGCCCCTTCGATGGGGATCAATAAAAGGAAGAAGGAATGAATCACATCGGCGTTGACCAGGCGTGGATGGAGTTGGAGAAGTCGATCCTGCTTCAGGCGATCACGGATTATGTGACGCTTCAAGACAAGGGGGTGATTTATGAGGGCGACCTGGTAAATGAAGTTTTCTTCAGTTACTATAGCGGGTCGCGTCATGGGGCGGCTCGGCATCCTCTGAATTTCAGCACTTCGAAGGAGGTAAAGGACCTCATTTGGTTCCTGAAGTCGTCTTGGTTGGATCTTTTCTTCGATGCGATCGGCCACAAGGCCTGCCGGATCCGCAAGAGGATAGGGATCGATGGAAATGATACCAATCTGCTGACGGCTGCGGATCTGGAGTTCTATGCGCGGTGCACGTTTCAAACCATTCGTCGGTTAACCAAATAATTTTATGAAAAAGTCTGTCCCGGAGCTGAAAGCTCTTATGGATCTGCATGCGACGGCGCGTCGTTTGGGTATCTCGGAATGGCCGAACAAGACGGGGTCGTTTTGTTCGCCTTTGCGCCCTGATTCGTCGGAATCGTTTTCGATCTTCGAACGGAATGGGGAATTGAAATGGAAGGATCATTCGCCGTCGGGTGACGGTGGGGGTGATCAGCTCGATCTGATCATGACGTATCTGCGCTGCGATAAGAAGGCGGCCATCGAGTGGATGAAACGTGAACTTGGCATTGAGGATGAGGCGGTACGTCTGAACAATGGGAAGAAACCGTTTCGGCCGAAAAAGCTGATTGCGACGTATGATTACCGGACAAGCGATGGTGTGCTGGTTCATCAGACGCTGCGGTATGTCTTTACGGATGAAAAGGGGGGAAAGACCTTTTCTCAACGAAGGCCTGCTGCGCAGGGGGAAAAGTCAGGGATTTATGAGGCGAAGTTGGAAAAGCTATCTGGGAAATGGTGGATTTGGAATCTCTATGGGATCGAGCCGGTGCTGTATCATCTGCCAGAGATGGCGGCGCGGCCGGAGGAGGAGGTGTGGCTCTTCGAAGGGGAAAAGGATGCGGACAATGCGGCCAAGATGGGCCTGCTCACCACGACTTCCCCGATGGGTGCTGGTAAATGGCGGGATTCTTTTTCTGAAGCCCTTCGAGGGAGGTCGGTGACGATTTGCCCGGATCGGGATGATCCAGGCACGACCCATGCGATGATGGTGGCTTTGGCATTGCTGAAGGTGGACTGCGAGGTGCGGATCATCCGCTGGACGGATCTGTGGCCTGATGCCCCGGAAGGAAAACTCGATTTTACGGATTGGTCGGAAAGTTATTTGAGAAAGGAGGTGGCTGCGTGAAAAATGCAACTCCTCGAACCGATGCGGTGTTTTATTCCTTTCATACGCACGATGACCTTGTGAATCTGGCAAAAGGGCTCGAGATCGAATTGGCCGAGGCCAGACACGAAGTTGAAAAGTTAAATGAAGAAATCGGCAAGTTAAGGGAATCGAAATGAGCGAATCACATTCTGAAATGATTGAGCGCTTGAAGATGGCGCGGGTTCCGGCAGCGGTCTGGATGCAGGATTTTGCCCAAGATGAGGTGAGCACGGTCGCGGCCCCCGTGACGGGATTGCCCGATTTGTATCTTCCGGGAAGTGGCATTTCGGTATCGCAATTTGCGACGGAGCTGGCCGATAAGCTGAAAGA
>Ga0208256_1000349_pt1 | contig 10619 bp, 26 predicted proteins | sample CryBogCBH22Jun08_FD_184608 | JGI IMG/M metagenome (GOLD analysis project Ga0208256, IMG submission 184608) | Freshwater microbial communities from Crystal Bog, Wisconsin, USA - CBH22Jun08 (SPAdes) | ecosystem: Environmental > Aquatic > Freshwater > Lake | place: Crystal Bog, Wisconsin, USA... | reverse complement strand
GTAGGCAGCCAATTGTAGTATATGATCCTCGTATGGAACGACCTTTTCCAAAGGGACTTCTTTTGTCTTAAAATCTGCAACTACGGGGACTATGCCCTTAACTTTATCGCCTTTAGCGTGTAAGTCCACTTTGCCAGCAAATCCTAGCTCATGGCTACCAGACTTTTCAGTAACCCATAAACGACTGCCAAATTGGGCTTTTAAGGCGTTTTCTGCGTTACGGCAATAGTCAGGTATTTCTGGTAATAAAATTTGGCTAAAAAAGGCTTCTAGCACCCCGTGTATCTGCGTTCCACGATCGGCTGCATCTCTACCTTGAGCCTTAGAGTCGTTGAGAACTCGGTCTAAGTAATCTTCCTCAGACTCGCCCTCATTGCGTGGTAGCGTTAGGGCTGCAAGGATAGCCTGCTGCTGAAGCCAGTTCTGCAGTCCTGGCTTTGCCGCCACACCGAGAATGGTAGTAACGCTCGGTAAAAGGCCCAGCTTCTTTGCATCTCGCAAAGTGGTGTTTCGCATCCCTTTGCCATCGGATCGCTCAATGGTATAAGCTGGCTCTCCGTCTTTGGTGTACCAATGACCTGACTCACTCTTTTGTTCCTGCATTTTTCCTTCTCCCCCGTTTTGGTTTTACTTCATCCGTGTTTATATCATATACAACTTCAGTCAATACCTCAGCTTGATGAGCTGGTACTACTACGGCTTCATATTCTGTCGGCATTTCTTGACCGCACCAATCTTGTGGCAACTTATTAACCACGATAGGATTGAGCTTACAAGCCCCCATCATATCGTTTTGGTTAAATACAAAAAACTTACATACTCGGCAAGTCATTTAATTCCTTGTGCATAGTTAATGATACGCTCTGAATCATAATAGTTATCGCACATATCGGCAGCAACGTGCAGAACCGCTTTAATAACAGACAACAAATCTTCAGGTTTAAAGCTAATGAGTTGTTGTTCTTCATCTACGCCAACTGGTTGCCAGCTTAACTTGGAACTTTCGGTAATAAGACTTTTAATTTGGTTCTGCATGGTGTTCTCCTTTAGAACGGAACGTCATCATCTATAAACGGATCAGCTTTTGGCATCTCGTCTGACCCTGCTGGTTTAAACCCTTGTGGGGCTTTTTCTTTGCCGATTGATACGCTAAGAAACTTTGATCCTTTAGCAGAAGTCTTAGTCCAGGCAGACAAGTAATGCTCTTTGCCGTTGACCATAATTGTTCCAGTAAAGTCAGGATGGTTATCTGAAGCCTTACGCTCGTTCTTGAAAAGACTTCCTGATCCTTCTTTTGGTGTATATGTCATGCTATTTCCCCTTATAAAATATCTTCTGCTACAGATTTCATTGATGAACTTGATTTAACTTGTTTTGGCATAGATGCTGCGTTTGCATCATCATCAGCTTGGACAACTCCAATAAAAGCAGCAAGCGCATATCTACGCATATAGGTCAATGCAGAGCCAGCACCTTGTGGGTCTGGTTTCATAACAGGCACAGACATTTCTTGCTCAATCCATTCGCCTGATATGTGGCAAAGTTTTGTTATAAGCCACATCCGCCCTTCAAAGTAATTGCCAGGCATCTGAATAACGCAAAGGCCGTTTTCAGCCAATAGACTGCGACAAGCATCCCACACAGACTCAAGATCAGCATACTTAGATTTGAAAAACGGATTTGATGAATCTTTTTTTGCATGGCTAAGTTTCCCCTGAACAATAGACAAGGCTTTTGCTAAATTAGCAATTGATTCAGATTGCATGATTTCCCCCAAAAACATTACCAAAATCTTCAAACACAGATTGCAATAGATTATTACGCTTGTTGTTTGGCTTTCCACAAGCTGCACGAATAACATCCACATCGTCTTGCGACAATTCTGTGCCGTATTCCATGTTGTCTAACGCTAATTCCAAGCGTTGCTCCATTTCAGTCATAACTTGGTATAACTCATCCATTTAAATTCCCCTTAAATGACATAGCGAAGTTGCTATACCTTAGATTGTAAGCAAATTTAAAAAAAATGCAAACATTATTTGTAAAATCTTGTAAACTAACAAAAAAACCATGTAAGTAAACTTATACAATGATACTGAATCCTGAAAATTTCATGCAAAATGTGGAAAAAATACCTTTTTCAGGGTGCTGGATATGGGTTGGTAGTGTTAATGGTCAAGGCTATGGTAGGATTTCTTTGACTAAGTGGGACAATGTTTCTGCCCACAGAGCCAGCTATATGTTGTTTAAAGGCCCAATTAACAAAGGTTTGTATGTTTGCCATAGATGTGATGTGCCTGCTTGTGTAAACCCTGACCATTTATTCTTAGGAACGCCTGGTGATAATGCTAGGGATATGGTTGCTAAAGGCAGACACGCTAAAAACTACAAGCACAAAAAAAGACCTCCGCTTGAGGTAAGTGAAGAAGTTTACGAAAAAGTAATGAAACTCATAAATGCAAAAAAATAGAATAGTTTTTACAGATTCACAAATTATTGAGTTGTTGGGGGGCGTTAAAAAAGTGTCGCTTTTATGCAACATTTCACACGCTGCGGTATCACAATGGAAAAAAAATGGTATCCCTGGTTCTCAATACGCATTTTTAGGAGCAACTCTTGAAAAAGAGTCGCATGGTTTAATTACACGCAAGGATTTGTTTCCTAAGTCTTGGCATTTAATATGGCCAGAATTGGCTTAAAAGGAGCTTAAATTGATTGAAGATATGGTTAGTGCAAAAGAATTTATTAACGCAGATACCCCAACAAGAGAATCCATGCTGATTGATATGCTTAGAGTGGCTGATATGGAAATCAAGTCTTTGCGTGAACAGCTTATGTTTGCTAGGCGTGAGCTAGAAGCCAACAAACAACTTATTCATGCGCTTGGCCCTGCTGCCTTTTCAGGACAACACTAATGGAAATCATAATTAAGAAAATTAAAGAAAATAAAGACGGGTCAGCCGAAGTCCATGTGCATTACGACAAAGAAGGATTACACTTTCTCGTGCAACAAGGAATGACCTGCACTTTGGTAGAGGCTATAATGATGGAGCGTAACGGGGAAATGTTTCATGTTTCAAGCGTTCTAAACGCCATTCCTAAGAAAACTGTTGTAAAAAAACAACAAACAAAAAAGAAATAAGTTGTAGTAAACTCTATGGACAGGCTAGGGATGCACCCCGAAAAGCGATTAGTCACCGCCCGCCATGTCCACCTTTTTGACTACCTTTGACAGAGGAATAAAGTGAATTTTTACCCTTTCCACATTGGCGATTACGCATCACATACACGGCATTTAAGTCTTATAGAAGACTTAGCTTACAGAAGGTTGATTGATCTTTATTATTTGTCTGAAAAGCCATTTCAGGGAGAATTTGATCTTATAGCCCGTCACATTGGCATGAAAGAATACTTAAACGAAGTTGAGTATGTCCTTTTTATGTTTTTTGAACAAACCCCTTCTGGGTGGATAAATAAGCGTTGTGATGACGAAATAGCTAAATATCGTGCTAAAGCTGACTCTGCTAGAAATGCAAACAGAATCAAATCAGAAAAGATATCAGCTCTGAAATCAGAACCGAATCACAACGTAACCAATAACCAAGAACCAATAACCATTAACCATAAACCAATAAAAGCTGATGTCGCTAAAGCTCCCAAAGCACAAAGATTAAAGATTGAACAGTTGCCAGAGGATTGGATAATGTTCTGTAAGACGGAACGCCCTGATTTAAAGCCTGATAAGATATGGAATCAATTTAGGGATTATTGGATAGCTCAAGGTGGTCAAAAAGGTGCTAAATTGGATTGGTTTGCAACTTGGAGAAATTGGGTCAGAAATCAAAAAAGTGTAGTAAATTACACAACCGACAAGCCTATGCAAAAATGGGATGCTACTCTTGCTGGAGTTATGGCTAAAGGCAAAGAATTGGGGATAGAGCCTAAACGTGGCGAAACCGAAGGGCAATATCGTGAACGACTTAGAGCTGGAGTTAAAACATAAGAGTGGGGTACGCCAGCTATGTAAGTGGCGATCAGAGTGGGGTCTGGCTAAGTTTAGGTTATATTTATCAAAACATCAGTTACCAGAAGCATTACTTAAAGACTTTAAAACGCAATACGAATTAGGAAACAGGGGGGAATACAAATGTTGGAAAAAACCATTATTGCAGCAACAGGGTTTGGATATTTGATGGTAGGTGTTTTGCAGTTACGCAAGGGGGCGTTTCCTAACGCAATTATTTGGTTAGGCTATGCGTTTAGTCAAATTGGATTATGGTTGGCCCTAAAATGAAAGAATACGATCCAAACGATGCAGTAGAGTTTATTTATAATAACGCTCCCAAATATGCAAAAGCAAAGGGCCAGTTAGCCGAGCTTGAAGCGTATAAGCATAGTCTTAAAGCAATTAAGATGAAGCAATCTAGTGAACAATCACTAGGGGCGCAAGAGCGAGAGGCATATTCTAGCCCTGAGTATCAAGAATTATGCAAGGGTATTGGAGCAGCCACCGAACAAGCAGAAGTATTAAAATGGCAGTTAGAAGCCGCTAAGATGAGATGGGAAACTTGGCGCACAGAACAAGCAAACAATAGACAAATAGAAAGAGTCACACGATGAACGATTATGCAGACATTATTCTTAAACTTAATTCTTTCATCAAAAACTATCACAATGCGGTTCTTAAAGGTAAATATTCAGATGCTTATGTAATTGCTTGTTCTATAACAGAATCAGCGCAAGAGTTAGAAGATTGGACTAGCACGAAAAGTGTCCACTAAAGCCGAGAAAGCGCATTATGATCGCTTGGCGAGATTTGGCTGTATCCTCTGCTACAAACAAGGCAATGAAGGGACTCCAGCGGAGTTGCATCACATTAGACGAGCTGGTAAGCGAAGTGATGCCCCTGTTATTCCATTATGCCCCTACCACCATAGAGGCGCAAATACCAGTATTCACGGAATGGGTCGCAAACGCTTTGAACGAGAGTACGCTACTACAGAAGAAGAATTGCTTGAATTGGTATTACAGAAGATTCGTTAGAGTTCCAAAGGATCGAAGCCAAGCTCGGTAGCAACTCTTTTGGCTCTGCGCTTAAAGGTAGCATCGTGCTTAGTCCAGGCGTGAGTAACTGTGTTGGCCCTACTCATGTGAATCATCTCATGGCATAGCGTTGTCATAACTGTATAAAGATGCCCACAGCGAGCTTCTGATACTGTGACTATGTGTTCCCAATCTCCATCATCGTGCAAATATGTACCCATAGCTTCAGGGTCTGCATCAACAATAAATTTCACTTGCTCTGGTAAAGGCATATCCCATTTGCAATATGGTTCGCAACATACCATTGCACTATAAAGATTGCGTAGGATTGCGGGTGTTAGCTTCACTTCCAGGTAATCCATTCTTTAATAAGCTGTTTTTGTTTTCTTTCAACATAAACAGGCATACTAAATGTTAAACCATGTTCAGGATGGGTAATCCACAAAGCCTGGCGTGGTGGCTCAAAGCCAAAGTTATTTGCGTAAGCATATTCATCGTAACCTTTAAGGCTACCATTCACGATAAGGCGTTCTAGCTGGATTAACTGATGCCAATGACCGAGAATCATTGTGTCGTATTCCATATCAATCTGAGCGTTTCTGGAACGCTTACGATGATCTCCACGAATGATTGGCCCTAAAGCCCCAATGACACCATCACCCCCACGAAATTGATCCCCGTGTGTAAGTAGATATTTATGTCCGTAGATTGAATAATAGGCATCTGAGCCGTCAGGAATATGAAATTGGATGCGGGAATCATTTTCAAACCTCTTTGATAGAAACTGATAGAGTAACCAATCAAAGGATGTGAAGTTCCTGCCTTTTGCCCTAATTTTGTGCGTATTGCGCCCATGATTACCACTTACGCACGGAACAAAGACATTTCCAAACTCATCGGCTAAAGTTTCTATACACCAAGTCAATACACCGAATAAGTCTATAACTGTAGGCATAATCTCCATAGAGTTTGTAGCCATCAATTCTTCATGGATGTCACCAGAAACCATATCTCCACCCAACACAAACACAATGCCAGGGTAATCAGATAAGGCTACATGGTTTTTAAGTAAATCAATGGTCTTTTCAATCATGACTTTTGCACGATCTTGTGCAATCGCTACGTTATATTCATTTACGCCATTAATTTGATTTGGGTCAACTACTTCGCCCCAATGCCAATCTGATGCAAAAAGAGTAGGAACGCCTGCACTTCTTTTGCCTTTACTGGGTTTAATTAGCCAATTAGGAGGAGATACCACCTTCTTTGACATTTTTAGAATAACTGTTTTAATGTATTCGGCAGTTAATGTATTTTCTTCATGGGCGTGGATCGTAGCCTCTAATTGACGTATTTTGTTTTTTGCATCATTTAATTCGTTTAAATCTTTGTTAAATACATCAACTGTAGGCTTAATGCCTGCTTTGACACCAGCTCTATATCTTGAGTTGTAAGTGCCTTCAGGAAGATTAAGAAGTTCGGCTGATTTTCTTTTATTGCCTGTCTTAGCAAAAGCATTTACCGCTTCTTGCATATCTTCATGCGATAATGGTTTTTGAGCCATTTCATCCCCTATTGGTGTAAAGTGTTTAGATACTAACCTTTAATTTATTACAATTCAATGACCTATGCTAAAAGAGTGGACTCTAATCATGCGATGCTTGTTAAAGCTCTTAGAGATATGGGTTGTTCAGTCTTTGATACGTCTAGGGTTGGTTCAGGTTTTCCCGATGTCGTGTGTGGAAAGAATGGCAAGACGATACTCTGTGAATTTAAGAGAGATGCCAAAGCACCATATACTAAAGCCCAACAGCTTTTTATGATGAATTGGAAAGGTTCAACAGTAGCTAGAATCCACGATATTGAAGGCGCAATAAATCTAGTAAAATTGCTTGAAAAATCGTAAAATAGTATTATTATTCGTAGTGTATTAACCCCATCTTAAAGGATAAATCATGGGCAAAATGGACAGCAGCAAAGGTATTCCACTATCAACTGGCGATAAGCTACCTAAAGGTTCAGATGCTTCTGATGCCTCTGGCGAGCGTAAAGGCGTTAAACTAGTTGGTGGCGTCGGCATGGGAAAAATGGATTCTATGGGATCACGCCCAATCAGCCACGCTGGTAACTTTGAAGGCAAACTCGGTGAGTTGAATGACGGCAATATGGGTGAGCGTGAGTGCTACAGCCATAAGCGTGTCGGACACGATCAAGACGATATGTAAGCAAAAGCCCCAAGCCTCGGTAAAGGCAAGGGACTTTTTGACCAACCAATAGGGTAATATTGAATGGCTGAAGAAATTGTAACTTTTAAACCTCTGGGGGACAAGATTATTGTCCGCCCAGATGTTCGTGTTTTAAGCTCTGTGTTAATCGTTAATAACAAAGAAGCTGAGAACATGGGAACTGTAGTAGCGGTAGGCCCTGGCAAAAAGCTATCGGCAGATCGTAGAGAAGCAATGCCAATTCAAGTAGGGGCGAGAGTCCGTTTTGGCACAATGAACGATGATCCCAAAGAGGAATATCTAAAGTTTACCAAGATAGACCATAATGGTGAAAAGTGTTTGTTGCTTTCATGGCAAGATATATGTTGGGTTGAACAGGAAAATGAATAATGGCAACTAAACCTGGTCTTTATGCGAATATCCACGCTAAACAAGAGCGCATTAAGCGTGAAAAAGCTGAAGGTAAGCCTGTAGAAAAGATGCGTAAAGTAGGAGCTAAAGGCGCACCTACCAAGCAAGCATTTATTGACTCTGCTAAGACTGCGAAGAAGAAATAATGGCTAATAAACACGATAAACCTATTCCGCATAAGACTACAGGCAAAGGCAAAACTTATAACCCTACAGAAAAAGGCGCAGGAATGACTGCAAAAGGTCGTGCTGAATACAATGCCAAAAATGGTAGCAATCTGAAAGCTCCTGCACCAAACCCAAAGACTGAGAAGGATAAGGGTCGTAAGGCATCATTTTGTGCAAGAATGGAAGGCGTAGTAAAGAAAGCAAAAGGCCCAGCAGAACGGGCTAAAGCTAGTTTAAAGAACTGGAATTGTTAAACCTAAAGGGGAAAGTATGATTTACAAGATTAAAGCGTGGTTACGCAAGGTAATTGGCCCAGCACCAAAGAATCCACACGCTCCGTGGCCATTTCCTGTAGGCGCAACAGAAGATTTTGAACCACGCAAATCAGAAATTAAAGTAAAACCCGCCTTGAAGAAGGCAACAACAAGGAGTAAAGCAATGCCATTAACTAAGTCAGTAAAAAAGAGTGCTGTGTCAAAAAACATCGAAACAGAAATGAAGGCAGGCAAGCCACAGAAACAGGCTGTTGCCATCGCTCTTAATGTTCAGCGTGAAGCTAAGAAAGCAAAGGCTAAAAAGAAATGATTAATTTATCCTTAGAAATCGCAGAAGTAGAAGCAGTCCTAAAACACATTAGTCAGCAAGCCTATGCTGATGTAGCAGGGCTGATTGCAAAGATTCATGGACAAGCAGTTCCTCAAGTAGCTGCAATCCAAGCTGCTAATCCACCTGTTGATCCAACACCTGTAGTATTGGGTACTTCTGAAAGTGTTGCGTAAATACAACGTTGTGTAAATACAACAAAAAGTATTTATAATTCAAGAATATGACTACTGAATCAGACATTTCAAGAAGTGAAAAGATGAAGGGTAATGACAACGCTCGTAAGGGCAAGTTGTTTTACTCTCAGCTTAGAAAGGTTTTGGTTCAGGAAGATTCTTTAAAGCTACGCAAGATAGCTGAGAAGCTAGTGGAAGCAGCAGAAGAAGGGGAAGCGTGGGCTGTCAAAGAGATTATGGATCGTGTCGATGGCAAGTCCCACCAATCTACCAGCATTGAAGATGCAGACGGAAATAACCTTTTGCAAGCTATCGAAGTCAGGTTTGTAAAGCCAAGTGAGTGAAATCACCCAAGAACTGCGGGAGGCAATATCTGCGGTTGACTTCCCTATCAAGCTGCAATTTCTCTTTGAGCCTATGCGTTACAAGGTTCTTTATGGGGGTCGTGGTGGGGCTAAGTCTTGGGGTGTTGCGAGGGCTTTATTGGTTCTTGGTGTCAAAAAGCCAACCAGAGTCTTATGCGCTCGTGAGTTCCAAAACTCTATAGGTCAATCAGTCCATAAGCTCTTATCAGATCAAATCATTTCCCTCAAGCTGGAGTCATTCTATGAGATTACGCAAAACTCAATCAGGGGTAAAAATGGCTCGGAGTTTGCGTTTGTTGGGCTTAAAAACAACGTGGCGAACATAAAATCATTCGAAGGAGTTGACATTGTTTGGTGTGAGGAAGCCGCCTCGATTAGTCAATCTAGTTGGAATGTTCTCATACCTACAATCCGTAAAGAAGGCTCAGAAATATGGGTTACGTTCAACCCAGAGCTTGAATCAGACGAAACTTACCAAAGGTTTGTTCTTAACCCACCGCAAAATTGCAAAGTTGCAAAAATTAATTGGTCAGACAATCCCTGGTTCCCAGATACACTCAGATTAGAGAAAGATGCCCTATTTAGTAGGGATAGAGAAGCCTACAACACAGTCTGGGAAGGTTTATGCCGTCAGACAGTAGATGGTGCTATCTTTGCCAAAGAAATGACTATGGCAGAACTTGACGGAAGGATTACCAATGTTCCTTATGACCCAATTAAGCCCGTTCATGCTGTATTTGATTTGGGATGGGCTGACGCTACTGCTATTTGGTTTGTCCAGTTTATTGGCATGGAAACTCGTCTCATTCGTTACTACGAGAACAACCAAGAAACAATAGCGCATTATTTGGCTAAAATGCAGTCTTATGGATATGTTTACGACACTATTTGGCTACCCCACGATGCTGGAAACAAAACTTTGGCATCAAACGGTAAAAGTATTGAGGAAATCGTTAGAGCTTCAGGGTATAACACTCGAGTTATTGAGCGAACACCAATCGTTGATTCTATTAACGCTGCTCGAATGATGTTTAATAAGTGCTGGTTTGATAAGACCAACACACACGAAGGCTTGCAATGCCTTAGACATTATCGCTATGACGTTGATCCTGACACCAAGCAATTTAGTCAAAGACCCTTACACGATAACTATTCTCACGGGGCAGATGCTTTCCGATATATCGGTTTAATGGTAAATGAGCCTAGAAAAGCACCTAAACAGAAGGGTACTTATCAACTTCCGTCAAGCTGGATGGGCTAGAATATGTTGTGCAAATACTACACTTGGCTTAAAATTAGCCGATAATTAAGGAATATCTATGGCATACGATAGCGTTGCAGACTCCCAATCAGATGGCAGAATCCAAGAAGCAAAGGACTTTTTAAGACTTTGTAATGATTCGGATAGCAACAATCGTGCAGAAGCGTTGGATGACGTAAGATTTGCAGCAGGCGATCAATGGCCTGTAGATGTGCAAAATAGCCGTGTTTTAGAAGCTAGACCTTGTTTGACTATCAATAAAGTTGACGCTTATATCCGTCAAATCTGTAACCAGCAAAGACAGCAACGCCCACGCATTAAAGTGCATGGCATGAACAATGAATCAGACGAGAAAGTAGCAGAGATTC
>Ga0208256_1000337_pt1 | contig 10776 bp, 6 predicted proteins | sample CryBogCBH22Jun08_FD_184608 | JGI IMG/M metagenome (GOLD analysis project Ga0208256, IMG submission 184608) | Freshwater microbial communities from Crystal Bog, Wisconsin, USA - CBH22Jun08 (SPAdes) | ecosystem: Environmental > Aquatic > Freshwater > Lake | place: Crystal Bog, Wisconsin, USA... | reverse complement strand
ACCATCAAAAAACACGCCATTAAATTGACTATACAAGGCATTGTATATTGTACTGCCTAACATATTATTTTGTACAGTTGTTGTGCCAGTGGCCAAATCTGCTGTTAGTACAGCATTGCTTTGTAACGCTGTTATTTCTGATTTAGCAACACCGAGCCCAGCTGAAATAGCTGTAAAGTTATCTCTGAATCCTTGGCTATTATTATCTTGCCCTGCAACCGGGTAAGTTGTGTTGATTGCACCGTAATTAATCTGACTGGTCATACTGTTATCCTATCGTTTTTGAATACTAGGTATTTATCGCTTGTGTAACCGGTGACAGAATCTATTATATATCTATCTACGGTATAGTCTAATTGTTTAAAATCGAATCCACTATTTTCGACTAATAGTTTTATTCCTGTACTTTCCCCTACTAAACAGTAACAAATAGGAACCGCAAGTACAAATCCTAATTCTTGCTTAGTTCCGGGTTGTATACTGCGCATCCATAAGGGCAAATAATTTCGTTCGGTTGACCCGGTTTGTCCAATTCTATATTGCCAGTTTGTTATACTGCTAGGGAAAAACGTATCTACATCTGGGTTACTAATTTCATATCCAGTACTGTCTACTGTAACACTTTCTAAAGGTCTGCGGTTACTTGGTGCATTAGCAGATAAATCTGATAAACTTCTACTCCAGAAATTTGGAACACTATCGACTGTAATTGTATCGGATTGATGTCCAATGCTTTTTACTTTTAATGGGAGATGAGCTCCGTTGGGTTCTAACGGATCTAACATTTTTAAATAAACAACTTCGTAAACTGCGGTAGTAGTGCCCGGCAAATATGCCACGGCAGTTTGTACACTATCAAAAATAAATCTTTTACGCTTATGATTTAATCCCATAGCTGCCGCAATTTGACTTGCACTGGTAGTTTGTATTCCAGCATACGCTATCATGCTAAGATTAAATTGCAATCCAAAATTAGGATCATTTGATCTATACACAGATGATGGGGAAAATACTGATGTATCATTCATAAAACTCTTAAATGCAGTTCGCTGAGTATTATTCAAGTAGGGTTGTACTCTAATATTGCTGTATGCTATTGCGTCTGGAACATTTACTGTTATTGTAAAAGTTTTTGATACTGCGCTGTAGCCAAACTGATCCCGAGCTTGTACAGTAAATGTGTACACTCTATCAACAGTTGTAGTTTTAGCATCGAAGGTTAATGTTCCGCCGTCGAACGTTGTAAGACCTAATATATGATTTACACCGTCTGGGAATTGTATAACTTTTCCGATAATTTCTCCATCGCTAGCCATACTAAGTCCATTAGGTAAACTACCACTAGTAATTGTATACAATACAACTGCGTTTGCGATAGTTGTTGTGGCATTTACACGTAAAGTTGAAACATAATTTGCACCAATGCTTCCAAGATTACTAGGAGTATTCCAGCTAATAATACTATCAACTTCACCTATAATTGTTACTGTAAATGTTTTACTTGAACTAAGTGTATCTCCTTTGTTACCAGGACGAGTAGCAGTTAATGTAAATGTATAAACGGTAGTAATTGCTGGCTGATAAGGAACATTCCCGTACAATTCTGCACTTTCTGCATCAAATTTCATGCCTAGTGGTAACTCACATAGAGATCCAATATAAAATATAGTGGTAGCTGGTATATCTTGTAATAATACTGTTGATAAAAATAATCTATAAACACCAGTAGTTACTGTTGTCACGTTAGTGACGGTGTATATTTGTTGGCTAGCACCACTAATAATATTTTCAAAACAGATAGATTGCCCGACTGTAATGGTTCCTACAATGTTAGTCACCGTAATTTGATTACTATTTTTTACGTTATCTGCATTTGTAATGTTAATTGTAGTAGCTCTAACTTCTCGATTAATAGTTTCTAATGTATAAAACACATCAGTATTATCGTATAATGCTATTGGTATAGTTACATAGTTACTAGCTCTAAATGTTCCTAAATTACTATTAGACAACCACACTGGTTGACGCAAATATGTAGCATCAGCTGTAAATCCAGAGTCCCCGACAAATCCATCTAGTGCAGTATTATCTGCTCTGAATGTATCATCTCCGACTACGAATATTCTAAAAATTCGTTGACTTAGTTTATACCCATCTGTAATAGTTACCTTAAACTGATAGTTGACATTAAGACTGATAGGCTGACCATCTGGCAAACTGTAATCGTAAAACACACCATCGTAAAAATATGTATCAAAACCATTTGTTGGCAAACTGGCAAAATCGTAAGCTACTGCATCGTATGTAGATTCATCATAGGTTCCGGTACCATCGGCAGGAGTAATTTTAAGAGTAGGTGCTATATAACCTGTAATCAATCCGTTTGCATCCATATTCAACCCTGGGGGCAATGTCCCATCTCCGGACGCTATGTAATAAGTTAGTTTAGTACCTAAACTCTGATCTAGATCAAATGCTTCAATTTGATAGTTTACATAAGTCCTATCTAATGCATACAATTGATTATGTACACCTACGGGCAATGCGCCAGCGGCTGTAATAAATGTAGGTACATTGACCGCATGTACAGTTATACTAAATGTTCTGTCAGCAATGCTAGATCCATTGCTTGCTCTTATACAAAATGTAAAAGTAGTGTCAGTGGTAACAATATAAGGATACCCAATAATGCGTGATCCTGACAATTCTAAACCGCCTGGTAGTGCTCCACTTATTACAGTATATGTAATGCCGGAACCAGTAACGGGCAAGGAAATGTTTACTGAAGTTTGCTCAGTAAATGTTCCAAGACTTGTTCCTGAAGGTTGATTCCATACAGATAGTGCCATTAAACAATAGTTCCAAAATTAACTTGAAGTTGTGGTTGTGGATCTACTAATTGACCCATGTCTAATGTATAACCTCTAAAATTAGTATCATTACCTGCAGGTGTTAAAATACTACCTAAATCGACATTGACTTTTTGAGATTCTATTATCATACTAACTAAAAATGATAGATTAGGAACACTTACACCAAACACACTAGTTTGTGTATCTCCTGGGCCAACAATATTATGTCCAGCTAATAATAAATTTGCAGACAATGTAGGATTAGTATCGTTAACAAGACTAGTTTTAGCTGCCAAGTCAACAGTACCAGATGTAGATCCATGATCTGCAATAACTACACTGGAATCTACACTAGTTAGTGATTTGAACTCTAAATTAGTGCCGTTACGATCTTTGAAAATTCCCACGCCTGAACTTAGATTAGTTCCGCCTAGGATTGAGTATTCTGTGTCTAGTGAAGCAAAATTAGCATTTACTTTAGTAAACGCGGTGCGTAAATCGTCACCTGTGCCGTCGTTAGCGTAGTTACCTAAATTGATTGTTTGTAGGGTCATAATCTGCTCTCTTTAGTATATTTATTGAAAAATAGCTACAAAAGAGAGCTAGATAAAGTTAGCAGTTTATAACTTTAATGATGTTTTAAGTTCTTTTAGTCCGCCTACATAAACTCCATCAAGGAATACTTGTGGGACAGTTTTAACATTTGGAACTAGAGCTATTAAATCTGCTTTGTTAAAATCCTTAGTGTCAATATTAAGGAATGTATAATCATATCCGCCTGCCACTGCTACCTTGGCAGCTAATACACAGTCAATACAATCGCCAAGGTTTTTACCCCAAATTACAGCCTGTTTGTTCAATGCTAATACATTAATGCCAGTAATAGCACCAGTGCTGACTGTTGTAGTTACAGGTGCACCGCCTTTAGTAGCCGACAATTGAAATGCTGTAGTTGTAGGTGTTCCTACTACAAAATAAGTAGCACCTGGATGATATCCTGTGATGCTACCACTGCTAAATGTGCCAGTAATTAAAACTGCTTGTCCCACTGCTAGCGGAGTATCCAGTGCTGTGAAACTAAACACACCTGTTGTGCTAGTTATTGCTGGAGTTTGTATTGTTAAAGTTGTCATTGTTTATCCTTTGATTACCATGTGTCTGCAGACCAAGCTACACGTTTCCATATGTTTGGCAACGGCGCTGTGAATGATATTACAGTGCTTACTGAAAGATTTACTGGTCCCCAATTATTATTATAAGTAACACTAACAGTGCCATCATTATTATTTGTCCAAGTTGCGACTGTTATAACTGAACCCAAGTCATGACCTTGGATAGTAAATGTCCAGCCAGTTAAATCGGTGCTTTGGTCTTGGATAGCAAGAGTCCATGATATTGCTGTGCCAGAATATTGGAAAGTTCCAAGAGCACCAAGGCCAACAGTTGCTGGGGCAGTGTAATTGGTTGTGCAATAATAGATATATCCGCTGGAATATGCTAGCTGTCCAGATAAATCTCCAGGCGCACCTTTGCTGGTAGTTGGAACTGCTACAACTTGTGAAGTCGATGGTGTAGTGCCGTAGGTAATTTCACCACTACTTGAATCATAATATAAACTAGTTGGGCCAACGTTGTTTCTTACGGGCTTAACTACAAACGAGTTGGCAGTAGTATTATCTAAACTATTGCCAGTTGCGTTCAATACAATACTATTTTGAGCTTGACTTGTATTACCAGCACCGTGTCCTATAGCAATAGACTCAGCACCTTGACTAGTATGCCCAGCAAAACGACCAATAGCAATAGCATGGTGTCCTTGGCTTGTGCCGCCAGCTCTACATCCTATGGCTACTGCGAATCCGGTGCCGCCGCCTTGATTGTAAGAACCGGCGCTTTTACCGATAGCAACTGAATCAGCACCCTGGTTAGTAGTTCCGGCATCGATACCAATCGAAAGTTGCTCGTCAGTGCCAAATCTAATTGTTCCTAGGTTGTCGCCGTTATGGTCAAGCACAATATCACCATTGCTATTAAGTGCTAGACGATATCCGCTGATACTCATCTGAACACTGTCTTCATAGTAACTGCTGATAGAACCTTCATCGAATCCGTTTGGTGCTAGCGCAGATAATTTCCAACCACTTATAGTTGGATCCATTACTAGGCTAACTGTGTTAGGCCATATAAAATTACCCATTTCTGTTACACTGACTTGGAAACTCTCAGCCAAACTCATAGTGTTAATAACACCCGGTTCGTTGTCACTTGGTGTGTATTCCCAAGCAGTAGGTATACTAATGTAAGAACCATAGGCTAGGGTTGTAAGCCAAGCAGTTCCGTGATTGTTATTTTCATTATCGTTTGCGCCAATTTCTACGCCTCCCTCCAACCACGAACTTTGTTGTAAAGGGTCAGTAGATACACTAGTAGCATCATAATCGCCTACTGCAATTACTGATGTAGGGCTTATAAAAATTCCATAAAGGGTATCACCATAACTAAATGTGGCTTGCGGTGCAAATGTAACTGTATCGTTGGTTGTAGTATCGTATACTGGATACTTCATGGTTAACACGTTGCCGCTGATGCTGACAATTGTGTTGCTTGGCCATATAAAATTGGCCGACATTCCAGGTAATAGTCCTGTAGCATCTACTACATTAACTATGTTACTTGCATAGTTACAGCTGGCAAGAGTAACAATTACATGATTAGCAGTCCATGTAGTAGTATCCACTGGAGTAGTCAATCCGCCATCGCTGAATAGAGGATAGTTACTATCGGTTGGACTACCTAAATAAAATGTGCCATTCATTGCTGATACACTGGCACCAGTAATTATAACTCTACCTTGATCCCAACTACCATTTGCAAAAGTTATACTGCCTGTTGAACTTGCAACTACAGATTCGACTATAGCTACATCCGGAATTGGAACAACTCCGTGCCATGTAGATCCACGGTCGCTACTAATAATCACACGTCCATTGCCATAGGCTACAAATATCAAGTGTTGACCATTAACTGTTCCAGCGTTGACATCAAAAATGTAACTATCTGCACTACTACCAAAAGCCGAAGCTTCAGCGGCATTTATATCAATTGTAGTCCAACTGCCTGTAGCATCTGCATTTGTGTTAATATAGATAGCACCATCATAGTCGGTCATAACCCAGCCAATGCCGTCATTGTGAACTGCACTTTCAGATGAAGGGCCGCCGTCTTGTTGAACGCCAGCTATAGGAGCCAGGTTACGATAGTGACTGCTGTTTAAGGTAGTAGTTAGCGATGGTATAAAGAAAGCGCCAGCATTAGCAGGACTTATAGGACTACCACTTCCATACCACCATTGAAGGCCAAGTAACCATCCTGCGCTACTGGCCGCAACACCGGTAATGTTCATACCAGTTACATTAGTATCACCGCCTGTATGTTCTGCGGCTATTAAACTAGCTATATAGGCTTGATCAATAGCGCCTCTATGCCAAGTTGCACCATCTGTGCTGTAGGCAAATATAGGATAGTTACCGTGTGTAGTGTAAGTTGTATCGTAATAAGTTCCTGATACAATAAAATAACCATTTGCAAAAACCACGTTAGTCCAGTAAACATATTCTCCATTAGGCCCTCGGCTAGTAATGTCTTGTGTTAATGGATTTACTGTTGGTTCTTCAGGACTTTTAGCATACGTAATCCAACCGTATGGACCGTAAGAATTTAAATAAACAATCCTATTGTTACCCATGGCCATGTCAAATGTATATATTTCGTATCCGTTGTCGTCGAATTCGATAACATGCTCTGCGGTCCATGAAAATCCATCTGAACTAGAAGTAACAAATTGCCCGTTACCGCAAGTATTGTAAAGTCCGACCCAACGAGATTTAACTCCACCACCACCACCTGCGGCATAGCTTAAGGTATTCCAAGCTGTAGTGCCATCGCCGTATTTAATACGACTGGTATCTGTTTCTAGTCCTGGCTCACCTAAGGCTAATACAGGGTTATTTGATTGCCAGTTAGCGGCTGTGTCGCGTCTTAGTTTGATTCTAGTTGTCATAATGTTGATGTCCCACCGTCAAGTATTGTATCGTATTCGTTTGGATTATTGTTGGGTGTTGCCCATGTTGTGCTATCCCCGCCTTCTTCAATATAAGCGGCAGTTCCGTTGTTAATAGCTGTAATGCTACTCCATCTATTGCCCATCCAGATATATGTAGCACCGTTAATTGCTACATATTCTTGCCCTAAAGCTGGTGAATTTGGAAAAGTTATTGTTGTCATAGTGTTATTTATTGTAGTTAGCTAGGTGTAGCACCGTTGTATCTAGTCATATAATAGTTGTAGTTTTGTAATATTTCTGTAGGGCTAAGTGCTCTAGTGTATTCGTGTGCGGCAGCAACTCTGCCAGGGAAATTGTAACTGTTTAGAAAAGCACCAATCTGCGGTATACTTGCGGCGGCAATAGGTGTTGTATTACTGTTAGTGCCTGCGGCTGTGCCATCAATGTAGATAGTAAATCCTGTGCTAGTGCTGAACACAAGATTTATATAGTGCCAAGTTCCAGTAGATATACTTTCTGTAGAAAATACAGAGTTCCAGTTTGCTCCATTACCAGCTTGTATATTTGGGCCGCCGTCGAAATAGAAAGCATCAACACCATTCTGGCTAGATAATACGTTGCCTGTTCCATATCCATTGCTATCTACAAATAAAACAATACCTTTGGTATAACTACCTCCAGCTGGTAATATTGCACCAGCAGCCGTAGCAAAAACACCGTTGGCTAAAGACCAATAGGCTGTGCTGGTTCCTTGATTAGTTACTGTGGGTGTGCCGCTAAACGTAAAATTATTTGCATTGCTAGTAAGATCATTCCAAGTAGTTCCTGATGTATAGTTCATCATGTCTAGATTAAACAACAAATCAGTTAGAACTATACCCAAGCTAGGTGCGTTGTTATTATAATCATAAGTTATTTCATCTTGACTAAATGCTTTATTATAAATCTTAATGGAAGATATTTTACCATCTAAGTAAGCATCACTAGACCAATTACTTCGAGCAATATAGTTATTAGTTCTAGTTACATTAGAAATAGCAGTGTTAGAGCCTGAGCTAACTATATTGCCATTCATATATATTGTAGCAGTTGATTCTGATTGAACTACAGCTAATTGGACCCATTGATTTATTGGTATTTGCTGATTGCTGTAAATATTGTCTGCTCCAGTAGTGCTGTATACTGGGAGTCCAGTTTGCTGTTCTGAAACTGCTATCAATACGTTATCGGCATTAGGTCCATTGCCGAAGTCTAATACTCTACTCCATGATTGATAACTGCGAACCCACACCCACGTTATGATAGTAGTTACACTGCCTCTAAACATGTTAGTAGGTGCTATGATAGCAAACTGGTTATAGGTGTTATCGTTAAAATCAATAGCATTACCTGTGAAGACTGGTGCATTTACTAGTGTTGCATCGCGATTGTATCCGCTTAGGTCATGCCATACACCGCCCTCACCTGAATAACTTCTTGGGTTGCCGGCGTCTAGGTAAAGTAAACATACTGGCGGACCAATAGTTACGCCTGGATTAATTGTTACGCCTGGATTAATTGTCAGTGCCATATATTATAACAACCTCTCTACAGTGATAGAGCCATAGTTGGTAATTCCAAAATCATTTGGATTAACTGAGCCCATGAATGTTGCTCTAAATATTCTACCAGTGTCGATACATTGTATACGAACAGTGACATAATCTCCTGGCTGTAGCACAGAACTTATTATGACAACACCGCCTGTATTGGTTACTTGGATCGGTGTTGCGCCGCTCGAACCGGCTGTGGGGTTTGGACTACTACTTGCGGCGAGCCAAGCATCGTAACTCCATATGGTGTTGTATAAAGGATAGCCGCCAGCTGACAAATAACTCTGTATAGTAGGATAACCAGAGGTAGGATCAAAGTAGAACTGATAATCTAAGTTGGCGATTCCGCCGCCACTTGGATAAGTTGTCCCCCAAATACTTTGCGACACTCCTTGTAGTTCAAATGCTGTTAATTGGTTTGTAGCATCTGGGAATGATATACCGCCAGTATTTAATTGCACACCATTTGAATTAATTTGTAATACGCTAGTGTTGCCAGCATATAATACTTGATGTCCGTTTTGTGCGGCATCGCCTCTTATATACTGTGTAAAACTATCCCAGCCAGTGGTGTTATAATTTAGACCAAACCTTGCTACTTCGGTTCCAGTGTCATTTGCGTTAACACCATTTTGTGCTGTTAGACGGAAGTTAGGATCATAGCCATGTGTTAGTTCAGCTGTAACTGCATCGTGCGTAGTTTGATTAATGTAAAGCGCAGGAGTTTCAACTTGACTAGTTACAGTTAACGTTCCATCACCAGTTAATGTAAGTGCTAGGGTAGATCCGCCATACCATTTGAACAAATAAGTATTATTTGCTACAGGAACGCTATTCCACAATCCTCCACTTTCTATACCAATAGCATAGTCTGCATTATCGGCTAAAGTGTATTGATCCCATAGAACAATTCTACTACCTGCACTTCTAGCATTAATAGTAGGTGCGCCAATTTGACTTCCATCGCTTGTGGTAAAATTAAGATACCCAGCGTTCAATGCTAAGTTACCAGTGTTATTTAAGGATAGTGTATAAGGACTATTGGATAGCTGACTAACAGATCCTAGCCATGCTGTAGTTTGTGTAGTAGTATCTGGAAATGTTAAATTCCCAGAAGTTCCAAATGTCCAAGTGTGTGTAGACGATCCGTCATAGCTGTTAATAGTAACTGGACCAGTTCCTGCCGCAGTATTAATAATACCTGGAATGGTAGTGCTACCATCAGGATCAAATTCCCAATAGTGGCTATTTGCCGATACTTGTAATCCTGCTGAACCTGACGTTAATACTGCGGCTCCACTGCCTGTTTGTGGCAGAATAATATTGCCACCGCTATCTAACGTTAAATTGTAACTTCCATTGACTAAACTGTTAGCTGATATTGTAATCCAACTTAGTGTGCTACCGTTTGTAGATAGCACTTTGCCATTGTTTTCAAATTGACTCGGAATAGGTGTAGACTCTGCTATCAACGCATTAACTACACTAACAGTTGCATATTGACTTAAATCAGGTATATTAATTAAATCGTTATAGTCGCCACTGAATGTTGGTTGAGGAATTACAGGATTAGCATCTACCCATGCTCCGCCATAGTTAATATAAGTTCTGCCGTCGAGTGGATTATACCATAATGCATTGGTATCACTTGGGGTAATAGTTTTATTAATACCAGTCCACGCTGTAGTTTGAACAGTCGTGTCTGGGAATGTTACAGCCCCAGTGCTATCAAAATTCCAATAATTTGATCCGCCGCTAGAATATCCTTGTGTTTGAATACTAATACCACCAGAGCTACCTGCTAGCATAGTAACATTGTTAAGATCATCTCCAAATATAAGATCAACGGCCTCTGGATTCTGCTTCATTATATGGAAATGTGTAGGACCACCGGGTTCAGGATGATTACCGAACAATACAGTTCCACGATCAGTGGTCATGCTAATACCTAGAGTAGCATTGCTTCCATCGATACTATTATTGTTAGGCCAAGTAATCTTGTTTGGCAATGTTGTACTACCATCAGCACCAAATGTCCAAGTTTTAGTATTAAAAGATATTGTCGATCCTGTTACTTCTGGTGACGGACTGGTAAAAGTATATGATTGACCATCTTGGAATGAATTGCCGTTAGCATCTGTGATACTTACAGATGCTAATAATGTATCAGTTCCATTCACTAATCCGTTAGTTACACCCGGCCCATTTACAATCCAACCAGATTTTACACCTCTAGGATCTGAATACACTAGGTTTAATGTAGTAAATG
>Ga0208256_1000336_pt1 | contig 10782 bp, 13 predicted proteins | sample CryBogCBH22Jun08_FD_184608 | JGI IMG/M metagenome (GOLD analysis project Ga0208256, IMG submission 184608) | Freshwater microbial communities from Crystal Bog, Wisconsin, USA - CBH22Jun08 (SPAdes) | ecosystem: Environmental > Aquatic > Freshwater > Lake | place: Crystal Bog, Wisconsin, USA... | reverse complement strand
AAACTGTATCGGATTACGTGACGCAATCACGCATACTGCTACAGGATACAGTGCAGCCATATCGTTATGATGATGAGAGTTTAGTTACGGGCTTAAACTTCGCTTTCTATGAGATCGCAAGAATACGCCCCGACATTCTTATCAACATTACCCTGACACAGAGAGTGGCTCCTCTCACTTCCACAGGCGATGCTGACGTTCCTAACTACAGCGCAGCTTATGAGAGCGATCCAGTCTATCTGCCAGCTATGTATAGAGTTAGCGCCGTGTATTTCATTTGTGGTTGGGCGCAGTTGAGAGACACTGAGGATACGCAAGATACACGCGCTGCAGCATTTATGAATAAATTCACGGCGTCGATGCTAACTCTACCGTCTTGAGGAATGAATGAGCGCTGATTTTGATATCTTAATAAATAGTGTCAGAGCGCGGCTTCCTTCCGCTCTTGATGGTGTTGTGCGTCTTGAGCTTCAAAATGTTATTAAAGATTTTTTGTCTGAATCTAATCTTTATGTAGATACGATCCCAATCAATGTTGTAGTTGGTCAGACTGATTATCCAATTTTCTCAATTAATGGCGTTATCAATCGCCTCATGACTGTCGCTGACAGCTACAATAATCCAGTTCCAAGTAGCCTTGTTCCCCCTACTCTAACGGTGCAGGACTTTGTTGTTAGACTAGCAATCAAGCCTTCTACTGCCGTTACATACAATGTTTATGTTGCACTAACTCCCGATCCTAGCGTGCCTGTCGATCAAAGCATCCCAGACTGGGTGATCGCAAAGTACCGCGAAGGATTCGAAGATGGCGTTCTGGCGAGAATGATGACGCAGCCAGCCAAGCCATATTCGAACATGAAACTCGCGGATTATCATGGGCGCAAGTATCGTAAGGCAATTAATCTTGCCCGTAACGAAGCGCTTCATGCTTACAAATTCCGTGGGCAAGGCTGGGGCTTTCCACAAGGTTTTGTCCGTAGCGGACAATATCAACGTATCTAATAGGAGTATCTTACAATGGCTGCTTATAATAAATTCAACCTATTCCCAGAAGATGTTATCCTTGGATATCATAACTTTGGCTCGCATACTTTCAAGGTCATGCTGACCAATACAGCTCCTGTCGCTACTAACCATCTTTATGGTGACATCAGCGCAAATGAGATCTCTTCAGGTAATGGATATACGACGGGTGGCACTACGTCCTCTGTGACGTATTTGAATACGGCTGGTACAGAAAAAGTTACCGCTGGTAATGTGACGTTTACCGCCTCTGGTGGCACAATCGGGCCATTCAGATACGCCGTGTTTTATAATGCAACACAGACATCACCTGCTAAGCCAATGGTTTCATGGTTCGACTACGGCTCGTCAGTAACGCTGAACTCAGGTGAAACATTCACTTGGACGCCTGACGCAGTAAACGGTCTGTTCACAATAGCGTAATTACCTACATAGGTAATAGCGTAGTGATTATAACAATGGGCGCTGGCGATGACATATTATATTTTAAACCGCGTAAAGACGGGAGTTACTGGCACACCAGGGACAGGTGCCGTGACTATCGGAAGCGCGGTTTCAAATTTTCAGACGCCAGCGCAGGCAAATAGCTCACTAACTACAGGCGACACTTTCCCGTATATTTTGGAAGACTGGACAATTCCAGGTTTTGAAATTGGGATCGCCACATATAACTCTGCCGGGACGTTCACGCGTGCTGTTACACAGTCGTATAATGGGTCAACTTATGGCACCACAGCTATAAGTTTGACATCTAATACCATTGTAATGAGTGGCCCGCTTGCTGCGGATCTAATACAGCTAACAAGGCTTTCTATTGCTGCAGGAAAAACATTCACAGCAAGCAATACGCTTACACTTACGGGAACAGACGGTACTAGTTTTGCTTTCCCATCAAGCTCAGGGACAGTAACTGCTCTAGGGAATGCGGTTACTGGCTCAGGAAATATTGTATTAGCTACGAGCCCTACTCTGGTTACGCCAGCTCTCGGAACTCCTGCTTCGGGTAATTTAACGAATTGCACGTTCCCAACGCTCAATCAAAACACAACAGGTACAGCTGCTAATGTTACTGGCACTGTTGTCGTAGCAAATGGCGGCACTGGCGCAGCGACATTAACCGGTATTGTAAAAGGCAGTGGCACATCAGCATTTACGGCTGCGACTGCTGGAACGGATTATTTAGCCCCGCCAAGCGGAACGGCTATCTTAAAAGCTAATTCTGGTGGCGCATTAGCTAACGCCACGGCAGGATCAGACTATCTTGCCCCTCCCTCTGGCACTGCTATCTTAAAAGCTAATTCTGGTGGCGCATTAGCTAACGCTACGGCAGGGACTGATTACGTTGCACCGGCAACGGCAACGACTTTCACAGCAACCCAAACGCTAAGTGGCTCATCAAGCACTTTAGCCTCTATACTAGCTAATGCTGCTGAGACAACGACAGTTTCCGCTACAGCAGCTACCGGCACAATAGCTTACGATGTGACGACGCAAAGCGTTCTTTATTACACTTCAAATGCATCTGCGAACTGGACTGTAAACTTTAGAGGCTCAAGTGGAACATCACTCAACACATTGATGTCTATAGGGCAGTCGATAACTGTGGCATTTATGGTTACGCAAGGTTCGACTGCATACTACAATAACGCACTGCAGATTGATGGAACTTCTGTAACTCCAAAGTGGCAGGGCGGCACTGCGCCAACCGCTGGTAACGCTTCTGGTATTGACGTTTATACCTACACCATCACTAAGACCGCTAGTGCGACTTATACGGTCCTAGCGTCCCTAACTCAGTTTAAGTGAGGGTAGTATGCCGTCAATTATTACCCGAGGAGCGTTTTCGGCAAGGGGTTTTGGATTTGGTGGCGTTAGGCTGCCTCCTGCAGTTGGTTCGATTGGCATATTTGCTTTGGGGTTTGTGTGCGGCGTAGGCTCATCAACCACCCGCAATAAATACACTTATGCCTCTTGCACTAGCACAGCCTGTGGCGTAGGAGCGGCCAGTGCGGCCTCATCTGGCGGCTCAGCCGCAGGAAACTCCACTAGAGGCATATTTGCTTTAGGGTACACAAGTGTAGGCTCATCAACCACCCGCAATAAATACACTTATGCCTCTTGCACTAGCACAGCCTGTGGCGTAGGAGCGGCCAGTGCGGCCTCATCTGGCGGCTCAGCCGCAGGAAACTCCACTAGAGGTATATTTGCTTTGGGGTGCACAAGTGTAGGCTCATCAACCACCCGCAACAAATACACTTATGCCTGCGATACTAACGGCTCCGCGACAGCCGCCAGTGCTGCGTCAGCTAACGGCTATGCCGCAGGAAACTCCACTAGAGGCATATTTGCTTTGGGGTTTGTGTGCTGCGCCGCCTTCACCACCACCCGCAACAAATACACTTATGCCTGCGATACTAACGGCTCCGCGACAGCCGCCAGTGCTGCGTCAGCTAACGGCTCAGCCGCAGGAAACTCCACTAGAGGCATATTTTCTTTAGGGTATGTTTCTGGCGTAGGCTCATCAACCACCCGCAACAAATACACTTATGCCTGCGATACTAACGGCTCCGCGACAGCCGCCAGTGCGGCCTCATCTAACGGCTATGCCGCAGGAAACTCCACTAGAGGCATATTTGCTTTGGGGTTTGTGTGCGGCGTAGGACGATCAACCACCCGCAATAAATACACTTATGCCTGCGATACTAACGGCTCCGCGACAGCCGCCAGTGCGGCCTCATCTGGCGGCTCAGCCGCATCAAACGGAACCTGTGGCGTCAACGTCTAAAGGAGCAAAATGAACTCTAATCCGCATAGAAATAACTGTGATTTCCAGCTTCGCCATTTCATGGCTGGTTCTTGCTTCACGCCAGACGGAGCGTGGATGCTGATGTATGGGCAAAAGATCGACCGCGAGGCGGTTGTTAAATCCTGCGAAACGCAACGTATTCGCAGAGAAGCTAAAATATTAGACGCGCAAGCCGTCATTGACGACCCAAATGCGTCAAAGACCGACAAGATGCGGGCAGAGGCAGATATTATTGAGGCTGACGCGCATTTTTATACGTGGTCAACGAATATGGAAGCCGCTCAAATGGAGCTTGCCACCATTCAAAGCATTATGGATGAGCTGGAGCCACACCGTAAATACGCTCACCTTCCATTACTTGAAGCTAATGAGGCCGCTCAACGTGATGAGTGGCTAGGCGAGTTTAAGAACCGTGTTGAGAATTTTTTGTTTTCAACTGGCACTATTCCAGAAGATCAGCTTAGAGCTATGCGTAACCACCCAGATTTCCAGACTGAGCTTCTTCCCCACATCCAAGGCGTGATGAACAAGCTGGCAGGCGCTAAAAACGCTATCGAATGCCTAACAAACCACACTGAATACTTCCTAGAAGATAAACGCAATGTCTGATGATGTTTTAGAAAATGTGGTCTGTTTCCCGACTATCGTTTACTCGATAGCCAAACCCGAATTTTTGCCTTTTGTGCGCAAATCGTCACTTGCCGCATTAAAAGAAGTCAAACAAGAATTAAACGAAATTTATCCTGTAAGAATGTCGGGTGACATTTCTCAAGACCCAAGCATACAAGATTTTTGTTCCTTTACAGCTATTACGGCGCTCAACATTCTTCGTGAACAAGGTTATGACGTAACAGAGAAGGCTGCTCTCTTTACGGAAATGTGGGCGCAAGAGCATCATAAGTTCAGCCAGATGGATCAACACATTCATCACAATGGCGTGCAGATAGTCGGATTTTACTTCCTTGATACGCCAGAAGGTTCATGTGCTGCTACATTCCATGACCCAAGAGCTGGCAAGACGCAGTTAGGTATCACTGAAACTGATATGTCTGAAGTGACATACGCCAGTAATGCTTTTCACTTTAAGCCAGAGCCGGGCGTGTTGGTTCTGACAAATGCTTGGCTTCCACACAGCTTCACCAAGAACGGAAGCAAAGAACCGTTTCGCTTTGTGCATTTCAACATTGGACTGACAGATAACCCACAGCCAACCTGCGAGGTAGAGGTCATATGAACCACTATCTTATCCGTTTCAATAAAACTAGAGGTCAGCCGGGGCGCGGGTCTAAGGATCACGTATGGCGAGTGTTTGAAGGCAAAAAAGAGTATCTTGCCAAACACGTAAAAATCAATGTTCCGTCTTGGGATGAGCGAACAAATGATGACTGGAATATAGCCTGTGATGGTTTCCTCTACATAGACAGAGAAACATCAACAGCAGTGATAAATGAGGAGCCGAAATGATAACATATGCGGAGGTGCAAGGGACAACCCTCATTAAATACCCTTATCGCTTTTCTGATTTACAGTCAGATAATCCATTTACTAACTATGGCGATAATTATGATGTTGCTTTCTGGTTTCCTACAACAACAGTAGCGGTAACTAATAATTATGAATTATTGCCTGTCACCGTGTTGCCAGAGCCAATTTACGATCCAAGCACACAACAGTGCTTACAGAACACAACGCCAACGATAGTAAACGGTGTGTGGACTTTAGATTGGACGGTAAGTTCACTAACTGCTGACCAAATAGCGGCTAATTTAGCTGCCAAGCGTGAAGCTATGGTTGTCACACCGTTTCAGGCAAAGGCGGCTCTACATAATGCAGGGCTGCTTGACGCTGTCACGGCGCTTATCAATGATCCAACGACAGATCCGCTTGTAGTCCTAGCGTGGAACAATGTGACTGAGTTCCGTAGAACATCAGCGATGATTGTTTCATTAGCTTCTAAGCTAAACTTAAGTGACACTCAACTCGACGATTTGTTTACAGCAGCGGCAAAGATTACAGCTTAAAATATCTTGAGTGATTAAACTATGGCGACACTTGTTGGAGGTTCGGTTGGTTCAGCACCTGTAGGGTCGCAGCCAGTAGGCGCGGCTCAGCAGTCGTATAGTCTTGCTATAACAACTGGCTCTTACTCAATAAGTGGTAAACCAGCAAATCTTACTAAGGGTTATAATACACTCTTAATAGCTGGAACTTATGCAGTTACCGGCTTTGCTATTAAAGAAACAGAAGCACACGTCCTTTATCCAACAAAGGGCGCTTATTCTATATCAGGTATATCTGTTAATTTTGCGATCACTGAGCCTGTTACTTATGGTTCTTACTCCTTAACAGGCAATAATGTTAAAGCAAATTATGTAGATAATCCCACTGGGGGCGTATATTCAATTACGCCTGGGACTCTAACAGCTGCAATTGCAGAGCCAGCAACACGCGGCGTCTATAGTATTACAGGAAACAACACGACGCTCGCATATGGGCGTATATATAATTTAACAACTGGCTCATATACTTGGACACAGAAACTTGTCCCGATGCAGTTTTCGGGAAATCCAGTTTTATATGTTCCAATTGGAAATTATATTGTAACGGGCAAAACCGCATCATTTTTAACACTTCATGCTATCTTTAATACAACAGGTCAGTATTCGATTTCAGGTAATAGCGTTTCAACATATAAAAATTATAAGCTAAGTCCAACTACTAGCTCGATTACCTTTACAGGTAACACCTCAACATTCTCTATCACTTTTAATTTAACAACTGTACCGTATGTAATCACGGGCAACGCTGTATCAAGAATTATCACAAGATTACCATTAGCTTCTGGTAACTATAGCTTTACTGGAAACGCATGTAACTTTGCTATTACATTTGGCCTTACGCCAATTCCATATTTAGTAACTCCCAATCCTGTAATTCTCAAACGTAGTTTAACACTAGCGCCGTCAACTGGTTCTTATGTCATTGCAGGAAAAAATGTAACTATTGGGTCGGTTAAATTATTTTCAATTACCCAAGCATCTTACGCAATCAATGCAAATCCAGTTACACTACAAAGATTGCGTGGGATTGCTCCTACAACTGGCGCTTATGTAATAACTGGAAAAGCAGTCGCAGAGAAGAACCAACATATTCTTTATCCAACGACCGGTATATATTTAATTACACCTAATACGATCCGTGGTGTTAAGTCACAATATTTATCATTTACCAGTAATGTTGACATCATTCGCATTCCTGCCGAACCAAGAATAGTTACGGCGGTATAACAGAAGAGAGAGGTAGGTTATGCGACTACAAACTTTTAAGAAAAATCCTGATGAAGTTAAGCGCTATGGTATTGATTACACCAAGTGGCTTGACACTAATGAGCAAGTTCAGAGTGTAACTCTGGCTGTTAATGGCCCGAATACGAGCCTAACGGCCTCTACAAGTACGATCACTACTGATGGTAAAAAGATTGTTTTTTATGTGGGCGGGGGCACAGTGGGAAACGTCTATAATGTCTATATTGAGATATCAACATCAGCACAGCAGATACGTGAAGACACAATGCCGTTTGTTGTTATCGCGCCTTAACCTAGTCCAAAATCTAGCGTATAAGTATTAGGGAATAGAAAGATGGCTACCGTATCAATCGAAGTCGTACTTGGACAGGTGCAAATCCAAATGGAACATTTGGTTGAGCAGATGCGTCGATCAAATGATGAATCGAGCGTCTTCCGCGACGAGATGCGGTCGGCTGTCAAAGATCTTGATGAGCGTATGCGAGAAGTTGAGGCTGTTATTCTTACGGCTCGCTCAAGCTGGCGCACAATTGTGTGGTTGGGCTCTACAGTTGGATTATTAACCGCCGCGTTTTGGACGCTTTTTACGACATTTCATGATACAACAATGCGTGTCATAAAGATTTTCACGACAGGTCAATAACCTACATAGGTAATATCCAAGGAGTTAATAATGTCTGACGTTACCCCTGTTACGCCTGCTCCTCCAGTCCAAGCGCCTCGCCCTGCCCCTCGCCCCAAGCCAGAAGCAAAGCCAGAAGCAAAGCCAGCTGTTGAGGACACGCATTTCCCTCATGTTCGTGCAGAGATCGAAGCTGGACGTAGAGCGCTTGACGAGAGCAAGAACCGTTTCTCTGCTGAGCAGGAAGCAGGACGCAAAGCTGTAGAGATGTATCAGAAGCGCAACTCCTGATTAGGATACTCCTAATTAAGATAATTGAGTTGGAGTAGTCTTTGTGCCCACAATAAAGATCGAAAACTTTGCGGGTATGATCCCAGCGCGTGATCCGACGCTCCTGCCGGAAAGCGCCGCTGGATATGCGCGAAATGCTTCGCTTTATAAGGGCAATCTTCAGGGTTTCAAGCAGTCTGCGCTTGTGCATACTCTATCTAACTCAGCGGCGCAGATGGTTTATCGTGCGCCTCTTGGGTCGCCGTATGACTATGCAAATTCTGTATGGATGGAGTTCACAGATCCTTATACGAATGTGATCCGTGCTCCAGTCATTAAGGACACTTACAAGCGCTATTACTTCTTCTCACCCAGTAATGTCCCGCAATACAGCCCACTCGCCAGTATCCAGAGTAACGCAGCTAAACTCACGCTCGGCGTGCCGACACCTGAGCAAGCGCCAGTTGTTATTCCAACTGCGCCCCTACCTCCATCGCCTAAGACAGCGACAACAACGACTTCATCCACAGCCTCGTCAAGTACAACCGGGTCAGCCAGCGCTACAGCAGGCAGCGGCGCGACTACGACAACCTCAAGCACAGGGTCGTCATCGACGACAACATCTACAACCTCACCTACAAGCTCAACGTCAGGCAGCTCGTCTGGAACTGGATCGACGACAACAACCACCTCTATAGCGACCGCGCCTGTGATGGAGACGCGCGCTTATATTTATACGTGGGTTACGTCTTATGGTGAGGAGGGAGCCCCTAGCCTGCCGACTGTTGTGACGAGCCCCGTGGGGTCATCATACTCAGTAACAGTCTATCCGCCATTAAGCTCAGACACTTCTGGTAGAAGTTTAAGTTCTGTTAATATTTATCGCACAGTGACGGACGCATCGGGTAACGCTCAATATTATTTTGTTACAACACTAGCGATTGGCTCGACTGTCTTTAATGATACAATATTAGACTCTACAATCAGCACTGGAACAATTCTTCCAAGCCTGAATTGGACACCGCCCCCTGCCCTTCAAGGCTGTGTGGCAATGCCAAACGGTATTTTAGCGGGGTGGGCCAATGACCGAGAGATCTGGTTTTGTGAACCCTACCGCCCTCACGCTTGGCCTGTTGCATATTCTATTTCTGTTGATTTTAGTATTGTTGGCTTGGGTGTAACTGGTTCATCGCTTGTTATTGCGACAACGGGCAATCCTTATATCGCTACTGGTATAACGCCCGGCAGTATGTCTTTGCAGAAAATAAGCATTCACGAGCCCTGTATCTCCCGTAGCTCTATCGTGTCTTCTCAGGAGGCTGTGTATTATGTGTCTGAGAATGGCTTAATCGCCATTAATCCAGGCATGGCTGATATTATCTCAAAAGCTCTGATAACACGTCAGGATTGGGCGGCGCTTGGGCCAGCTAAATTCTGCGCAGCTAAATACAGCTCGTCTTATCTTGCCTTTGCCAAGTCAACGACATTAGGGGATGGCAGTGGCGATAATGGCCTTGTGATTGATAACTCAAGTCCAAATACGCCCTACATAAATATACGCTTTCCGACAAGCGTAACTAATATCATACAGGATGAGATTACTGGTGAAGCTCTCCTTATATCAAACAACGCTGTGTATCAGTGGGATGCGCAGAGTTCTACTTCTCAAGCGCCTTATCTTTGGCGTTCGCGCACTTTTCAATTCCTCTATCGGCAGCAATTTGTTGCAGCATTGATTTATTTCACGTTACCTACGTCGGTAACAATCCCAACGCCAACAAGCGCAACTCGAAATACAAGTCAGCCTCAGACATTTGATCCAACAAAACAATATTTGTTATTTAGAGTTTATGCTGACGGTAATCTTGTTCTAACACGCGAAGTGCAGCAGTCAGTTGAGCTGATCATGATCCCTAGTGGCTTTAAAGCTAATTTCTGGCAGTTCGAGCTTGAGGGGCAAGTTGTTATTACGAACTTCCAAGTAGCGACGGCTGTTAAAGATCTGGGAGTTGTCTGATGGCTGGGAAATTTCCATCCATTCCAGATCCTGGCTCAGATCCAGCAACACAGAGCGCTGCGCTTCGCGCACTCAAACAGACTGTTGAGTTACTTGTTGCAAACGCAACAGGTCAGACAAACTCACAAGGTGTCGGCGCATCAAGTCAAGTCTTTGCGCTTAATCTTGACATGCAGAACGCTCTAATTGCAGAGCGTAATGCGCGCACAAATGCACTAAGCACAACAAACCAAACACTCACTGATGTTAGTAATGCGCTTACAGCCGCCACAGCAGCAGCGCAAGCTGATGCAGCTCATGCCCGTGCTGACGCCGCTAACGCGTTTAGTCAACTACAAGATATCGTTCAAAAAGTATTTACACTCACGGATACAGTTGGTGCTGCTCACGCAAGTGTTACTGTTGAAGCTGGAGCGCGCGCGACAGCTGATACTGCACTCGCTGGTCAGATAACAACTATTCAAAGCACAATAAATAATAACGACGCTAAATATGAAAATCAGATTGCAACGCTAACAACAACGACAACATCACTTGCCTCATCATTAACTACTTTAAATACAAAAGTTGATAATAATAATGCGAATTTAACTAATCAGCTCACGACTGAGACAACAGCGCGCACTGCGCTCGCAAATAATTTTAGTTCACTTAGCGCTGTTGTTGGCACTGGCGCAGGTTTAACTGGTGCAAATATTACATCTGAGTTGATTGCCACTGCCAATCAAGCATCATCAAC
>Ga0208256_1000331_pt1 | contig 10938 bp, 18 predicted proteins | sample CryBogCBH22Jun08_FD_184608 | JGI IMG/M metagenome (GOLD analysis project Ga0208256, IMG submission 184608) | Freshwater microbial communities from Crystal Bog, Wisconsin, USA - CBH22Jun08 (SPAdes) | ecosystem: Environmental > Aquatic > Freshwater > Lake | place: Crystal Bog, Wisconsin, USA... | reverse complement strand
AGACATACCTGAACATGGCTCTCGTTAAGAGACTCGTTGACGAACACATTGCTGCGTAAGTCAAAGCCACTGGCTCGGTAAGTATTACTAAAGTCGCCCTCGGATTCGCGTACGAAATCCAGTTCGGTGAGTGTGTCAATTAGTTTCACTTTTCTTCCTCCTTCCTGTTTTCTTGGCTGTTACGCGGCTTGCTTCGAAGTGACGGAATGACGAATGGTGCAATGGCCCACCGATTACGGTTATCCATTTTGCTTCTCCGTTTTCATCAAGTGCAGCTGAGCGGAACTTGTAGTAACCGCGCTCTCCCTTGACTTTAAGGTCGTCGCCTGGCGCAAAGCCATTCCATTCTGTAACTGTGGTCTGCACATTTCCTCCGGTTGTGGATAAACATTCTTTACTATCGTCAGCTCGTACTGATCCATGCACTTAAAGCACATGAACTCAGTTGAGTTCTGCCACTTGCCTACGCCTATTAGTTCGCAAGCAAAGCACTGATTTACTGTTTGCAACATAAGCCCTCCTCGGCTTGTCCTTTTGGTGGACTTAGTAAGCGTACACCATGTGGACACTAATTGCAACGATAAAGAGAAATCCCCCCACCGGAGTCGAGGCCAGTGGGGGGATTTAGAAGAGCGAGGAGGCTCAAGTCACCTTTTCAGATGTCCTGTAATTGTACAGTAGTTAAAGCGTGTTTGCCAATGCATCGAACAGCTGCGCCGGAGTGACACAGTAAAGGTCATCCCAATTTTGCAACCAGCCACCGTAGCGAAGTGCCTCACCAGTTACGGCTGAGCAAATCCACGTTCGAGGCATCCTTAAACTTGGGAACCAGTTAGGCGAGAGTATGTCAAAGACAATGCTCAAGATTGACAAGATGCCGTATTTAGATCCGACTTGCGCTTTGGTAAAGGCTAAGACCTTGTTGCGATTGACCCTTGCCGGTAGTTCAATAATGACGTACTGACCAACTGAGTCCAGTCGAGCTTCGTTTACGCCACGAATGTCGGCTTGGATAACGTAGGCCGTTCCGTCTTGTTCCACCCTAGAGATGACGCAAGCGTGGTTCCAATGACTACCCTTGCGCCACCTAAGCATTTCGCCAAAGCGAATAGCGCGACCCATGATGCCGTTACTGTGAGCAAAGACTATGTCGCCAGGTACAGGTGTCCTAGTGTCCGATTTAACGAACGCAGACATTACGCCTTTGGAGGTGTGACTGTTCCCGTTGCTTGTACTGTTACTTCTGGTGCAGGTGCAGCTTTGACCGGCAAACAACCAAGTAGCCATGAAGCCTTCGGAAACTTTTCTTCAAGGAAACGTACGGCTGTGTAGTACACAGTTGTTGCGATTGGTGTTAGGTACGCCAAGTCTGCTGCTGGCATTTTTGCCCACAGTTTTACAACGTAAGCGACTACTGCTCCAATTATTGCTGGTACTGCGGTACGGCAAATGTTTCTGTCCATGTTGTTCATGCGACTGCCTTTCGTTTGCTAATGCAATGGTGTTTTGTTTCGGCTTCTAAGAGCTTGTTTGGAAGTTTACCAAATACAATTCTGCTGAGGTCTCCCTTGTGGAGAACGGTAATTGTTTGGCAATTTGAGCAGACATAATGTAGTTCCATAGGGGAATAAAGTTTACCATAGAGAAAGCCCCCGACCTATCTCACGACAGTTCGAGGGCTTACAATGCAAGTTTCGAGTAAGAATGTTTGCGACACTTATAGTATCAGCAGGTCACTCCAACCACGAACCCCTACTTGCGATCCAACACATAATGTCACCATACCAGACTGTGAAGACTGACCCGATGAACCTGTGAACCATTTGCTACCACCGTCAAGTGCAGGTGATTGGATCACTGTGCGCCCTGTGGCTTCACTCATAACAAAGTGATGAAAGTGTCCAAAGCAAAGCATCTCTGCATCACTGACACCTGTCCTGCCTAGAGCCTGACCCTTCCACCACGTCTCAGCCTTAGCCTGTGAGTTAGTGCCTGACCTAAATTGATGTCCATGCGCAAAAGCAACTGGCACACCACAAAGGTCAAGGGTCATTGTTAAATCGTCGGCGCAAAGCGTGAGTGGTACAGATACGTTTCCATAGCGCTCAGGGTTTGCAGCCATAATCTCTGCCACAGTCTCAAACACTGATACGTCTGAGTTGTCTGTGAAGTCGGTGTACGCCTTGCCGTTCTTGCGGTTCTCTCCATGATTACCGGGAACCCCAGTAGCCACGACAGGTACGCCGAGGTCAACAAAAGCGTCAATGAAACACAAGATAAGTCGTCTTGCTAAGCGCTCTTGCTCTCGACGGTTAAGGTCGGTCTGCCATTCCTGCATAGCGTAGAACTCAGAGCAACCTTCTGACAGGTCTCCTAATCCGATTAGATAAACAACGCTAGGTGCTTGACCAAGTTTGCTCAGGTCTTTGAACCTTTGCACAGCTTTGTCACAGGCGTTAAGAATCCGTTGCGTAGTCGCTTCGGTTCCACCGTTCTCACCTTTACCAAGTTGCCAGTCTGAAAGCAATACGAGAAAGGCTCGCTTGGCTTCATTCTTGACTGGCTTAACTGGCTTGCGCTTCTCGACTAACTTGCACAGAGCGTTAATGTCTGCTCTATCCACAGTTAGTTCGCGTGGCTTAATCGTGGCTCGGTAGTACTTATGCCTACGAGTTCCGCCTTCGCCGTCGCCTACATCCCATGCGCGGATCTGCAAGGAGCCATCCACAACCATTGTTCGGTGTGGGTCTAATCCCCAGTCTTCAATAAGTGTCGCCCATACCGCGTCATCAGGCTCGTTGTCAAGCTGTGCGGTAATCGTTCCCTTGCTACCATCCCATTGCAGAGAAGGTTCCCAACCAGTCGGGTGTTCCTTCTTGTGACGACGCTCAAACTCGTCAAGCATCTTTGCCACAATTACACTCCCCTACTCGGTGTCGCCTAATCGAAGGCCAAGAAATACTGACACCACGACTTTGCATAAACTTTTCAATAGATGCAATCGTTATGTCTTTTTCTAATAACGCCGCTTCAACTTTTTCTAAGTCATCTTGTTTTAGTTTTGTTGCTACCTTTGCAAACAAACATGACTTATTCTTTGGCTGATAAAACTCTGATAAATCCATTTACTGCCTCCTCGATAGGTTTCCTCCACCTATCAGGAATCTTATTACAAATCTGACGCACTTACAACGACTGTTCCCTGAGCTGCAACCTGTGTTGCCGTTGTGTCTGTGCCTGAAGATGGGTAGCCGTACCATTGCCAATTCCACGTGCCAGGTTGTCCAACGGTTGAGATGTTGGCGTAGAAATAGCCAACGCCCCCTGCGCCCTGCTTGATTGTGTTGGTTGGGTCGCCTGTTGGGTTAACCCAGGTGAATGTCTGCTCGGTCTGTCCTTGAATGGAGTAGCTGAAATTAACCTTGTCTGGGTTCACAACCGTTCCGTTTAATGCTGTAAATGGAACGCTGGTGTAGAACTGTATGGTGCTACCAGCAATTACGTTGTATGACATTATGTATTACTTTCTGCTAAAGGTTTGACTCTGCCTTGAAGCTGTGCGGTCTTAAAGTCTCCTTCAACTTTACCAACCTTGTATGATCCGCGAACTGCGCCGGTCTTAAAGTCACCGGTTACGCTTCCTGGTTCTGTGAATGGGAATACCCGACCAACAGCGCTTGCCGAGAAGGTGGCGTAGATTGCCCCCTGTGCCGGCAGAAAGGCGTTTCCGACGGCTCTAAGTTGTGCGCTGGCAGATAGGTTGGCATTTCCAGGATGGACAATTACGCCAGTTGCCTGTGCCGAGAATGTAGCGCTCTGAACACCGTTTGCCGGTAGGTAGGCAGAACCAGTAGCCGAGGATGTGTAACTACCTGTAAGCAAGCCTTGACCATTAAGCCTTACGGCTCCGGTGGCTGAGGCACTGAACTGTCCGTTGACGTTTCCGCTCGAAGGCAAGAAGGCAGAGCCAGTAGCCGAAGCACTAAACGAGCCTGATACCGAAGCGATACCATACAAAGCTGCGCTTCCAGTACCGCTTGCCGAGAAGGTAGAGGTCTGTGAGGCGTTTGCAGGAATGAACGTAGTCGCCGTTCCGCTTGCCGAGAATGAACTTGTAAGAGTTCCGAAAGCGGCTGGTACAACTAATCCAGTAGCACTAGCCGAGAATGTTCCGGTGAGTTGTCCGGTTCCAGGCTCAAAAGCAGAGCCGGTAGCCAAAGCATTGAAAGTTGAACTGAGTGCGCCCTGACTTGGCAGAAATGCTGAGCCAGTAGCAGAAGCCGAGAATGTTGAGTTGAGTGAGGCAGTGCCAGGAAGTTTTGCCGACCCTGTGGCGCTGGCTGAGAATGACGCTGTGAGAGCGCCGGTTGCGTACAAAGCAGCCGAGCCAGCACCAGAAGCAGAGAAGTTGCTAGAGAGCGCACCGCTTGATGGAATAAACGTAGTCGCCGAACCAGAGCCAGAGAATGACCCTGAGAGACTTCCGGTTCCAATAGCAACTACGACACCTGCGGCAGAAGCCGAGAAGGTGCTTGTTAATGAAGCCGTACTAGGAAGGAACGCCGTTCCGGTAGCACTTGCAGAGAACGAGCCTGCTAATGCAGCTTGTCCAGGAATAAACGCAGACCCGGTGGCACTAGCCGAGAAACTTCCCGACAATGCTCCGGTTGTATTTGTTACGGTACTGCCAGCGTAACCCTGGGCGAGGTAAGCCTGTCCAATGTAGTTACCACCGAGCATGGGCGTTCCTTAGTTAGTAGGTTCTGCGAAAGTCTGAGGGCAGGTTCGTGTGTAGCCTTCTACGTCGTGGAACCATTCACCCTGAGATAGTTCTACGATTGGATGGGAGCAGTGAATACAAATCATTGTAAAGCTGCAAATGTTGATCCGTCAAATGTCCAGCCAATTCCAGCAGGATTAGCCTCGGTGTATTCCACGCAGGTTGCCCCTGTTGCGATTTGTGCATCTTCGATTGTGTCGGCGCTGACCACGTTAGAAACTGTGTTGCCACTCATAACTGCGAATGTTGCCATTATTGTCCTTTAGTAAAAGAGGTAGACGACACCGGCTCCGCCAGTACCGCCTGTTCCTGAGTTAGAAGCTCCGCCACCGCCACCGCCGTAGTTACCGCCGTTACCGCCGTTAATTCCTGAACCGTTAGAACCGTTAGTTGCGTTGACTCCGAGGAAGGCATAACCGCCTCCACCGCCACCACCGCCAAATGTAATTCCTGAACCTGTTGAACCTGTGCCACCAGTTTTAGTGTCCGAGTTACCACCGGCTCCACCTGTCATTGTTCCGGTTGCTGAGGTTGCAGAACTGTATGCAGAACCACCACCGCCACCGATTAGACCAGCACCACCGGCTCCACCTGTTGCTGGGTTTGTTGCAGTCGTAGTTGCAAATGCACCACCACCACCACCGGCAGATACTCCAGCACCACCAGCAAATCCGCTAGGGCCTGAAGAAGTAAATGCACTACTACCGCCACCTGCTGCAACGCCAGTGCCAGAATTAGTATTAACAAGAGGTGCGCCTGTGTAAGAAACAGAACTTGAACCACCATTAACCTGAGCAGTTAATGAACCAGCACCGCCTCCGCCTCCACCAATGATAGATGCAACAGGAACAGTTTGACCAGTGCCGCCACCGGCTCCACCACCGGCTACTACTGCACCGTATTGTGAGTAACCACCTGCTGAACCGGCTGAGGCTGAACCGCCTGTACCACCGGCTCCGACAATAACTGACGTTGCTGCTTGTGACCAACCGGCTGAGAAACCACCTGCGCCACCACCACCGCCTACACCAGCAGCCGTTGATCCACCACCGCCACCACCACCGATTGTGATTACATACACTCGGTTAATGCCAGTAGGGATTGTGACTGACCCAGTTGAGGTCAATGTCTGTTGTAGCTTCAATCCGAATGGTGTATCGGAAAACTGTGCGTTTGAGTAAATGTTTACTGCCATAGTTTGTCCTTAATAGAAAATGTAAAGAATACCAGCACCACCGGCTCCGCCACCGCCACTACTACCAGAACCACCGCCACCGCCACCGAGACCGCCAGCACCGCCGGTTGTTCCTGAAGCGTTGTTACCGTTTCCAGCCACCCCAGCGCCACCCCCAGCAGCACCGTTTGTGTTTGTGCCAGTAGTTCCAGTTCCACCGGTGTATGTCGTTGATGAAATCAAAGATTGACCGCTTCCACCATTACCGCCTGTGCGTGTTCCGGTTGTGCCAGTTGCACTAGCACCACCGCCCCCTGCGTAACCGTTTCCACCGTTACCGCCAATTTGTGCAGAAGAACCAGAACCACTTGAAGAACCGCCTGAGCCACCAGAAATACCTGAACCACCGTTACCGCCAGTACCACCAGCAAAAGTAGTTCCACCACCACCGCCACCGCCGGCGACACTAGGGTTTGCGTTGCCACCGCTAGTAGTTGTTGAACCAGCACCGCCGGTTCCACCAGGTTGTCCGTAAAAGTTTGTTGCACCAGCAGCGCCAATACCAGAACCACCACTGCCGGCTCCGCCAGAGCCAACGACGCCAGAACTACCTAAAGCACCACCCCCACCGGCAAAAAGATGTCCGTAACGAGTAAAACCACCTACTGCAACACTGCCACCAGCACCAACTACGCAACTTGAACAAGCCGTTGCCCAGCCCCAAGTAATGCCTCCTGCACCGCCACCACCACCGGGATTTGAGCCACCACCGCCACCACCGACGCAGATAGCAAACACCCAATTAATACCAGCAGGGATAGTTACCGAAGTAGTACCAGCGTTAATAGTCTGGCGAAGTTGTAGTCCGTAGGGAACAATTTGAGATGTGTTTGAGCGAGGGGTTACTGAACTAGCCGAAGGCATCCAGTCTGAGACCTGACCACTTGACTCGCCCCTGTGAAGTGAATTACTCATTATGCAACCCTGTTGACGTATCCTGAGATTGTGATGACGCTGGCTGTTGCTGCGAAAGCGTAAACGGTGTTTGCAGCCGAACCTGTGCCTGTAAGAATGAGTCCAGGAGTGATAAGAGTTAGACCCGATTGTGGTGGGATAGTAATGATTATGTTCTGGTCAGGAGCCGTTGTTCCACCGTACTGCACCGTCAAAAGGACAGGCGAGGTCGAGGTGTTAGTGGCGTAGAGCCATACTTCGTCAATGGTTGTAGCAGAAGTACCTGTGGCGTGGATAGTCGTTCCGGTAGAAGCTGTGGCCACGACCTTGATTGGAAGCCCCTGTGTTGATCCACTTAGTAATTGCTTTGAGTATGTTGCCATGATTTCCTAACTGAACACTTGATTTGAGAGAATGATTTGGTCTGTTGCAATGTCTGATGAGCCAGTACCACCATTAGTAATAGAAAGAATCCCAACTACGTTAGCGGTGTTGTTGCTCGAAGTCATGTACCACTGACCAGCAGCGTAGTTAATAAACGAGTACGCACCGTTGACCGGCACAACAAGCGAGGTCACGCTTGACGTAGAACCGAGTGGAAGCATTGAATTTGACCCGAACCCTGCGGTAACTGGAACTGATGAACGGTTAATGATTGTCCACGTTGCACCGTCAACAGGCAAGGCAATAACGCTAATTGTTTGTGAAGCGGTAGAGCCAGTAAAAATAGTTACTTCGTTAGGCCCTGCGGTTGCGGTTGCTGAACGACTGACCATGTGCGCTTCAATGAGAGGCCACCAAGTACCAGGCGTACCGGCAACAAGGCAAACCCAGATTGTTGAGGTCTGGTCAATAATGAAGTCACCAACGGCAAACGTTCCTGATGCAGGTGCGCCGTTAGTTGTTCCTCCAACGTACCTAGAAGCAGAAGTAGCGCCGGTAAGACCAGAAGCCTTAAAGTCAGGTGCGACTACTTCGCCGGTGAACGTAGCACCCGAAAGAGGTGCTAGTTGGTTAAGTAGGTTTGCGTCAACTGTTTGTGCAATCTGATAGCCAACGGCAATACTCTGAGCTGTGGTTCCGTACTGCGCTCTGGTAATCGTGAAGGTGTCAGTGGAGACATTTGTTACCCTGACGATTTCAGCGTTGGTGTTTGTTGGTTGCGCTCCGCTAGGCCAGATAGTTGCGTCAAACGGCGTGGTAGGAAAGTATGATCCCTGACCAGCCGTGACGACCAAACTTGTTCCAGACGTGGCAGGAGACGGTGCTGTTGCTACGTTGGAATATGCAAAGTTCTTAAGGCTGTCCATCAAACTGACTTTCTATTGAGCGTCGGTCTGAGTTTCCTCTTCAACCGTCGCAGGTGGCGTAACTGTTCCTACTGCTGATGCAGTGAACTCTTGGTCGTTTCCCATGTCCTATGACAAAGAAGTCGTAACGCTTCCAATTGAGAAGGTTACGGTAGAACCGGCTGAGATAGCGCCTGAAAGTCCTGATGTTGTTCCACCACCGAGGTATGTACCTGATGTTGAAGCTGTAAAGAGGCCGAAGTAAGGAACTCCACCTGCTTCTACTGGCATGTTTGTGAATGTCTGTGCGTTCGTTGAAGCCTGTGAACCGGCTGACGCTGATCCAAATGCGATTGCTTGGCGAGCGTATGAACCACCAGTTACTTCACCAGACGCACCAGTTGTTGATGGGTCGCTTGTGAATAGTGCGAGGTAGTAAGTCGTTGCTGGAACGAACATGGCGTTGAGGCCAGCGTTCTCTTGTGCTGCAGGAAGTCGTGCCACTTTGTCTCCTAAGTGTTAATTGCTATCTATTTTAGCAGGTTTATTGTTTGGTTTTCTTTGTTGCTTTGATTGCTGGCGTGTTCATAATGTCCAGTTCGGCCATCATGTGCTTTATGTCAGCAATGATTTCTTTGAGGTCGGCGAGTTCCTTATTGGCGTGTTCGCTTACGTCAAGATGGTACGCAGCCAGTTCAGCCGAGATTCGGTCTGCTCGTTTAGCTGCGATGAGAAGGATTGCCCCCTGTAACCCAGCGAGGGTTGAGAGCATGAGGTTAAGCAGGATGAACGGGTATAGGTCAAACGGCTTGCTTGAAAATGAATTGTACGTCATCCATGTAATCATTAAAACTACGAATGAGAATACGAAAGGCCACGAACCCATGCCATGTCTCATAGCGTCTGCAGCTCGTTCCCCTAATGTGCGCTCGTCACCGGATCGAACCGCCGGATGGAAGTGCCAGTGGGATTGTTTCTTAGCCATCTACTGCGTCGTGGAACCCCAAGTGTCTGTCTAAATCTGATGTTACGGCATCGAGTTTCTTTTCAATGCGGTCTACTGCGTCACGAAGGCTTGAGCCACCATTGGGCTTAGTTTCCTTCTTAATCTCGTCTAAGCGGTCTGAAACTGAGCGAGCAAGAATGTTGTGACCAAATCGAAGCACTCCCCAAATCATTCCTAGAAGGAATCCTACGGCAACGATTAACTGAACCCAGAAATTGAAAGTGTTGGCGTTCATACTATGCTGCCGGAGGTGTGTGTATCCCTTGGGCGTTTATTGCAGAAGTGTTGAAGCGTAGGTAGGTCTGTGGCAAACGACCATCCTGATTGACGTGAACGTAACTAGGGTCGCCCTGCTGACCATGTGAGATGGTTAGAGGGTTCTTTGCGTTAAGACCTGATACGTCAACTACGAGTGCTGTGTGCCAGCCGGTTCCTGGGCCATAAACGATTACGTCGCCTGGCTGAACTTGGCTAAGAGGAATCTTGGTTCCGTGTGCCAGAAGTGTGCCGGTGTAGCCGGTGTGGTTGTAGCTCTGAGCATTTGGATCAGGTGCGCCAGCCCAGTTGTAGCAGAGGGTGACAAAGGCTGAGCAGTCGGCGGTAACTGGCAGTTTGCCTGGGTTTCCTATACCCGACATACGCTGTGGGCCTTCTGAGTAGGTGAACTTGTTGTGGTTAGTGGCGCACCACTTTGCCCACGCAACTATGTTCTGTCGAACGTCTGTCATGTATCTCCTTATGATGAAATTAGATGTGCTGAAATAAAGGTATTTGAGGCACCAGTAGATAATGTCCTAGAGGCCGAGCCAGAGGCGTCTACGAAATACCACGCTAATTGAATTAGTGTTCCGCTAGTAATGTACCAATCGCAACTAACTTGTAGAAACTCATTTACTGATGCTGTAACAGAACTGGTTGAACTTGTGGCAATTTGAGAACCACCAACAACAATTTGTGCTTGCAACTGAGATAGTGCAGCAGCAGGCGTAATAGCAATTTGACCAGTGATGTGATAAACGCCATTTGTACCAACATTCAAACCAGCACTAGCGCCAGTAAGAGTGTAAGTCATTGCGCCTCTAGCGGTATAGTTCTGTGTGTAAGCACCACCTGAACCATCAACAGGGTATCTTTGACTACTTGGAGCTTGAGATTGCGCTGTGGATAAATACAAGTTTCCAGCGTCGTTGTTTCCAAGACCGCTTCCACCAGTAGGCGTTACAGCAGTCCAGCCTGAACCTGATTGCCAAGTTAAAACTTGATTGACCGTTGGAGATGCGGAGCCTGCTTGGAGACCACCATACAACCATGTATTAGAAGTGGCATTGAAATAAAGGATTTCACCACCGGCTGATGCGGTAGACGAAGGTATTGCCTTGCCGTTAATTCCAGTAAGTGTCGCAACGCCACTGTTTGTAATTGACAAGTCATTGTTAACGGTTTCAGGAACCCATTGTGAGGTTGAGTTATTCCAAATAAGAATCTGTGCGTTGGTCGGAGCCGTTGTGCTTACGGTCTTGCCTTGAATCTTGGCTACCGTTGCAGCTTGAGTACCTGAGCCAGGGCCAGCCGTAACGTCACCGGTAAGTTGCGTAATACCAGAGCCACCGCCAGAAGTACCCCAGCGTGAATCGTTAGATCCGTTGCCAACTGATTGCAGAACCAAGTTGGGCGTATTGGTGTTAGGAATGTTCCCCATGACTAACTCCTAATTGGATAAGGGTCAAGTATGAAT
>Ga0208256_1000329_pt1 | contig 10970 bp, 13 predicted proteins | sample CryBogCBH22Jun08_FD_184608 | JGI IMG/M metagenome (GOLD analysis project Ga0208256, IMG submission 184608) | Freshwater microbial communities from Crystal Bog, Wisconsin, USA - CBH22Jun08 (SPAdes) | ecosystem: Environmental > Aquatic > Freshwater > Lake | place: Crystal Bog, Wisconsin, USA... | reverse complement strand
TCTTAGTGATTAGGCCTTCTTGCTACGGCCCTTGACCAGCGTGTACGCAACGCCATGTGCACCAGTGTCACGGAACACGACAGGAGTCGTACCGATCTTGTAACCTTCCTGGCGGAGCTCGGTGATACGAGCGCGGAGGTTCTGGATCTTGAAGCGGCTCTTAGCCTGCTTGCTGGTGAGCGTATTACCCTTGGCGAGGTAGTTAATTACCTTTTCAGCTTGTGTAGTATAAGCGGTCATTTGTTTTATCTCCGGTTAGTTTCGATTGTGCTGTCCTGTGGACAACTTTCATGTGCATTATTACTATACACTAGTCTAGAGATCTGTCAACCCCTCAATCTGAGGGTAAAAGCTCAGCCATCAGCGGAAATCCGCTCTGGCGGGCAATGGCTATGGTTTCATCGCGCTTTTGGGCAGCTACTTCGTGGCTATATGTGCCCGCTACACCGCGTCCATTTGTGTGGATGTGCATCATGATGTCCTGTGCTTCCTCGAAGCTGCGATGGAATATCTGCATGAGCACCAGCACCACGAATTCCATGGTAGTTGCATCGTCGTTGATCAACCACACGTTCCACATGCGAGGAGGGGCCATCGCTACGCGCTCAATCACCGCAACAACGGTTGATTTATCTGTCTTAGCCATAGGTCCCTCCTGTTGATGCTAGATTATATGGTTATGCGTCGCATAATGCAAGGTCATTCCGTTGGAGTGGTAACATCTATGACGTTGCCATTGGTTATGGGAATCACCCTGCCCTTGCTGGATTCTGGAATCTCGCGCTCAAGCTCGATGATCAGCAGTCCATCTTCCATCTTGGCAGATATCACCTTGATGTGCTCTGCCAAGGTGAACTGACGCTCAAAATCTCTGGACGCGATACCACGATGGATCCAATTACGTCCGTTCTGATCCTCAGCCTTGCTGCCGCGAACCATCAAGATGCGATCGTTGGTGAGATAGATTTCCAACTCTTCCATCTTGAATCCAGCCACTGCTAGTTCAAGCTGGTAACCATTTTCGTCGTGAGTGAGATTATAAGGCGGATAGGTTACCGGATTGCTTGCTACTCTGGCAATCATGGGCTCAAAGCCTATGGCAAACCGGTTGAGATCCTTGAAGAGATCTTCCATCGAATTGAAGACTGTAGCTGTTGGATGACGCATTTTTATACCTCCTGTTAAAGCGAAGCATCATTTGTGCAGGCCCCGTAGGCACCTGCATTGCATATGTAATGTGTGCCAACCTCAAGGTCAAGATCAGAAGCTACCCATAAATATCGCAGCTCAACGGAGATCATGCATGCTTGGTTATATCACTGGCCCAACAGGACCAACTGGGGTTGGTGTGCGGGGTGCAACTGGTGCTACTGGTCCCATTGGAGCTCAGGGATATCCAGGAGGGACTGGTCCCACAGGACTGCGTGGTTCAACCGGCCCAAGCGGTCCAACTGGACAGCCCGGGACGTCGGTCAACACCGGACCAACTGGTCCTACCGGATCAGCAGGTGCAGGCAGCTTGGCCAGCAGGACCACGCTGGAAGTGACTACTTCAAATCTAGCAGTTGGTTCAAACGTAGGTGTTTCTGTCAATGGATTCAAGGGCTATAACCTCTATAGCATACAGGTGAATCACGCAGCATGGGTTACCGTTTACAGCAGCTTTGTTGCACGTACCAACGACCAATCGCGTGCCATATCTACCAATCCTACCCCGGGTAGTGGTGTGATAGCAGAAATCATATCAAATGGGCCAACTACTCAGCTGATAACACCAGCTGCAGCGGGCTTTAGCAGCGAAAATCCACCAACTACCTTGATTCCCATGAAGGTGGCCAACAATGGTAACTCAGCTGTACCCGTGACCGTAACACTAACTCTGCTGCAGACGGAGATATGAAATGAACCGTGTTCCTCTTGCTAGAACAAATGTTGTGATACCAGCAGATTCAGTCAGTGCATCGGCTGTAAACGAATCATGGATCATGAAAGCAACTCTGTTGCTGCGCAGGCCCACATATAAAGGTCGCAGCATGATCGAGCATGCCAATGCGATTACCCGCGGCGAAGACACTCACATAAGCTATGAGGAATTCATATGCAGATATGCTGCCAGCGACGCTGACATAGCTGCTGTGCAAGCATTCGTTGGATCCCACGGCATCGCTGTTATAGATTCTCATGTAGGTGCGGCATCGGTGAGACTTCAAGGCACCATAGCCCAATTCAACTCTGCCTTTGGCATAACTCTCTTGGCAGTGCAAAAACCTGATCGCACATACATCAGTTATCAAGGCATGCTGTCAGTGCCTGCGGAGCTAGACGGCGTGATCGATCACGTTTTTGGTTTGCACAATCCCGTAAAACTAGAACACGCAGCCCGTCCTGTAGAAAACGTCGACGGCCTACCAACAACAGCGACTGCATTGACTCCGACCCAGATAGCCACTGCCTACCAGATGCCTTCTAATACCGGCACTGGTACCTGCATAGGAATCATTGAATACGGCGGCGGTTATACCACTCAGAATGTCACATCCAGCTTCGCACCATTGGGATTTGCCGCCCCAACCATCACAAACACCAACGTAGATGGCGGATACAATAACCCCAGTGACACCAATGGGGCACCAGAAGTGATGCTAGACATATATGTTGCAGGTGGGATTGCTCACACCAGCACATTGGCCATGTACTGGGGATATGGGTCGGGTATCAGCAACCCTGTGGCCGGTCCTGATTGGTATGATCCCATCAACGTTGCAATACATGACACGACCAACAATCCAACCGTGCTCAGCATCAGCTGGGGCGCAGGCGATAGCCCAGACAGCGGATACTGGGATTCTTCTACCATATCTGCTACAGATGCAGTGCTGGCGCAGGCTGTGGTGCTAGGCGTTACAGTGTGTGCAGCCAGCGGAGACGAAGGCAGCACATGGGCTGGTCTAGCAGAAGAAGTTTTATATCCAGCCAGCAGCCCATACGTGCTGGCATGCGGAGGTACCACTCTGCAGCTGAACATCGACAACAGCATAGCCAGCGAGACAGCATGGATTGGTTCAGGCGGCGGCCAAAGCTACTATGAAAGCTTGCCCGGTTGGCAGAACGGTCTAACCGCAAAGACTTATCCGGGTAATGTGGTATCGGCATTGACCATGCGAGGGGTACCAGATGTAGCAGGTAACAGCGATCCCAACACCGGCTATCGTTTCTATTGGGGAAACAGCAACACCTATAGCCAATACGGCGGTACCAGCGCTTGTGCTCCCATGTGGGCAGGGCTCATAGCCCGTATAAATGCTACTATTGGTGGCCGCGTGGGATTCATGCAGACCAAGCTTTACGCTAATCACACTGCTATGCGAGATATCACAGTTGGTAACAATGCAGATTATATGGATGGTTATCAATGCACAGTTGGATGGGATGCTGTCACAGGTTATGGCAGCCCTATAGGTACCAGCATATTAGCCGTGTTCCAAGCTGCTTCTACTGGTGCAGTTTATCCAAACTATCTGGTTGGAACACGGCCCAGCAGCGGACAGGCATATCCGCGCCCACAGATAACCGCTTAACGATTGCGATCGCGTTTTTTGCCAGTTTCTATGCCTGCGATCTGAGCCTGCTTCTTGCGCCAACGGCTCTTGGCCTCTGCCATGGCCCTGCGACGCTTAGCAGTGTTGGTCTCAAAGTTCTTGCGCTTGCGCAGTTCTTTGGCTATGCCTTCCGTGGCCACACGTTTCTTTAGCTGGCTCAACGCTTTGTTAACGTTGCCATTCCAAACCTGCACGGTCAGACCCTTCTTGTGCGACCATGCGTCTTTGCTGGTGTTTTCTCTGTCTCGGCTCATCATATCTTAATTATCCAAAAATCATCCACTGCTATCCAGCAGCTTCTGACTTTGATCTATACACCAGCATGGGTTCGCCTTGGTTAATTACCATGTCTTCTGTTACGATGACCTTGCTAACCCCATCCTTGCTGAGACGAGGTAGATCAAACTGTGTTTTAAGCAGCAATTTTTCCAAGATGCCTCGTAGACCTCGCGCACCAGTCTTGTTTTCCAGCGCCTGTTTGGCAATGGCTCGTAGTGCATTTGGCTGTATCTCTAGTTCAATGTGATCTAGGCCAAACATCTTTTGGTACTGCTTGACGATGGCACTCTTTGGTTCTGTTAGGATGCGCACTAGATCATCGAGATCCAGTTCAGCAAATGGCACCATGACTGGTATGCGACCAATCAGCTCTGGGATGATACCAAACTGTATGAGGTCTTCTTGCCTAGCCTGGCTGATCAGCTTAAAAGTATCAATATTTTCAATGTCATGCTTGCTGAGATTTGCGCTGAATCCCATTCCGCTGCCAGTGTCAAGACGCTTGTTGACTATTTCCTTGAGACCAACGAAAGCACCGCCTAGGATGAACAAGATGTTCTTGGTATTGACCATTATGTATTCGCCAGCTGGATTCTTGCGTCCACCTGTGGGCGGAACCTTGACTTCGCAGCCTTCCAGTATCTTGAGCAAGGCCTGCTGCACGCCTTCACCGCTAACGTCGCGAGTAATGCTGCTGCTCTCGCTCTTGCGGCTCTTCTTGTCAATCTCGTCTATGTAGATGATGCCCTTTTCTGTCTTGGCAATATCTTGATCCGCTGCCTGATATAGTCGTGCTATGGCTTCTTCCACATCAAGCCCAACATAACCGCTCTCTGTGATGCTGGTTGCATCAATAATCACCATGGGCACGCTCATCATCTTGGCAACCTGCTGGATCATGTAGGTCTTGCCACAACCAGTAGGTCCGATGAACATGAGGTTGCTCTTGTCTATCTCAACGCCATCGATGCTGGGATTGGCTATGCGTTTAGTATGGTTATAAACAGCTACAGCAATGGCCATCTTAGCATGATCCTGTCCGATGATACGCTCGTCGAGGAATTTCTTGATCAGATCTGGTCTTAGATCACTCTGTGCTAGGGGTTTTGTGTGTTTCTCCTCAACCAGTATACCATGGCAGAGTTCAACGCATTCATTACAGATGTAGACGTCGTTGCCATTGATCAGCTTGCTGACCTCTAGATTGGTCTTGCTGCAAAAGCTGCATGAGAAGATAGGACGTGAATTGTCTTTGGCCACCTTAGTCAAACTCCTCTGTTATTATGTATCACTGTTGGCAGCTAGATGCCTATCTATGCGCTGCTGATGTGCATCACGCAGCTCATTTAGGAAATCATGAACTGTCTTGCCTGCCTCGGTCTCGCGAGGTTCTGGGAGTGTGTCTATTATCTGCCACTGGCTAGCAGTGTCTTGCACTGGTTCTGTTGGCTCAGCTACTACCAACTTGGCTATGTCTTCAGGCTGTATCTCATCTGCTGCTATTGGAGGCTTTACCAAGATCTCCGGTTCCGGTTCAACATCAAAGTCAAAACTAGCCTGTGAATCATCTTCAATTTGTGGTATCGCAGCAACAGTATCTGTTTCAACAGTTATAGTGTTTGTGCTGGCCTCAAAGCTAAAAGTGTGATTTTGAGGCTCTACACGCACAGGCTCTGGTAACGTTTCAGTGTCAGAGTATGCTACCCCAGACAGATTGGCAAAATCAATCTCTGGTTCAGGCTCTGCAGGTGCAGCAGCTATAGCGGCGTTTAGAGCGGCCATCTCTTTGCGCAGCCCTTCCACCACAGCTATGAGTTCATCCTTGCCTTCTATGTTAAGTGTGACCTGCTGAGATTCCTGCAGCTGTTGATCTACTGTTGTTTCTAGCTTGCCTTCTTCGGGAAGTTGTTCTGCCGGCTCAGTTCTACGTCTATCGTCTGTTTTGGTTTCGCGCCATTCCTTGAGGCCTTGATTGGCTGCTATCAGCATCAACACTGCTAGTGGATCAAACACCACGATGATCAGCACGATGATCCAGCGCACTGCATGTTCTAACAGCGTTTGATCTACAGCATCTCCATACAGTGCCTGCGCGATGTACTTGATCGGACCTGTTTCAGCTTCCAGCTTGCGACCTTCTGTTTCCAGCTTGAATTTCTCTGCGTTAAGCGATTCTATCTCCGCTTCCGCTGCCTTGATCTTGTCGTTCTGGGCATCTATCTCAGCCTGCAGCTTGTCGGTGTCACTGCCTTGGCTCAGCTTGTTTGTAAGCTGATCGATCACGGCACGTGCCTGCTTGATCTCGTCATCTATCTTGCCACGCAAACGTGCTATCTCGGCCTTGGCAGCATCAACCTGGGGATCGGCTGCTTGGCGCATGGCATCTATCTGCTTCAACAGTTCGGTCTTTTGCTTTGCCAGTCGTGTCCTATCAGCCTGCTGCTCCTGTTGGCGTGCCTGTGCTTGGCTGGTCTTCTTTTGATCAATCAGGCTCTTGACGATGCTATCAAGGTTGGCTACCTGGCGGTCAATGTCGTCAATCTGGCTCTGCGTGCTCTTGGCTCGTAGCTCTATTTTGGCAGCGGCTGCATCTATGATCTTCTGTTGCTCATCAATCTGAGGCTGCACACGTTTGTTAGCGCTGTCTATGATCCTATTGGCATCTGCAATGCGTGTGTTGATAGCAGCATTGCTGGCTTCGTCACCCTTGCCTGCGTTGGCTAACTTTTGCTTGGCACGCTCTATTATCTGATTCTGTTGGTCGATGCTCTGCGCGATGTGCAATACTTTGGCCTGCTGTTCTGCGCCAGCAGCTGCCTGTTCAACGTGTGCCTTGCTGAGGAAGCCAAAGATGCCCAAGCTGGTTATGAACATCAGCACTACCACTGCTCCGGTGAGATAGCTTTTGAGCAGCCACGGAGTCTTACGCCAATTATTATAGAGCCAGCTGGCTGTAATGACCTTGCTGGTCTCCAGCGTACCAGCCATGATCAGCACTGGAATGAAAGCTGAACTAAAGATGGTGGTGAGACCAATGACTGAGTAGTATCCTGCTACACCGCTTAGAGATACAGCAGCGGCGAACATTAGCAGAGTGGTCAACATGAGAATCTCCTTGCCAGCAACTTAGATTGTAACGGCCTATTGCTGCCTGTCAAGGCTATCAGACGTTGTATATCTGAGTAACGGTGAGATTTTGCTCTATAAGGTTAATGTTACCCGTTACATCCAGCGCACTAGCAGTAATAGATTGTGTTACCATTTGGCTGGTGTTGAATGCTATCACTGAGCTACCAGCTATGGTGATGTTTGGATTGTACACGTTGCAGTTTTCAGTGTAGCTGTTGGTCAACGCACGCGATACCAAACGCTTTACGCAGGCAGGACCGCTGAGCTGCACACCAGCACCTTCTGGTTCACCAGTCAGTGTAACAGTTGTCAAAGCATCTATGTGTTCAACGCCGAGAGTCCAGCTGAACTGCGCTGGAGGATTGACACCGTTGGTGCTCTGTACCGTGGTGTTGCTGTAAGATACACCTGCATAGTAAGTAGGTGTAACCAGAGATTCAATGCTGCTAGCCACATATTTCCAACGCAGGAAACCTTGCTCATTTTCTACGGCGTCTGCGTAGGTCATCGCACCAGCATAAGCAGTGCCGTTGGTGAATCCCAAACCACTGGTAGCAGTACCGCTGAGTATGTAGATTGGACTGTTGCTGGCGCTGTTAAGCTGCACATTGCCAGCAGCTGGCGTAGCAACCACATCGGTCACGCCTGTGACGCTGTTAATAGTAGAGCATACACCGCTGAGGCTTAGACCGCCAGCAGTAGTAAATGTCACCGTTGTACCGTTGATTACAATGTTCTGGTTATTGGTTGGAGCACTGAAGGTACCGCCGTAGATTGGATTTGCATATGTGAAGCTACCAGCTGCGAATCCAAGGCTAGACAGAGGCGTGCCAACGTAATTGGCCAACGTGACGGCAGTCTGCACGCTGGGATAGGCGCAGCTCAAGGTGATGTATTTTGGATTGACGTCAGCACTGGCCATCACGTTGGTCCAGTTGCTCATGGTATTGAAACGCTGCACTATGGTTGGTACAGTATCACCGTTGGTGAATGGGCCTATGATGTAACCGTTGAGCAACAACTCATCGCCAGTTGTACCACCGTAACCACCCGACACATCAACGTTGCCAGTGGTAGCGATCATGCTGTGGTATTGCCTGCTGTTAAACGGATTGATACCACCTCCGGTGCTGTTGCTACCAGTGTAGTTGTTTGGTGTTGTCAGGTTCCAGGTAATCCTGTAATACGCTGCAAAAGGTGAGAAGGTGGCCATCTTGTGATTCTCCGGGCTATGCTAATGGATATTTAGCCAAGATGGGCCAGAGATTGATCGCTATTCTACATAGAGTCCAGTGAGACCGTCGTGTTCGCTGCACTCCACGCTGCGTATGGTAGCACGAGTGAGCAAACCGGTGGATTCCATCCACTGCTTGGCAAATACCAACAGGCTTGCTGCGAATTTTTCCACCGTAGTTGCTTCTACGATCCTGAGATCGATCACACCTTTGTCAGCTAGAGCACGGAAGGTGTCCAGCTCTGGATCATCAGCTGCTATGAGCGTGGTGTTATGGAATTGGTTGCGTACCCAATCATCAATTGGAGCAATGGTTGCAAGATCCACGGTTTGGAAACTGTCATCAAGGTGATGGCACTCAAACACCATCTTGATGCTGAGATTGTATCCATGCAAGCGTGCACGGTTGTCTGTGGCGCGCCACTGCCTGTAGCAGCAGCTGAGGCCATCATTGTGAGCGTATGTCTTTGTTGCTAGATAGATACCCATGCTGTTCCTCGCTGTGAATAATTATGCTCTATCCGCCACCGTCATGAAACTGTCATGCACTAGAACATAGGTATCGTGGCATTGCAAGGTAGCCCATTGTGCAGTGCATGGCTAAACCATTGTGCAGTGCAGTAAATACGCATATACTGTTGAAGCACTGTTATATGGTGCACTAACACACACATCAGGAGAGACAACAATGATCAAGTGGATCAACAAGCTGGTTGGCAAGAAGATCGTCAGCCAAGAAAACACGCAAGGACGCAAGCTGACGCCAGAAGAGCGTTATATCATGGCCCATAACCCACAGAGCATACGCGATATCGAGTATTACAGCAGGCAATATGAGCGCCTCACCTATAATCAACGTGCATTTGGAATGTGAGGACAGCAACATGTGGCCCTATACAGAAGAAGAACTGATCATAATCAATCAGGGTACTAAGAAATGATCAAACGCATACTAAATGCTCTGTTACGCAGCAAAGCCACTCAATACGGCTTGACACTGACGCATTTCTATCACTGATCACATCAATGTGAGCAGTTTTTGGTGACCTACTCGTATGCTAGGATCAACCCAGATCTGCTCGCCCATCTCTGCAGCTGACCAACAGAACCCCACGTCCTCCGCTGTGAATTCAAGGAAGTCTTCTTGATCAACCCAGCGGGGGCGGAACCATGGATACTCCAAGCGTTCCATCACGCCCTTGGCCACTGCCATGAATCCGAATCCTGCATAGCTCACAGTAAATGGTTCTGTCTTGGCAGTCATGTCAACACGATTCATGAACTTGAAAGTACCTTGCTCCAACAGCTTGTCGTAATCCAGCGTCTCCACTATGGGATACTCGTCGGCGTTGGCCATGAGATAACAACCGCTGGCTATGGGTTTGTTCAATTGCAACAGTTTCATCACGTCACTAGCACGCCAAACCATGTCGCTGTCTATCCACATTTGGTAGTCATAATCAACCGTTCCGCCAAATGGTTTCTGTCCGCGCCCGTCTACATTGTTCCCACCCAGCACACGGTTGCGGGCGTAGTAAACTACAGGATCATAGGCCATGCTCATGGCCCATTCTATGCCATTTTGACCCAAGGTGGTTATGGTATCAGTCCAGCTGCGCACCCATTGGTCGCTGAACTCTCGTCCTGGTAAGCAGAATATCACTCTCATTAAACTATCTCACAGATGAATTCTTGGAACTTGCCGCGTGTGGTAGTTGGCAACGGCTGGCGGTATTCTATGAGATCCATCTCATAGGGATAATCCAGTGCTTCTTGAACTAGCGCAATCAATCCCGCACGCTGCTCCGCGGTCAAAGGTTCTTCTGTATAACAGCGGAACTCCATGCTGGTCAGGGTCTTCTGGCGGAACTGATACTGGCGAACTGGCGCAATATCGTTCATCTTGGCTCCATAGAATATTGGCCATATGCGCGTACCATCTGGGCGTGTCAGTATGCTGTGCTCGCGACCAACGAACCGCTTTATGGTTGGTAGTCCTCGCCCGCAGCTGCAGGGTTCGCCAGCCTCTGCCCAATCGCCTATTTCATAGCGTATCAGCGGGCTGGCATGGTTGTGTAGGTCAGTAGCAACCACACGACCAACTTCACCAGGTCCACAGGGTTCACCAGCCTCATTTATGATCTCAATCAGCACCGTCTCGGTCATCACGTGGTAGTTGTCAGTGTCTGGGCACTGCATGGCCATGCAGCCCATCTCGTTGCTGCTGTAATTGTCCTCTATCTTGAGTCCTAGCAGGTCGCTAGTCTTGTCACGTTGCCATTGGTGCACGGTCTCACCTATGGTCTTGACGTGTTTGATATAGCTGAAGTCGCCACCATCCTGTTGCATCTCGTCCAGTATGATGCTGAGATTGTTTGGATAGATCAAGAGTATGCCAGGCTTGTACTCCTTGATGATACGCAGCTGTTCTCTCATGTCATAGGTAGCTGGCATGCCTATGGCAGGGCCAGTCTGCCAGATGTCAGCTATGGGCTGTCCCCAGTTGGGTGATTCGCTGTACTTGAATATGTCAGCACGAATGCTAAGCAGCTTGTGACGAAAGTCACGCCGCGACCACAGATGATCTCTGATAGCATGTGCGGTCCAATACAGCGCGTCAATCTGTGTCTTGCGTATCCTCACGGGTTCACCTGTGCTGCCACTGGTGCGTGTCTCGCCAGGTGTGCCGTGGCTCTGCGGAACGTGTTTGCTATAGAATTCATCGCCGG
>Ga0208256_1000328_pt1 | contig 11013 bp, 13 predicted proteins | sample CryBogCBH22Jun08_FD_184608 | JGI IMG/M metagenome (GOLD analysis project Ga0208256, IMG submission 184608) | Freshwater microbial communities from Crystal Bog, Wisconsin, USA - CBH22Jun08 (SPAdes) | ecosystem: Environmental > Aquatic > Freshwater > Lake | place: Crystal Bog, Wisconsin, USA... | reverse complement strand
AGTATGGCAAACTTGCGCTCTTAAAAAACTGTGTTACATTCACATTACTTACATGGAGTGCCTTTTTCCTCTATGACCTTGCGAATCACGCCTGAAAAAACTGTGCCGTATCCGGACAACGATGAGCCGGAGATTGCTACGACCCTACGCGAAAATATGCAGATCGCTGCCAACACCGCCGCCGTGTTGAAGGGTTTGGGTGCACAGATTGATGAAGATGACTCTGCCCAGCAAGATGCCGATATGGTGTTTAAAGATTTTGCAGACTTAGCCGCCAGACAATTTAACGAGGCGATGCAAGAGCCACCACCAAAAAACAAAGGTGGTCGGCCAAGAAAACATCCACTACCTTCCCTTACGATTAATAAGAACCCGATTGCGCTAGAGCGCCCATCTGTCGCTGCCCGCATTGGATCAATGCTCAGTGAGTACAACAATCAGTTTGTTGCTGATGCTGCACAAATGAGGTTGGTGGTAACGAATAAGCTACTAGATTTGGCCAGTTGTGGTGACCCGAGGATTGAGATCAAGGCCACAGAGATGTTGGGTAAGATTTCTGATGTTGGGTTGTTTTCTGAGAAAACAGAAATTACGGTTACTTACAACAAAGTGGCTGATTTGGATGAGGCGATTAAAGACAAGATCAGGAAGATGATGCGGCTGCATGCCGTGGATGTGCCTTCTGTTGAGATTGATGTGACTGCCGAATTTGGCGGGCCAGAAGTTTTGGAAGATGTAGCGCCTAAAGAGGGATCAGATGACCACACAAGCATCTGATGTTCTTGATCCGGAGTTTAAAGTTCTGCTGGCGCAGTTAGATAAACTGCCCGATGCGCAGAAGATGATTATTTTGCAGGACTTAGAGCGTAGAGAGCAGCTACTTGAGAAGGAACTTGCGCAGAATACGTTCATGGGGTTTGTGAACAGGGTGTGGCCAGAGTTTATAGGCGGGCGTCACCACAAGATTATGGCCAAAGCGTTTGAAAGAGTGGCCAATGGGGAGTGTAAAAGGCTGATTATTAATATGCCGCCACGGCATACGAAGTCTGAGTTTGCAAGTTACTTGCTGCCCGCGTGGTTTCTAGGTAAATACCCTAATAAAAAGGTGATTCAAAGCTCAAATACGGGTGAATTAGCGGTTGGATTCGGTCGAAAGGTGCGAAATCTGGTCGATTCCGACGTTTATAAGACGATTTTCCCTAATTTGGAGCTGCAACAGGACTCAAAAGCGGCTGGCCGGTGGAATACCAGCAAGGGTGGTGACTATTTTGCGATCGGTGTGGGCGGTACGGTCACTGGTAAGGGTGCAAACCTGTTGATTATTGATGATCCGCACTCGGAACAGGAGGCCGCGCTCGCCGCGACCAACCCAGATGTGTTTGATAAGGTGACGGAGTGGTATACGTCAGGCCCTCGTCAGCGTTTGCAGCCGGGCGGGGCGATCGTAATCGTGATGACGCGTTGGGCTCAGCGGGACTTGACGGGTCAGGTGCTTAAAGCCGCAGCGGCGCGGGGTGGCGAGCAGTGGGAAGTGATTGAGTTTCCTGCGATTATGCCCTCGGGTAAACCTTTATGGCCAGAATTTTGGTCACTACAGGAGTTGGAAGCACTGCGTCAGGAATTGCCAAACGCAAAGTGGCAGGCGCAGTATCAGCAAAATCCAGTTGGTAATGAGTCCGCGATTGTGAAGCGGGACTGGTGGAAATGGTGGGAAGCTGAGAGGCCGCCGGAGTGTGAATATATTTTGATGGCTTGGGATACGGCGTTTGAGAAAACCCAGAGGGCCGACTACTCAGCGGGCACGACGTGGGGGGTGTTTATTAATGATGAGGACAACTCGACGCCCAACATCATTCTATTGAATACGTACAAAAAACGTGTGGAGTGGGTGGAGCTCAAAAGAGATGTGCTGCGGGAGTACAACGAGTGGGAGCCGGACAGTGTGCTGATTGAGAAAAAAGCGACGGGTGCGCCGTTGATATATGAGCTCAGAGCCATGGGGATTCCAGTACAGGAGTACACACCAAGTAGGGGCCAAGACAAAATTGCCCGTTTGAACTCGGTCTCAGACATAATTGCGTCTGGCAAAGTATGGTTGCCGCGCACGCAGTGGGCTGAAGAATTGGTTGACGAAGTTGGGGCGTTCCCAGCAGGTGAACATGATGACTTGGTTGACTCGATGACACTTGCGTTGATGCGGTTTCGCCAAGGCGGGTTTCTTCGACTGCCGTCGGATGAGCCAGAAGAGATCAGATATTTTCGCAGTAAGAAGGCTGCGTTCTACTAAGGATTGGTATGGCAACGAATATGTTTCCCTCATTGTCGCAAGCCCCATTGGGTTTGGATTCGTTAATGGATTCCACATCAATGGGCCCCGATGTTGAGATAGAGATAGAGAACCCGGACGGTGTAAAGATCGGGTTAGATGGCATGGAGATTGATCTAATGCCGGACGATACTAAAGGCGAGAAGTTTGACGACAACTTAGCTGAGTATATGAGCGAAGCGGAGCTGGCGAAGATTGCCAGTGAGCTAGTGGAGCTGATCGAAGCGGACGTGACATCCCGTAAAGAGTGGGTGGATATTTACGTCAAGGGGCTTGAAGTTTTGGGGATGAAGTATGAAGAGCGAACCGAACCTTGGAACGGTGCCTGCGGGGTATTTAGCACTGTACTTACCGAGGCTGCCATTCGCTTCCAAAGCGAGACGATTATTGAGACTTTCCCGGCTGCGGGCCCCGTCAAAACTGAAATTGTTGGGGCAATTGATAAGCTCAAAGAAGAGGCTGCAGAGCGCGTCAGAGATGATATGAACTGGCGCTTAACTGAGCAGATGCCTGAGTATCGTAAAGAGCACGAGCGCATGTTGTATAACTTGGGCCTCGCGGGCTGTGCGTTTAAGAAGGTATATTTTGATACGGGGAAAAACAGGCAGGTATCGATATTTATTCCCGCTGAAGATGTGATTTTGCCTTGGGGTTGCTCGGGTGTTGAGAACGCTGAGCGGGCGACGCATGTGATGCGTAAGACAGAAAACGATATTAAGCGGCTGCAGGTCAGCGGGTTTTATCGCGATGTGGAGTTGGGTGAACCCCAATCGTTTTTCTCAGACATTGAGAAACAAAAAGCCGAAGACCAGGGATACACACTCACGCAAGACAATCGCTACCAGTTGTATGAGAGTTGTGTTGAGTATGACTTGCCGGGGTACGAGGATAAAGATGGGCTGGCGATGCCCTACGTTATCACTATCGACCGGGGCACTAACAAGGTGTTGTCGATCTACCGTAACTGGAGTGAGGACGATGGTACTCACCAAAAGCGCGACCACTTTGTTCAGTACGACTACATTACGGGCTTTGGCGCTTACGGTATTGGCTTTATTCACCTGATCGGTGGGTATGCACGCGCGGGCACTTCGATCATTCGCCAGTTGGTGGATGCGGGCACACTCTCTAACTTGCCCGGCGGGCTAAAGGCTCGGGGCTTACGGATCAAAGGAGATGACACTCCGATTGCTCCCGGCGAGTGGCGCGATGTGGACATTCCAAGCGGAGCGGTGCGTGACAACATCATGCCGCTGCCGTACAAAGAACCAAGTCAAGTCTTGGCAGGGCTCTTAGATAACATCACAGCGGAAGCGCGGCGTCTGGGCTCAATCGCGGATATGAACGTGAGCGACATGAGCGCTAATGCGCCTGTGGGCACAACGCTAGCACTTCTTGAGCGCCAACTCAAGACTATGAGCGCTGTGCAGGCTCGCGTGCACTACAGCATGAAGCAGGAATTTAAACTGCTCAAGGCCATCATCCGTGACCACTCCCCCAAGAATTATGCGTTCCAGCCCGTAGCAGGTGATCGTCAAGCCAAGCAAGCGGACTACGATATGGTAGACGTGATCCCCGTGTCTGACCCCAACAGCGCCACGATGGCCCAGCGGATCATGCAGTACCAAGCGGTGATCCAGTTAAGCCAGCAAGCTCCGCAGATTTATGACTTGCCCCAGTTGCACCGCCAGATGATTGAGGTACTGGGCGTTAAAAACGCAGACAAGTTGGTACCCACAGATGATGATCTGAAGCCGCGCGATCCTGTGAGTGAGAACATGAGTTTCTTGACGGCTAAGCCGACTAAGGCGTTTATAGCGCAGGACCACGATGCACACATCGCTGTCCACATGTCGATGATGCAGGACCCAGTTATCATGGCGCAGATTGGCCAGAACCCCATGGCGCAGCAGATGCAGGCGGCCATCATGGCGCACGTTGCAGAGCATGTGGCGTTTCAATACCGTAACAAGATTCAGCAGCAGCTTGGTGCGACACTGCCCGCGCCTGATGCGGAGTTGGATGAGAACACTGAAGCGCAGTTGTCTAAACTTGTGGCCCAGGCCGCGACGCAGTTGCTGCAGGTTGATAAAGCACAAGCTGCGCAGCAGCAAGCCCAGCAGCAAGCCCAAGACCCCATCATCCAGATGCAGCAGCAAGAGCTCCAGATCAAGGCGCAAGAAGCCCAGACTAAACAGCAGAAAGTTCAGGGTGACTTGCAGCTCAAAGCGCAGGAGTTACAACTCAAGGCGCAGGATATGGCATCTAAACAGGGTGAGAATCCGGCCATGATTGCACAACGTCATCAGCAGGAGATGCAGCAGATGGCTCAGCGTCATCAGCTAGAGTTGGCCATGCAGGCACAACAAGCGCAGCACGCTGCGCAGCAGCACGCCGCAGGGCTTGATCAGCAAGCGCAAGCCCACCAGCAGAAGTTAGACCACGAGCAGCAGCAAGCTCGTGTTAAGGCCGCGATTGCGCTAGCGCAAGCTCAGCGGGCAACGAGTAAACCGAAAGGTAAATGATGGACGAGAAATTCATTGAGGTTATCAACAAAAAACTTGAAGCCCAGATTGAAAACTTCAAGGCGGTTTTGTGTGATGGGGGTGCTAAATCCTTCGATCACTACAAAGAACTGAGCGGGACCATCCGGGGTCTCCAACTCGCTCAGTACGAACTCGGCGACCTCGTGCGTAAATTGAAAGACCAAGATGATGACTGAATTTGATGTAAGTGCTGTTGACCTTTCGGGGCTGCTAAACAAACCCCCGGAAGAAAAAGCAAGACAAGTACCTGACCCGGTTACTTATCACATCCTTTGTATGCTTCCCCAAGCAGAAGAGGAATATGAAGGCGGCTTACTCAAAGCCAGCCAAACTATGCAATTCGAGGAGCTTCTCTCCCCCGTGTTGTTTGTGGCCAAGATCGGGCCTGATGCGTTCAAAGACAAAGAGCGGTTCCCGTCCGGGCCGTCTTGCAAAGTCGGCGACTTCATCATTACCCGTCCTAACACCGGCACCCGGATGAAGATTCATGGTACTGAATGGCGGCTCATTAATGACGATTCTGTTGAGGCGGTTGTGCAAGACCCTCGCGGTATCCAGCGTCCATAAGGAGGGAACATGGCTGATATTGAAAAAGTAGAATTTGAGTTTCCGGATGAAGTGGAAACTAAAAACCCCCGGGAAGGTGGTAAGGTTGTAGAACCTGAAGCGGAAGATAAATCGGAAATTGAAGTGGTAGATGACACTCCACCAGAAGACCGTAATCGAAAGCCAATGGCCGAACCTCCAAAGGAAGTGACCGATGATGAGCTGGCGAAATATGATGAGAGTGTTCAAAAGCGGATTAAGCATTTTTCTAAGGGCTATCACGAAGAACGCCGGGCCAAAGAGGCTGCGCAGCGCGAAAAAGATGAAGCTTTACGTATTGCGCAAGCTGTTTTCGAAGAAAACCAAAAGCTAAAAGGCTCTGTAAATCAGAACCAAGTCGCTCTTTTGGAGCAGGCTAAGAAGGTTGTTAACGGTGAAATTGAAGAAGCTAAGCGACTTTACAAAGAAGCTTATGAATCTGGCGACTCGGAGAAGCTGTTAGCGGCTCAGGAAGCATTAACTACTGCCAAAATAAGGGCAGATAAAGTTAACAATTTTAAGCCAACCCCTTTACAGGTACAGGAAACTCCTGTACAAATCACACCACAACAGGCAAAACCCGCGCCTATGGATGACAAACTGCTTGCTTGGCAGGGTGAAAATCCATGGTTTGGTAAGAACAGACGTATGACTTCATACGCGCTGGGAGTACACGAGGATTTGCTTGAAGAAGGTATCCAAGCAGGCAGCGATGAGTACTATAAACGTCTCGACGCTGATGTGAAGGAAAGATTCCCGGACGAGTTTGGAACCGGTGGGTCCGTTGATGCGAAACCTCAACGCACTAAGTCCAACAACGTCGCACCTGCGACCCGTAGCACAGCGCCTAAAAAGATCGTGCTCACGCAGACACAGGTAAATATCGCCAAACGGCTTGGTGTTCCGTTGGAACTCTATGCTCGTAAGGTTGCTGAAGAAATGAGGAAATGAAAATGGATAAGTCTAATCGTTTGAGCCGTGAACTTGAGACCCGCGAAAAAGTGGAGCGCCCAAAACAATGGATGCCGCCACAACTTCTGCCCGATCCTACACCGGAGCCGGGTTATGCGTATCGCTGGATTCGAATCAGTACTTTGAACAAGACTGACGCCACTAATCTTTCTTCAAAATTACGCGAAGGCTGGGAACCTGTTAAGGCTTCTGACCATCCTGAAATCCGTTTGTTTGGTTCGACCAATGGCCAGTATCCAGACAGCGTTGAAGTCGGTGGTTTGTTGCTTTGCAAAACCCCGGTGGAGTTTACTGAACAGCGTGATGCGTATTACCGCCAGCAGGCAGAGGCGCAAATGCAATCAGTGGACAACACCTTCATGCGCGAAAATGATCCTAGGATGCCGATGTTCAAAGAACGAAGCTCTAAGGTGACTTTCGGTAAAGGTATTTAATCTTTTGGAGTCTTCAGATGGCATATCCTACCATTGACAAGACGTACGGCTTTAAACCACTCAATCGTTTGGATGGTTTGCCTTACGCCGGAGCGATCCGTCAAATCCCCGTCGCACCTGCTTACGCTACTGCGATCCTGAACGGTGACACTGTTGCAGTGGACACCAACGGCTACATTGTGGCCGCAAACACAACTAACTCCGGCAACGTCGTTGGCGTGTTGGTTGGTTGCGCATACTTGAACTCGTCTGGCCAGCCGGTCAACGGTCAGTATTACCCCGCAGCTCAATCGACTTCCTCAGCTATGTCTATGGCATACGTTGTGGATGATCCAAGTGCCGTGTTTAAAGTTGTGGCTACTGTTGCTGGCTCTACCACTCCTACGGCTTACAGCCGTGCGATTGTTGGCGCTAACGTGGCTTTAGTTGCAAACGTTGGCTCGACCAACACCGGTGATTCGTATTACGGTATTGATGGCTCTTCTGCCAACACTACCAATACATTGCCTGTCCGCGTTGTTGACGTTGTTCCTGATACTGCTACTGGCGCTGCCACTAACAGTTCTACAACGTTTTACGAGTTCCTCGTAAAGTTCAACACCGCTCAGTACAACAACACGACTGGCGTTTAAGGAGTAAATCATGGCTATTTCACGCGCACAACTGCTCAAGGAATTGCTCCCTGGCCTGAACGCTTTGTTCGGTTTAGAGTACGCCAAGTACGGCGAAGAGCACAAAGAAATCTACGAAACCGAAGCCTCGGAGCGTAGCTTTGAAGAAGAAACGAAACTGTCTGGTTTCTCTGCTGCACCTGTTAAGAACGAAGGCTCTGCCATCGCTTATGACAATGCACAAGAAGCATGGACCGCTCGTTACACCCACGAAACCATTGCAATGGGCTTCTCCATCACTGAAGAAGCTGTGGAAGACAACCTGTATGACAGCTTGTCCAGCCGCTACACCAAAGCTCTGGCTCGCGGTATGGCTTACACCAAGCAAGTTAAAGCTGCTTACGTGTTGAACAACGCCTTCACTGGCGGCCCTACCTACGGTGACGGTCAAGTTTTGTGCTCTACAGCTCACCCCTTGATCTCTGGTGGCACCAACAGCAACCGTCCTTCGACTGGCGCTGATTTGAACGAAACTTCGTTGGAAAACGCTGTTATTCAGATCGCTGGCTGGACCGATGAACGCGGTTTGCTGATCGCTGCTAAGCCCAAGAAATTGGTCGTTCCTCCAAGCCTGATGTTCGTGGCTACCCGCTTGCTCGAAACCGAGTTGCGCGTTGGTACAACCGACAACGACATCAACGCCTTGAAGAACAACGGCTCGATTCCTGAAGGCTACACCGTTAACCACTTCTTGACAGACACCAACGCTTGGTTCCTGTTGACTGATGTGCCAAACGGCTTGAAGCACTTCGTTCGTACACCATTGCAAAATTCCATGGATGGTGATTTCGATACGGGTAACGTACGTTATAAAGCTCGCGAGCGTTATAGTTTTGGCGTTTCTGACCCACTGGGCATCTTCGGATCGCCTGGTTCGTCCTAATAATTGGGTCGAAAGACTTAATTTGGAGGCCCTTCGGGGCCTCTTTTCATTTCTGCGGTTTTCGTGTACATTACCTGTTACTAAGTCACAGGAGCCGATATGGACACCACTAACCTACCTAAAACCCGCGCTGAAGCCAAGGCATCAGGGGCCAAATACTATTTCACGGGGGAGCCTTGCACGCATGGGCATATTGCCCCACGCAAAACTAAAGGGGCCTGCGTTGAGTGCCTTAAAGTGGAGTGGCAACAAGCCGCAGAAACCCGCGCTGATTACTTTCGTGAATACAACAAACGAGAGGATGTTAAAGACCGCAAACATGAGTGGTATGCAGAAAACCATAAGCAGGTAAAACAAACTGCAGCGACCCGCCCCGTTGAAACATTGCGTGAATATCGGAATGCTTGGAAAGAGCGCAACAAAGTGCAAGTACGTGCGGATACCAAAGCTCGTAGGCGCAAACATCGCGATGCCACTCCAAAATGGCTCACACGAAAACAAAAATCTGAAATACGGCAGCTTTACCAAATCGCCATCACAATGACGCAAACAACCGGTGAGCAGTATGTGGTCGATCACATTGTTCCATTGCGCGGGGAATCCGTGTGCGGGCTGCATGTGCCATGGAATCTGAGGGTCATTACGCAAGAAGAAAACCTTGCTAAATCCAACAAACTGCTTGCACACCCTGAAGAGCAGTGATATATTGAGGCATCCGGGCTTTCCGGTGTATCAAACCGTCCCGGCGGACGTCATGCTGATTGATACACCATTAACTGCATGAAGGAAACATCATGGGATTCGCAACGCATCTAGGCCCTTGGCTATTGGGCACTGTTAAGAACACTACCGGCTCTACTGCTGGCACTATCCGCAATACTGGCTGCACCGTCGTTTCACAAAGCGTTGACGTCGTGTATGGCACTTTGACTGGCAACGCTGTTGTTGTGCCCGCTGGCTCACAAATTGTTGACGTTAAGGTCGTTACCTCGGTTGTGTTTAGCGCAGCCACTACTGCCAAGCTAAGCATTGGTGGCGTGGACTTCACCACGACTGGCACGATTACCAACGTAGGTAGCGTGGCTCTGGGTGCAAACGCAACGACCCCTGCTGGCTGGTTGAACGTTGGTGCAACTGATGCCATCATCACTTACACCTTGGCTGGTACTGCATTGACTACTGGTGCCGCTACGATTGTCGTGACTTACGCAGTGCGTAACTCCGATGGCGCACAGGCTCAAGCACCACAGCAACAATAATTAACTCCGGGGGCTTCGGCCCCCGTTTCATAAGGAGATTAATTATGACAATGCAGTATGACGTAAAAGCGTCGCACTTAAATCAATCTGGGGTTGCAGTCAATGGCCGCTGCCGTTTGAAGCAAATTACCTTAGCGGGCAACGCTAGTCAAAGCGGCACGCTTGCATTTTTTGACTCCATCACAGCGCCCGTGACTTCGGGTACGTATGGGCGTTCTGGCACCACTGTTACAGTTTCCTCTACGGGACACGGGTTAACAACTGGCGCAATTGTTGGTATTTCTTACAACTCTTCGTCCAACGTTTCAGCCACTGATGGAAACTACCCGATTACGGTGGTGGACGCCAACACATTTACTATTGTTGACCCTAACTCTGGCACGGTAGTAAACGCTGGCACGGGATGCCAATATGTGACCGGCAACAACAGGTGGGTTTCCACTTATGAAACTTTAACTGGCGCAACTGCAACGCAGCAATTGACTGTGCCCGGCGAAGGTTTGTTGTGCTATCAGGGCGTGTATATTTACATGGCCAACATTGGCTTTGCCACAATCCACTATGGCTGAAACCAGACGCGCATCGTTGGCTAAGCGCACACTGTTTATCGGTGTGCCGACTTACGACGGTAAGCTAAACATCAAGACTGCTTTTGCTCTGGCGCAGCTTATGCCCAAGGCAATGCAGCTTGGTGTGTCTGTTATTTTGTCTGATATTTCTGGGTGCTCCATCATTACGATGGCCAGGAATTCATTGGTCCATGAGTTCTTAAAAACAGACGCTACAGAGCTTTTGTTTATTGATGCCGATGTCATTGCTACGGCTGACGATATTTTGCGTTTGATGGCCCAAAGTGGCGACAAAGATATCACGGCTGGCGCATACCCACGCCGCGCCAAAGACCAGAACTTCTTTGCTGACTTGTACTTTGACAAAAATGGCGACTTGGAGTTTGATGGCTCGCTCATGCGGGTTGAGCGCGCGCCTACGGGTTTCATGTTGATCCAGCGCCACGTTATTGAGCAAATGGTGTTTGCCCATCCTGAGTGGATGTATGAGAAATCACCGACTGAAAAAATGTCGGCGGTGTTTGATTTTGCAATTGTGGACGGCAAGTACGTAGGCGAGGATTACCTATTCTGCGACCGCGCTACAAGCATGGGTTTCACAGTTCACATTGACGTGGACATTAGCTTGCCGCATGTCGGCTCCAACGAGTTCACCCGTAACTTCCGCGAGGAAGTTGTTATGCCGCTGCTGGAGAATATCCATCAGTCGCGATTGAAAGTTGCAAATGGCTAAATCACCAGCATGGACACGCAAAGAAGGCAAGAATC
>Ga0208256_1000327_pt1 | contig 11073 bp, 26 predicted proteins | sample CryBogCBH22Jun08_FD_184608 | JGI IMG/M metagenome (GOLD analysis project Ga0208256, IMG submission 184608) | Freshwater microbial communities from Crystal Bog, Wisconsin, USA - CBH22Jun08 (SPAdes) | ecosystem: Environmental > Aquatic > Freshwater > Lake | place: Crystal Bog, Wisconsin, USA... | reverse complement strand
CGTGTTGTCAGGCTTGTTGAATGAGCCGTCACCGCCCTTCTGGCGAGGCTCGCTCAACTTGATGGAGAGCTTTTCTGCGCCGGATTGGGTTTCGCCTTTCCAGACGCTGATTGCGATAACTTCGCCCTTCCACTTCATCGTGCCGCGATAATCGGGGTGAGTATCGGTGACTTTGAAGTCGTTAGGGAACAGGGTTCCTTTTCCTTCGGGGATTTCGTATGCCATATGTTTTATTTGGTTTCTTCGGTGTATGCTTCCAGAAGAGGTTGTATTTCTTTAATAATTAAATCTGCTTCGAGATATACATCTTCAAAGTCCTCTGAATTATCGGGCTTCATTTCGTTATATGCAGCTAAATAAATAGCTACGATGCTTTCTTCTTTCATGTTTATTTGTTGTTCTTGTTTTTATGATTCCCGCAGCACGGGAAATTGATGTCGGTATTGGGTTCGTCCTCGTCTTCCGAGTCTTCTGCAAAGTTAAATACTTCGTCAAAAGCCTGATGCAACGATGCAAAGAGTCCTTCAGCAAGGATTTCTCCGGCCTCTTCCTGATCAATAAGACCAAGCGCGAGGAGGTTTTCGGTTGCTTGCTCGTCTTCCATAGCCTCTACGATGGCATCGAAGATGATTGGCTTGGCGGTTTCTGCGAGCAAAGCGATGGCCTGCTCGACTAGCTTTCTATTTTTGGTTGGCATGGGTGTGTTTATTTTGTGCGGGTCATTACAGGCTCGCCCTGTTTTTGAATAAGGAGATCCGCGACCTCCGCTTCAAAGGCTTCTTTAGCTGCCTTGCCTTTCAGGCCAGAGGCTGCTGCATAGGATTTCTCCAAGGTTGGTACGGATACCTTGCAGGCGGACAGGAATGCCTCCTCTCCGATGACGGCCACCAGCTTGCTATGCGCCCCCTGTAGGTCTTCGATGCTCCGGCTGGTGCGTCCGGCCCCCAACTTGTATCCGACGATTTCTGCGCCATCCTGAAGCCGTTTCTTGGCCTCTGCGCGCAGGGATTCAATGAACGACTCGACAACGACCGCTTTTTCAAGAAAATCGGCCACCTGTTCGTCGGTTAAGACAGGGATGATGTCGGCCTTTACCTCTGCCAGAGCGGTAACCTGTCCCTGCGCCTCTGGGCAGATGGACTTGGCTCGGCAGTATTTGCAGGCATCCGGCGATGGCGTGCGCGGCGGATTAGGAGCCAGCGCGGCATCAACTATGGACTGGATTTGCTCATCAGCCAGCTTCAGGTCGATCTCCTCATACTCCGCAATGGTATATGGAGCGGCGAGGGGCTGGACGATAGCAACAAAAATCCGCTTCAGGGCAGGGTAGTTCTTTTTTACGAGAACTGCGTAAGCACGAAGCTGGAGGTTTTCGGCTGCATTGCCCTGCGGTGTCCGGCCAGTCTTCCAGTCAACCACCAGAGCGGTATCTAGGTTGAAGAAATCAATACGATCAATTTGTCCAGACCATGTGTTATTGAACCAAAGTCTTTGTTCCAAAACGCTATTTTTGAAGTAGCGTATTTCACTAGAAATAGATTCAACGATTTCGCTATATTGGGAATTGCATCGGTTAACGATGTCTTGTTCCTCTTCGGAAAGGGTATCAAACCTTTTGTTTCCAGCAAGAACCTCATGGATGCGATTGCCCATCTCGGTGTAGACATTGCCCTCATCGCGAGGACAGGTCTGCTCTAGCTGGAACTTTCCGGCGCAGGCGGAATATCCCGCCATGCCGCTGCCGGACATCTTATTCTCGCGTTCGTCCATATTATTCTCCAAATTCTGCCCAGCAATCGTTGTATTCCTTAATACGAAGAAATGCCTTGTGAATTTCTTTCACAGAAAAATGCTCGTCTAAAGCCAATCTCCAACCTTCCTGCAAGAGGCATTGCATCCTTTCTTTTCCAGTAAGGGATCTCCAATTTGAAAAAGATGCTCCTGAAGAACATTTGAATTTTTTGCTCAAAGATCCGATGGTTTCTGGGTGTTCAACAACCTGTATTCCTATTGGTTTAATACGATCTGCTGGAGCATTCCAAACGATCATTGCGTTTTTAAGTGGAATATATTCTTTCATGGCTATTAGCGGTTGATGGCGAACTCGACTACCTCGTCAAAGATGGCGACAAGGCGATTAACGGCGTTATCCGGCAGGTCAGCCACATACTCTGGAGCCTTCATGCCCTTGGACGCGCAAAATGCCAGAATATCGGCCTCTTCGAGCCTGTTGGTGGTCATCATGCTGAAAAGCATATCAAGCGCGTTCTGGGGCATCTCCTTGGCCGCAGGAGCTGGTGCAGGCTTGTTGGGAATGACGGGCTTGGCGATTGAAGGCTTGCGTGGAGCGACCTCATGCGTCTCGTAGTCGGGATCTTTCTGCTCCTCCGTTGGGATCAGGAAGGTCTGGAGCAAAGCGTACTTGTGAGCGATTGCCATCGCCTTGTTGGTAGCCTTGTCGCCGGAGTCCATTCCCTCGCCAATAACTTGGCAGGTGATGCTGCTGCCGTCCTCGGCGACGAACTGGTAGGTCATCGGGATGGTGACGAACCGAAGCGTAGTACCCTTGCTGTTGGTGCGCTCCTCGACGACTGGCGTTCCGGCCTGCGGCAGGGTAATTACCCCGTGCTTGGCGAGCAAGTTATGAAGCTCGTTGTAGACTGCGTCGATGCCTCGGAACTTGAAGCCTTGGGCGGCATTCTTGCTGTCCTTTCCAATGGCGGTGATGTCGCGCATGATGGCGACCATTGCTGTGTGTATGGTATTCATGGGTGTATGTATGGTTGGTGGTTACTTGCTGATTACGGGAGGGGTGAGGCAATCGCGGACAGGGTCAACGAGGACGATCTGCGCGGACTCGTCAGCCCAATGGAAGCTGACTAGCCCCCAGCTATCGGCTTGGAAGCTGGCTGCATGATGGACTATCGACTCATGCTGCCAGTAGACGCTGGTTCCGACTGCGGTGAGGACGAGCGTGAGAGTCGAGACGATCACGCAGAGGATGTATTGGTGGGTCTTGGTATTCATTGGATGTATGGGTGTATGGGTGTATGGGTTGACTAACGGGAATGATTTCTATGGTCGGTTGGGTTATTGGTCAAGATTATTTTTATGCGGCGTGTGCGTGAATTGCGGCAACCGCTTCATCAAGTGTTTCATATCCGCGAATATGGAATTCAATGCCGTATTGAACATAAGGGAACCATTTTGCGGCATCTTTGTCGCATGGAATGAATTTGATCCCTTGATGCTCTTTTCCTGTCTTTTTGTTGATCGAAAAATAATGAACCTGAAAAACTCCGTTGGTTTCCTTGATTCGGTAATTCCTGTTTTTGAGTGTGATGATATTCATGGGTTGGATTTATTGATGGTTGATGTTCGATTGAACAGGGACACAATAACCCAAGCGTAGGAATACGCAAGAACTTTTTTCAACTTTTTTTGACCGACCGCAAACCCTGCTACGATGCGGCTCCATCGGCAATAGCCTTCTTCGGCCTGCCGCCCTTTTTGCCGTTTTCTGCTGCTGCACGCGCTTTTGCCTCGCTGGTAGCTGAACCGCCTTTTTTGCCGATCTCGACGAGGTGCTTCTGGAGTGTTGGGGTGAGTGTTCTCATTTATAGGTGTATGTCGTTTTGATGCCGGACTTGGACGCAACCTTGCCGTTCGTTCCCTGCCATTTGATCTGGTCAAGCGTCTCTCGGAACTTCTTGCGGTTGACAGGGCGTTCTGAATCGCCCTTGCCTGCGCCTCCAGACCATTGGCTCTGCTTGTCGCCGAACTCAACTTTGCTGTAGCTCATCGCGCCGATCTCTTACCAATGCAAGCCCACTTCTTACGGCTCAAACGCAAGGGAGAGTTGGGATCATGCGCGGCGGCAGGATGATCCTTCATCTGGCCTGCACTACGGGCGCAGTACGCATCTCCCTTCTTGGTGTGCGGAGCAATGGTGTATCCCTTCGCACCATAGCGGATGGTATTCTTCTTGCCAGTATCAGGGTTGGTTACAACCTTTTTGAATTTCTTCTCGCTCATTTCTTTTTGGAGGTTTTTTGTGAGTCCTTGATTGCTTTTGCAGTAGGCGCACCCTTGCTTCCGGCCTTTCGCATACGCTCACCAGAGCCTTCTTCAATACGCTTACGCTTCATGTGGATATTGTACCAGAGTCCTTTTTTCATTTTGATAGTCGTTCACGCCTGTTGATTTCTCTGTTAAGATACCACAATGCTTTTTTGAGGTCGTTAATGTCGGAGTTGTCATCTTTTAGACCAGCCCTCCAGCAATACTTGAAAACATTTCCTATATTGAACGGGAAATGCTCTGTGATCGTTATCGCCTCAATCCCAGATGGGTGAGAGGTATAATGACTAGGGTGATTAACAGGGTCGTTCACCTTGTAGTCTTCTCTGCGATGCGAGTCCATAGGTTAAATGTCATCGGATTTCCTGCTGGAGAGCATATGACGGCGGATGATGTCCAGACGCTGCGGATTCTGCTTCTTGGCGTTGTCTCCGGCTGGTTCCTCGGCATGGGAACGAGGCCGTGTAACCTCTTCAACTCCGCTTAATGGCTTTGCTACGCGCTTGTATAGATTTTTAGCTTTCATGGGATGATGATTGCAATGATCGCCAGCACGATCAGCAAAGAAATGCAAATAGCCGCGCTAATCCAAAGCGGAGAGAATACCAACCACCATGACCAAGCAATCAAGCCAGCCAGCTTTGCGATTACAAACGCAACCGTCAGCCAAAAGATTAGGCTAATTCCTTTTCGGTCTTCCATTTGATCTTGGGTTTTCCCTTGTTGGTACTTGGTGAGCATAAAACCTCTCCCGCTGGCCGGATGCCATGTCTAGGCATGACATCCAGCCTTTTGGAGTGATTTTTAGGCGGCTGGTGTTTCAGCGTCTGCATCGGCGGCAGCAGCGTCAGCCTCGGTATCGCGGATCTTGATGCGCTCAAGCAGTCCAAGGGCGATAGTGCCGAGCAGGGCAAGCTGCTGGATGCCAGCAATGAGGTCGGTGATGATCTCATGCTCGGACACGCCAGAGATGTCAATGTTGGCAACAAGCTCCTGAATCGTCTGGGGCTTGTTCTCGGTTCCCTCGGCGACAGGAGCCTCCGTAGGGGTCTCCGCAGGAATGGGAATGATGTTTTCTGGTGTGGTGTCGATGTTTTCGGACATGGTGTTTATGGGTTAGGGTTGATTTTTATAGAGCGTATAAAGCGTGTAACTTGCTGTCACAATCGCCGCTGCCAAAACAAGGACTTGGATGGGGTCGTGCATTACATTTTAGGCTTCTTTACCTTGGGTGCTTTGACCTTGACAACTAATACCTTCTTTTGTTTCGGCATGGATGCCTGATTGGTCAGCGTTGGGTTCTTCTTCGTGCCGACCATCTTGATCATGCTGGAAGGAACCTTGCTCGCCGCAGAAAGACCAACTCGGATCTCAGGCGTTGCAAATTTCAACGATGCGCTGGAATCCTTTTTGCTTGCTTCAGCCGTAGCATTCAGCGGGGCAGGCTTTGCTGGGGCTTGAGGCTTGTTGACCATCATCGGGTTCTTTTTATTATGATGCCACATATTTATTTCTTGGTTGTGTGATATTGCCTTTCCTCCAGCATTGCTCGCGCATATGCGTAGGCATTCTCTGCAACAGCTTCAGGATCGCTGTCTCCCTTGGGGGAAACAAGTGATGCCGCGATTGCTGCCGCAAAGTAATCTAATGCGCTGATTCCGCTATTAGCACGCAGGGGGGGATTGGTTCGGTCTCCCTCATACGGGGCAATAGGAAATGCTGGATGATTAACAATATCTCTTGTCATAAATTATTGGGGTTGTTTTGAAATTGATTTAATTGCAGGTCGCAATTTAGGTTTCAAAAGACCCCGTTTGTCAAGCCTGTCCAGCAAAATCCAGATATAATTTATACATGGGCGGTCGCCGTAATATTGTTTAGCTTTCATATTTATTTATCTATTAGGCTTTTGTTATTCGGCAGCTACTTCGATTTCGTTGGCCTTTTCTTGTTCGTGCGCCTGATCCTCACGGATGTCGAGGATGAGACGCTTCAGTTCTAATGCTACTTGAGACTCCTTCCCGTGGAAGGTTCGGTTGTAGCAATAGCGGTCAAAGATAAACGCGAGCAACTGCTCACGCATATCATCTCTGCCTGCATTGTACGGATGGGTTTCCATATCATGCTGGGGTTTATACGCTTCGGTTGTTATGTCAAGCGTGTATTTCGTCTAACCTGTTGAAATAAGCCGGAGTACGCTTGATACGCTTGGCTTCATGCTTGGCAGCGCGGATTTCGATCAGGATCGTCCTAGCCCGTGCCGTGGTAATCATGGGCAGGGTGTCGAGGCCGTGTGCGTCAGCGATCTTTAGCTGGCTGGTGAACAGAGCCTCCAAATTGGAGAGTAAGTGTGCGGTCTGTGTGTTCATTATTTGAGTACGGCTTGGATGCGGTCTGCGATCTGCTTGGTTTTCCCAAGCGTGTTAAGCGTGAGGATTTCCTCAAGCTGATGGCGGTATCCAAGGATCTCAAATCGTAGATCCTCGTTCTCTTTGCGGATTTCGTCGCAGGTCTTTTCGATGGCTGCGAACTCGGCTAGTTGGGTGTATGTCATGGTATGTATGGGTTGGTGGGTGAATTATGCGTAGATGGGTTGGCACTTGTTGTTGTAGCCGATGATGTCTCCGGCTACAGGCGTGCGCTGGACATACTCGCGGCGGCTGTCAACGGCATTCCAAAACGCTGCGTGTTCTTCTGGCGTTGCGGTGTAGTGGCGACGAGTACGGATGCCTACTGATGCGTAATCCCGCTCCATGAGAGCGTCTTGGGTCTCGTAGTGACGGATGGAATCTGCGGTTGGGTCAATGCGGTTGTCGTTCATGTGATGTATGGGTTGATGTATTGATTGACTGACAAGAGTGACACTACCGCCACGCTTGGGTTATTGCAACAACTTTTTTTATGGTCGCTAGACCATCTATTTATAAGGCTCTGCGGCTCGCATCTTGAAAAGGATCTTTGCCGCCACCTGTGCCATGTGGTCGATTGCCCCTTCCTCAATCTGGGGGAATGCCGCATGGGCTACCTCATGGATGACTGTCTCCTCAAGCGATGTGTAACGGCCATTGTGCGCTCCATGCACGACAATCCGGCGAGAGTGATATCTGCAAACCCCGTCATCAACGACTCCGCGAGTCTTGCCTGTGTATCCAAATCCAACCTGCCAACGCTGGCCGTTGATCATTGCTGAACAGACTTTCCTGAATGACATGGCGAGAGAATAGACTAGGCGCGGCGTTTTATCAACGCATCTAGCCCGTGGTGCTGATTGCATCTGGTGATGGCCTCAACAGTCCTCTGAACGCCGTGGTAATCCTTCTCTATGCGCTCAAAGTCAGCCGTGCATGACTCCGATATTGCCTTCACGATTTTAGGCTGAAAAGCGTGTGGCATGACTGCCGTTGCATTTGTTGGCACTCTTTCCTTAATTGCTTGCTCTGCGCGGATCTCACGATCCTTTCGTTCCAGCAGATCCAAAGCAATGGCAGATAACGCTACCTTTTGTGGTTTGGATGATGGGGTTGGTTGGATATACAGAGGAGGCTCTTCTAGGCCGATCTTTGCTAGGATGCGATCACGATAATTGTCGTCAGCCTCTGACGAATACTTTCTGCGCCGTATCATTATATCCTTTGTTCGACGCTTGCCGATATACTTGAAATCAACAAGATGGTATCCGATACGATTGTGAAACTTTCTCGCCATCTCGTCTCCCTCTTTGATGACCTCTCCGATTCGCAAGGGTCTATATTCTGTTAGCATCGTCGTTTAATACTTGCGTGCCTTGATGACCTTCTTCGCGCATTTAGGGCAGGTAGGAAGCCCGCTCTGATCCTCAATAGAGGTATCATGGCAGAGATACTCGCCGGATATGTTACAAGCGTACTCCCCGTCAATTTCAGCATGGGTGTGATATGCCCATTCGGGATTCTTACGAGCGAACGGGTGATCGTAGATGTTCCCGCCAGCAGGATAGATTTTGATGATGCTCATGGTATGTATGGGTTGAATGTATGACCGACATGACCCTTCTATATCCCAAGCGTAGTTGCGTCAACGGATTTTTATTGCAAGATCCTCCACTTTCCAAGGTCGCACTCCGCAGAACGGAACAATGCCTTGGCATTCAGGAAGCATCCGCAGGCGTTGCAACGATTCTGCTCGGCATCGTACATCTCGCACGCACGGCAAGTTTCCATCCTTTCGGAAATCTCCTCCGGCGTTACTCCAGACTGCCCCTTGGCAATCGCCGCAACCTCCTTCAGGACGCTTTTTCCGAATCGCTTGGCGAGTTCTGTTGTTGAATGGCTACACATTTGTCTACTTCGGTTGCTATGTCTGCTACGCGCTTCTGATGCTCGTCCCAATCAATGTTCAGGTGTTTGCAGATCACCTTCTCGACTTCAATAGCACAGGCGTGATGATTGAAGTATGGCGATCCCTCCACCTCGGCAGGCTCCTCGGCATCAGGGTGTGCTATATCCCATGCGCTGACAACCTCCTCGTCGATTCCATCCCTCCGGCACAAATACGCTTCCACAAGCTCATGCAGGGCTACCAGCAGTTCGGTGTCCTTGTTGCCGCAGCGGGTTGTCGTAACCAGCAAATCGCCGTTGCTTGCGAAGATCCAATCACCGACCGTCCCATACCGATTATCGCATGGGTCGATGGTCAGGATCGTTGTCTTCATTTGTAGGGAGGGATGTCGTCGTCGCGGCGAGGCTGGGGTGGATGTTCAGGCGGCGTTCGCGTAATCATAGCTGCAAGTAAGGAATCTGGTCAAGATACGCCAGAAATAGCACTCCTGCTGTTGCTCTGGGGTAAGCTCGGAGTCGAGTTTGTTGTTTTTAGATTGGTTTAATTCAGCCGGAAGCAATCGCAGGTTGTAAATGATGTGAACTCCATCTCTATCAAGCGGAATAATGTGGTCAATATGTAGATTTCCTACTTCTGGAGATATTATATCAATAATAGCCGACAATTTCTTGTCGTCTTTCCTGTCATGCTGTGGGTGGATGGCTTCTTTTAATTTAGCCCTTCTATATGCATCCTTGGCCCTGCGCCTTTCTGGAAAACGCTTGTCGTATAATGCTCTTTCTTTAAGAAGATGATCCCTGTTTTCTTGATAGTATTGTTTTCTATACTCCCTACTATGCTCTTTATTGTTTTGATGCCATTCCTTGCATCTTTCAACAGCTAGATCCCTGTTGTTTTCTCTCCATCTTCTTGACAGCTCCCTGTGTTTTTCTGGGTCTGCGTCATATTGCTCTTTCTTTTTTTTAGCAATCCTATCTTTGTTTTTGTAATAGTAATCAGCAAACTTCTTTCGATTTTTTTCTTTGTCTCGCTCTCTGCGAGCCTTGTCTCTAATTTTCTGCTGTTCAAACTTTTCTGGAGTCATCCAATACTCTCCGTTGAGATAGTTTTTGGCATATCCACGAAAAACCATACCATCCTCGCGGACATCGCCCCGTTTATGCCTTATTGATTCATCCATATAGGATTGAACTATACGGACTAATCAAACATGGACAAGCCAAGTTTCTTCATTTTGGCGACTTGCTCAACAGCCTCTTCAGCGGCAGAAGTGATCGCTTCAATGTAGTAACCAGTCACATTTTCAGCAACCTCCAGAGCGTCATCAATCGCGCTTTCGATTGAATCACCAAGGCCAACAACTGCGCCGATTTCAGGCAGTCCAACTGATTGAGGAATGCAATAATACTTGCCATCAATCTTTGCAGGGTTACGGAGCTTGATTCGCTCGCGATATTCTTGCGGGAACGCAACAGGTTGCCAGTTCTTGTCGGCAAAACTGCTATGCACCATTAGCTCGCAGAAATACTCTGCTTCAGCCTCGGTAGGGATAATAATCCCGTTAGCACCAGCCCAGATACATTCAGCAAGGTTCTTATAGGCTATCTGAAATCCTTCGTTTGGAGGGCTAGGACTCCGTGTGCAGGCATCTATAAAGTAGGGTTTATGATCTTCTCCAATGCGAATCTCGGTGGAGAAGAAACCTCGGTAATCATACGCTGCCAATACAGGCTTTAGCTTGTCTGTAACAACGGCCAGCGGTTCAGGAAAGTCTTTATAGCTAGTGTAGCGGCCAAGATATCCGCGGTCCTTAATCTCTAATCCGCTATACAGCTTTTCAGGATATTGGCATTGGCCGTTGTCATCAGTTATCGCCCAAAAATCAAGTCCCCACTCGACTTTGTCTGGAAGCTCTTGCTCTACGATAAAATTAACAATGCTTTTGAACGCTCCAAGCTGATGCTCGATCTCGTCAAGTTTCGGCATTACCTCGTCATAGTTGGAACTTTTGAAGGTCTCAAACTGACCTCTATAGCGATTCAACTTCACATAAACATTGTCGTGTTCTTTAAGATACAAACGCAAGTTGTCCATTCCCTTAACGATTTCATAATCGCCAACAGGAAGATCCAGAACAGTTAGGATCTCCTTTAAGCCCTCGCGTGAGGTTTCAAGGCACTCTCCCATGCGTGCGCCAAAAACAACCTTTCCTTGCTTAACAAGAAACTCTTGAAGATGACCAAAGTTTAGGTCTGGAAAGAAAAACAGGTCAGTCTCGTCGTAATGACTGCCCCAGATGCTATCAACAACCTCTACGCCTTCATCTTCAAATCCGTATCCAATGTATGCGTTATTGAGGCGAGGAAACGCACTTTCCCAAGGACAATAATAGCGAACCTTCTTGTATGTTTTAGCGAGTGTTACCGCCTGTTCAAAAAACAAGCCTTGGTCAATAACCAAGCATACTACATCGGACGGGTCTTTGATCTGGGAGAGTTCTGTAGCCATAAATTATTTGCCTTTAGCTTTAGCCTTGCGCTGGACGCTGTACGCAATGGCCAAGGCTTGCTTCCTTGGCTTTGTCTTCATTTCTTGCTTCACATTCCTAGTAAAGCAGTTTTGGGATGAGCGTTCGCAGAGTGGCATAAGCAAGTGGTTTATAGGTTAGTTTGATGG
>Ga0208256_1000323_pt1 | contig 11149 bp, 17 predicted proteins | sample CryBogCBH22Jun08_FD_184608 | JGI IMG/M metagenome (GOLD analysis project Ga0208256, IMG submission 184608) | Freshwater microbial communities from Crystal Bog, Wisconsin, USA - CBH22Jun08 (SPAdes) | ecosystem: Environmental > Aquatic > Freshwater > Lake | place: Crystal Bog, Wisconsin, USA... | reverse complement strand
TATCTATCCTTTAGGTGATTACAGCTGATTGGCTGATGGCTGTGAAGTCCTCTCGTGGTTTACGTTTTCCTTGAAAACAGACTTGATGGCCAGGCTATACATCGCCCCAAAAGATATTGGGTCATCGAAGGGATCGAGCCTGAAGACTCCTCTTCTGACTTCTCCCCCCTACTCGAACAAACGCAGTCGGAATCCATCGCTCAGATCCAGCGAGCGGAGGCCTAATCTCGTATCGACATTTCTTCATGCCCGCGATCTGGGTCATGGCAATCGGGAGAGGCTCGGGGAGCAGGAGAGGAGGGCACAGGTTCATTCGGAGCCTGATATCGAACGCTAGTCTGTATTTTCGGGCTCAAAAATTGAGCCCAACCAGATAGAAGTGGCTTCGGGCAAGGCGGTTAATTTTTTATGTCAAATCCCCGACAAGACATGTGTCATATCACGCAGCGCATCACCTTGAAAACAGATATTTACATATAACATTCTGTTATTAATAGCTAATTAATTCAGGCATAGAATTTGCTTTGACTTCCATCCGCTTTGAGTGGCATGGATTTAATCTGCGTCGCCAAAAGATTGCCTCGCTATTTTTCGTGAAAATTGGAATTACATCTTATGAAGAAGATCATTATCGCCGCAGCCCTTTCTGTTGCTGCTTTCGAGACCCACGCCGCCTGCAATGCAGCAGCCATCAACGGTACTTGGGTAGCAGTTCAGACCTCACTTGTTGGTGAAACCCACAATGGTCGCTGCAATGTCAAGATTGCAAATGGCAATCTCACGGGGACATGCAACATGCTAATGGCTTCCGGCCCGATGCTTTTTGACGTTTCCGGCCCTGTGACCGTTGGTATGGTTCCCTTCAATGATCCTGGCAATGCTGACAATGGCTTCAACCTATGTTCAGCAACGGTAGCGATGAATTTTTCTGGCGGCCAGTCAACGTTTAATGTTGCATTGGCGAAGAATGGCGTAGGTTGGACGGGAACGTGGACGAACAACTGGGGCGTTCAAGGCATCTCTACCGCATTCAAGCAGTAAAGCGTTTTTGTGGTGCTTGGTGCCCTGGAGACAGGGCGCTTGGCATCATGTGTTCCGCTCGGATAATTACAAGAAATCATGACTTCACGTAAGAGCGCCTTTCTCGTTCTGACCCTTACCCTGATCGCTGTGGTGTTAGGGGTCCGGTCACGAACGACTGTCATCCCTGGAATCGATGCCGTGACGGCTGCGTCTGTATTGCCTCCCGTCATTTTCCTGTCTGGTACTCAAGGCATTCCCTCCAGTGGTGATTTCACTCTGGATGTAACCCCTGGACAGACGCTTAATCTTTACGTTTCAGCACTCCAAGGACAGGCCATAGGATTGAGTACAGCGCAAAGTATTCTGAAACTGAATTTCCTGAATACAGACAGCCTCCCTTCTGGGGCAACATTCACCCCGAGCAGTTCGGTGGCGGGAAACTTTGTCTGGCAAATTCCCGCAGATGCGGCGACTAGTGCCCCCTCGCTGGCACTTAAATTCAACGCCGTCTGGAGTTGGCAGTCCACTTCATTGACCGGTGAGCGAACGATAACCCTAAAGGTTAAAGGGGCGGCAGGTTCAGCGGTTGGCTCTACGGGTCTCATTAACGACACGGGGGTTTCCAAGCTGGAATGCACCTCTGTAACGGGTTATCTGCAAACCAACTGTCTCAAGCCTGCGGCTAAATCGTGGGATACAGAACAAGACGGGCTTGTCGGGCGTGATGCAAATCCAGCGACCAGTAGCAATGTGGATGGTTATCTTGGGTTCAGTTTTACAAGGATTTGTAACAACGGTAGCCCAGCTGGAACCGCGGGTTGCCCGACAAATCCAAAGCCCGGCAGTGGAGCGAAAAATCTAGGTTGTATTCAAGACAATGTGACGGGGCTCTATTGGGAAATCCGAAGCCCAGATGCTCCCGGAGGATGGGCAGCCCGGTATACCAATTTCAGCACAACCTACAATCCCAATGGTCTTTTGAATGGTGCCTCTGATGCGGGGGGTTACATTCAGTCCGTCAATCAGATGGAGAAATGCGGTTTCACCGATTGGCGTCTCCCTTCGGTGGTTGAACTGCAAGGGCTTTACGACTATGGCACGGGCGGCGCTGATAAGCGTTTCCTTCCTGATGTCCAGACAGATCGCTACTGGACCGGGGACAACGACTCCAACAAGTCTGATGGAGAAAACGCATGGGTTGTGATGTTCAGCTTGGGATCTACAGCCAATTCAGCATTTCGCTTCCACCAGTGGGGCGCTTTGCGACTGGTTCATGGCGCATCCTTTAGTGCCTCTGATCGTACCCGTTTCACCATTTCGAGCGACGGTCAAAGTGTGACTGATTCACAGACGGCGTTGATTTGGCAGCGGTGCAGTGTTGGGACTCAATGGAGCGGTGGCTCTTGTGTTGGAACGCCCGCATGCGTGACATATGACCAAGCGGTCAGTCTCGCAGCAAGTCAGAGTGCAGCAACAGGCTTCTCTTGGAGGATTCCGAATATTAAAGAGTTAGGAACTCTAGTGGATGTCACAGCTAACAAGCCTGCGATCAACAGCACGGTCTTCCCCGCGACTTCATCATCAGGGTATTGGTCGAACACGCCCACCTTCACTAAGAAATCAGCGGCCTTTTGGTACGTTGACTTCAGTTTGGGCATCACCGTATTGCCTAATTATCCGACCGCTATGACAAATTGCGTTCGGCTCGTGAGGGATCAATAGTCGCTGTTCCATTCGAGCATTATGGGATTGGGGCGCAGATGGAATGTTCAACCGAAGTGACTCCTCCGTTTGCATGAATTCACCTGCGACCCATTTACTTTGGGAGTTTTATGGCCAACTCAGAACACGTTGTGTCGCATAAATAGTCCAAACCATTAACAGGGCCAAGGATGGCCCGCCTACCCTGGAAAGGGTTCATCAAATAACGATCATCGATTTGATGGTTGATAGCTTTTGCCGTGTCTCAGCCTTTTCAGCCTCGCTCATGGCTTTGATCGAATCATGCTCCGCCCTCTCCCGCTCGGATTCCAGCCATCCGCGTTCCCAGGCATTCCTTCGGGCTGGATTACGAAACCGGCACTCGTCACGAGTGATGCCAGAGACAAACGCAAAGCGCCCTTCATCAAAAGCGGCATCAAGAATCCTGGCCTCCTTCTCTGAAGCCCGGAGCTTACTCACTTCGGCGCGGACTTCAGGATCGAGTGAGGTCATCTTTCTACGTCCGTCTTCCCGTCGAACATATCGACGGTGCGGGTATCCCTCCCCTCCTCTTTCCGCCCTGGGATGTCATCTTCCTTGAGCCGCTTAAAACTATTGAAGAGCGTGGCCCGACTGATCTTGAAGAGCCCGGAGACGTAGGAAGCTGAGTGGCCTTCATCCATGAGCCGCCTCGCCTGACGAATCTGTTCCTGGTTCATCGCATAGCGACGCCCCATCTTCTGTCCCCTGCCCTTCGCGGCCTTGATGCCTTCTCGGGTCCGCTCCTTGATCAACTCCCGCTCGAATTCGGCCAGGGCTCCGAGAATGTGGCTGACCAGGCGTCCGGTGGATGTGCCGGTTTCGATTCCTTGGGTAATGGCTCTGAATTGGACCCCACGGCTGGTGAGGTCATCGAGGATGGCGACCAGATGACTGAGTGACCGTCCGAGACGGTCCAGCTTCCAGACCACGAGGGTATCCCCCGATTGGAGTTTGGCGAGACATTGGGTCAATTCCGGGCGACGACGGTCCGCCCCGGAGGCTGTTTCGACAAAGAGGGATTCACACCCCGCTTCTTGGAGCGCGAGGATTTGAAGGTCGGTTTTTTGGTCCGATGTGGACACTCGAGCATAGCCATAAATCATGGTTATGCTCTAACGGCTCTGCGGCAGGCCACCCATCACTTTACCTGTGCCTTATGTGCATCCACATAGGAGCGCAAAACAGCATTCATACGGGACTGATAGCGGTTGCCGGTGTTTTTGAAGAACTCCAGGACTTCGGCATCAATACGAAGCGTGATCTGTCGCTTGGTGGGAGGCAAATCTGCCGCGGCTTTCATCCATACAGCCTCAGGTTGATAGGGCGCATCACTGAAGTCGATCCGATCATCCGGCATCCCCGCCACGGCATCCAGACGCGCTTTTTGCTCTGCGCTCAAGATGGGCGGATTTTTGAGATCAAGGGTTCGCTTCACGATATTTTCTTCTTTCTTCCGCATTGGCCTTCCTCGCAGAAATCAGACGGATCGTGTCCTCGTGTCGGATGGTATAGACAACATAGAGGACCGATGAATATGCAAGCCCAATCGTGGCCCATCGATCTTCCCCGTAAACTTCCCGTCCGTCGTAGCTTTCAATCCGTCCAGCGTCTAAAAAAACAAGACCGGCATCATCGAATGTGATGCCGTGCTTTTGCAGGTTCTGCGCCGACTTAACGGCGTCCCATTCAAGTTCCATAGGAAGTCATTGTAGCCCCTGTATGTAGCTACATAAAGAGATGGATACGTCCCAAAATTTGGGCTAGCCGCCAATTCCCTGAATGTTCTTGGTTCTTGATTGGACACTCGAGCATAGCCATAAATCATCGCTACATTTTAGATCAATATACGAGACTCTAGAGTCCCTGATTTTGCTGGGTCGCGAGAGAGTCTAAGAATCCTTCATTTTGTAGACCGATAAGACTGCTTGGCTAGCCGTTCCTGTAGTCTGATAGCGCGGATTTCTTCTGGGGTTAATGGAGTCAGGCACAGTTTGTCGAAGCGTCGCTTGGTTCGCTTATCCATCAACCCAGACTCTAGCAAGCCTTCAGCGGTTTCATGAACGGATGCCAGCACAGAATCTCTGTATGTTCTACGGATCGTACTCATCTGGTGACATTAATCCAGTCTTCGACGGTGAGAACTCCCCCAGGAACAAGGCTAAATGCCTTGTCGTGAGTGACGAGGGTTGCCTTCTCCGCTACGGCATGTGCGGCGATCATCATATCCAGTGCTCCAAGGGTGACTCCGGCACTTGTACAGGCAGCTCTCAGGTCGCCATATACCGCGGCGGTTGTGCTATCCCATGGCAACACCTGAACCCGTATTAGAAAGGCCTTGATAACACGCGACAGACCTGCGGGATGCCCCTTTCGAGCTAACCCGTACAGCAACTCCGCTTGTGTAACGACCGATATGGCAATGCTACTCATCGGCAAGGTTTCGAGCCGTTCACGGACCTCAGGAAAATCTCCCCTGATGATGTAACTCGCCATATTGGTGTCGAGGATATGGAGATTCAAAACAGGAGCCTCTCGTCCGCCGGCAAATCTTCCCGATCCGCCATGAAATCTGACGGGATCTCGGTCTTATCCGCAAGCTCGAAGAATTCTTGCCATGATGTCGGTTTAGGCGATAACACGACCTCCCCAGTAAGTGGATCTCGCCTGATGAATACTTCTGTTCCCTGAAAACGGAACTCCATAGGAAGCCGGACCGCTTGGCTTCGCCCTGTCGTAAAAAGCTTGGCTGTTGTTGGCATATTTATCTCCCAGAGATAGCTATCGAAGGTATATACCGCGCTGTGCAGTTTATCAAAGATGGATGCTGCGCTGTTGTTTTACGTCTGCGCGAATGCGCTAGTTGTAATACAGCCTGTCTGCAATCAAGGATACATAGAGTGTGGGTTGTTAGACCTGAGACCGGTGGTCATCAGTCGTCTTCGCGATATGACTTTGACGTCATATATCAGATGAGTCATAGCCTGCCGATGAAGCTCGAAGAAAAATGGCTGGTCTATCTCCAGAACGTCGGCAGAAAGTCCAGGGCATGGCGAAGCAATTCATAGCTGAGGAAACGACCCTTAGGGATCTGAAGCGGGCAATGGCCCTCAAGCAGGAACGACTCGCTGATCAAAAAACGGCATGAGCTCATTGCTCTTTGTCATGTTTCATTTGTCACGTCCTTGCTCATTACGCCATCAAGACGAGCCGTTTATTTAAATAATTAAATACATTGTGGCGTTGCGATGGATACCAGGCCTTCTCATATTGGCAATCGCGCGCTCACGCCGACAAACTCTCTGAATCCCAACACGACCAAAGGTGCCAGTAAAAATATCTTTACTTTTCGTTGTGAGCGGAAGTAGACTTCTGCACAACAACTAACCCTTCGTTCGGTTTGGCTAGACCATCTGGATTTAGGGGGAAAAAGCCGGTCTCTGACCGGTTTTTTCATTTCTAAAGGACTGATGTTGCTCAGAACAACTGTCTACATTGATGGGTACAACCTCTACTATGGCTGTCTGCGGGGAACCGCTCACAAGTGGTTAGACCTGTCCGTACTCTTTGAGCAGTGTGTCCTCCCCTCCTCTGCCCCCCATCCATCCAGCCTAACCGGCATCAAGTTTTTCACGGCGCCTATTTTGGAAAAGGTCGCCAAGTCTCAAGACTCCGTTTCTAGTCAAAGCCGATACCATACGGCTCTTGGTAAGAAGTACCCGCAAAAGATCGAGATCATCAAGGGCTACTACTCCTTGATAACCGCATCGGCAAAGAAAGTGGACACCCGGACCCCAAAAACCTGGGCGAGACTCTGCGAGGATGTCCAAATCTGGAAAGTGGAGGAAAAGCAAAGTGACGTCAATCTTGCTTTGCACCTCTATCACGACGCGATTAACGGTCTCTCCGATCAGTTGGTGATCGTAACCAATGACACTGACATTGCTCCTGCCCTAGCAATGGTCAGAAAGTTCAAACCAGAGGTTGTCATCGGCCTGGTCATCCCTTCAAGGGACGAAGCACGGGTTCCTAATACTGAGTTAGCAGAATTGGCTCACTGGGTTCGAACACACATCACCGATGACGAACTCGCAAAAAGTCAGTTGCCTCGGGTTATACAAGGCGGCAAAAAGCCAACAATCAAGCCAGAAAGCTGGTAACCGCTCTTTCCGAAAAGAGTCTTTGCTCCACACCGTGGGGCGATTGATTTATTTAAATACTTAAATAGTTACGGCCGCTCTGCCTCAGCACGACACCTGCTAATCTGGCCAGTCACCACGCCATTCTGCCGAATCGTGGCACCCTCCCAGTATGCGGATACCGCATCCTCATCATTCGGATCATAAGACTCCGATGTTGTGTCCAGGAGAATCGGTGCATCCCCCTTGGCTTCCCTCCTCACCCGTTCCCAATCCGTTTCGCTTCGCGTTGTCATCTGTACCCCATCGCACCATGTATTTATGTATTTAAATAATTACATAACCTATCTTATGCCAGCTTCTGGCTGTTGCTCAGGTTCTGTCTTCAGGATGGATGGACCTCAACATAGCCTCACGAAGAATCGCATTCATCCTGGTTTGATAGCCCTTCCCCTGGCTCTTTAACCAGGCCATCACATCGGAGTCTATTCGGACTGATGCGTGAGTCTTGACGGGTTTGTAAAACGGATTGGGAGCCGCCCTACCCCAGAAATGCTCATCAAGCGGCGGAATGTCGCTGTAATCAATCTCGCTGTCCGGTCTTGCGGCAAGTGCTTTAAGCTCAGCTTTCCGTTCTTCGGTGATCGACGGAAGCTCGCTTCTCTTAACTCTAACCATTTTCATATCGTCTCCGTTCATTCTTATCGGCCCGGCGGGCGCTGATAATTCGGATTACCTCAAGGTCCTCATCTTCGAGATGAAAGGTATGAGCGACAAGGAGAAGCAAACACCCCCCAACAGATCCGAGGGTCTGCCAACGCTCTTCCCCCTCTTCAACCCGGTCCTGCTCTGAAAGGCAGAGAGGATAGTCGAAAACCAACGAGGCTCCATCAAAGCCTATGCCATGTTTCTTAAGATTCTTGGCCGACTTGACGGGGTCCCATTCAAAAATTCGCTCCATGCGACATGGTACTGTATCACATATCTGTATATACAAGCCCTGTAAGCAGGGCAATCTATGCCTTACATTACTTTTACAGTTTGCACACGCGCACTGACAATTTAAATAACTATTTAAATATTTAATTATTTATGTAAGGATGGGCACGTATCATCCGATAACTGAGGATTTCCCATGATCTATGCCGTTGCAAACACCAAGGGGGGTGTCGGCAAGACAACGGTTGCAGTGCATCTCGCAACCTTGCTCGCCAAACAAGCGCCCACCCTATTGATTGATGCCGATCCACAGGCCAGCGCCGCGAGTTGGGCCGCTTGGAGACGGGACGCCGGAAGGAGTCCCAGTCCAACTACGACATCACTCATCGGAAAAGCCATCCTTGAGGAAGGCAAAAGCCTCTCCACGGGCTTCGCGCATACCGTGATTGATGTCGGCGGGCGTGATAGTGCGGGGCTACGCGCCTCATTACTCCTCGCGCAACGAGCCATCATTCCCGTCGGTGCCTCTAATCTGGATGCCGCCGCCATGACCGATCTTATGGAGATCGTCGAACTGGCGAAGGAATACAACACCGGCCTTGATGTCAGGGTTCTTCTCATGAGGGTCGATACGCGTACGAAAGATACGGGTGAAATGCTCGACTATCTGAAAGAGCAGGGGCTTAACGTCCTCACATCCAGAATTTGCGAGAGAGTCGCTTTCCGTCGAGCCATCGGTGAAGGAGCCATTGCACAGGAACTGGGGAAAGACGCCTCAGCCACAGCCGAAGTTGAAGCCTTTTTTGCGGAGGTCGCATCATGAAGATGAGAGGAAAGCCGAACCTTGACCCCATGGCTTTCATTGAGGGTTCTGGCATCAAGGAAAAACCCGTGGCTATCGTCGAAGCAGCGGTAACACAAACACCTTCGGCCCGAATGACCAAGACCATTCGACTGGCCAGTGATCTTGATGGGCTTCTTAAGGACGAAGCTCACGCGAGGACAAAAGCGAGCGGACAGCGCGTGTCCGAATCAGACATCATTGATGAAGCATTGCGTAAATATTTAAGTAAATAAATATTTACATTCCAAGGGATGGTCAATGAAGACATCCTTGATTCATGGGCTCTACAGAGCCATATCGAACCTATTTATTTAACTATTTAAATAATTTCGTTCGTTTCTTGATACAAAATTCGGGGTTGGAGTGTTCAAAAATGAAGGGTGAAATCGATACATCATTCGAGACTCTGCAAAGGGACCTCTTCGCATCCGGCATGGCGGCGACCATTGGAATGAACGCTTTTGGAGTCTGGATTGCGATCAAATCCCATGCTGACTACAACACCGGGGAGTGTTGGCCTGGAATGCGGCGACTCGGTGATTTGACGGGCCTATCGACGGGAACCGTTCAGAAAGCGGTTAAGACGCTCGTAGACGCGAAATTGCTTCGGATCGTATCTGAAGGGGCAGGGGCAAGATCGACGCGTTATGTGGCTCGTGAACGCCTGGATGTGCGCCTTGGAGATCGAGTCCTCTGCACCATCGTCATCGACTACGTTCCAATGCGCCTTCGCAAACAGCTCGATGATATTTCCAATGCCCTCAAGAGTGGCAAGAGTGACCCTGAAGCTTTTGCGGCGTGCGAAATCATCCCAGGGTCCGGATTTACATGGGATGAGAATGCGGGGGTGCTCCGTGCGGAACTCCCTTACCACGAGATTCCATTGTCAGAAGTTGACCCTTCGGCCGCCCACATTCAGTCCTCTATGGAAAAGAAGATTCTTGCGCTTCAGGACAAATCAAAAACCAGAAAATCTGTGGATAAGTAGAAATTTGTGTTCATCTGACGAGACACACTCGTTTCGTTCAATCCCTCGTTTCGTTCATTTGCTCGTTTCGTTCATCTGGTGATACAGAACAATAGAACAAAAGAACGATATTTAACAAAAAAGGGATTTGGGGTGTGGATAAGTGGCGCAACGCAAGTCAAACCGCCTTCGTGACATCCGCCCCCCTACGATCAGGAATGAAGAAAGGCAGGGTTCACCTCATCCATTTTCTGGTACTCGATCCTGACCTTCAGAACCTCATCCCCCGGCATTTTGAGAAACCCATGGAGATCGGGGAGGGCGGTCAGTTCAGAAGACAGCACCGCAGATTGCCTCACAATCTGAGGGGATGAGTTAAACGGGTCCACTCCTTCACGAGACAGCCCTTTTAAACCCTATGGCGAATCGCCTTGAGGATGCCATGGGCGGGGAGCAACAGAAGCAGGGCCGCGATGATCCAAAGAGTGGTCGAAACCATCACAAGGCCCTATTTGCCTCGGGCATCCAGAATGAGGTTCTGAGCGGGTTTAGGGAGCTTTTCCCAGACGTGGCCGACGGCTTTTCCGTAGACCATGAATTGCTCATCCGTCGAGAAGTGGTCATAAGCCATGAGCGCAGCCCCCGCTCCAATCCCTCCGGCCAAAAGGCAGTAAAGGGGGGACTTCCACTGAAAGCCCCTGAGATCGTCCACAGCGCTTTCTACGGGGCGACCCACCTCTTTCCTGATGGACTCCTTCATTTCGTCTTCCAGGCGCTTCAGAAGGGTGTTAATCAAGTCATTCGCTTTCCGGTCTGCCTCGCGGGAGGCTTCCCCCATTCTTCGCTCCTGATGCTCGATCAGTTCGCGTTTGGCTTCGGCCTGAAGGAGAAGCACCTCCTTCCGGAACAGTTCCCCCGCCTTGTCGAGGGCTCCGATGGCTTCTGTGACCCCGTGATCCATATTTTCGATGCGGGTGAGTAAATCATCGATATCCCCGAGCGCCTCCTGATACAGAAGGTCCAGTTTGGTGCGGGCTTCGGACATGGCGTGCCTCTCAGGGAAGTACAGCGCTGAATACGGTATCGAGGTTCCGGTTCACCCCTTTGGCGAGCGACTTGATGACATGCAGATCACTGTAGTGGGCCTTTTGTCTGGCATCCCCCTCTGGCCCGATTTCGCGGGCCTTGGCCTTGTAATCGGTTTCATCCTTGAGGACTTCACCGATGGTGATCTTCTTGACCGAGAGGAGGTCGAACAGCTCGTTTTCGAAGATGGCCGCGTTGGCGTTGACCGTCGCGTTCTTCTCCTTTTTCACGAAATTGATGAGAGGACCGAATTCTTCGGTGACATCGCCATCGACCCGATTGAAAAGGACCCGGATCTTTTCAGCGGGTATCCCGAAATCCGCGAGCGTTGCGATCATGCTGATGGTTTCTTTCTGTTCCTTGGTTCCGCTGGTGACGGGGATCAGGAAGACATCGAATTCGAGGTGGGAG
>Ga0208256_1000316_pt1 | contig 11293 bp, 9 predicted proteins | sample CryBogCBH22Jun08_FD_184608 | JGI IMG/M metagenome (GOLD analysis project Ga0208256, IMG submission 184608) | Freshwater microbial communities from Crystal Bog, Wisconsin, USA - CBH22Jun08 (SPAdes) | ecosystem: Environmental > Aquatic > Freshwater > Lake | place: Crystal Bog, Wisconsin, USA... | reverse complement strand
CTTGAGTCAAAGTTGTGATTGCCTGCACCTGTGTCAAACCAACAAGATTTGGAACCTGCAAACTTCCACTCGCTATCTGCAAGATAACTCCCGTGCCAGCCTGCAAGATACTGCCAGGTGAAGGGTTGACACTGAGAACAGTTCCTGGTGACTGGTTTGAATCCTGCGAGACGGTTTGCGAAATTGTGAGTCCAGCGGCTGTAAGAGCGTTTCGCGCATCAGCGAGAGAGAGCCCAATCAAATTAATTGGTACTGATGTATTGCCCGTTCCTGATGATTCGGTCAGCGTAATGCTGCTTCCAGGAATGACTTTGGAATCGGCAAGTGGGAGCTGGCTTGAAATTCGACTTTTCGGAATAGTCGATGAGGGAGCAGGTTGAATTGTAATCGTGGGAAAGTTTGTGAGAAGTGCGCGAGCTTGAGCCTCAGTTAATCCAACGACATTAGGGACTTGCAGCGATGGAGTTGCAGGCGAATGAGTTTTAGTTAGAAGAGTTGATCCAACGATCAGAATGAGCGCGGCAACTACTCCGCCCACCAACATAAATCTACGACGTGGCTTAGTTCTTCTGATCTTAGTTGTAACTTGCTCACCACGGACAGCACGGCGTAAATCTTCAAGCATCGCGCCTGCATCTTGATAACGATCGTTGGGATCTTTATGAAGTGCCACTTTTATAATGGTTTCAAGGTTTGGATCGATATCAGGATTAATGTCAGATGGAGCCGGGAGCGGAGCTGAGACATGTTGGAAGGCAATCGAGACAGGAGTATCGCCAACAAAAGGAGGGCGACCCACTAATAGTTCATACATTAAACAACCGACTGAATAAATATCGCTTCGAGCATCGGCATATTCACCGGTTGCCTGCTCGGGTGAAAGATATTGCGCAGTACCAACGACATTCCAGGTATTGGTCATTGTTGCACCGATGTCATCCAGCGCTCGTGCAATACCGAAGTCCATCACCTTGACCTTGCCGGACTCGGTAATCATGATATTTCCAGGTTTAATATCTCTATGAATGATTCCTTGATTATGTGAGTAATCAAGTGCTTCTAAGATCTCGGTAACAATTTTTACAGCTTCATCTTGGGAGATCACGGCGCCTGATTGCAGGAGTTGTCGCAAGGTATGACCTTTAACCAGCTCCATGACGATGTAAGAATCCGCGCCATCTTCCCCTGAATCGAAGACCGCAACGATTCCTGGATTATTTAATCCACCGGCAGCGAGCGCCTCTTTCTTGAACCGTGCCACAAATGCTGGATCTCGCGCCAAATCACTGCGCAATATCTTTACAGCGACTTTTCTATGAAGTCTTAAATCCTCTGCAATATAAACATCGGCCATTCCACCAGTGCCGATCATGGCTCCGATTTCGTAGCGACTATTGAAAATCTTGTTGTTCATACCTGTGCCGCTCCCAGAAGTTCCAACTTGGGTTCATTAGAACCTTCAACAATTTCTACCCAAAGTATGGTGACGTTATCTGGAGCACCTTTTTCATGCACCGCTTCTATTAGGTGGTCGACGACCTTCTCTGGCTCTGATCTCTTGATGATGGTGGCGATCTCGTGATCAGAGAGAACTGAACTCAATCCATCGCTGCATAAGAGGTATTGATCTCCGACCTTTGCTTCAAAAAGGTGCAAGATAGGATCGATTCCAGAGTCGCCGATAAGGGCTTGCGTGAGCAAAGAGCGTTGCGGGTGATTGACGACCTCATCAGGTGTTAAACGTCCCTGATCTAAAAGTTCTTGCATAACCGTATGGTCGTAACTCAGTTGCACTAATTTTTTGCCCCGCCACTGATAACAGCGCGAATCTCCAATATGTAGAAGTTCCACATGCTCACCGTTGAGGTGTAACGCGGTGAGCGTTGTTCCCATACCTTGCAGGCTGCGATCGGAGTTGGCTGCAGTTGCGATCTCGTGATCGATAGAGAAGGAGATATTGAGCAAGAGATCTTCGCGGGATTCGGTATCTAACGCTGGATCGCTGAGCACTCCACTCAACTCTTTTACAGAGGTAATAGCTATCTTTGAGGCTACCTCACCACCGGCATGGCCACCCATGCCATCGGCGACTGCAACCAATTGAGGAGAGACGAGAGCCGCATCTTCATTGCCATCGCGCACAAGTCCTAATTCGCTCCGCGCAATAACCTTGAATGAGCGATTCATAGATTTAGCCTAACGGTGATAACCTCTTATAAGTAAGCCCGAGTGGCGGAACGGCAGACGCGCACGGTTCAGGTCCGTGTATTCGCAAGGATGTAGGGGTTCAAATCCCCTCTCGGGCACTCATTTCACTCAGTTAGAGTTGGCCAGTGAGCACCTATGCCTATCTTGGACCCTCAGGAACTTTTACAGAAGCGGCCCTCATCGGCATCACGACTAAGGATGATCACCTAATCCCTTATGCCAATGTAACCGCTGCTCTCGATGCGGTGCGCTCGGGAAGCGCAGAGTTCGCCTTGGTCCCTATTGAAAATTCCGTCGAAGGTGTCGTTGCCCGCACCCTTGATGAGTTGGCTACTGGTCAGGCCTTAGAGATAGTGGCTGAAACTACGATCCCAGTGAGTTTTGCTCTCATGGTTCTTCCGGAAAATGCAGCGGGAAAAATAACTCGCATCGCGACCCACCCACATGCAGAGTCGCAGTGCCGACAATTTATTGCTCGTGAATACCCTGGTGCCGAGGTAATAACTACACCCTCTACGGCAGCCGCTGCGGAGGGGCTAAAAGAGGGCAATTGGGACGGAGCAATTGCAGCGAAGATCGCCGCAGATAAGTATGGACTCAGTGTCATCGCGGAAAATATTGGTGATAACGATGCTGCGGTAACTCGATTTGTCCTCGCACGCATGCCTGGACAAGTTCCAGCACCGACGGGAAATGATCGAACCTCTTTGGTCGCCTATATAGATATTGACCATGCGGGTGCGTTACTAGAAATCTTGACCGAGTTCGCTAAAAATAATGTGAACCTCACTTTTATCCAGAGCCGGCCAACTGGTCGCGAGCTGGGGCACTACCACTTCATCATCGATGTGGAAGGTCATCAGAGCGATGCTGCGGTCGCGCTCGCTATCGAAGGCCTGCGCTCCATCTGCGAGGACATTCGAGTTCTCGGTTCATATCCACGAGCGACAAATAGATAGGCTAACCCCGTGATTGATCTGAAGATACTGCGCGAAGATCCAGAGCGCGTTCGCCAATCTCAAAAGGTTCGAGGCGAGAGCGTTGAGATCGTAGATCAACTCTTGGCACTCGATGAGGCGCGCCGAAGTGCAATAACAACCTTTGAAGCTCTACGTGCTGAACAAAATCTCCTCTCTAAAACTGTAGGTGCAGCCAAAGGTGATGAGAAGGCCGCCCTCCTAGAGAGCGCTAAGGAATTGTCAGCTCGAGTTAAAGAGGCCGATGCCGCACGAGCTGCAGCTGAGGCAGCGGCCGATGCCGCGTTACTTCAAATCCATAATTTAATAAGTCCAGAGGCGCCTGTTGGTGGAGAAGCAGATTTCGTCGTGCTTGAACATGTCGGCACACCACGAGATTTCTCTCAAGCTGGATTCGAACCGAAAGATCATGTCGAACTCGGCAAGATTCTTAAGGCGATCGATACCGAGCGCGGAGCGAAAGTATCTGGCTCTCGCTCTTATTACTTAACTGGTGTCGGTGCACTACTGGAGTTTGCTCTGGTTAATTATGCGATTTCATCTGCAACCAAGGCGGGCTTCACGCCTGTCATTCCTCCCGTACTTGTAAATCCTCCAGCGATGGAAGGAACCGGATTTTTAGGTCAGGCTGCAGAGAACGTTTATCGTCTAGAAGAAGATGATATGTACCTGGTTGGAACCAGTGAAGTGCCGCTCGCTGCCTACCATATGGATGAAGTCATCACTGAGTTACCTCTGCGATATGCAGGATATTCCACATGTTTTCGTCGTGAAGCCGGTACTTACGGCAAAGACACTCGCGGGATTATTCGTGTGCACCAATTCGATAAGGTCGAAATGTTTATCTTCTGCGAACCAAAAGATGCACTCGCTGAACATCAGAAATTATTGCAATGGGAGAAGGAATTCCTTAATGCAATGGAGATCCCATATCGAGTAATCGATGTTGCCTCTGGCGACTTAGGAGCTTCTGCAATTCGTAAATTTGATATCGAAGCATGGATACCTACTCAAAACGCATATCGTGAAGTAACAAGTACATCTAACTGCACTGAGTTCCAAGCACGTCGATTGAATATTCGATATCGCGATGGTGAATCCACGAAACCCGTTGCGACGCTCAACGGAACACTCGTAGCAATCCCACGCATGATCGTTGCGATTCTAGAAAATCACCAAGAGGCAGATGGATCCGTCAATGTTCCCGTCGCGCTTCGCCCCTTCTTAGGAGTCGACAGATTACTTCCGGCGTAGCAGGTGTCAGGCCAAAGGTCATCGCAACGGACCTTGATGGAACGATTGTCTCTTCTTATGAGCGCATCACGAATAGAACCATCGAGGCATTTACCGCTGCGCATGAACTAGGGATCGAAATATTCTTTGTTACTGGTCGCCCACCACGCTGGATGCCGGAGATTAAAGAGGCATTTGGTTTTGGTAATGCCATTTGCGCTAATGGTGCGATGCACTATGACCTGCTTAAAGAGAAAGTCATCGAGGAGTGGTTGATACCAATCGACTCTCAATTTGAATTTGTTAAAAGGATGCGAAGCGCAGTGCCTTCAATCTCTTTCGCCACTGAATATGGCAATGAATTTCATCATGAGAGTGCTTACGTTCCACGATGGGATGTGGGAGTCGATCACTCTCCAGTTACATACATTGAAGAGAAGTTGGTTCAACCCGCATTTAAGATGTTGGCGCGGTGCTCCAATTTCGAACACACCTCCGACGAACTCTTGGAGATTGCACAGCGCGAGGTCGGGGATCTGGTAACAATTACACATTCCAATGCCGGGGAATCTTTGCTTGAAATTTCAGCGCTCGGAGTCAGCAAGGGTCAGACGCTAGCTAAGCTCACCGCACGGATGGGATTTACCGCGGCAGATGTCGTGACATTTGGCGACAACCCAAATGACTTCTCGATGCTCGCCTGGGCGCAGCGTTCATGGGCGATGGTCGATGGCCACCGCGATGCACCTAAATATGCCAAGTTCGTGGCTGAACCCCACCACATGGATGGGGTAGCCATGGTTATTGAGGAGTTACTCAAACTTCCAGTCTGACCAATTTTGCCTCCGTATAGGTGTGCCACTAAGTTTGCCCACGGAGGGCTCGCATAGCGGCCGAGTGCACCGGTCTTGAAAACCGGCAAGGGAAACCTTCGTGGGTTCAAATCCCACGCCCTCCGCCATTTTTATCCCGTATTCGGGCGTTTTTTACCCTTGTGGGCGATTTCACCCCTACCAACTAGGTACTTATCTAGCGTTAATGGGGCTCTGGTACGAAACTTCTCCCATGGCAATTGATACCTCAGGCAATGGCGTCTTCTCAGAGGGTCGAGCAAAGTTAAGCGCTCGCACGTTACGTACAGATAAGTGGTGGATCCAACCAGCGATCACCGTCTTCGTACTTCTCTCATTTATCGTTTATGCGACATTCCGTGCATTTGAAAATGGAAAGTACTTTGCGGCACCTTTGATCTCACCTTTCTATTCTCCATGTCTTTCGACCGCGTGTGTAAAAGGTTCGCCTTCGTTCATTGGAACAATCTTCGGCACCTATCACATCTTTGGAATGACGGTTTCGCCATCACTCTTCATCTTGATCTTCCCGCTGGCCTTCCGTATGACCTGCTATTACTACCGTAAGGCGTACTACCGCTCATTCTGGATGTCACCTCCTGCATGTGCAGTTGCAGAACCACATGCCAAGTACACAGGTGAGACTCGCGCACCTCTCATTATTCAAAATGGTCACCGTTACGCTTTTTATGCCGGACTCGTTTTTAACGTATTCCTTACTATTGATGCAATTGGTGCCTTTAGAAATGAGAAGGGTCAATGGGGCCACATGTCCGTTGGCACATTAGTACTACTCGCAAATGCAACCTTCTTGTGGTTGTACTCCATGTCGTGCCATACCTGCCGTCACACAGTGGGTGGTCGCCTGCGTAACTTCTCGAAGCATCCAATTCGTTACAAGCTCTGGACTTGGGTCTCGATTCTCAATCACAAGCATCAGAATTTTGCTTGGATCTCACTCTTCGGTGTTGCGCTCGCAGATCTTTATGTCCGCCAGGTTTCTGGTCACTCCATCCGCAACCTCTACTTCTTCTAAAGGCGACTGACATGACTAACACAATTGAACGTCACAAGTATGACATCGTCGTAATCGGTGCTGGTGGTGCAGGCTTACGTGCAGCGGTAGAGGCACGCGAGGCAGGTTTATCTGTCGCCATCGTTTGTAAATCTTTATTTGGTAAGGCGCACACTGTTATGGCAGAGGGTGGCGCGGCTGCTTCCATGGGTAATGTCAACGAAAAAGATAACTGGATGGTGCACTTTCGCGACACAATGCGCGGAGGCAAATTCCTTAATCACTACCGCATGGCTGAACTTCACGCTAAAGAGGCACCAGATCGTATTTGGGAGCTAGAGGTATGGGGCGCGCTCTTTGATCGCACCAAAGAGGGAAAGATTTCACAACGTAACTTTGGCGGTCATGAGTATCCACGCTTGGCTCACGTTGGTGACCGTACTGGTCTGGAACTTATTCGCACAATGCAACAACGCATCGTGGCGCTGCAACAGAAGGATGGACGCGAGACTGGCGATCCGGAGAAGAACATCAAGGTGTTTGCCGAAGTTACTATCACTGAAATTCTCAAAGAGAATGGCAAGGTTGCTGGAGCATACGGATACCGCCGTGAAAATGGCGCCGAAGTGCTCTTTGAAGCGCCTGCAGTGGTTATTGCAACAGGTGGAGTCGGAAAGACTTTCAAAATTACCTCCAACTCATGGGAGGGCACTGGAGATGGCCACGCTCTAGCACTTAAGGCCGGAGCTAACCTGGTGGATATGGAGTTCTTGCAATTCCATCCAACTGGAATGGTCTGGCCACTTTCAGTTAAGGGCATTCTTGTTACCGAATCGGTTCGTGGTGAGGGTGGAATTTTGACCAACACTCTTGGCGAACGATTCATGTTTAAGTACATTCCAGATGTCTTCAAAGATAAGTATGCCGACAATGAGGCTGAGGCAGATCGTTGGTATATCGATCAAGACAACAATCGCCGCCCTCCAGAGTTGTTACCTCGCGATGAAGTTGCGCGCGCAATTAACAGCGAGGTTAAAGCCGGACGTGGAACAGAACATGGCGGAGTCTTCCTCGATGTATCAAAGCGCCTCTCCGCGGAAGTCATTAAGAAGCGTCTGCCATCGATGTGGCATCAGTTCTACGAACTCGCTGGGGTAGATATCACCAAGAAGCCAATGGAAGTTGGTCCAACCTGTCACTACGTGATGGGTGGAGTCGAAGTAGATCCTGATAGTGCAGCTGCAGTAGGTGTTGATGGGCTATTTGCGGCAGGTGAAGTTGCTGGTGGTATGCATGGTTCAAATCGTCTTGGTGGAAACTCACTTACCGATCTCTTGGTATTTGGTCGCCGCGCAGGAAAAGGCGCTGCCGAATATGTGAAGTCGCATGGTGAAAACCCAGTGAGCGAAGCGACCATTGCAAAAGCAGCAGCGAAGATCGCTCATCCCTTTGTAAGTCAGGGTGGAGAGAATGCGTATTCGTTGCACCAAGAGCTACAAGAGGTGACACACAACCTCGTTGGAATTATTCGTACTGGCGCAGAGCTTCGAGAGGCGATTGAAAAGATTGCGGAACTTCGTAAGCGCAGCGCCAATATCTCCGTTACCGGTGATCGGAAATTCAACCCTGGTTTCCACTTGGTCTTTGACCTCGACAATATGTTGTTGGTTGCAGAGAGCACCGCAAAGTCCGCGTTGTTGCGTGAAGAGTCACGCGGCGGACACACTCGCGATGATTTCCCTGGAATGAGTTCAACCTGGCGTCAGGTCAACCATATCGCCAGCTTTGATGGAGAGAAGGTCAACATCAAGGCACAACCTCTTCCTGCTCTTCCTAAAGAACTATTTGATCTCTTTGATGTGCATGAACTCGAGAAGTACATGACTCCAGAAGAAATTGCGAAAGGTGGTTCCAACTAATGGCGCGCACACTCAAACTCCGCATCTGGCGTGGAACCGATAAAGATGGTGGCCTGCAAGATGTCACCGTGGAAGCCAATAGCGGCGAGGTCGTTCTCGACATCATCCACCGCGTGCAAGCAACTCAGATGGGTGATCTAGCTGTTCGCTGGAACTGCAAAGCCGGTAAGTGCGGCTCCTGCTCCATGGAGATCAATGGCAAGCCACGCCTTGCTTGCATGACTCAGATCTCTGCCTACCCAGAAGATGAGGTAATCACAATTACCCCGCTTCGCGCATTTCCAGTCATCAAGGATCTCGTCACCGATGTCTCCTTCAACTATAAGAAGGCCCTGGAAGTTCGAGCATATGAACCTCCTGCAGACCTAGCCCCAGGTGAGGCTCGCATGCAGCAGGTCGATGTCGAGCGCTCCCAGGAGTTCCGTAAGTGCATCGAGTGCTTCCTGTGTCAGAACACCTGCCACGTCATTCGCGATCACGAAGAGAACAAGAAATCTTTCGCTGGTCCTAGATTCTTCATCCGCTTAGCGGAGTTGGATATGCACCCGCTAGACACCCTGCGTAATCGCAAGCAGAGCGCTCAAGAGGAGCACGGACTGGGAATGTGCAACATCACTAAGTGTTGTACTGAGGTCTGCCCAGAACATATTCGGATTACTGACAATGCAATCATCCCTATGAAGGAGCGGGTTGTTGACGTTAAGTACGACCCACTGCGCTGGCTTGGCTCGGTTATCAGAAAGCGAGACGGTATCCTTTAAGTATGAGGATACTTGTTCGTTGGGGTGTTTTAGCTCTTGCAGTATGGGCAGCAACTGGATTGGTACCGGGAATTAAGGTTCACGGTGGAGCTTGGGATTACCTCTGGGTGGCCCTCATCTTCTCGCTTATCAATACCTTCTTGGGTTCATTCCTCAAGTTGATGACCCTTCCGGCTGTAATTTTGAGCGCTGGGCTATTTTTGATCGTGATCAATGCAGCGATGCTGGAGGTAACAACCCACATCAGCAGCGCACTCACCATCAAGTCATTCTGGTCTGCGATCTTTGCCTCGATCATTATCAGTTTGGTCTCTGGTGCGGGCTCAAGATTCACCTCAAAAAGAAATTGGAGCTAAAAAAACTCTCCGCTGTCTCACTCGGCGGAATCGTTGGCTCACTCGCCAGGTGGGGAGTTTCGTTAGCTATCGTTGATCCCGGATTTCCTTGGGCTACCCTCATGGTTAACTACATCGGCTCAATTCTGTTGGCTGTGATCGTTCTTTATGTAAAACATCATGATGATCCTCGCTGGTGGTGGCGTCCTGCACTTGGAACCGGCTTCTGCGGCGGATTCACTACTTATTCAGCCTTTGCCGTGAAGATTGATCAGGATCTTAATACCCACAATTATCATGGATTCGCAACATATGTAATTGCTTCACTAGTGGGAACGTTCATATTGGTTTATGCAACGAGCGAATTCCTCGAAAGGCGTTGGGCCAAAGAATGAGAGCGCTATTAATTACAATCGGGGCGGGGATTGGTGCGCCCTTGCGCTACTTGGTGGATAAACATTTAAGTAAGAGACACTCAAGTTTGGTGCCACTTGAAACCTTGCTTATAAATGTCGTGGGATCTTTTATTCTGGGAGTGACAGTTCATCGTTCCGCAAATATTGGATACTTATTTGGAACGGGTCTGGCCGGTGCATTTACCACTTGGTCTGCATTTGCTCTTGAGACTCACGGCCTTTTCAAGAGGAAGAAGCAATGGCACGCCTTGGCTTACCTAATCTTGACCTTGGTACTTGGTGTTGGTGCAGCAGCGCTCGGCAACTTGATTTAGCGAAGCAGGTTAGCAACCCAAACTTCGACTTCATCAGGATGGCTGGGTAGAGCTCTGCTGAGCACTTGTGCTCCGCTCTTGGTCACCAGCACATCATCCTCAATACGTACACCGATCCCACGGTACTCAGAGGGAAAGAGAAGATCGTCGGGCTGAATATAGAGACCAGGCTCTACCGTTAAAACCATTCCCTCTTGCAGTACGGCCCCTTTATAACTCTCTTCACGAGCCTGAGCACAGTCATGCACATCGAGTCCCAACATGTGCCCCGTTGCATGGACGGTCCAGCGGCGATGAAAACCAGCATCCTCGGCCAGCGATTCTTCCGCGGTTCCAGGTAGAACTCCCAGCTCTTCTAACCCTTTAGCTAATACCGCACTCGCGGCGTTATGAAAATCAAACCAACCTGCGCCGGGTTTTACCGCAGCGATTCCTGCCTTTTGAGCCTCATATACCAAGTTATATATCTTGCGTTGTGCTGGAGAAAATTTTCCATTTACCGGAATAGTACGAGTGATATCAGCCGTGTACATCGAATCAACTTCTGCACCTGCATCAATCAAAATAAGATCACCTGGCAGAACATCTCCATCGTTTTTCACCCAATGCAGTACACACGCATGAGCTCCACTTGCGGCGATGGTGTCGTATCCCAGTTCATTTCCTTCGAGTCTGGCGCGACCAAAGAAGGCGGCCTCAATAATTCTTTCGCCACGCTTAACAGAGGTAGCAGCAGGAAAGGCTTGAATCATGTCGTTGAATCCACGTGCGGTGATATCGATCGCCTTCTGCAATTCCGCAATCTCATAGCTATCTTTAATGAGTCGCATCTCTGAAATCGTAGATAGTAATTTTGCCTCGCGCTTCTTATGTCTTTCTACTAAAGAATCAACCGTTGGATCTTCACCTCGGATTGTTAAAGTTTCGACGTCATCGGAGAGAAGTTCTTGAAGAGTATCAATATGTTGAACTGCAATCTCATAACGTAACTCTGTCTCGCGTGCAGAAAGGCGACGGCCAATCCAGAACTCACCATGTCTACGATCAGAGTGGAATTCAGAGGTATCTCGTGGAGAACGTGGGTGGGTGTAGAGAATTGCTTCGTGGCCAATTTCAGTTGGTTCTAGGACTAGAACAGAATCTGGAACTGAGTCAGATGCGGAGATTCCCGTCAAATATGCATACGCAGAGTGAACTCGAAACTTGTAATCAGTGTCATTGCTACGAACCTTGAAAGTGCCGGCGGGAATTACTAGTCGCACTC
>Ga0208256_1000310_pt1 | contig 11352 bp, 12 predicted proteins | sample CryBogCBH22Jun08_FD_184608 | JGI IMG/M metagenome (GOLD analysis project Ga0208256, IMG submission 184608) | Freshwater microbial communities from Crystal Bog, Wisconsin, USA - CBH22Jun08 (SPAdes) | ecosystem: Environmental > Aquatic > Freshwater > Lake | place: Crystal Bog, Wisconsin, USA... | reverse complement strand
AAGAGAGAATATCCCGTTCAGCATTGGTTAAGAGAGAACTTTCAATACACATTTAGACATTACTACCGCGCTATTAAAAACTTAAAGCGTTATATTATTAATCCTCGTCGTAGAATGCGTAATGCAGTATTTTCAGCGCAGTATATGGACTTAGTTGACCTTGTACCGCATTTTCACTTTCAAACTATTATTGAGTTTGTAGAAGTAGAAAAAACATTTGAAACAACAGAGTGGGTAGGAGAAGGAGTAATTGAAAAAGGAAAGAAACTTAAAGAGCTCTATAACTATGTTAAGTATGAACGTCCGTTCTTATTAGAGAAGCTTAGTATAGCTTATGAACGAGTAGAGATAACTGATATATCTGATCAAACTCGTTATGATAGAGTAAATGCAATAAATAAAGAGATCAAAGATAGAGATACAGAACTATGTATCTGGGTAATACAGAACAGAGACCTACTCTGGACCTAATTTATGCTAACACTTAACGAAAACACATACAATACTACTATAGCTAACAACTCTGTTGTTCTGGTTGACTTCTGGGCACCTTGGTGTGGTCCTTGTAAAAGTGTTATGCCTTTAGTAGAAGCCGTATCAAGAGAGTATCAAGGTGCAGCTGTATTCGGTAAAGTTAATATTGATGACTACAGTGAAGTAGCTCTTAATCTAGGTATCAGAAGCATTCCAACAGTTGTGTTATTCAAAAATGGTACCCCGGTAGATAGACTTACCGGTCAAAGTATAACTAGTGGTGCCTTAATAGAAATGCTAAACACTTACACTGAATAATTTATGGATGATAATACAATACTAAATACTTTTCTTGCATATGCTCCGTCTAGTGCTGGAGGTACAGAAGCAAAAAGCAAACTAACAGTACAAACTATTAGTCAAGTATTTCCTTTTCTCAGTTCTTTATGTAATTCTGTTAACGGAAGCATAATACAGGCAGTTAGTATAAACACTTTTGTACAAACTACTGCTCAAGCTAGATCGGCACGTGCTCTATCTGAGATATTTAATAGCCGTGGTAGTGACAAATCTAGTGTTCACGATTACGAACAAGTATACGGAGTAATACTAGAAGATAAAGACAGCATTAAGAACATATTTGAAGTTGGAATGGGTACACATAATAGCGGGGTGGTATCGTTTATGGGTACTGGTAATGTAGGTGGATCCATTAGAGCGTTTAGAGATTATTGCCCTAATGCTAATGTTTATGGCGCAGATGTGGATTCAGGTATATTGTTTGAAGAAGAGCGTATTAAAACCTTCTTTGTAGATCAAACTAAACCATCTACATTTGACTCTTTACCTATACCTAATGATGTAGATCTAATTATAGATGATGGATTGCACTCACCTGATGCCAATATACAAGTACTTAAATACGGTTTAACGAAAATAAAAATTGGTGGTTGGGTAGTAATAGAAGATATAAATCCTGCTGCACAACCGATTTGGGAAGTAGTAGCAGCATTACTACCACAAGACAGATACAAGCCATATCTATTAATAGCTAAAAGTGGTTCGCGTGTGTTTGTAGTAAATAGAATTGCATAAAAAGCTTGACTTTTCATACTATTGTGCCATAATAATGGTATAATAAATGAACGAGTTACATACAATATATCTTTACAGTACTAGCACTTTAAAGGAAGCTACTGTTGGAATAAATACAGGCAAACAAAGACCACCAAGAGGTAAAGTAGGGCAAACTATACATGAAAATGCTACAATCCGTGTAGAACAACAAGATACTACTTCTACTGCAGAACCATTACAATTATTAGCTTCTAGACAAGTACCAACCTGGATTACCGATAAAATGGTAAGAGACGTGCTTGTTAGTTTTGGTTATGTTTTATCTAGAGTAGATGCTGATAGAGAGTGGATTGATTTTATCAATCTTACTAATGATATAGAAATGATTAAAAACTGGAATGAAGCTATTAATCAAATACTTCATGGTGTTAGAGCGCCTTATGATTTTGCTAATTTTGATTATCAAAACAATATAATCAATTGGGTAGTTAACAAGTTTAAGCAAGGTACAAAAGATGTGTTAGTTAACGCTATAATGCGTGCTGGTAAATGTAAAATTAGTTACGATATTTCTAAAGCTGTAAATGCTAAAACTGTTTTAGTTATTACAGCAAAGCCAGGAGTAGATGATTCTTGGGCTGAATTGCTGCAAGGCGGAGAAAAACCTCATATCAGCTATACCGGTTGGAAGTATCATTCATACAAGAATTATAAGAAAAAAGCTCTAGTACTTAACAATGATGTTAATGTGGTGTTTGTAAGCTTACAATACATTAACAAGCATATAGACATACCCTCTAAACTATTACAATCTATATTTGATACCAAATGGGATATTATTTTCTTTGATGAACAGCACTATGCTACTCAAACAGATAATACATTAGAAGTGTTTAAACGTATTAAGTTTAGCTATAAAGTAGAGCTTAGCGGTACGCCTTACAAAACTTTATTAAGTGGTAGGTACGATAAAGAAAACATAATTAACTTTGATTACATAGATGAGCAAAACATTCGCAGTAATGCTGCACCAGGTAGTGCTCTGGCTAAAGCATTTGAGTATAGAGCAGATATTAATTGGGCGTTAATTAATATACCAGATAGTGTAAAGAGGCTTATTAATGAAGACGGCTTTACTCACACTAAACTATTTGCTACTAGTAAAGATGGTAAATTTATTAATCTGCAAGCAGTAATAGAGTATTTGCGTTATGTAAAGGCTAATGCTTATAAAAACTCGCCTATTAAAGATAAAGACATTAATAAACATACCATATGGGTATTACCTGATGATGTCAAAGCTATTAATGCATTAGTAAGTTTATTAAAAGAAGATGCATATTTTAAAAAGTATGCTATTATTAATGCATCCGGTAAAGGAGTAAAGAATATCTCTACAGTTAAAGAAATTATTAATAATGTTGAGAATGGTAAATTAGAACAGGATGGCACCATTACTATTACTTGTGGTAGATTCCTGGAAGGTACTACCGTACCGGGGTGGTGCGCAGTACATCAAATGAACGATGACAAATCGGCTGCTGATTACTTTCAAGGTTGTTTTCGTATTAAAAGTGAATGGCGTAAAGGCAATAAGCATAGTGTAATAGTGTTTGATTACAGCCCGCAACGCTTTATAGGTGTCTCGTATAAGCATGTTATTGATACAGCTGATCATGATAATAGAGAGACCAATGAAGAACGTTTTCGTAGTTGGTTAGCTGTTAGTGATGTATATGATTATGCGGATAATAAATGGAATATACTTGATGCTAAGACTATTATACAAAGAGCTAATGAAGATATGTCGTTCCATTCTGATGCTTTTGGTGAAATTTTACCAGATAAGAGTGTTATTGATGAAACATTAATAAAATTGTTACTGCCAGTAAAAGCTGCTTCTAACACTTCTAAAGCTAAAACTGTACTGAATGATAACGGTATTGAAACTGGTTCTAACTTTGTATCAGAAACTTCTAGTAAGGAAAAGAAAACAGAAATAGAGAAAAATGATTTAAAAAAAGCTGTTCTAAAAATAAAGCAAGTTCTAAAAAGTATACCAGCTTTAATCTATAACACTGAGTTTGAACCTAATAAAATTAATAGTGTTAAGCATATTATTAATTATCCGGATAAAAACTTTATAGAAATACATACAGGATTAACTCCTGATACATTAAAGTTAGTATTTAATACATTTAATAGCTTGCAGTATGAGAAGATTAACCGTAGAATAGATGCTTTAACTCACAGTAATATATTTAAATGACAATATTTGATAATAGATTTAAAGCTCTAGCACATCTGCACGGTGAAAAGACAGAAACCTTGACGCCTGCAGAATTGTGTAGAGAGATTATATCCAAATTACCATCAAAAGGATTTAGAGACTTAAATTCTACTTTCTGCGATCCATGTTGTGGTAAGGGTGCTTTTCTATTAGCTATAGCCGAGCGATGCTTCTATGAAATGATAGATGTCATACCGGATGAAAAGCAGAGGATAAAGCACATCGTTCAAACCAAATTATATGGTTATGATATAAGAGCAAAACAAGTATGTACTACTATAACTACATTAAAAATGTTATTAAGAGATTTTAATGTAGAGTCAACTATTAATGTTTATCAAAAGAACTCTCTTGAATTAACTAATGAGCGGTTTGACTATGTTGTAGGTAATGCACCTTTTGAAGAAGATAAAGTAGTACAAACTAATGTTAAGCCCTGGAAGCTTTTCTTGCTGAAATCAGGTGAATTAACAAAAGACGGAGGTGCGTTTGCTTTTATTACACCAAATGGTTGGGGTATGCCTAGTGATAATAAAAAGCTAATCAATGAACTATTTACTGTGTATAATTTAGTATATGCAAATATAAGTACAGTTAAGAAGTGGTTTTCAAATACTGGATCATTTGGGTATACAATCACAATAAAAGAACCATACGGTCATAAAACAGTATTGCTGTGTGAAGAAGGTGAGTATACTGTTGATTTAACTAAGATCAAACTTATAGTAAGTAGAGGTATGAGTATAGTTGAAAAGCTTATTCTATCTAAAAATGAGCGTTGTAACTTTAAGTTAGGTGGTAAAGATGTTGAATACAGCGGAGATGGTTATCATCCTAGTGAGGAAAGACCTACTACAGCTATATATAAAAATATACACAGTATGAATAGCGGTAAAGATTATGAACCAGGCACTAAAATACCAATAAGATATTCGGTAGAACCTAGCCCCATACGTAATAGAAAAAAAGTAGTCATTCCTTATGCAGGCCCTGCTACGGTTATAGTAGATGATGGTAAATATGGTGTAAAGCGGGTACAAGTACTGTTATTAAATGATACTACCAATATAAAGAATGTTGAGAGTGTCTTTCATAGCAAACTGTTTACCTTCTTTATTAGAAACGCAAACTATACAGGTTATAATGAGACTAGGAATTTAAGTCAGTTTCCGTTATTAGATTTTACTCAATCCTGGACGGATGAAAAACTTTATAAATATTTTAACTTAACATCAGACGAAATAAATTTAATTGAAACATTTCAAGCTTGACTTTTTTAAAATAAGTTACATAATAGTAATATAACAATTAACTAATGCATATATTTCTTACAATACTTGCTATAATAGCTGCAATCATATTCACAATAGGGCTTGCAGTAGTGGTGCTTCTTTTATATCTTTTCATATCAGATGCACGTATGTATAAACAACTAAAAGATGAAGGGTTCTTTGATTGATATGTATTTAATAGATGATAAAGTTTACTTAAAACCATTTACCAGGAATGGGATCATTAGAGATGTTGTAGAGCACTCTAATGGTGAAATGTATTATGATGTAGAGCTTGAAATGGAAGGCTCTTCTAACGGTACACACCATGTATCTGCTGTAACAGATGAAGATTTAGAATACATTGGCGGATATTATAATTAATATGAATAACTTAAGAAATCAAATTTTTGTAGCTGTATCAGCCGCTATTACTCAAAAGTATCCAACTCAAACTGATATAGATCATACATATGTGGCGGATACAGCTATCAAACTTACAAATATACTGTACGACAAGTATAATAAAACCAATCAATCTAAAGAAGATGCTAAGGATCTATTAACAGAATCGTAAGTATCTATATGAACGAATTTGATTCTACGAACGAGTTAGAGAGAATTTATCAGGCTGCTATTGCTAATAAAAAGAAGCTTAATGAAGCTCCTGCAGCACCAGCACCTGTTAAACCAGCCACTCCAACAAAGCCAGCTACTCCCTCTCCTTCCACGACTCCAAAGCCTCGTGATCCTTTCTTTCCTAAACCAGGTCAATCTCCAAGACCAAAAGCAGAAGCTAAAGGTAAAATGGAAGAAGAAGCTACTGGTAACCCAGCGCTAACTAACTTTATAAACAAGCGCGCTAAATTCATAAAGAAATGAAGCTAGCACCGTTTAAAGTATATAAAGAGGCTATTGATACAGGTGAGTACGGTCATTTGTTTCACCCTACTAAACAAGCACTCTACAATAATGTACAGGATGTAGAAAAGCTTTTTCCTAATCTAGGACCTGAAGCTCATCGTTATATTGAAATTGTAACGAGTGATTCTTATAAGAAGACAATGGAGCGTATACAGACGTATACAGGTAGATCTCCTGCACAGCACACTACAGGCACGTTAATGCAAGCTGTTATGCAAGCATTAGGGCAGGTACAGCAGATACAAAGAGGTCGGGAAAAAGAGCTAGAAAAAATGGCACTTGATATTGTACTATCTTTACCAGAATTCAAAATATTTAAAAAGTGGACTGCAGAAGGTTATATTAAGTTTGATGTAGGGTTAAAAGCTGCTGATTTAAGCAGAGCTATTACTGATCAAGAGAAGGAAGAACCTAATAATGAAAATGAATTAACTGCTTATGAAGAAGCAGATGAACAGGTGGCTATTGAATTAACTAAAGTAGAGTTATCTGATGATGCTTTAAAGCGTAGATTTGCTAATATGTTGACGCAAGGTAATGCTACTAATAAGCTTTATCTATTTCAATTAGCTAATGATGGTCTTAATAAGATTGATCCAAGACTAATTAATTTATACGGTATTATGTCTGTTGTTATACAGGCATTGTACTACGCTACACCAATAATGCGTATACCTCAACGTGGTGGGGATATGGCAATGGGTTCAGCTGAAGTAGAACCATTAGGTAATGGTTATGTTATTAAAGCATATTCACCTTTCTTTCCTTACCTTATTCACGAAATAGTGAAAGGGTGCTGGGACTTATTAGCTGTTGATGTTACTTCTAATGCTGATTTGAACGGTGAGACATTGGATGATGAAATGATGCAGATAATGTCTGGTCCTCAGCTATATAACAATTTAATTAAGTTCTTCCCGGTAAAAGAAAATGAGTACTTACCATATGTTTATAGGTTATTGCTCAAAGAAAAGCCTGATGTTATTAAAGAAGTACTAGCTGGTGGTGCTAGAGCACAGTCTATCATTACACGTTTATTAGCTCAGGCTAAAGAAATGATAGCTAAACACGAAGAGGATTTAAACCCTCCAGAAGAACCGCTAAGCTGGTCTTAAGCTCTGTTACGACCTTTACGCTTTGCTTTTGCTTTTTCTTCTTCTTCTTTTTTCTTACGCTCTTCCTCTTCAGCTTTGCGCTGCATAAGCTCTGCGCAAAGATCAAATTGTTTACACCATTGATAATAAGTTGCTTTTTCTTTAGTAAGTCCGCCTTGACTAACTGGCTTCATTACCGGGTCATCATATAGTATATCAGTCCAGGCTTTATTTACTTCATCAGTGTCCGGTGCACCCTGTTCGTTTAGTTCAATCTGTATTGCAAGAACTTTATTATAGCGCTGATTTATTGCAGATTTATCGCTATCAACAAACATATACAACAGTTTGCTATTCATTGCATTAGGGTTAGGATCACCTTGATGAGGTGCACGCGCAACAACATATAAATTCTGTAATGTCTTATCTAGGGTAGCATAATCTCTTGTATACAATTTTTTATTCTCATCTACTACATAAGTCCTTTTAGCTTCATAATTGGTGAGGTACTTAAAATCGTTAGGAGATACGTACTGACCAGTAGCTATTTTTTGTTGTTCTTCTTTAGTAAACGGTTTAAACTCAAACAAATGTTCTAACCCGTTAAGCTTAGGACATATTTTAAGTAAATCGTCCCAGCTCATCCAGTTATCTCCCTTATTATAGGATCCGGTTACAAAGTATCTTTTACCATCCTCCCCATCTGAATCTGCAACGTGTACAACGAAAAAGCACCAATTATCGTCTGCTGGTTTATCTAAATCGTTAACAAAATAAGAACTCTTTGCTACCATTCCACCGCCTGATTGTCCAAGTCGGTAGTTCCAATGTAAATTGCCATTGTCCCCACCACTAATACACCACCCATATATTCTACGTTTCATTTCTGGGTCCTGAATGCCTGCATAAGCTGGTTCACCTGATCTAGGACGAACTGGGTGTTTATTGACTACATACGTCTTAAGTAGGTAACACTCTTTACCATCTGCACCGAAAAAGATCTCTAAATTGTTTTGATTATAGATCATTTCAGCACCAGTCTCAAACTGCGGACGGCCTGTTGTTCCTGCTAGTGCTGGACTTTTTTCACTAGCAGGGAAAAAGTCTATAATAAATTCAAGTTCCTTCCAGTTGTATTTAAGTATATCCAGCGGATTGTTATAAAGAGCATTCAATCTTTTATCTTCACTTTTTAAACGCTCGTACTGCATTTTCTTTTGACCTGTTAGAGTCTCTGAATCAGAATTTCTCAGTTTATTAACCTCTGCTGCATTCAGTCCAATTTGCGGTATAATTGCGCCACCTTCAAAACGGTCATTATCCTTTTTTATGTTCTTACCATTATCAATAGCTCTTTTAATAATGGTTATGATTTCGCGTTTAGTATTCTCAGGTGTTGCTAATTCACCAAAACGGACAATGTATGCTCTAAGAACAGCATCCTCAACTCTACCAGCGGATAGTCTAAGCTTAGCTATTGCACTGTTTATGGTCTGTTCAGTATACTCAACAAGTACCCGTTGTCTTACGCTTTCATATAAAGGAACTAATTTGCTGATATCCATTTGATAGTATATTTATTTACGTAAATAACATAGAATGAAACAGTGTTTTAGCTATATTTCTTCTTATATTATATCCAGAAATAACCTAATTAAATCCAGTTATAATATAAGTTTAATATAACTCTTCACAGTGAATACGTAGAATACTAGTACCAATGAAGCATAATTACAAATTATTAACAGAAAAATATATAAACGCTAAAGAAGCAACACGTGCTAATTTGCAAGGTATGCAGAATTTTATGCAAAGTCACGTGTTTAAACAGAATAATACAATACTAGGGAAGTTAAGTTTAGACAATCCGTTTGTAAAGTACTTATTGGATCAGGCAGTAAAGACTGGTAACATAAAAGATGGTATGCCTTGGGTAGACGGATATGCTGCAGATTATGATGAACAGGCTCACGAAGAATTAACAGATGATTATTATAATGGTGATATAGGGTGCGAGTACGGAGGACCAGATGACCCGGAATTTAGTGAAGTACAACAGAACGAAAAGATAATGGATATTTGGCACCGGGAATACAAAGAACATTTAAAAGCTAATAACCCTGTACAGGAAGCTACTCGTGCTAATTTAAAAGGTATGCAAAAGTATATGGCACCAGCTAAAGGTGCACCAGCCGGTACTACTGGGTTGAAGTTATATGTAAATTTACACTTTTTAGAAGACTACTTTGATGATATGGAAGAAAATAGTCCAGTACCTCCTGATGCTGGAGAAATCCTACCTGGTATCTATTCTAATGGATGCTCTAAAGATGAAAACGATCCGCAAGGAACTATGTTTAAAATATGGTTAACCACTCCTACTCAAATTAATTTAATTAACAACGCACAAGAAAAAGAATGGGAGCTTACACCTGGTGAGAGAGTGGCAATGAATGCGTTTTTTGGTAAAATATATCAAGAAGTAAATATTAATCCAGAAGCAGACGCTGTACCACAACTACCTTATACAATAGACCCTTTAGGTAACCCAGCCTGGACTGGTAAACCTTTTATACCAGAAGCAACAAGAGCCAACTTACAGGGTATGCAGCAGTTTATTACACTAAAACAAATACCTGCTGATTATAATACTCACCGTACCGGTACTATAATTGGTTTAACAGTAGATGAAATAACCAAGATACTGGGCTTTGGACCGGAAGAAGGAGATGGTGATAAAACAGAATATGAATGGCATTTTCAGTATCTAGGGTTTAAATGTGCAGTATGGGACTATAAACGTTCTTATATGAGAAAACAGTTTAGCGTTTATATGCCACCGGAAGTAGGTCAAGCTTTGTTCGGTGACAATTATACATCTGAAGCTCAGTACCCAGTTAATGAAGCTACAAGAGCTAATTTAACTGGTATGCAGCAGTACGCTAGTACTGTAGCACAAGATGATAAAATGATAGAGGAGGTAAACAAATTAGATAAAAGTAGTACAAAGCTAGCAATATATATGTTTAACAAACTTTGTGCACTTGGTATACCGCCGGAAGATGTAGTGCGTATACAACTAACAGTACTGTATATTAATAACGATCGTTATGGTAACGAGCTTGAAAGCTCTATACAAGGTCTTAGTGATGGTGAATTATCTACTGGTGAGATATTTTTAGTTAAGTACAAACAAATTGCTGAGGATTTTAAATCTGGTCAATTATATGATGAGTACTACTTCGTAAATTATGATAATGAGTACTGTAGTGTTGACCCAGAGTGGTGGGAATCTTTTGAAAATGTTCCTGCAATACGTAAAGCAATGGAGAAAGCTGCTACCAAACAAATTACAGAAGCTACAAGAGCTAATTTACAGGGTATGCAAAAGTTTGCTGAAAATCTTCTAGTATCCGGTATAGTGTGTAGGTTTGATGCAGGAGAATTTTATTCAGGTGTTGGAAGAAAGGGATGGTACGCCATAGTAGTGAATCCAAACGATGAATCAAATGGCACTCGTGCTATTGAAGTATATGTATTGTGGAGTTACAACGAGAAAACCGGAAAACTAGAAACCAATCGTACCTGGTTAAGTGCAGATGATTTAAAACCTCTTAAACCTGAACGAATACTAACTGCACAGGAAATGAATGAAGTAAGGCTTCGTGGTAAGGTAGTAGATAAATTAAAAGGCTTAATGGTTCCTGATAGTAAATATAAGGGTCACATTTTATGATGACATTTAAAGAAGCTCTACGTAAGAATTTACTCGGTATGCAGAAGTTTGCTGAAGATCTTTTAGAAAACGGAGTGGTATGTAGTAGCCCTTTGGTTGATAAAAAGTATATAGTAGTAGATGCAAATACAGAAACTGGAGGCCACATTAGAACAATTTGCATATTTAACTATAATAAAAAAACCAAGAAACTAAAAACCCAATTAGGTGTCTGGCTGCCTGCACTAAATTTAAAGCCTCTACAGCCTAGACGAGTACTAACTACACAGGAGATGAATGAAGTACTGCGCGGTAAAGTGGTAGATAAATTAAAAGGCTTAATAGTTCCTGATAAAGAAGGTACACTTCATACCCTATGATAACATTTAAAGAAGCTCTACGTAAGAATTTGCTTGGTATGCAAAAGTATGCTGAGAAAACCTTTTTTGCAAAGGGTGAGTTTGTTCATTTTCTGCCTGTTGATATTAATAATGTAATAACTGATGA
>Ga0208256_1000301_pt1 | contig 11601 bp, 13 predicted proteins | sample CryBogCBH22Jun08_FD_184608 | JGI IMG/M metagenome (GOLD analysis project Ga0208256, IMG submission 184608) | Freshwater microbial communities from Crystal Bog, Wisconsin, USA - CBH22Jun08 (SPAdes) | ecosystem: Environmental > Aquatic > Freshwater > Lake | place: Crystal Bog, Wisconsin, USA... | reverse complement strand
ATACAACGCTTGGTTTAGATAATAATGTGTTAATTATTGCATCCGTCCTTATTGTTGGATCGATAGGTATTTATGTCTATAAAAGATTAAAAAAATAAGATGGAACTTTCAAAAGAACATTTGATTTACGCTGGAGTTGGTTTATTTGCACTTTTAGTATTAATAAATTCTACGAAGAATGTAGCACTACAAGAAGTAGTCGTACCAACTAGCAAATCTTTTGAAGCTTTTGATAGCTCATCTTTGCCTTCTGATTTACAACCACCTAAAAGATTGCCTGATAATAGTCCTCTACCATCAACGTTAGCAAAAAGAAGTCTTAACTTAAATATGCTTGGAGTAATGCCTCGCTTTGATAAATGATATACGAAATAACAACAAGATACGAAGAGTTCACCTTATTAATTAAGGTGCAAACTTCTAGTCCTCAAAAGATAAGGCTGAAAGTAATTGATGCCGACCAACCAAACACTACTTTCACGAACAGATATAAAACTGTCGATGGTGAAAGTATTTTTTTTGTGAGGATGCCTCTTAGTGCTCAGACTATTTTAGTATATGTTTATAATGATGCGAATGGTAATCTTCCAAGTGGACAAGATAATACATTTGATGTAGTATCAATAACAAAAGAGCCTTTGGATAAAAAGCTTGATGTTATTGACTTTTCTAATCCTTTAGTTAGAAGCTTCGTAAATTTTGCAACTAGATTTTCTTACAACGCTGGTACTTTACCAAGCGGAGATTATATTTCTGATGATGGTAAATTTATAATTAGATATTCTCCAACAATCACTGATAATGGAGTAGAGCAAACGACTCCTGCAAGGATTGATGTAGATTCAGGTTTAATTGAATTATCTAAAAAAGCTTTCCAAAATTATACTATCCCTAATAGAATGGCAATTTTGCTTCACGAATTCAGTCATGTTTACTTAAATGCAAACATCGATGATGAAGTTGAAGCCGACTTAAATGCTCTATTAATATATTTAGGTTTAGGATATCCGAGAATTGAAGCATTTGAAGTATTTGCTCAAACTTTCATAGCAGCTCCAACGGATCAAAATCAGGTTAGATACGATAAGATAAAGCAATTCATTGATGAATTTGAAACACACAACACATATTTATATGAATAAGAATGTAAAAAATGGCTTAATGGTAGGCGGTGGCGTACTATTAGTTTATTGGATTTGGAAATCTATGCAAGTAACACCAACAACAACGGCTTCTACAAGCGTAGCAACTCCTGCAACTCCTGCAACTCCTTCTACTCCAGCACAAGTAGGTACTATTGGTTCTAACTTTTCTGGTACAGTAGATTCGAATGTTGTAGGTAATAGAGTTTGGTAAAATTTAAAACATATTTTTATGGCAGCTCAAGATGAACAAGAAACAATACTTGGTAATGGTTTAACCTCTACTCAAAAATGGATTTGGGTGGTTGGTCTTACATTAGCCGCATATTGGGTTTTGTATAAGGTAAATAAAAAATAGTATGAAAAAAGACAATGGTATGTATGTTGTTTTTGGGATTGCGATAGTCGGCTTAGCTGGCTATTGGGCGTATAATCAATATATCAAGCCAAAAGTAGATCCTATTGTTAATACGACTAAATTTTTTGGAATATTCTAAATTTTAGAAATGAAAAAGGAACAAATAGGATTTCTTATAACATTAGTCTTAGGCGGTGCAGCTGCCTATTATTTTTTAGTTTATAAGCCAAATAATATTACAACTGCAAAAGCAAATTATGTAAATAATATTGCAAATAAAATTGGTACAGATTCAGTAAAATTGAATACATTTGATACAGCATTTTTGCAGGCTTGGAGTAATGCATTAGATACAAATTCTAGCGTATTTATCTATAATGGCAGAAAGTATGATGGATATTATGGTACAGCAATAGTTTAAATAAGAAAATATGGCAAAAGATAATTTTTTAACTAGATTCACTTCAATATATACAGATAAATCCATCAATGGATATGTAAGAGGTTTTGCGTGGTTAGGTACTGCTGCCGTATTATATATTGTTGGAAGTAGTATCGTTAAAGGTTTAAACGCTGCACAAGCAGCAGCCGCAGATCAAGCTAAACAAGCGGCATTAGATGGAGATATTAACAAGTTAGCTAATCAAGGAGTTACTCCGAGTTATGATGCTACTCAATATAATAATTGGGCAGATGCTATACAATCTGCTTTAAGCGGTTGTGATTTGACTGTTTCTGCAACTCTAATCGGTATTTTATCTACAAGCGGCACTGCTGTTTGGAATGTTTTATCTCAGTTAAAAAATGATGCAGATTTCCTTAGCTTATCAAAAGCTTATGGTACAAGAACTATTCCTAAACATTGGTATTGTGGATATACTAGTGATGTAACAGGAGGTTTAGATGCAACTTTAACACGAATTTTAAATCCACAGGAAATTTCATATATAAATGAAAAATTAGCGACTAACGGATTAAATTCAAAACTATAATGAAACATGTAGGAGCAATAATATTAGGAAGTTTTGCCATCATAGGTGGGGGACTTGTCTATTATTTTAAGAAACAGGCAGATTTAATTGCATTGTTTCAGTATAAAATATTGTCAATTACAGTTGATAATTTTGATCCTGCATTAATTACAGGGAATGTAACAATACTTTTTACAAGTGTTTCTAATATAGAAGTTACTATTAATGAATTCTATTTAGACTTCTATTTTGATGGGAACAAAGTAGGTTTCATACAAGATGTAACCCCTTTTATAATCCCTGCTGCTTCAGGAAGCATTGCAGGTTCGGCTCAAATTCCATTCGCATATTCCCTTAATCCACAATTAGTAATTGGTGGTACAGGAGATATACTTTCATACACATTAAAACAAAAAGATGCAGCTATATCTTTAAGAGGATATGCAGCTGTACAAAGTGGATTTATAAAAGCAACAATTCCAGTTAGCTACGATACTACTGTTCAAAAATTATTATCAAGTTAATTTGGTTTATGTTTCGATTTAAAATAATTTAGCAAAAAAGAGAAATAATGATTAAAACGATTCAGGGTAAAGTGAAAGAAATAATTTTTGAGTGCTGTGAAAGGTACGCAATAAAAAGAAATATGGACATTGAAAATGTTCAATTAATTCTTGGGTTAAACGAAAAAGGAAATGGAAACACCTATAAAATCTGTGAAGAGTTTCAACCAAAAGAGGCGATTACCTTTTTGGGAGTTTTAGGTGTAGATATTGATATGAAAGGTTATAGCTTAATTGCTCCTCAATTCATAACAAAATCACTTATTCGTTTTTCAGGAAGTTATAAAATTGATTTAGATAAGATTAAGGTGATGTGTGTTCCTCAATTAGAAAACAAAAAACCAGATATCTTGCTCTTTGTGTACAATGGAAGTGAATTTGTTGAAGAAATAACATTCACACAATTGTTCCGAGATCAGGACTTAGAAATACCAACATAAGTTATGCAAATCTTTACAACAACATTAACAAGTGGAAGTCTTGTTTTAAATAGGGCAGATGGTGCTATGGTAATTAGCATTCAATCAGCCACAGGAAGTAGTTGCCTTTTTACAGGCAATTTGCCGTTTAAAGGGGTTAACCCAACACCAGTTACATTAACTGCTTCGCAAATTTTTAATTTTGCGGCATCGAGCCCACAATCGCCTTTAGAAGGGATTACGATTACTTGGGTATCTGGCACTGTTGATATTGTTGTAGGATTCTAAAAAAAATTTAAACTTATGGGACTAGGTAATACAAATCAAGGTTTTAGTGGAGGCGGTGGAGGCGGTGGCGGCTCAGCTACCAATGGTACTTCAGGTGCATCAGGATTAAACCCATCGCAATATATACTTACTGCGTTTCTTCCAAACAATCAAACTATTACGAGTGGTGGAGGCAATAAGGTAATTAATTTACAAGCAGGTCAAGATCCTCAATCTTGGTTAAATGCTAATACATTTCAGCCAAATATTGCTGGATATTATGAAATTACATACAACGTATTATGGGGAATAGGTGCTGGTACAGGACAAATAAATGTACAAGTAACGAAAAATGGTAATACGCAGGTTATAATAAGTCAAGCACAAGTAAATACTAATCAGGGATTAAGTTTAGGAGATGCTACCGTAGTGTATATGAATGGTACAACCGATTCATTACAAATGACTGCATACACTTCTACAACAAGTGCAAATCAAATTTTACAGGCAGGTTCGGCAACTCAATTCAATGCCGCTTTAATAACGGTAGGAAACGGAACTAATGGTACTTCAGGTGCAGGCACAGCAGGCACATCAGGTAATACTGGTACTGCGGGTACTTCTGGCTTAACAGGTTCATCTGGTACTTCAGGAGTAACTGGTAGTTCAGGTACTTCGGGTAGTGGTTCAGCAGGTAGCTCAGGTACATCAGCATCTTCGGGTACAGTTGGTACTTCAGGTACTTCTGCTTCTTCAGGAACGAGTGCTGCAAATGGAACATCAGGTACAAATGGTACAAGTGGTCGTTCAGGCACAAGTGGACAGGATGGTACATCAGGCTCAAGCGGTACATCTGCTTCTGCTGGATCATCAGGTACATCGGGTTTGACTGGTACATCAGGTACATCAGGCTCAACGGGTACATCGGGTTTGACAGGCACTTCAGGAACTTCAGGTTTAACTGGTACTTCAGGAACTTCAGGATTAACTGGTACTTCAGGATTATCGGGTACTAACGGAACTTCAGGACAAGATGGTACAAGTGGAACTTCAGGTTCAGATGGTTCAAGTGGAACTTCGGGAGAAACAGGCACAGCTGGTACTTCAGGATTAACAGGAACTTCGGGCACATCAGGATCAGGTACTTCAGGTACTTCTGGTGCTTCGGGCACTTCTGGTTCAAGTGGAACAGCAGGCTTGGATGGAAGCTCAGGTACTTCAGGTTCAACGGGTACATCGGGTTTTACTGGTACTGCTGGTACATCAGGTTTGACAGGCAGCTCAGGAACAAGCGGCACATCAGGCACAAGTGGTACTTCAGGGACATCAGGACAAACAGGTAGCTCAGGTACTTCATCAGCGTTCTCAGGAACTTCTGGTAATTCTTTTGTAAACTCATTTGATTTATATTATCAAACACTACAATCAGAGCCTGCATATTACTTAGGATATACAGATTCAGGAGCTGCGTGTGCACATTCTACTTTCTTAGATTTAACTGTTTATTCAACAGATACTACATTAGGATTGGGAAGCACGATTTATCTTGACTCTTCTTTAAATGGTTTTGATTATACTTTCGATAATACACAATATTATTTTTTATCAGGAACTGCTCAATATATTCAATTACAAAGCAATGGTTCAGCAGGTCTTGGTGGTAGTGCTACTATTACTAATATTGGAGCATGTTCTGCATCATGTGGTAGCGTTGGTACATTCACTTTAAGTAGTGGTACTGGTTCTCAAACTAACACTTCTACATCAGAGCAAATAAATTCTTCAACATCATCAGGAACTACTATTTATACAGGTACAATTACTACTACGACTTCTAGTTGCGTAATCAATTTACTTGCATTTAGTGGTACTGGAGGTTCAACTACACAAGCAATATGTGATATAACTGGTCCATCTGGTCCATACTCATTATCTACTTCATTAGTAGGTCCGAGTGGAGGTCAAACGAATACAACTAGTGCAACAATCACAGTCGCAGGTACATACACAGTAACATTAAGAGGTTTCTTCAACGCAAGTCCTAATCCTCCAACAACATCAAATTATGTAAAACTTTATTTTTAAAGTTTAAATAAACAAACAAACAAACAAAATGGCATATTCTAATATTACCATAAATACACAAGCAGGCTTATCATATACTCCCTACGAGTTTGTGCAAGTATCGCATGATGCAAACAATTATTTTGTTGCTCAAGTCGTTTCTTATGATTCTGGAACGGGTGTATTAGTAGTAACACCAGTAAAAGTTGTAGGTTCTTTAGGATTTTCTAGTTGGACAATATCTCTTTCTGCAACGCCTGCTAGCGATGGTACATCGGGATTGAATGGTACATCAGGAGTTAGTGGAACTTCAGGAGTAAGCGGAACAAGTGGTACTGATGGTAGCTCAGGCACTTCAGGTGCTTCAGGAACATCGGGCTCTTCAGGCACTTCAGCTACTGATGGTAGTAGTGGTACAAGTGGCAATAACGGTATTGATGGTTCTTCGGGAACATCAGGTACTGATGGTTCTTCAGGAACTTCAGGATCTAATGGAAGTGATGGATCAAGTGGTACTGCGGGTTTGTCAGGAGATACATATAAAACAACTTCTTCAGATACTATTGATTTAAGTACTTTAGTGGTTGGTAATACAATTACAGTAAATATTGGTACAGGTTTATCATATACAACTGCTCAAAGTGTTCTTGTTGCATATAGTATTGTAGAATATTTCGAGGGTTCTGTTATTTCTTATATTTCAGGAACAGGAGAATTAGATTTACAAATAACTTCAGTAGTAGGAATAGCAACAGAAAGTTCTTGGATTGTAAACTTAGCTGGTGCAGCGGGTGGAAATGGTACTGCTGGAACTTCAGGTTCTAATGGTAGCTCAGGAACTGATGGAAGCTCAGGAACAAATGGTTCATCTGGCACTTCAGGTGCTGATGGAACTTCTGGTAGCTCAGGAACTTCTGCGACTTCAGGATCATCAGGTGCAACTGGTACAGATGGTAGTTCAGGAACTTCAGGTTTAGATGGCTCAAGTGGTACGGATGGTTCTTCTGGCACTTCAGGTTCAGATGGTTTAAGCGGTACAAGCGGTCAAGATGGTTCATCAGGAACTTCTGCAAGCTCAGGAACTTCAGGTTCTTCAGGTTCTGATGGTTCAAGTGGTACTGATGGTTCAAACGGGACTTCAGGAAGCGATGGAAGCTCAGGAACTTCAGGTCAAGATGGAACAAGCGGCACTGATGGTAGCTCAGGAAGCTCAGGAACTTCAGGTCAAGATGGAACTAATGGAATAGATGGTAGCTCAGGAACTTCAGGTGCTACTGGAACTTCAGGTTCTTCAGGAACTTCTGCAACTGATGGTAGCTCAGGAACTTCGGCTGAAAGTGGTACTTCAGGTACTGATGGTAGTTCAGGTACTACAGGAACGGATGGTAGTTCAGGAACTTCAGGTACTGATGGTAGTTCAGGTACTTCAGGTAGTGATGGTTCAAGTGGATCAGCAGGTACATCAGGTGTAAGTGGACAAAACGGAACTTCAGGTTCTAGTGGCACTTCAGGTGAATCTGGTTCAAACGGGACTTCAGGAAGCGATGGAAGCTCAGGTTCATCAGGAACTGATGGATCTAATGGTTCAAGCGGTACTGATGGCTCTTCAGGTACTTCAGGTACTGATGGTTCAAATGGAACATCAGGCACTAGTGCTACGAGTGGTGTTGATGGAAGCTCAGGTACTTCAGGAACATCAGGTACGACTGGTTCAAGTGGTTCAAGCGGCACTGCTGGTACAGATGGCTCAAGTGGTACGGCTGGTACGACAGGGACAACTGGTACGGATGGATCGAGCGGTACAGCTGGTTCAAGTGGTATTAGTGGAGATAGATATGCAACTATATCATTAGATACAATAGACTTAACTACATTAACAATAGGTGTAAATACTTCTATTAATGTAGAAATGGGCTTAGCATATACCGTAGGTCAAAGTGTAATTGTAGCTTATAGCCTTTCAGAATATTTTGAAGGCTTAGTAGTGTCATATAATAGTGGAACTGGTGCACTACTATTAGATGTATCTAATATAGTTGGCACTGGAACATTTGGTAGTTGGCAAGTTAACCTTGTTGGTGCAGCGGGAGGAGCAGGTTCTTCAGGAACTTCAGGCTCATCTGGTACTTCAGGAACATCTGCTTCAAGTGGTACATCGGGTTCTTCAGGTGAGGCTGGTTTAAATGGTTCTTCAGGAACTTCAGGCTCAGATGGCTCATCAGGCACTTCAGGGGTAAGTGGACAAAACGGAACTTCGGGTTCGAGTGGAACTAGTGGTCAAAGCGGAACTTCAGGAACAGATGGTAGTTCTGGTACTGATGGCTCAAGTGGATCTTCAGGAACAGATGGAAGCTCAGGTACTTCTGGAAGCGATGGAAGCTCAGGTACTTCTGGAAGCGATGGTAGCTCAGGTACAAGTGGTACAGATGGCAGCTCAGGTACTTCTGGAAGCGATGGAAGCTCAGGAACTTCAGGTCAAGATGGAAGCTCAGGAACTTCAGGAAGCTCAGGTAGTGATGGTACTTCAGGAACAGATGGATCTTCAGGTACTTCAGGTAGCGATGGTAGTTCAGGAACTTCGGGTACAAATGGAACAAGTGCATCTAGTGGAACTTCAGGTCAAAATGGTATAGATGGTTCTTCGGGAACTTCAGGTTCAGCAGGTACTTCTGCATCAGATGGTTCAAGTGGAACGAGTGCAACTGCTGGTACAGATGGCAGCTCAGGAACGAGTGCGACTTCAGGTGAAACAGGAACTTCAGGAACTTCAGGTTCTTCAGGATATACAGGTACTTCAGGTACAACAGGAACAGATGGTAGCTCTGGTACAGATGGTTCAAGCGGTACTTCAGGGAGCGATGGTAGTTCAGGTACAACAGGAACGGACGGAAGCTCAGGTACTGATGGCTCAAGTGGAACGAGTGCATCTAGTGGAACTTCAGGTCAAAATGGTATAGATGGTTCTTCGGGAACTTCAGGTTCAGCAGGTACTTCTGCATCAGATGGTTCATCAGGAACTTCAGGTGTTAGTGGTGATAACGGAACATCGGGTTCATCAGGAACGGCAGGTCAATCAGGAACTTCAGGAACTTCAGGTTCTTCAGGATATACAGGTACTTCAGGTACAACAGGAACAGATGGTAGCTCTGGTACAGATGGCTCAAGCGGTACTTCAGGAAGCGATGGTTCTTCAGGAACTTCTGCTACTGACGGATCAAGCGGAACTTCTGGTACAGATGGTAGTAGCGGAACTGATTGAAGCTCAGGCACTTCAGGAAGCTCAGGAACTTCGGGTAGCTCAGGTACAGATGGTTCAAGCGGTACTTCAGGTACGGATGGCTCATCAGGAACTTCTGCAACAGCTGGTACTGATGGAAGCTCAGGCACTTCTGCAACTTCAGGTGAAACAGGCACTTCAGGTACAAGTGGTTCAAGTGGTACAGATGGTTCTAGCGGTACAACAGGAACAGATGGTAGCTCAGGAACTGATGGTAGCTCGGGTACATCAGGTTCAGATGGTAGCTCAGGAACTTCAGCAACCGATGGTAGCTCAGGTACTTCAGGAGAAAGTGGTACAAGTGGTTCTAGCGGTACAAGTGGAACATCAGGTTCAGATGGTTCTTCAGGAACTTCTGCAACAGATGGTTCAAGCGGTACTTCAGGTACGGATGGCTCATCAGGAACTTCTGCAACAGCTGGTACTGATGGAAGCTCAGGAACGAGTGCGACTTCAGGTGAAACAGGTACTTCAGGAACTTCAGGTTCTTCAGGTGAATCAGGAACTTCAGGTACTACGGGTACTGATGGTAGTTCAGGAACTGATGGTAGCTCGGGCACTTCAGGTTCAGATGGTAGCTCAGGAACTTCAGCAACCGATGGTAGCTCAGGTACTTCAGGAGAAAGTGGTACAAGTGGATCTAGTGGTACAACAGGTACGAGTGGAACAGATGGCTCAAGCGGTACTGCTGGTACTGATGGTTCTTCAGGTACATCTGCAACCGATGGAAGCTCAGGAACTTCTGCAACAGCTGGTACAGATGGTTCATCAGGAACTTCTGCTACTTCAGGTGAAACAGGAACTTCAGGTACAAGTGGCTCAAGCGGTACTGATGGTTCAAGCGGTACAACAGGAACAGATGGTAGCTCAGGAACTGATGGTAGTTCGGGTACTTCAGGAAGCGATGGTTCTTCAGGAACTTCAGCAACGGATGGTTCAAGTGGTACAAGTGGAACATCTGCTTCAAGTGGTTCAAGCGGTACTACGGGTACAAGTGGAACTGATGGTTCGAGTGGAACTGCTGGTACGGATGGTTCTTCAGGAACTTCAGCAACCGATGGTAGCTCAGGAACATCTGCAACTGCGGGTACGGATGGTTCATCAGGAACTAGTGCAACTTCAGGATTTACTGGTACTGCGGGTACAAGTGGCTCAAGTGGTACAGATGGTTCTTCAGGAACTTCAGCAACGGATGGTAGCTCAGGTACTTCTGGTACAAGTGGCTCATCGGGTACAACAGGAACGAGCGGCACTTCAGCAACTTCAGGAAGCTCAGGAACTTCAGCAACCGATGGTAGCTCAGGTACAACTGGTACTTCTGGAACAACAGGTACGGATGGTAGCTCAGGAACTTCAGGCTCATCAGGAACTGATGGAAGCTCAGGAACGAGTGGAACATCTGCTTCAGATGGATCAAGTGGTACAGCAGGTTCATCAGGACTTTCAGGAGATAGATATGCCACTACTTCAGGAGATTCAATAAATTTAGCTTCATTAGTAATTGGTAACTCTGAATCTATTAATATAGCGACTGGATTGTCATATACTACTGGTCAATCTGTTATTGTTGCCGCAGATGCTTTTGATTATTTCGAGGGTACAGTAAATTCTTATAATTCTATAACAGGTGTATTGGTTTTAATAGTTACAAAAATTGTTGGAACTGGTCTTTATACATTTTGGCAAGTAAACCTTGCAGGTGCTGCGGGTGGAGATGGTTCATCAGGTACATCAGGTAGCTCAGGAACTAGTGGTACAAGCGGCACTGATGGAAGCTCAGGAACTTCAGGCTCTTCAGCAACTTCAGGTTCAAGTGGAACAGATGGTTCAAGTGGTACTTCAGCAACAGATGGTTCATCAGGAACTTCTGCAACGGATGGTAGCTCAGGAACTAGTGGTACAAGTGGTACAAGTGCAACATCAGGTAGTTCAGGCACTAGCGGAACTTCAGCAACAAGTGGCTCAAGTGGAACGGCAGGTTCAGAAGGTACTTCAGGAAGCTCAGGAACTAGCGGCACTTCAGGTACAGCAGGTTCAAACGGTACATCAGGTACTTCAGGAAGCTCAGGCTCAAGCGGCACTACTGGTACAAGTGGAACGAGTGCAACTTCTGGAACTTCAGGAAGCTCAGCAACATCGGGCACAAGCGGAACAGATGGATCTAATGGTACATCAGGTACGGATGGTAGCTCAGGTACTTCAGGTACTAATGGTACATCAGCTAGTTCAGGAACGAGTGCAACTTCAGGTACTAATGGTAGTTCAGGAACGAGTGCAACTTCAGGTACTTCAGGTACTGATGGCACAAGCGGTACTTCAGGAAGCTCAGGAACGGCAGGAAGCTCAGGAACATCTTCAACTTCTGGTACAGCAGGTTCAAATGGAACTTCAGGAACAAGCGGAAGCTCAGGCTCAAGCGGCACTACTGGTACAAGTGGTACGAGTGCAACTTCTGGAACTTCAGGAAGCTCAGCAACATCGGGCACAAGCGGAACAGATGGATCTAATGGTACATCAGGTACGGATGGTAGCTCAGGTAC
>Ga0208256_1000289_pt1 | contig 11850 bp, 15 predicted proteins | sample CryBogCBH22Jun08_FD_184608 | JGI IMG/M metagenome (GOLD analysis project Ga0208256, IMG submission 184608) | Freshwater microbial communities from Crystal Bog, Wisconsin, USA - CBH22Jun08 (SPAdes) | ecosystem: Environmental > Aquatic > Freshwater > Lake | place: Crystal Bog, Wisconsin, USA... | reverse complement strand
GGCCACTCCCCAATAGATGGAAAGTGTCCTTCCCAAGGCAAGCATGTTCGAATTCAACGGCACGTTCCAAAGCTCGCGGGTAAAATTGCCGGAATTCGCAAGTGACGGCGCCAGATTGGGCAACTGATTGGCCAAATAACTTGTCCCGGCAGTCACCGTGCCCTGATACCCGATGATTTCCGCCACCACGGCCAAGGGATACGTGACCCCCGTCGTCGATGTCGTCACCCCGAGGCCGGTGGTGGTCGGAAGAATTGCTTGCAACTGATTGAGCGTTGACGTGATCGTTTGCAGTTGCGAACTGAGTCCCGTGACCTGAGACAACGAAATGGTCAATCCCTGGACAAAAGCGCTGGTAGGACCGGCCGTGGAAATCACAACAACGACCGCACCCGTGGCAATCACGGATGGGAATGTGAGCACCACGGTATTGGTCGTCACGGCGGCATGGTAATCGACGCCGTTGACCAAAAGCGCACCGGTGGCGTTGTTGCGAAGACTCAGGTGCAGGTTGGAAGTTCCCAGATTATGGGTGACCGTGTAGACCGTGGCGGCCCCGTCACCGACCGCTTGGGAATAAAATTGCTGACCCGTGATGATCTGGCTTGGATCAAAAGGAACATAGCTTGAAGGGCCCGGCGGAACCGCCCAGTTGATCGGACTGGCCGCTTCCAAGCCCGACCAGTTGATTGGCCTTTGCAACGAGACTTTCTGACGGAACAACGTGACGGTCTGGCGGTTGACGCTATCCGTCGAATTGCTGCCGTCGGGTAAAATGTCGGCCTCGACTTCGAGGTAAAGGTTGGTGATCGTGTCGGCTGCACGAAGGGCCTCGTAACAACCGGAAGAATTCAAATCCAATACCAGGGTATTGTCTCCCGGAGGCGCGGAAAGCACCGAGACGGCCAAGGCGGGCTGCGGGTTGCCAATGAACGCCGCACCATCAAAAATGATCTGGGCAACTGAAGTCTGCGGATTGAGGACCGTCACCGTTTGCCCGGTTCCGGTGAAGAGTGCATTGATCGCTGCGGCGATATCGCTGGTTCCCGAATCGACCGAAAGGGCCGAAGTGACCAGATTATTGTAAGCCAGGACAAAGGTTCCCTGAAATGTGGAGGGAATGGTCAGGTTCTGGATTGTGGGGCTCGGAAGTCCAAGCACTGACGTCATTCCTTGCTGGATCACGGCAACCGAAGGAGCCGGGGGAACAATCGGGTTCCAAACATTGGTTGCCGCAAGCGGGGCCACGACCAGCGAAATCTCATGTTCGACGGTGTCGGCCAAAACAATTTCCCGAACGCGAACCAGGCTGATCGGGTCCAGATCGTTGGCAACGGGCGTGATGGCATGGGCGGCCCCGTCGCTGAACGTCACCACAAAACTGATGCCATCCTGTTGGACCTGACACGTCAGACCACCGGTCAAAGCGGCATTGAGTGCGCTTTGCAGATTCGCCGCCGAAACCGTGGCCGGAATCGCCGCCGTGACATTGCCGCCAACCGAAAGCTTGAACGTGCCGCCCGTTGGCTGCGTGTCCGGAAACCCGATCGAGGCACGCATGGCCGCGACATTCGGATAAACCTGCGTGGACTGCCCGTTCTGGGTTTGGCAAAAACGAAATGCCAGGGACAAGGTTTCCCCACCGGTGAAGGTGGGGAACGAAAAATTGGTTCCTCCGACCTTGGTCAGAACCCGGCGGTTGGTCAGATCGGCATAAAGGAGAAAAGAAGAGGCCATCTACCCGAACCGAACATGTCAAAGATCATCGCGCCGCCTGATTGACATCTTCCTGCGTGATTTCTTTGGGAAATCCAAAAGCCGACGGCACAAACGCAATGACCGGCCACGGGTATTTGGGATCCAAAGCAGGGGCGGTTTGCTTGGCCTTTGCCGCGGCATCCTTGGCATTGTTTCCGGAAAGATTCAGATCCGTCATGGTCGATTCAGGTTAAATGGTCCAAAAAAACCCTTTTTGCGCAATTTGAGCCAATCCCGTCTGAAGCGCCGCCGCAGCATCATTGATTGGTTGCAAAATCTTGTTGGCAATCGCATCCCCGAGCCCGCCGGCAAGCCCGGTGTAAATGGCAATCGGATTGAGCGGATGAGTCGGCGAACTGATCACCACGTTCTGAGCGGCATACAGCAGATTGTAAAAAACGGAATGCTGCACATAGGCGGTCCACGATCCGTCCGCCGGTGCCGAAGGATCCGTGCTAGGCGGCGACAACAAGAAAACCGTGGAAATCAGCAATTCGTCGTATGGGACGTCTGTTTGATACGCCTGTTGCGAATACGTGGCAAAAAGGGCCTGTTGGGCGCTTTCCTCTTGTTTTTGCTTCAAATTGCCGATGGTCAGCAGGCGCGGACGGGTTCCATGCGCAATCACTGCTTGCGAATTCAATAGCGGATGCAGGCTTACCGTGCTGGTGCCGTCCCCGTTGTCGCTCGAAGACAATTCCCCGGTGACCGCAAGACGTGCCACCGAAAGATACAGGTCAAGGGAAAGAAGACGCCGCCACCCCGGGGGATTGACCCCCTGACTGACCTGACCATCCGAATCGATCGAGATGCTTTTGTCATAAGCGGCCCCTTGCTGAAGAAAAAATTGCGGGATGGGCAGCGGAGAACCTCCTTCGGCCGAAGCCGTGCGATCGACAAAACCGGTTAAAGGAATGACGGGGTTGCCCGATAACCCGGCATCGATTGTTTTGCCCTTCGCCTCATCAAGAACAGAAACCGTCGGATCGATCCCGCCGATGAACCCGGCATGGACCTGTCCTTCCCACCGTTTCAATTTTGCATTCCAAGTGACGGTGGTATTCCAAGGATGGATCACCAATGGAACCGAATCATCGGCACTGACCGAATAACCCGCCGCCGATTCCTTAAGCAGGCAACGCGCCCCGGGCTGCGGCCGGGCAAGCGCCATGCGATCGATCAATTCATTGATGGCGCGGGCCGGGATCATACCGCCCAGAAAAAGTGCCTGCCCAAGCCGGTGGTGGGCTTGATCCATTGATGCGCAAGATTGTGATAAGTCTGTTGAAAAAGCACCGCATTGCCCGCCGATTTCTTAAACATCGCGATCGGATGATATCCGGTGTAGGGATCCAACGGCTGCGGCCATGTGCTTGTCTGAATGATCGTTGCCTGCTTGATTTTTCCCAACTCGTCGGTGGTGACTTTCAAAACCACCCAATTCCTTCCTTCGGAATCGTAATCGCTGGCAATCGTGAGTTTCGGGGCTCCGCCCACCACAGCTTTTCCGTTCTTATCAATACCGGAAATCGGCAATCCCTGGATTGTCGGTTCGACCTGATTGATCAACCCCAACTGCACGGTGAACGTTTTCCCGGTCTGCGAAATCCGGAAAGGATGACTCCAATCCAGCGTTGAAGGGTCGAAGGAAATGACAAAATTGTTGGGATTTTGCAGGATTCTGGTATTGGCACCGGCCTGCGGCCGCAATGCAGCCACGGCATCGCGCATCTGATTCCAGAGTTTGGCCGTGAAAGGGTCCCCGGGCTGAACTTTTGGAGGTAAAGCAATCATGCCTGCGGCTTGTAAAGGATCGAATTCCACCCACCGGCCCCGGAAAGCTGCCATTGTTCGCTGACTTCGAAGACTCCGCAGCGGGAAGTGATCTTGGGGGCAAGTTTCAACCAATTCCTGCTGGGAAGATCGGGGACGGCAATCAGCAAATCGCCCGGCAAATCCGAAATGAGGCCGATATTGTCGAACAATTTGTCGATCTCGCCCAGATCGCGCACTGTCTGGTTGCGCCGAAAAATCGCCTGCACATTCAAGAAACTGGTGACCCCATACATCGGGTTGTCGCCTCCCCCGGCATTTTGATTTTTTGAAGTCTGGATGTCCGAAAGCAGGCTGGAATCCGGCACATTGATCGAAAACTCCTTGGTGGTCGTGTTGTACCCGTAAAGCGTCGCGATCGAATTCGCCTGCCCGATGCCAAAATTGGGATGCGCTTGGATCGGATCTTCTTTCATGGAAAAGTCCAACGATTCCTGAACCATGCCATGGGCGTCCGTTGCACGGAATTCCCCGACGATGAAACATCCGCTTTCATCGACGGAAAAACTCGATTCCTCGTATTTGGCGGCAAATTGTTCCGCTGCCGAAAAGTCAGGTGTGCCGGGAGTCGCAGGAAACACATATTTTTCGGTGCTGCTGAAAAGACCCGTCCGATCCAGGGTAAATTGGCCGCCGATGGTTTGAAATTGACTCATGATCAGTTCTGTTCGGTTGCCAGAATGGTCAACGCGGATTTGCTGTAAATGGCCTCAAGCCATCCCCCGGATCCGGAAAGCATCCATTCCTGGACAACCTGAAACGCGTTGCCCCGGGTGCTGACTTTGGGGGCAAGATACAACCAGGTGCGGTCGTCGTTGGCTGCGGGATCGGTCAGTTTTTTGAACGGGGGATCCGTGATGATCGTTCCCAGATTCTCAAACAGGTCGTCCGGAAGCTCGGCCAACGTTTGTGTCTGCCGATAGACGCACGTGTAGGAAAGGAAATCGGTCGTGCCATACACCGGGGAAGCCTGCCCGCTTGCCAGATTTTGAGGAAAAGCTTTTTGGGCCGTGTCCCACCCGTAGGCATCCTGCATTTTTTTGAAATTTGGCGAGGATTGCACGGGATTCTGCGCCATGGAAAAATCCAGTTCCTCGATGAGGCCAATGTCCTTTGAAGGATCCTGATCGCCCGAATTGGCAACTTTTTCGTAATCGAACTGGCAAATCCAGTTGCCCGCATCGTCCCCCTGACCGTTGGCACCCACAAACAAAGCGTCGTCGTAGGTATTGTCGACTTCCCCATAAGCCCCCGCCACCGCCGAGGAATACGATGAGAAAAAAACACGGCGGGAAATCTTTTCCAGCCCGCTCTTGTCGATCGACCGGCGTTCGCCGATCAAATAACTTCCGTCAGGCAACGCCATGGTCAAGGATAGGCAAAGCGGAAGGATTCATTGCCTGCCGCAAAACGTTGGGCGGGATTTTTCAAGCCCGTGGCAATTTGTTGAAGCAACGCGGTCTGGCGTTTGTTTTCGTCAAGCAACGGGTCGCTTTGACCCCCGGCAAGGCCGCCGCCGCCGATCTTGCGCAAACTGTCGGCAAAAGCATTTTGCCCTTTGCCCAACGCTTCCAAATCGCCCCCTTCGTCCAATCCTTTCCTCCGGTTCTTGGCTTTTTCCCGTTCCTCGGCATTTTTTGCGTCAAGATTGTTTTGGATTCCTCCGATGGTATTTTGCAACGTGGATTGCAATTCGGAAGTGTCGATCACCCCGGGAGCGGCCTGGGCTTTTGAAAAATTTTCGGCAAGAGTGGCAAAACTTTCGTTTAATCCTTTTCCGCTTTCGGACAAAAGATTTTGAATCGCCGGGGCGAACCGGTCGCCCATGTCCGTTTGGGATTGAGCTGCCAAAGCGTTTTCCGAAACGGCGGCGCTTTTGGCAGAAGCCGCCCCTTTCTGCAGGAACCCCAGACCGGGAATGGAGGATAACTTGTCCAGGATGGCCGCCAAAACGGTCAACATGAGCGCATTGAATGCTTCGGCTGCCGACAATAACCCATCCCCCACCCCTTTCCAAAAATCAGGAGTCGCCACAATCCCGAGGATCTTGACAAACAACGAAACAAGGTTGCCAAAAATCGTCGGCAACGTTTGCCAAATCGAAAACAACGCCGCGGAAAAGAAATTGACCGCTTCGGAAATCGCTATTTTCAAAGAAAGAAACAACACTGCGCCCAACTTTCCTTCCGAAAAGGCTTCAATGAAAGTTCCCGTCACTTCTCCGATCTGTTCACCCAATCGTGTGAGATCGATTCTGTTAAACGCTTCGAACAACGGCATCAGGGCCGGAACAACATTGGATTCGAACCCGGCAAAAAAACCCTGAATCTTGCCGCCGACATGATTCAAAATATCGGCTGCTTCCTTGAACACGGCGGCATTTTCCCCGAGAACTTTGGCTTTTTCACTCATTCCGGTGTCTCGGAATGCAGGATTCAAAAACACTTGAAGCAATTCGCCGCCGTTTTTCCCGAAAATTTTCATGGCCGTCGCCGCCCGTTGCGCCGGATTCTCGATTTGAGAAATTGCCGTTCCCACATCCCTGAAAGCTTCATCGGGTTTCTTTTTGGCTTCGACCTGGCTATTAAGACCCAATTCCCTGAACGTTTGGGATCCGCCCGCCGTGGTTGCCGCTTCCTGAAGCGCCTTTTGCATTTTGTTGATACTCGGGCCAATCTTTTCTGCATCGACTCCTGCTTCTTTGAAAGCCGCTTTGAGCATTACGAGATTTTCCACGGCAATCCCGGTGCGTGCGGAAAGATCCTGCATTTCGGCACCCAATTCCAACCCGCCTTTTAATCCTTCAATCAGTCCGTGAATGGTATAAAAACTGGCTCCGACAGCCGCCAGCGGTTTCAACAATTCCCCAAACCCTTCTTTGCCTATTTTTGCGGAAGCTTCCTTGACCGCTTCAGTGGCGCGTTTCAGGGACTGTTGCAACCCCGCAATGTTGCCGCCGATCCCGACAATGATTCCATCTTCAGAAGCCATGATACTTTGACTGTGTCAAAGCCCTTTGACGCCGATGCCCGGGTATTTTTTGGCAATGGTTTTGACTTTTTCAAATACGCCGCGACGGACGTTGTTGTAAAAATTGTTGGTCCGACGGTTAATGACCCCGATCAACGCCCATTTCCCTTGGGAAACAATCGTTGTGCGCATGGAATTGTGCAGCACAATCATGTATTGGCCGCCGCGGACATTTTCCGTGGCCTTGACTTTTTGGTCATATTCCTGGCCGCGAACCTCGGCGTTTTTTACATACCCGGGAGCCGCCACCTCGAGGTTCAACTGAGAAGCCAGCGCCAACCAGGATTGTTTTGCCAACCCGCGACGGCGCAGCAATTCCTGCAATTTGCTTTTGCTCAAGGTTCCTTTTTGTTGACGGGCACGGATCTTTGCGGCATCGGCCGCAATTTGTTTTTTAATCGTATTTTCCAAAATAAACCGTGTTTCGGCACGGATCACGGTTTTTAAATCGACTCCTGAAAGTCGGGAAAGCCCTTTGATCGCCGCGTTGAACTTGCTGGTGTCGACGGTGATGCTCATACATCCCACTCCATGTCAACGGCCGTCAGTTCGGTGGCAAAATCAAGCAACCCTTCCAGTTGCGCTTTTTTTCCGGGACCCGGCCGGACGGTCCAGACGTCGTTGGCACGCAGTTCGCACCAATACCACACCAACAACTGAGGCAGCGGAGTTTCCCAGAAAAGTGTTTTGGCAGGCCACCCGGTCGATCTGGCGACGCTGTAGACTAGCGCCGGGATCGGGGGCGGCCCGAGGAGTTTGGGGGGGGATTCTCCCGGCTGCCGGTTGACGGTTTCGACACGGTTTCGACCGTGGAAACACTGACCTCTTCGCAAAGATCCTGAATTAGTTTCATTGCTTGGGGGATTGCACCCATCGGCACACCCAAAGCAAATTTATCGACCGCTTCGGAAAAGTTTTCCGCATTACCGGCTGCGATTAGCACTTCTGCCATTGGCGCGGCGTGAATATAAAGAAACGCCATGACCTGAAAAAGCTGTTCACCCTGGGACAACTCTTTTGTTTCTCCCGTAAACAACGAAAGCCCACGGCGTTGGCATATCAGGTAACTTCCGGCCGAAAACGGCCGCAATTCCATTCCTTCGATGACCGAAGGGGCTTTTACAAAAGAATCGGTGGCGTCGATCATAGCATTTCCAAAAGTTTTAATCCGCGTTCGGTGGGAACCAGCTTTCCATCCTCGGCTCGCGTCGTGGAAATGTAACTGGTCGCTCCGTTCCCCCGGGAAATTTTGAGCGAAGGGGGGTTCTCCTTGATGGCGTCACGGAGCTTGTTGACCTTGTCCTGGTAAGTTTTTAAAAAGGTGATCGGGTGATCGAGATTCGATTTCAACCATTCGCGGTCGTTCCACCGGCGCAAAAATTCCGCCGTCGACAAGGTTTCACCGGCAAAGGCTTCGAACCGGATCGGTTGCTCTTCGGCGACCCAAACGACCGTCCTGCGGTTTTTACCCTCCACCGATTCCACGGCATTGATATATCCCCCTTCGTCCACCAATTTGCCATCGCAAGTGATGAGCGCAGCGATGGCGTGCGTGTTTGGCGATTTCAAAGGATCGACGTCATCCTTGAGATAATTGTAAGTCTTTCCGGTTTTCATAAAATCATGCTCGACTGTGCCGCCAGATTCTTAGTTAGGACGCATTCGGGAAAATCTTGGCGGTGTATTTGAAACTGTTGAAATCGTCGTTTTTTTGCGTGATTTCCAACGAATCGACGATGATTTTTCCCGTGATGCCGGTCGGGGCCGTGGTCGACGTAGCGATCGCCACCGAAGTGGTTCCGTACCCTTCCGCACTCAGCTCTCCGGTCGGATCGTAAGTTGCAAAACCTCCGAACCCACCCGTCGAATTCATGTAGGTCTTGGTTTCAAGTTTTTCGCTGACCGTGACCTTGGTCAGCGTGGTGTCGATCAGAAGATGGATGCCGATCCCGCCGGTGTACGTTGCGCTCATGGTGTGTCAGGATTAGGAAGCGGTGTAGGAAACTGCTTCGATTTTGGTTTTGGGGAAATCGTCGTTGGTGTCGTCCTGGGAAACGCTCGTCACATACAAGGTTCCCGCCGCACCGGCGGTGTTCCCGGCAAGACCGAACGTCGCCGTGCCGACAACCTCCACGGAAACTTTGCGTTCCTTCATCGGAACCGCGACGGCCGCAACGGTGTTGCCGCTTTCGTCGCGATAGGTTTTGATGGTGGCCGTGGTCGTGTCCGTGAAGGTCTGGACATTCCCGGTGTAATTGGTGGTGATCGGGGGCGTTCCAACGCCGAAGGTTGCGCTCATATCGTTGGGGCCGTGTCAAAAATTGTTTTTTTTATTCGGAAACGCCAACGAGCACCTTGACCACGGCGACCCATTGATGCTCCTGTTGGCTCATGGCGGTTTCCTGAATCCAGATCCCTGCAAACCCCGGAATGCCCCCGGGCCAATATGTGCCCAAATAAGCATTGGAAAGGACGGTCGTGCGCAGGTTTTCCAAGGTCGAGGAAAGCGAGGAAAGTTGCGCGGATCCCAGCAGCGCGGGACTTGCAACGCGGATTTCGACATGCGCTTTGTATAAAGGCCCCAAGGTGTGCTCGAGGTGCACGACGCTGACGATCAAATTGAGCGACTCGGGCGTGAGTTCCTGATAATCGGTCCCGGTGTATACGGGAATGGAGGAAAAAGCTTCGGCGCTTAATGCGGTTTGCAATGCGGATTCGACCAGGAGCGGGTTCATGTTATTCGCGGATGGCCGTCACATGCACTTCGGCGCTTAGCGGCGAGCCGGGCAGCGCGGTGGATGTCTCCACACGGAACGTCATGTTCTCGGCAACCAAAAGAATCTGTGACCCGACGGCCGGCCGCGCAGCGCGACCCACAGGCCAGCGCACTTTGATCGATTTGGTCGTGCGGAATCCCCCCATCTCGAGATCCATCAAGGGGCTCGGAAGCGACACATGCGCCATAAACGGAATTCCCCCGTTGATCGATATCTGGGTGCCGAGCGAATCGGCGATCTGCCCGGCGGCGCGGGTGGAAAAGTCTCGGATACGGAGCGGATTCACTTCTTTTGGCAGCCTGTCAAAACGCACAAAGGGCGCTCCCCTGACGAGGAGCGCCCTTTGGCTAAGATCCTTTCAGCTCTTAGCTGTGGGCGTTGATGATGCAACCCTTGACGGCGTCGCCGACCGCATAACCTTCAAGCCAGGTGAGGCGGTTGTTGACCGTGAGGGTGTTCTGGTCGATCCATTGATTGACCATGACGCGGAACCCGGTGACGGGGTCCTCGATGTAATCGATGAGACCGGGGAACGGAACGTTGCCCAGGACCTCGGTGGGGTTTTTTGGGGCGCGGGCCACGTAGACCGTGCTTTCGGGATGTCCGGCAAATCCGACACCACTTGCTCCGGTGGAGCTGTAGGAAGGATATTTGTCGAGCTGGAACCCGGCAACCTCGGGCAGTTTGCCCTTGGCGATGGCGTCGCCGTTGAGCGGGTTGTTCAGCGCGGCCACGATGATCGGGTCGGCAAGGAGGGAAGCATAGGCGGTGCTGTTGAGCACGGCGAAACGGTTCTCCTGGGGAACACCGTTAGTGTCGAGCTGGCTCAACAGGTTGAGCATGAGCCCGGAATAGGTGTAAGCAGAAGGGGTGACCGAGGTGCTGAAATTGGAGCTGGTCCAATAGGAGGCCACGGAATCGACGATGTGGTTGGCAATCGCAACGGCAATCGGCTCGGCGGCTTCCTCGATGAGGTCGCGGTCGGTGGCGTTATATTGACCGGCCGTGAAAGCGACATGCACTTCCTTCTGCGCAGCCAACGTTACCGAAACGTCGGTGTCGCTGACGTTGCCGGCTCCGGTGCCGAACGGGTTGACGGCCTGAACCGACTTGATGCGACTGATGACCGATTGCCCTTGAAGGGCGTTGTCCACTTTGCCATCGAGCTCCTTGAAGCCCTTGGAAATCATCTTCAAAAGAGGACGATGCGTGAAGGTGAGCGTGAGGGCGCGCTGAAGGATCAGCGCTCCGTTAAGTGTACCGAGTGAGTTTGCCATGTGAGTAGTGGTATTGGTTGAATTGACTTGCGAGATTCCTTGCGGTGTCAAAATTCACGGGCTCGGATCATGGCGTCGGCCAATCCGTAGGAAGCCCGCGCAAGCGCTTCGACGGGGATCGGATCCCCGGAAACCGCGTGGCTTAAAAATCCCTGCAGCGCAAGTCCTGCAAAATGATCGCGCACGCTCAGCCCCGTGGCCGCGTAGGTTGTCTCGATGCTGCCGTTTTCCTTGACGTGGGATTGCCAGACCAGCGGGTAAGCCGGTTCGGCATCAACCTTGCCCGGCATCAGTCAACGAGCCGGTTGTAGTTTTCCTTGAAATACGCGGCTCGGGCGCTGGGATCCTTGATGCTTGCGTATTCAGCGCGGAAATCCTCGGAACGTTTGATTTCCTCATTGAACGCAACGTCCGGAACATTCACGGCCGGAAGCAATCCCATGGACCTTTTGAGCTGATGGTGCAGTTCGGAAAGCTTTTTGAGCCGGTCCGCTTCGGCAGCCAAAGCGGCATCGCGTTCTGCAATTCCGGCATCGGCGGCGGCCAGTTTGGCACGCAATTCGGTGATTTCCCCTTCCTTTTTGTTCAATTCAAAAGTGTGCAGTTCGACGGCGGATTCAAGCCGGACGATCTTGCCTTCGAATTCGCCCAGACGGGTGACCAAAACCTGCGCGGTCTGTACCACGCCCATTTCGACGTCTTCCTCTTTGGCCACGGAAACTTCTTCTTCGGGGATGACGGGTTCCGGATCCTGGCTCGGAAGCTTTTCGTCCTGAGGCACCGGGCCATCGTCGGCGGCGGGAATCTCTTGCTTCATGTCCTCCTCTTCCATGACGGCAGGCATGCTGTCATTTCCGGGATCGGTGACAACGTCAACAGGAGTTTCTGGGGCGGTTTCCTGATCGTCGTCGCTTGGGGATCCGTTGTCGGGCGCGGGCATTTCATCTTGGGCATCCTGGGCGATTTCCGCACGGTTTTGCGAAAAAAGGCCGGTCGGATTGGCCGCGGGCATGTCGACGATGTCGCAAGAATAAATCTCAAGGCACCGGGCGGCCATGCGGACCATCGTTTTGGGCGATTTTTCGCCTTCGCTGGCAAAAATATCTTCCGGAAGGATTCCGTCATTGGTCGAGGTGACGTCGTCTTCGCTCGGCTGCGCGACGGGGTTTTCGTCG
>Ga0208256_1000277_pt1 | contig 12024 bp, 22 predicted proteins | sample CryBogCBH22Jun08_FD_184608 | JGI IMG/M metagenome (GOLD analysis project Ga0208256, IMG submission 184608) | Freshwater microbial communities from Crystal Bog, Wisconsin, USA - CBH22Jun08 (SPAdes) | ecosystem: Environmental > Aquatic > Freshwater > Lake | place: Crystal Bog, Wisconsin, USA... | reverse complement strand
TCCTACATATTTATACCCAAACGCGTTATTATCTGTATTGAATAAATTACTTGAATAATTGCCCGACTCTAAACGTCCCTGAGCAACTAAATTGGTTGCCGCATTAGGTGTTAACCCGTTGTTTATTCCGACATTATATATAATATCATCATTTGTCATTATGCAATTGTGATTAATATACCGTCGGTAATAATAGGACCAGTTATTGATGTTAATGTAATTGTAACTGAATTATTAGGTTGTGTAGTTGTGGTATAAGCTAATGATCCTGTGGTTGCATAATCTTGTACATTAACTACACTAAAAGGCTGTGTCGCATTGCTTAATATAATAGTATTGTTACCAATTAATAAAGCAGTTGTGTTGCCATTGGTCAACCCTGTACCTAAAACAATATTTGGACTTAATCCGATAATATTAGAACCGTTTGCAACCGCATCAAAATCAATTAGTGCATTGCCTGTATTGTTTTGTATGCCTATTGTTGAGGTGTTTACGGGGGGGGTTGTACTTGCTTGCAGCCAATAATCTACCCCATTAATAGTTAATTTAATGGCTGTATCAATTGTTACGGGTGCTGCAGGTAAAACCGTCTGCCCCGTTCCTAATTGCAATTCCGATTGTAAAAAATTGAATTTACCATTTGCCGTATTATCTTGATATTGTACAATACAATCTTTTGTTAGCCAAAATCCCTCCCCAAAATTTTCTAATAAAACGCCACCCGCCTCTGTACCAATTAATATATTCCCGTTGTTTGTTGGAAGACTATAATTATTGCCAAAATTTCCAATAAATATATTATCATTTGCTCTGGTTAAATTTTGACCTGCATTTAATCCAATAAATATATTTTGAAAACCTTCACTTAAATTTTGACCTGCATTTAATCCAATTGCAATATTTTGATATCCCGTTATATTTTGTTCTAAACTACTTTCACCAATTGCAACATTTCTATAGCCGCTAGTATTCGCAACCAATGCACCTGCAGCAATTGCAACATTACCATAACCATCCACATTATTATTTAATGCATAAATACCAATTGCGACATTTCCGTTTCCTACAGTATTGTTCGATAAAACTTGGTCTCCAATTCCAACATTTAAATAACCGCTTTGATTGACAATTTGTATTCCATTAACTATAAAACTATTATAACCCAAATCAATTGATTGATTTGCGCCCATATAAGGGATAAATCCACCGCCACCGCCACCACTACCACCAATTTGTACCCAAATAGTGCCGTAATCCCTCAAAAATATATGTGTATCAGTAGAAATAAATATTCTGCCGATTAATCCAGGCGGCGGCAAATTGCTAATAACGTCCGCCAATAATACGGGCGTGTTAGCCTGGTTTAATACATTATTATCTACTATAATCCCTGCCATGTTATAAAATATATCTTTTACGAATAATTACACAATTGTTACCGCTTGTACTTGTACCAAAATTCACAAAAAATCTTTGATAAGTTACCTCGGTTAAATTTCCCTCAATTGCTAAACTTTGAGAAGGATATAACAAAACATTTTCAATAATAACATTGCTTGTACCCTTGTTTATAAATACTAAACTATTACAGTCACTTGGTACATATTGACTTTGTTCAACTGTAAAAAAATCAACTTCGTATTTCAATAATGGGACCTGGATTAATTCGCTCATATTAAATTGTGTGTTGGGTTAAACTTTTTTTTATAGTACCTATTTTAATTTTATAATCTGCTAAAGTTGGTACATTTTGTTCAGGTCCGCCATAAGGGAAAGCCTGGTTCAATAAATCTAATTTTTGCGCATCAATATTTAATGGCGCTTGACTTTTTTTATAATAATAATACAATAATCCTACTCCACCAATTAACAATAATATGTTTAATGTTTTGTTGCTCATAAATATCCTTTTTGTATTGTTACCAAATTATTTGCAATTGGTTTTGTAGTCAATTGCATTGTTGTTGGATCTGTGTTAACTGTATTTTCTAATATATTACCTGTTGCCACTAAATTTTGTGTCAATGCTAAATTTTGTACAGTTGTCGTTTTGTTAGCACTAATAAAATTAGCGGTTGCCGTTACGGGCAATGGTCCTGCAATAGTATCAATAATAGCATTAACAATTGTTCCGTTAACGCCGTTTCCAATAGGTGTTGCGTTTAATGTGTCGCCTGTTTTTGTTTTGACAAGTAAAGGCGTTGTATTTAAAGGTGTAGTTGGTGTTGTATTGGGTAATGGTGTATTTATATTTGGACTTGTTGCTTTGTTAATTAAATCATTCATTGTCGTAATTGGATTATTTAACGCAACAATATATGGCGTTAATCCAGGTGTAACAATGGGCGTTATTTTTGGCGGATTATTTGAATTATACAAATAATACAATAAAGCAACCCCACCAATTAATAAAATAATATTTTTATTTTCTGTAGTCATTATACATTAACCGTTGTATCCTCAAAATTTACATATCCCGTTTGAGCGTTTAAAAAATCCATTCCATAAGCCACATTAAACATACCCGTCGGTGCCGTTGGGTCGCTTAATACTGCCAATGTTAAATATGAATTAGTATTATTAGTATATACGGGCGCGTTTGCGCTATTATATACTATTCCGCCTGGTATTAAATAGATACTTTGTGTACCCGTCGGAATTCCATTCATATCTATTATTGATGGCGTTTTTTTGTTAGGTGTTTTATTTTTAAAACTGCTTAATAATAATACAGCGCCTATTAAAATAAATATTCCTATATTTTTATTTTTTGTTGCCATTATTTTACTTTTTTCTATTTAAAGAATTAATTGTCGGCAATAATGCAATTAATACGACGCCACCTATAATAAGAGGTAAATATTTGCCTAAATTATTTGTAATATTTGAAAATCCTGCCGCTATATTTTCGCCAATTGTTGGGACTATTGTAACTATGGGTAACGGTTTATTGACATTAATTCCCGTTAAAGGTTGGTTAACATCAGGTACCGATAATAAACTCGCATCATTATAAATATAAATAGGTGGGATATTAAAATTATAATATCCGCCTGGATATATTGCCCACCAAATATTTCCTTGACTATCTTGTACCCAAGTTTCTATTGTGCCTATATCATCTCCATTTTGAAAAGTTTGCACAATTTTACTGCTAGGATCATTTAAGCTATACGCATTAACGGTTCCTGTTGCGTATAAATCATGGTGTATAAAATTGTCTATATAATTTGGCATAACTATTATAGCATTAATAACAAACTTTGCAATTTTGCGTTACTCATTTCATTTAATTTTTTTAAATGATATAAGGTAACACCTTTACTCATTAACTCTTTTAATAAAATTAACGCGTCATCATCAATTGGCGGAATTCCTGCAATACCTGGTTGAACGCCACTTCCTAAAAATCGTTCCATTAATCCCATAGCAAAAGCTTGTATGTGTGGATTTTCAATAATTTGACCTATTGTGTCCTTTTGTTCTATTGGTTCAATTTCTTCGTTTTCTAATGCGGAAATTCTAGAAATCAAAACATTTTGACTTTCCAATAATTTTTCCAATAACATTTCCGAACGTCCCGACATACTGCCCATTTGTTGCATAGGCAAATAAGATGCAGGTCTATTTAATTGAAAAGATATCGAAGTTAACGACGGCTTATTTTTTCCCTTTCCTGGCTTAATAACTTGTATTAAATATGCGTTTGTATTATCCGAACTTCTACTTAATTGCATTAACCCTTCCGTTAATTCCTGGACGCCAATTTCCTTATCCCCAACAAAATGAAATCGTACTAAATTTTCGTTTGGACTTGTAGTTGCATATATTTTATATTCGCTTCCTTCGTTTGCCAAATAAAAATTAACTACCTCATCAATTGTAAATAATTCAGGTCGTAAATGCGCCATTGTAATTTTTATTAAAAGTTATAAAATACCCCAAAACTATATACTACGCCGTTTGAATCTTGAGGGTAGGGACTGCTTATATATGATTTTGTCCAGGAAATATTGATACCGTTAAAATCTAACGGGAAAAAATAACTTGGATATGCCCCACCTGCGTTTGCAGTTGTTTGAAATATAAAAGAAGTTAATGGACAATTATATATCAATTGTTGGTCGCCTGAATATAATGTAATACTTGTTTGTTGTATATCAGTTATTGATGCAGGTGTACCGCCTGTTAAAACACTTGGATATATTGATTGGTCTGTATATAAATAAATATTTGATATTAAGCTATTGCGCAAATTTGGGTAGTCATTAAAATAATAACGATTTAATGTACTTCCCGACGGAATTTGTAATTCAATAGACTCATATCTTTTTAAAGTTGCCATATTAAATAATTTTAAAAATGATAAAATACGCCAAAGCTAAACACGACATTTGTTGTGTCCCATGCAATTGGTGTACTAATATATGATTTTGTCCAGGAAATTTCCATTCCGTCAATATCAATAGCAACTGGATAATAATTACTATGTGATATTATTATATCGGAGCCATTAAAATCGGTAGTATTTACTAATGTACTTAAAGGCAAATTATAATACAATTGCAAATCCCCTTGGTAAAGAGTTATTGAAGTTTGTAAAATATCGTAATAACTCGGCGGATTACCGCCTGTTAATACTGAAGTATTTGAAGCATAGGGATTGTATAAACATATCCTATCCACTTGCGCGTTCGTCAAATTTGGAAAATTTCCAAAATAAAATTTATTTAAACTTGTTCCGACAGGAATTACTATTTCAATTGGTTCAAATCTATTTACTAGCATATAAATTAATTTATAAATGAAAAAAAAGGCGGTCTAACCCATACCGCCTAAAGTTATCCAGGGAAGGAATAAATATTTATAAAAAATTATTTTACGCTTGTACAGTTTTGAGCCAATACACCCGAAAACTTAACTGCTAAATATGTATTTGCGTCAATTGCTGATGGTGCGCTTGGTAAATTTAAACTGATTTGATAGTTAGCTGCGCCATTTAAAACAATATTTGGTTCACAAACTACTTCTGTATCAATTGCCCAATTAACCTGGTCAACGGGTGGCGGGTCTTGTAGTGCATATTGTAAGATACCACCTTGCGTTTGAGGTACAAATTTATGCTTCAAGAAATCCCAAGCAACTAAAATTTGACTATTATTTGCCACAATTGACATACTACCGTTATACACATTTTGCAATGCTGCATAACCTGTTGGGAATGCAATTTGATTATTATAAGTATAGTTATCTGCAGCGCCGTTTGTTGCCGCGCCACTAACTAAAAAAACAGATATATTCGAAACGACAAATAAATCTTGCAAATTTAAATACCTACTTCTTACTGTATTATTAATATTAGTTGCCGTATTAACTAATATAGGTAATTGATAACTAGCATTACTAGTATTTAGTAATACTTCGCCGCGCAAATAAGATTGAGTTAATACCGCGTGAGAGGTGTCATATCCTAAACTTCTAATTAGGGTTGACGCGTTTTCGTAAACTAAACGGGCGCCCATTTGTGAATTAGCCATTGTAATTAATTTTATTTTGTGTTTTAATTTTTTTAAAGGTGTAGTTCGGTGTTTATTTTATTTTTTTTATTATCCCATTTCTTCCATACAAGCAACCCCATGAATTCCTGCTAAAAAATTGTTTGTTCCTAGATCTACCGCGCCCATTCTTTTGTTATATCCACTAACCGCAGGTGCAGGATTAACTAATTTATTTGCATAAAAATTTTGTTGCTTCATTCTTCCAGGTCCTGCTAATGATGGCAATACAGAGTTAACTAAACCTACCCCACCTGCTGCAATCATTCCAGCGCCTAAATTTTTTCCTAATTCCGATTTTAAAATTTTTGGCATAAATATGCCTAAAGCTAATGGAATCCCATTTGCAATATAATTTGTTGTTGTTGCGCTAGTTGTTGCAGGTACACTTGACTTTGCAATTTTTGCTACCTGGTAACCTAAAATTGAGCCACCAATAATACCTAAAACAGACATACCACTACTTTTAATTCCGCCCATAGTGTGACGACGGCGTTTGTGTGTATGTTTTTTTGTTTGATGTTTTCTGCGTGCCATTTTTTTGATTTTAATTATTAAAAAATTTTATTTAATGTGCTTTTTTATTTCCTTGATATGGGTGTTCAATTCCTTTATAATTTGCTTGTACATTTTTACGCTTTCCGTTAATTCTTTTTTATAAGCTGGTGCATAACCCATTTCTTTACTTTTCGATAAAGCAATTTTAACGCGATCTAAATTTTGCTGTGCATAATATAACCTTTCTAATGCATCTTTTAAAGCCACCATTTGTATTTGCGACATTTCTCTTACACTACCCCCAATACCCATATGTTTTTTTTGAACTTTTGCCGCGTGTTCAATTGATTTTAAAACCGATTTTTCTCCAGGTCTTTTAATCCCGTTAACACGTCTTTTATGGGCGTGTATTGTACCCCAATGCGTGTGAGGTTTTTTTATTTTTTTTACGGTCTTTTTAGCAACTGTTTTTTTAACTGTTTTTTTTACAATTGCTTTTTTAATTTTTGGTTTTTTTGCCGCCCCTATTGTTTTATATTCAATTGAAAAAGCTTGTTTTAATGCGTCCCTATGTGACAATTTGGGATTTTTTAAACGCAATTTTTTTGCTTCCAATTGTGCCGCTTTAAATCTTTTTTGATTTTGTTTTTGTGCCGCCGTCATTATTTACTTTTTTTTGAAATGAAATAAATAGCTGCCGCGCCTAAACCTATCCACAATAAAGTATTATTTGAACTTGTTGTTGGTATTGTTGTTTTTAACGGCGTTGTTAAAGGTCTTGGACTTGGTTTGACATTTCCAGGGAATAACTTATTTAAAGTATTCAATAAACTATTTAATGCACTTGGCGGCGTCGAACTTGCAGGGCTTGATTTTGCGCCACCGCCACCCCCTGAACCTGAACCGCCATTGCTTCCAGGGATAGACAAATTACCGCCACTTGTTGTTGTTGTTGCGCCTTGTGTTCCAATTACATTTCCGTTAACGTCATATAAAATATTACTACCCTGTTCTGTGTAATTTCCCGTTGTTGGGTCGTAATAACTTAATGCGGTCCCATCCATGGCATAATAGGTACCGTCGGGTTCCTGGTATGCGCCTGTTTTTGGGTCGTAATTTAATAATGCGGTCCCATCTGCTAAATACCATGTGCCGTCATTTTCTTGGTAGGCGCCTGTTGTTGGGTCGGAATTTAATAATGGCGTCCCGTCACTGGAAGTTGTGGGTCCTGTTGTATCTAAACTTGCGCTAGTATCAAAAGTTGTTGTTGTATCAATGGGCGCCGATAAATCTATTGATGATGTGTCGGTCAAATCCCCTATTCCTGCCATAGCTATTAAACTCATATTTTTAATTTTTCTGTCTTTATAAACAGTCGGTTGTTTTTTTTCATTATAACTATCTAAAACGGGGTCTGTCCAAATTTCGCCTTTATCTGTTTTTAATACACTAAATACGTGTTCTAAATCTTTATTTCCATTATATCCTGCGAACCTATATACAATATCCCCTTTTATTAATCCTTTCCTTTTTAAACTATCTAGTATTCCATTACTATATAAACTGTAACTTTTACAATCCCCAGGTATTGACAAAATTGCCGAGGGACTTCGTAAAGTTTGATATTGGTCACTTTCTATTTCATAAGGGACATTTGATTTTAAAAAATTCCAAATTTTTTGCGTCGTTCCCTTTTCATTTCCCGTCCAAAAATAATTGCTTATTTTATCGTATTCGTTTTTATATAGATCATGTGTATCTAATATCCCATTAATAATATCATTTACATCCTGGCGCCTTACTATTGTCTTTTGACTATTTTGAAATGGCGTTAATTTTCCTAAAATAAAGTTTTTCGTCATTTTGAAAATAGATTAACAATATCCTGGCTATTTATTACTTCATAATTTACGGGCAACATTACCCCATCAATAATAGCACTTCCGACCAAAGTGTAATTTTGATTTTGATTAATAATATCGTTAACGCTATTCAATAAATTTAATATTCCAATTTGTCCTGTAACTGGAATATTTACGGTCCCTGTTGGCGGAATATTATAAGATCCGTTTGTTTGTAGGTCCATTACTTTATTATTATTAGAATCATATATGGCGCCCAAAAATCCGCTAAAATTTGCACTAATATTAGTTGGGTTGTAAATTCTAAAAGTGACCGAAAAACTTTGATTTCCAATTGTACCGTTAATACCAAAATCGACAATTGTGACAGATATGTTTTTAGCTAAAACATATTTATTATAAGCCCATAATACTAATGCGCTTAAACCTAAAAAAGTAATCAATTGACCTTGTTTGCTCAAAATGTCCTTTTTTAAAAATTTAAATAAGTATTGCAACTTAATTAAAAATTTTAAAAATAGCTAAAAAATATAAAATTTTCAAAAAATAACGCCCTATATACTTGGAATGGCAGAGGGTAACGCGTAGTTTTGTGTAAAACTACGCGTTCCGCCGTTCCAAGGGCGTTCCATTCTTAAGTACAGTAAATAAAAAAAGAACGGTTAACCGTTCTAAAATACACCTGACTACACCTTTAAAACATATTCGCTACTATTATACACATATAGGCAAAAAAAATGAGGCATATATTATGCCCCATAATTTTTATCCAAGTTGTATGTGTTTTTATTTGTTACTTTGCTAGAAATTCGCTATAACTTTTATTTAGCTTAAATTTTAGCTTTTTTGTGTCTTTATCGTAAAAATTAAATTCAATGGCGCCTTTAGTATTAGCAAATTGTATAAAGCTATCCACCGCCCTAAAAGTATTTTTAACGGTCCTGTATTTATAAGCTTTGCCGTTAGTATCAAAAAAAATTACTGTAAAATTTTTGGTTTCCATTTTTAAACTATATTTGTCTTGTAGTATGGTGTTAATAATTTAAATAAGGCGTCCTGTATTGGTCGCCTTATTTTTTTTATAAATCGTGTTCAATACTTTGTTTAATTCCTGCCCAGGTGCGAATCATTTTTAAAAATTCTGAGTTTTTATATTTTTGTTCGCCTTGTATTTCTTTGAACATTTCGTCGCATAAATTTTGCGCCCTGGACTTTATTTTATTGTTTAAATTATCTTCATTTATATCGAATTCACTTTTAGCCATATTGTAAAAATGTAGTGCGGATAATTTACAAATTGTATCTTCTGTATTCATGATTTATATATTTTCTTTTTCTTCGTTATTAATGAAATATACTGCCAAAACAATGGCTAGTTTAAAATTTTCATCCTTTTTCATTATTTCATAAAATATTTTTGAAATTTGATATGGATGATAATTTGTGTCAATTTTTAATTTAATTCCTGCTATATTTTCGCCTGAAAATTCTTGTGTAATGTGAAATTCAAATTTTTTTTCTTGTGTCATGGTGTTAATTATAATGTTTAAAAATTAGATCTATTATCTAAATACATTCCATTTTGGTTGCGTGTTATAATCATTTTTTCTTTTAAATATTTAATATATTGTTTGGTAGAATTAATACCGCGTTTGTCAACTTTTGACAATGTTTTTATTAATTCATCATAACTGAACTCGCTTGAAAATTGATATACTTTATTTAAGACAATATCGTGTTCGTGTTTTAAATATTTAGAAAAATCCTTTTGTTTTTCAAATATTTTTATTTCGTTTTCAACTTGTACAAAATTCATTTCAAAATCATCATATTTTATTTTTATAGGATTAAAATTTTTAGAACTGCGCAAAAATTTAGGGGAAAGTTCAAATATTCCATCATCTGTTTTTTTAACTTCCAATGTACTTTGCGCCCATCTATCAGTATTACTGCCCAGGTGTCCTAATGTTTGCCCGTCCCGTTTTCCTGTATGTAAAATCCCTATTAAAAATATATTGTGTACAGTTGTTATATTTTTAATCCAATTAACAATTAATCGACATTCGATTTCGTCGTTATAATTCATAACTAAATCTAATAACCCGTCTATTATCATAATAGAACACTGCGCATTATTTGTTAAATACGCGTCAATCATTTGTTTAATTGTTTTGGGATTTTCTTTTCGTAAGCAATAAGAGTCGAAACTATCGGGTAAATCTTTTATCCTGGCTACATTTTTAATTCTATTCATATGCGAATAAAAATCGTGTTGACTGCTTTCAGTATCAATATAACATACCGTTCTTCTGCCTGGCAATGTTTGTAATTTCATACCGAAAATTTCATCATCAATAAAAGAACTTGCAACAATTGATGTGACAAAAGTAGATTTGCCACTTTTAGGTAATCCGCTAATGATACAATACGATTGACAATGTCCGATTACATTTGAATCAATTGAAAATTGTATTTGTTCTTTTGGCGGAATAAAATCTTTTATATAACGATTTTTTTGTAGTTCGATATAATAATTGATTTCATTCATTTGTTGGGTTTTCTTCTATTGCGTTAATAATAACCATGTATTTATTTTGTTTTCCCTGGCGTAATGAAATATTAACCCATTCCCTTTCATTTAAATTTTTAATCATTAACTCTAAATGTTCTTTTGAAAATCCTAAGTTAATTTCTTCCATTCCTTGTTTGTTTGTCCTGGTCTTTACTGACCCGACAAACACTAACGATTTTTCATTTTTGTTATCGCTATTATAAGGTGATTTTTGGTTGGTTGTGTACATTTTCATTATTGTTTATTTGTTCAAAAAATACATTTGTAATTTCTTCGACTTTAGCTACGATATAAGAAATATCATGTTTTTCATTCAATGATTTTCCCTGTATCATAGCACATAATAATTGTGTCATCAGATATTCTTTTTTAGTCATTCCAGGGACCGGCACAATAATGCGTCCGAAATTGTCTGTTTGCGTAACACAAGGAAACGCGGGCAATGTTTGATTTTCCATTTGTTTTTTGTTTAAGGTTTTAATGTTTTTAAATATTTTGCTACTACATAAGCCTGATTACTCCCTTCTTCTGATAGTTTTTCATAATGGGCAATAGCTATATCCAATTCGTTATTAGCTTTGTAGCCTTCGATAAAATACCTAATTCTCATTAAAGTAAATGTATCAGATTCAATGTATCTTTCCTCTGCCATCTTCTCTATGGATAAAGAAGTAGGTTGTTCTTTTTTTTTCATTTGTTTTTTGTTTGTGCTTATAAAATAAAAAGAGTCACCTACTAGGGTTTTATGCCGTTCGGTGACTCTTGCAAAGCTATTTTAGTAATGTGTGTATTGTTATCGGAAAAAAATTCAAATATATATTCGTTAACCTGGTTAACGACTCTTAATATTGAAAATTCAAAAATTTCATAAATAAACTCTAATTCATATTGATAATTTGAGTCAACTATAATAGTTGCCCTAATTTCTAAGGTATAATGTAACATTTGCAAGAGGTTTAAGACACTAATATATCGCTTTTAACCTTATTTGCTTTTTTTTGTGGATAAAATCAATAAAATGATTAAAATTCCCACACCTATTGAAGTTAACGGGTTGTTTTGTATTGTTTGCCCTGCGCTTTTTAACCCGTTTAATAAGTTGTTTTTTATTTCGCTTATAAGGTCTTGGCTATATTGTACCGCCGACTCGCCGTAATAATCCCCATTTTTAAACGCTTGTGCATAACTTTGCGGTGTTTCCAAATCTGACATTTGAAATGTCCCGTCCGCTATGCGCCTATTAATCCAATGGATTATTTCCAGGGCGCTATCGTTTAAACTATTATAATGCGCGTAATATTCAGGTACATTTGAGTCATTCCATTCGTTTTGAGATGTTAATATACCTTGACTTGCGCCCGATTGTCCTACATATTTATACCCAAACGCGTTATTATCTGTATTGAATAAATTACTTGAATAATTGCCCGACTCTAAACGTCCCTGAGCAACTAAATTGGTTGCCGCATTAGGTGTTAACCCGTTGTTTATTACGACATTATATATAATATCATCATTTGTCATTATGCAATTG
>Ga0208256_1000268_pt1 | contig 12216 bp, 10 predicted proteins | sample CryBogCBH22Jun08_FD_184608 | JGI IMG/M metagenome (GOLD analysis project Ga0208256, IMG submission 184608) | Freshwater microbial communities from Crystal Bog, Wisconsin, USA - CBH22Jun08 (SPAdes) | ecosystem: Environmental > Aquatic > Freshwater > Lake | place: Crystal Bog, Wisconsin, USA... | reverse complement strand
GTGTAATATTATACGCCGCCGGCATTTCCGGTTGTTCCAGCCTCAATATCCCAGTAGTCATACATGAAGCGCACATTGAACTTTTCAAATGTGTTTGTGTCGCTCCAATCAAGACGGATAGGATCGATGAAAGCAGGATAAATGCCATTGAAACGATAAACACGCAGAACTGATCCATCTTTGCCTAGTTGAGCAACTTCGGCAGTTGATTTGTAATCGCTGGTTGTTCTGATGTTCTGGACTCTGTTGTTGATTGCATTTGACCAACCTTCAAGAGCATTACGCACAGCAAAATCCTCGTCATTCATGATGGTGACGTTCCAAGCATCATAGATACGGTCGCCAGCAAAGTTGACTATACGACCAAAATATGGAACTGGAATATTACCCAACTGAGATTCGGGAATACTGGTAGAAGAAGCCAGAAACTGTATTCTACTATCGGCAACAGAGTCTACAGGATTGAAGATGTTGACGCTGAATAGTGTAGGACGGGCACCTTGAAACTGAAAGTTCGCAGTTATTTCGTTGATATTGAAAGCCATTGTATTGCTCCTTTAGTTTTATTATCCGCCGAACTGACCAACAATAGTATTGAAATCAACACCCGTGCGAACAGCAACGAAGTTCAACTGGATGAAGTTGATGCTTCTTGCTGGCTTGATGTAGATATCGCCTACAAACTGATTTGAGTCAATAACCTGGCCTGTGTTGTTTGTTTCGTCACAAACAACGCGATAGTCATAGATGCCACGACGACCTTGAACCTGCTTGAGATATGGCTCAACAAGATTTCTGAACTGAGCGCGAGTAAAGGCATCGTTGAACTCAAATAGGCTTGATTGTGAAGCCTTTGAGATTGCCTTCTCAAGAACAATGAACAGACGACGAACATTGATACGATCAAATGCCGATGGCTTACCAAGCATTGTCTTGTCACCATAAAGAACGGTGCCTTGACCTTGGAAGATCACTATAGGATTGACATCATTCTTATAAAGCAAATCGCGCTGTGCATGATTTGGATTATACAGAAGCTTGGTCACATTCTTGACCTGACCGCGATTGAATCCAGCAGGTGAATACCAAGCATCACGCTGTTGGTCGGTTGAGGCACAAAGTCCTGCCATGTCGCCATTGAATGGAACCCAGCGATAGACGTCATTATACTTGTCATACTGATACTTGTAGCTACCAGTATAGAAAGCATATGAGCTATTGTATGTGATTCCGTTAGGAACAGTTCCTGAAGAGTTACGGAAATCAACAGCATACTGAACAGGATCGGAAGCAGTCAGAATAGCACTGTCTGGATCAACAAATACCACACAATCCTTACGAACTTCGGCGATATTTCCGATGATATAGTTTGCTAGACCACCTGTGCCGATTGCCTTGCCTTGAAGCAGAAGAGACACATCAATGTCTTCTTTGCTCTTGAACAGGTCCCAACCCATAGCAACTGGACCAAGGCTGATGGAACCTTCGGCCAATCCGCTTGTTCCCAGACTCATGGTTGCTGTATATGGCGCTGTTGTTGTGGCGCTAGTAAGAGCAGAAGAAAGTCCTGTCAAAGCACCGGTGCGTGGAGTTCCTGTATAGATATAATGAGAAAGTCCGTCGATAACGGTTCTGTAGTAGTTTGCTGCACCAGAAGTTGACTTGGCATCTGTTGCGCGAGACAGTCCGGACCACACCTCAAGGATTGTTCCAGGAGCATTGCTAAACTTGCCATTGACATCAGACACAACAATATGAATCTCATCTTGAGTTGTATAACCAAGATTGCTCATGAAGGCTGATGTGCCTGGAGCCTTAGCAACAGCATTGTGGAACTCCCAATAACGAGCGGTTGTATTGGAAGTCTGTGTGATGTTTGTTGAGAGATTGTAGTTTGAAGCAAATGAAATCGTTACGCCATTTGCATAATAACTACCGCCATTTGAAGTTTCGTTGCCAACAGGACCTGTTGTGCCAGTAACCTTCAGTAACTGATAGCCCATTGAAGTGTTGCCTACCTTGATATAGTCACCAACAGTGATTGCACCGAGAACGCTGTTTGCGGTTGAGTTGCCGCTGCCGGTGGATGATCCAGAAGCATTTACTGTGGCAACATTTGAACCAACAGTGAAAGTCAGAGAAGCAACATTGGCTGTAAGATTCGATGTATATGCAGCAGGACTGTCGCAGACAGAAACCTTTAGTGAGTTTCCGATGCTACCAGCATATCTTGCAAGATACGCAACATTTGCGTCGATGGTTGAGTTTAGGAATACAGATGAGTTTGCAATCTGAGGAGCAACAACTGTGCCTGTGTTTGCCACAGCATTCAATGCGGTTGCATCAAGTGCGCGAACAACATAAAGAGCATCAGAATATGCAAGAAAGTTTGCTGATGTGAAAAATGAAGAATATGCGTTATCGTTTGGTTTGCCAAACACTTGAACTAGCTGAGTTTCTGAGTTGATCAGAGTTCTCTCATATGCTGGACCCCACTGAAAAACACCTACAGTAGCACCAACAGATGTTGAAACAGCAGGAACAACAGTGGTTGTATCAAACTCACTGACATTTACTCCTGGACTTACTTGGATTGCCATATTATTACTCCCTTAGACTAAGAAGATCATTCTTGTTGTTCTATTTATAAAATGCGACATTTTCAGAAATGGTTGCTGGTAAATCCAACGAGAGCCTCTTCAAAATCTTCCTGGTCAAATCCAGGTTTGTGCAAGTCCATGTTATAAAACTCATCGAGAGAAACCATATCCTCGGTAGTATTATTCCATCCGTCTGTGAGTATTCCAAAAGGAGCCACGGCCTGTTCAATGATATCTTTATTTTCTTGCCAAAGATCAAGTCTTACGTTAGTATCACTCTGATTTATGAAATACTTCTGTGCAACTGCCCAACCAAACATGACGCCACACATAACCAAGTCATCATGTTCGCCTTCTTCAGCTTCATATGATGCTTTATTTTCTATGAATCTAAACAACTCATAGATCAAATCATAGTCATAGAATATCAACTTATCACCTTCAACCAGGCTCTTGAAGTTGGCACATCCAATACGTTTGGTCTGTTTTGTTTGTCTGATACCACGGATGGGTTTTACTTTGTAACCTCCACCCATTTTGATGCCGGCACGACCCTTTGCTTGAGTCATGACGACACCTTCATATTCCAGATCATAAAATAAAATGTCTGCAATCTGTTGACCATTATCATTTACTTCTATGAGAACCAGAGCATCAGTATAATGTTTACCTGCTCTCCAAATAATGTTAGGATACAACAAAGGAGAAATCTCATTGTTTCTGTATTTGGCCACAACCTTGTATGGAACAGAAGTAACATCAAACACAAGGAAAGCAGAATAGTCAATAGATGAGCCACGAGAGACATCAACCGTAATGAAATATTTGTGATTTTCTATAGGTTGCTCGTAGATGTCCAGATTTTCAAATCTGTGCAGAGGTTCTTTCCACACCATTTGTTGTAGCTTCTTTACATCAATCAAAGTGTTGGATGAACCGAGGAACTCCGTTTCAAACTCGATGCGCCACTGGCGTTCGCTTGTGTTGGCTATATACTCTTCTTTGAACTTTTCATCTCTGCCTGGAACATCAGACCAATGAACAGTGCATCGATGATAGTGGTTTTTGCCTTCTTCGGAGTCGTTCCATATCTTATAAAAAAGATTCATGCCGTTTGGTGTCGAAGTGATGATTACTTTTGTGGTTTTACCTGATGTGATTGTAGGATAAACGGAAGCAAAAAACTCTTCTTGTTGATTATTAGGCACAAATGCGAACTCGTCAAGCACGAGAAGAGAAAATGTTTTACCTCGAACAGCAGAACCGCCCGTCGCGGACGCTAAAACTTTAGATCCATTTTCAAGTTCTATCGATCCTTTGTTCCACTCAATAATACCTTGCTGTAAAAACTTCGGTAAATATTCAAACATAAGTTTTACGCGACTGAGTATTTCTCTGGCCTGGGATTCTTTGTTGGCCAGTACAGCCACAAGATAGTTACTATTGAATAATATTTTGTGTAGAAGATACGCACAGGTTGTGGTGGTTTTACCACACTGTCTAAGAAGCTTACATATAGTGTATCTATTATTTTCAAACGAGTTTACCATTTCTTCTTGGAATGGCCACAACTCAAAGTTGATCAAACCTTTATCAACATGTACAATCTTACAGTATGTCTTGATGAAATAAATCTGGTCTTCAGCACACTTCATATATTCCTTGATCATGTCTTCTGACCACGGAATCTTTACATTAGTTGCTTTCAAGTTTTGGTTGTTTAGGTAATACTCGGACATCAGACATATAGCCTTTTATTTGGATTCATAGGATTTCCCAGTATCCATCCGGCAGGCTCTGAACCAGGAACATATTTTTTACACACTTTATTTATCAAATATCTTCATTTTGACCTTTGATCATCTTGAGTAGGTCATTGGTGGAAATGACAAGGTTGTTATGTATCGTTTGTTGTGGTTCTTGTTTATCGACAAGCGTTTTCTTTTTCTGGTGTATGTCGATCAGGTCTTTACTGGTTTCTCTAATGGTGTCTACCAATCTGGCAACAACTTCAAACGCTCTTGGTGCCTGAGAACCCTTTGCAACCTGACATAGTTCTTCCAAAGCACCTTGACTGGTCTCTAGAGCATTTATGATTGCGTCTCTAGCAACCTCAAAGTCGCCTTCGATTTTTTCTAAATCTGTTTCTGGCTCATTTACAGGCACCAATGCAGTTTCTTTTTTGGCTTCCACTGGCAAAGGAGGCAGATTGAAGATTTTTCCTAGTTTATCTTCTTTATCCATTATTCACATCTTCCGTAAATCCAACAATATATCCATAGTTATCGCTTGCCTTGATTTGAGACGAAGGAATAGACTGAGCAGCATTTGATGTTGGTTGTCCGTTTGCAGTCAGTCCTGGCTGAACATCAATAATATCGGTGGGTTGAGCAACACCAACACCTTCTGCGGCAGTATTCGTATGAGGTATATAGGTGTTGACGATGATTTCCTTGATAACGCCAGATTCTTGTGAAGGACCCCAAAGAACACCCATGAGTGTAAATGTTAGTTCCCAGATAACCCATTCTTTATTTTCAAAGTTGCTGGCATAGGTGTCGATGCATTGCACTGTATTGAGAACGATTGGAATGTTCACGGAATAGTTCATCTCTGGAATGAGATTGACTGTAGCATTCCACTGAGGAGTAAAGAATGGCAGGATTTGCTCGACTATTCTTAGAGCATCTTCTGTGTTTCTGGAGATAATAGACAGCGTAATATCGTAGTTGTAAGGCACAGGATTATATTGTGTGGTCAACGATCCACCGCTGGCACCCACAGCAGAAACTCTGCCTACCGTATTCTTCTTTCTGTCTGCATCATATTTTATGCTGGTGATCTCAAATGACATTCTTGGAAACACCATTGAGACTTCACGCAACAGATCCGGATTCTGGATGTATCGAGTTAAGTACCGCTCCTTGGGACCATACTGCAAAGGAACCTTTATGGTTTTTTGAGACACACCATCAGCATCAACTCTATCAATGTAAATATCATCAAAGATTGTTCCGAAGAGTGTCACATATTTTCTGGTCAATCCCCAGTAGTAGTTCTGTCCGAGCATCAGAGAATCGTCCCTAGAGGATTGGTTTTGGAGAAGTCTATAAAGGCCTTGCCTTCTTTGCTGAAGAAGCTATTCTGAGTTGTTCCATCAATATTGTCTGGCGTGTATTGACCTTCGACCAATCCATCACCAGATTGATCCACAAAATGATCGCCTTGCTGGTCTGACAGGAAATAATCATCAGCAGCATTGGAAAACTTGGATTGAATATTGTCGATCTCAGCCACGCCTGTCTTGAGGTCCTCATTGCTGTAGTTGACGCGCTCTGCTTTGATATCATAATATGTCAGAAGACCGGTCTGATAAAAGTTGGATTCATGTTCAACAAACTTGACTTCAAACAGGGCACGTGTGAGTGGAAGATAGATGAAGTCACCTTCCAATGGACGAATCAGGTTTGGCTGAAAGTTGGTAAACTCTTGTTGCCAGCGATTTCTCATCATGGAAAATGTGATCTGGTCAGCCATGGAGATACCAAACTTCTGCATCAGGTCACCTTCGCCTTGCCAACCTGAAAATGTTTTGATATAAACTTCAATGAGCGTGGCTTGGTCAAACTGGCTTAGTGTGTCTTCCAGCCATAGTTTATCGATATTCACATGACTTCTTGGCATATAGTATGCATCCACCCCATACCTCTGAATCATTTGAGTTCCTAGGTCCTGCAAAAGTTGCTGGTAACCATCGTGTGTAAAGTTGTCAAAGAAAGTTGAGACAGCCACGAGTATTATCCTTTATGAAAAGTATATATTTCAACCTATAAAATACGCTGGCGGCGCACTGAACCCACGCAACATCTCATCTTCCATTTTCTGAATCTCAGCAGTAGCATCATTGTAAATCTTTTCTCCATTGAATGTGGCACCACCTGGCAGAGCAACATTATTATAGATAATCAGATTCTGACCCCAGTTTTGCTTTATAAGTTGTGTGGCATATTTCAGAAGCCAGCGGTCTTTCCAAACATCCTCATATAAATCAGGATCTACAATTTGATATGCTTCAATCACCATAAACTGACCAGGACCAATAATGTCCCAGTTCATATCAACATAAAGTCTATTTGATCTTCTGTTGTAGCGAAGTGGTTGCATACCAACCAGAAGTTGTTCTAGCAACTGGATGTGTTGCATCGCCATATAATACGGGACCATGGTAGTTGCAGTGAGATCGTAAAGATCATTCAGCGCAATCTGATAACGAATATTGAATAGATTATTGGTTGATAAAGAAGAACCAACAGGAAATACATTTACCGCACCAATAATATTTGATGGTAGAGTGAGATATCTGTTGTTGATGTCTGTCTGCTGAACTGGATATTTGTAGTATTGCTTTTCTGTGCCATCAACATGGATATCAGCATACATGTTCAGAGCATCATCGATACGATCCTCAATCTGATCATTATCCATATTGATCTGTGTTACAGGCGCACCAAGACGGCGTAGGCAATATTGCTTGAATGATTCTCTGTCTGTAGGAAGTGCCATGATTATCTCCTTGTTGCTATATTTATGAAAATAACCATGGCAAGAATCTTATTCAGTAACTGGTGCAGGTGCTGCGGCAAGCTGTGCATCAGCCTGTTCCTTAATCTTTACCAGAAGAGGATATGCACCAGATGATGTTGGTAGCTGACCAAGTGCGGTCAGAACACCATTTACTTCATCAAGGGTAAGAACGATATTAAGATTTGTCATTATATTCTCCTTCAAGATTATTTATTCCCACGGCAGCGGTAATGATATAACAGGTGGGGTTATTAAAGCTTCAATATTTTGTTGTAAGTTAGTTTCGATATTAGATATAGAATCGGGTCCAAGATTATCTTGAACCCAGCCAATCACTGTATTTTGGTCAAGTACTGAATATGGAGTGAAATTCCCATCCGGTTGATAGGATACACCAACAACATTGCTTAATGAGGCAGATTGTTCTCCGTTAGTTGCCGTTACAGTATAGAATACTGTAACCACCAGATTATTCTCTGGAAGACAAACCATTTTATCAATAGACCAAGCGTATGTAATTGTCATAACTATTCCTATTTATCCTGCCACCCAAGCGGTGCCGTTGTCGAATACGGGTGTTTTAACTGACCCGCCGCCCGTGAGCGTGCCGAGGAACGTCGGAACAGTTGCATCGGTCACATAAGCCCTGCGCCCTGCCGTGCCCGCCGTGGGGAGTGTAGCAACGGTGTAGGCGGCAAGCTGGATGGTGCCGGTGGCAATAGTGCTGCCATTGAGCGTCGTGGTGCTGGTCGCGCCACTGACCGCCGAGCCAATGCTGATAGTCGTGGTCGAACCAGACAGACCAGCCGTGCCGATGTTGACGGTTTTGGTGGAGCCGGAGGTGGTTGCGGATGTTGAATAGTTCGCAGTGGTACTCCCATTCGGGCCTGTGATATTAATAACACCTGTTGCGTTGAAAGTACCGCCGCTTACTGTTAATGCGACGAGCAGCGCGTTATCTGCGCCGATTGCGTAAAGATTGCTTGACCCACTTACATTTGTGCCTCTAGCCGGGTTTTTGAAATATGTACCATAAATGTTAGTGACGGTAATAGCATTCGTTGCAGCATAAGTCTCTGTATCAAACAAGTTCATGTAGGCGGTTGTTACGGTGCCCGATGCTGCGGTGGTATTATCGGTGAATGTTGCCGCAGACTGGATCAGACCGACGCCATTGGTAGACCAAGCCGCAAGCGTAGCGCCGACGGGTGCGAAAGTAATGCGCCCGTTTACCGTGGTGGTTTGGGTCGCGCCTGATACGGACGATCCGATAGTGATGGTGCTAGTAGCACCGGACAGGGAACCAGTGCCGATGTTGACGGTTTTGGTTGAGCCGGAGTTAGTTGCTGCGGTCGCAAAACCGGCGGTGAGGTTGCCGGTTGTCCCTGTCAATGTTAGCTGGCTATATGCCTGCAAAGCGCCATTGAATGTAGCTGAACCAGCGGAAACAAAACTATCCACACCAAGTGCATAGGTACTCGTTCCAGAGACGTTTGTGCCGCGAACGGGATTTTGGAAATAAGTTCCATAAAGGGCGCTGACCGTAACGCTTGCGTTTGTTGCGGCATAAGTCTGTGCGCCCAGCAAGTTCATGTAGGCGGTTGTTACGGTGCCAGAGGCTGCGGTGCTGGTGTCGGTGTAGGTCGTGGCGTTCTGGATCAGGCCAATGCCGTTGGTCGTCCAAGCCGCAGCGGACACCGCGGTGCCACCAATAGTCATAGTAGAACCAAATACTGCATTACCAGAAATATTAGCAAGTCCTGTAGATTTTAGTACTGAGGAATTTGCTATAAATGATGATCCAACAGAAAGCGTCGTTGCATTGGCTGTAGTAAAATTAGCACTATTAGCAGCAGTGCTTCCAAGTGATGGAGGAGATCCCCAAGTATAACCACCAAAGTATGTTGAATTGTTTGATGCCAGAGTGGCGACATTTGCAGCCAATCCAGCAGTTGTCTGATACAAAGCTGCCGCATTAGAAACCGCATTGGTATAGGCAGTAGCAGAGTTGCCGGTAATCTGGCTCTGAAGTGTTGCTAGAGTTACGCTGCTAAGAGTTCCTGCATTTTGTGCATATACAGCATTGGCAGCGACGATAGTACCATTTGTGACACTATTAGCAACATAGTTGACTGCGTTGGTATAGGCTGTGCTTGAGTTACCTGTAATGGCAGAGTTTGCGGTGGATATTCTTCCGTCGGTATATGACGTTGCGTTTGAATATGCAGTTGCAGAGTTGCCAGTGATTTGCGTTTGAATTGTTGAAAGTGTCGCCCCACCTAAATTCAAAGAATTGTTAGAGGTGCCCGAGAAAGAAGTCGCATTGACAACCACATTAACCGAAGAGTTTCCTAAGGTTAACACAGTGCTATTAGCTAACAACCCACTTGATGTGGCATTGATTGTATTAATCAACAGTTGGTTTGTTCCGTTACCGGATGCCAGCGATACGTTAGCATTGAATGTTTCAATGCCGGAGAATATATTATTATTTGACCAGATTACAACATTTGCTGGAAGTTGTGCATAAGGAAGAGTTCCTGTAGTAATATTAGAGGCATTAGCAGCAAATGCAACAGCGTTTGCATAAGCAACACCAGCAACATAAGCCGCATTAACAACCGCATTAGAATAGGACGTAGCAGAGTTGCCAGTCACCCAGGAAGACACATTAGCTAGCGTTCCAGCTGTATTGCCAAGGTATGTTGCGGAATTAGCACTTAGAATATTTGAGTTCTGATTTTGCCATGTATTACTAGAAGCACTATATACCAGAACTTGCCCATTAGCCGTATTAGCTAATTGAACTTCTTGAATATCCGAAATTGATGGATAGTCTGTAATCCGAATTACTATTGAACCAGATCCGCCAGATCCTGCATTGATTACCGCAGCTATCAAGGTCTTGGGAGTTGGTGATGAAGGTTCGTTCTTTGTAAACCCACCAGTGACATTAGGATTATAGTATAAGAAGGTCCCGTCAGTCCAAGTTTCACCCGCCGAAGATCCAGTTGTATCAAATCCCTTCAGAATACCAAAGTTCTGAATCATACCAAAGCCGTTAGTGGGAATTGATTCAGCAGCAACACCAACAATTAATGACCCATCGGTGATGCCAGTAGAAGGTGCAGCAGTAATGACACCAGATGCGCCAACAGTACCAGTAAACATCACCAACTGCCCTAGAGTGATAGCAGAAGATGCCTTGACATAGAAATATTGGCTCTCACCAATCTTCTGTGTCACATTGTTTGACATACCGAGATTAAGAGTTGATCCGCCGTCCCACCACATCTGACCAAGTACTGGACTGATGATGGTACTAGTACTAAATGCAATGATGCCAGTATTGGTGATTGCCGAATTTGATATATTTACATTACCCGAAACATTTAAAGTATTAAAGTTTCCAGTATTGGCATATGCATAGTTCCAATATAGGCCAGAAGAGCCAAGATTGTAAACAGAATTAGAAGATGGAACAACATTGACGTTTGCTTGCCAACCATGAGCTGCGTCCGAATATAGGAATGATGCGGCATTGGTAACAACTATACCTGAACCATCAGACAGCAAAGAGCTTGGTGAGTTTGCAGAAAGATATATTGCCTTGTCTGTGGTCGAAATGACACTTGTGTTTACGAATGTGGTATTGCCTGCCATCACAACATTGCCTGTGATAGTCAGAGGTCCATTGATTGTCCCCCCTGTTAAAGGTAGATATAGAGATGCCGCACTCGCCACAGCATTTGCGTATGACTGTCCTGCCATATAAGCAGCATTAGCCACAGCATTGGAATAGGCAGCAGAGGCATTGCTGGTAATCTGTGACTGTAGAGTAGATAGACTTGTTCCACTCAACTGACCAGAGTTTGATGAATATGTTGCATTCGCTGCTACAATCGAGCCATTGGTAATACCATTAGCAACATAGTTTACAGCATTAGTATAGGCCGTAGAAGAGTTTCCTGTAATGGCGGAGTTTACCGTGGCTATTTTCCCATCGGTGTATGATGTGGAATTAGCATAAGCGGTGGCTGCATTGCTGGTAATCTCAGACTCAACAGTTGTTAGACTTTTACCACCCAAAGCACCCGAGTTCTGAGAATAAACAGCATTGGCTATAACAATAGAACCATTGGTAATACCAGAAGTGATATAACTGATTGAATTTGAGTATGCATTCTGTGATGCAATATATGCGACATGAACAGAATTGGCAGAAGCTGCAACGGTTGAACTTGTATTAGATGTGGAATCAACAATCTCAACTAGACCAGAAACCGTCGAATTGGCTTGATTGATTGTAGCGGTGTATGTTGATCCATCACCTGTGGTGAGCGTGATCGTGCTATTTCCAGAGTAATAGTTGAATCCTGTAACACCAGCAACCGCAGAGGTCGATACAGTTGTCACTCTACCAGCAGAATCCACCGTGATGACGGGAATAGAAGACGCATTACCATATGTGTTGGCGACAACACCAGACAACGCCAGTCTGGCTGGATTCAAAGTTCCTGTTGTGATATTTGTTGCGTTTGTGTAATATGATGCTGGTTGACCAGCAAGATTCAATGCGTTGTTGGCTGTTCCAGAAAATGATGTTGCATTGATTGATGCACCATTTACAGTCAGAGTAGATGTCACATTTAGATTTGTGACATTGGATCCAACCTGAATTAGATTTGTGCCATCAGAAGTATAAACTGTTTGATCAACAAAGTTTACAGCAAGAGCGCCAGCAGGAATGTATGATGTATTTGAGGAATCCGTGGTGTTGGCTAAACGACCAGATACGGAGGTACGTTTCATCCGATATTGATGTGTATTAGCCGCCATTTGGCATCTCCCCGAATATATATTCTTTTTCTGTGGTTATCTAACCATCAGTTGTATTTATGAAATCAAAACTCTCCGGAATCGAGATTGAATGGTTCAATTACATAGTTATTGGCAGATTGATTATAAATGAGAACATCACCATCTTCTTCACCGGCTGTAACCACATCAGTAAGTTGAGATAGTTTCGTTG
>Ga0208256_1000262_pt1 | contig 12390 bp, 10 predicted proteins | sample CryBogCBH22Jun08_FD_184608 | JGI IMG/M metagenome (GOLD analysis project Ga0208256, IMG submission 184608) | Freshwater microbial communities from Crystal Bog, Wisconsin, USA - CBH22Jun08 (SPAdes) | ecosystem: Environmental > Aquatic > Freshwater > Lake | place: Crystal Bog, Wisconsin, USA... | reverse complement strand
CCAAACTGGCGTAGATCAAATTCTGTGTCGCTGATCGCATAATGTCCTTTAAGGGATATAACATCCTGATCATATGCACGATCGCGTATTTCCATGTTCAGCACATCTGAAATTTCCAACACGTTGCTGGTTCCAGTGTTAGCTGCATCTAGTGCTGTGTTTGGTTGCGTGAAATCGCCAGTTGCGTTGCTGGGTTTTGGTCCCAGATATTTGTGGACGAGAAACTCTGTCCCGCCAATCCTATATTCCTCGCTGATCAAACGATCAAACAGCTTGAAATCATTGGTCCTTACGCTGGCGCCCTTCCACAGGGTTAATGGTGGCACTATATGCTCCTCACGATTAGCCGCAGTATTTATCTAGCGAAATCAACAGGGTATAGCATTGATTTTACTGGTAAAAAATCGTAAAAACCAATAAAAAACAGTTGACAGCTGTCCAAAACGTGCTACTATAAGCTATGTTGGAGGGACGAGATATGGAAGAGATCGCTGTTATTCCTCGCAAGATCAAGGGTGTTGATTTCAGCTCTGCTGGCCCTGAGAACGATAACCATGCCAAGGCATGGCGCGAAGCTATGGACTGGGCTCGCGTTGAGATGGACTATAACACTCTCAAGCAATACTTCCAAGTATGGGCCAAGATGAACCGCGATACGGATGAGCAATCGCATTGGGCTGCACTGCCCACGCATCATTATGCTACGGTTGGTCGTATTGCGTTCGTGGTACAGCACGGTGCTGTGATGCCCGATGACGTGAAGACGTGGTTTGATGCCAAAGTTGACGAGCTCCTGCGTGTTAGGGTGTCAGCAGCAGAAGACGACGAGCCTGAACGCAAGCTGACCACCGTACAAAAGCGCAACATGGACTATGTCACGCTGTATAGCAACATGGAAGCTATCTGGCGCAAACACATGGGGCAGCCAGCAGAGATTGAAGACGCGATCAAGAAGCTGTTGGAGCGTGCACATCCAAACCAGCAGATGCTCAAGCGGCTCTACGATCACTTCAAGGAAAGCTTCTCAGATGCCATGCGTGAGAAAGACAACGAGCTGGTAGCTGAGACCATTGAGCCTATCGTGACCGTGGTCAACGTTTTGGCAACCAGCACCGGCAATGCTCGCGCGGTGGCTGATAGCCGTGGTGCTAGCCGCAAGAGCGTGAAGCAGGCCAGCAAGGCCAAGTTCAAGACCGTGGACCTCAATACAGACATGGCCAGCATCAATCCTGCCATGATCCCTGGCAGCAGCAAGGCATTGGTGTACAACAGCAAGAGCCGCAAGGTTTACCTGTATGTTGCAGGCGAAGGCGGTTTAAGCATCAAAGGTACCAAGGTGATTGGCTATGACGAAGACAAGAGCTTTGCTAAGACACTGCGCAATCCCAAGCAAACGCTTGGTACCCTGCGCGATGCTAGCACCAGCAAGCGAGTAGATGTGGTCATGGGAGACTACATCAAAGGCAAGAAACATCCTGTCAATGGCAGGCTCAACAAGGACACCTTGGTGATCAAGGTGTTCCGGTAAGTTGACAACCGCTAGTATAGGAAGCTAAATATACATGCCAATGAAGAAGATGGCTACGGTCGTAGCTCTCTGTTTAGCATGCGCAGGCTGTGAAACAGTGAGTGCCGGACGTGCATTTGACAGGAATGCACCTCTGGTTCAGCTTATAGCTGACAAGGCCCATGAACATAACGTGCCAAACTCGCTGGCATACGCTGTCGTAAGGTATGAGAGCAATCTCAACGCGAGCGCTTTGAGCAAAGGCAACTACGGTCTTGGACAGATCAAGTGTGGCACTGCACGGGGCATTGGATTTGACGGCAAATGCACCGCATTGCTGCAACCAGACGTGAATCTTGAATACAGCATGACGTATCTTCGCATGGCTTTGGATCAAGCCAACGGCGATGAATGCACTGCATTGACCTTATACAATCAAGGTTTGGGAAAGACTCTGCGAAAAAAACCCAGCAGATATTGCCGTACTGTGATGAAGATCATGAAAGACGACTGATACGTTGCTATAAATATCATTGGAGATCAATGAAACATGGCAACGTCAACCGTACAAGTACCACCTGCTACTCAGACATCACCATTGCAGCAGCAGATCATAGATGAAATCCAGTTCATGCTGGGCGGCGGCATGGTTGACATAGAGCTTGATCCCGGCCACTACAACACTGCCCTTACATTAGCTTTTGACAGATACAGGCAGCGCAGCGGTAACGCTGATGAAGAAAGCTATCTTTTCTTGCTGCTACAGAATGATGTGACAGATTACTATTTGCCTGACAATGTTGTGTCTGTGCGCCAGCTGTTCCGTAGAGGGCTTGGCGGCATAACAGGCGGCACTCAGATTGATCCATTCAGCTTGGCATATACCAACTTGTATCTATTACAGGCAGGTGCAGGCGGTGGGTATAGCGCTGGATTGCTTACCTATGAGCTGTTCTATGAATATCTTGACCAGGCAGGACGCATGTTTGGTCGCGACATCAATTATACGTTTGACACAGTGACCAAGAAGCTAAGCATCGTGCGCAGGCCTAGCGGCAATGAACAGATACTGATATGGGCTTACATGTATCGTGCCAACGATACCATACTGAAAGATCCATTTGCCCGTCCTTGGATCAGAGATTACACGTTAGCTTGGTGCCAACGCATGCTAGGCGAGGCCTACAGCAAATATAACACATTAGCTGGTCCACAAGGCGGTACCACTCTCAAAGGACAGCAGTTGATGGATGAGAGCAAGGCTACGATAGAACGCCTCGAACGCGACATTGACCTTTACATTGACAACGCGATGCCGTTAGGCGTAATTATTGGCTAACTGAGAATAGGTCCTTCATCGCAGCTTTACCAGCATTGGTAAGCTTGTCTTGCCCTATTATGGTATAAACCCCACTTGGCGATGGCACAGATTCGATGCGCGTCCATTGTTGCTTCCACTGCCACCAGCTCTCACTCTTCATGTCAAACAGATAAAGCTCGCACAGATCCCATGGTTCGTTGTCATAGAGGAAACGATCCACATACATCTGAGCAGCCCAGGCTATGTCTGTGTTGATTTTTAGCAGGCTGGCATCCTGCGTAAACAAACCAAACATGTATATCTGGTGAGCCCATCTGGCTATCCAGCTATCGCGTCTTAGAGCGTTATCTGTGTTCAATTGTCGCCGTGGCCAAGACCGATGCATGCTTTTATTGGCACGCATGAGGTAGCGGTTAGCTTCCTTCAAGTGATCCATGTCCAGTTCAAAAGAATCAACGTTGTTGTCAAACTTTTCAGAACCGGGATAGGTCAGCGTGCTTTTTCTGTGACCTGCTGCAACGGCATGGTCGGCTGCCAACATGTTGGTCTGTGTTTCACTAGCGTCACAGAGTATCAACGGATCAATTTCAACCATCTAGTGCTTCCTGCATCGTATATTTAATTAGTTGAATACTGCGTTGACTGATGTCTTGAGCTGCTCAAGCGTGCCATTGTTTTGAATCGTGCGATTGAATTTTGATCGTACCCAAGCCCATTCGCTGGCATGTAGATTAGACGGGGGTGATCCGCCCAGTTGGTATTGATCAAACCATGATGGTCGAGCACCTCGCTCAATGTGCCAGACTTGCCCTTTGAGCCTAGTGATCATATCGATCTCGTTTGGGAATCGTGTGTCAGGTATCACATAATTCTTGGTCGTGTCAAGCTTGCGCTCCATGCTGGCAATCCAGATGTCATCATGGAAACCAAAACGACAAACTTCTGTGCCCCATTGCTGCAATACTAAGCGCGGTGTGAGATTTGGCATTTTGAGACGAGTAGCCCACCAGTCATCTGTCTGCTCTCGCCAAGATCGGCTTTCTTCGGTGTCGCCTTCCAAGAGGCTGCGAGGCCAACCAAACACTGCTGCAACTGCATCTTTTAGGCTATCAGCAAAGCTCACTTTGATGAAGCCGTGCTCTTGTTCCAAAATGTCTGCGACAGTACCTTTGCCGCTTCCTATCAATCCGCAGATACCAATAATCATTCATATCTCCTATCATGCAATGTTAAGACATTTTGGCGGATCAATCAAGCGTATCACGCCTCACAGATGGCTTTCAAACCGAGAAATTTATCAGACCTCGAATAAATAGATCAGCACACATCCCCAATGGAGAGGTTCAAATATGGCCACCTTAGTATCCCCAGGCGTAAGCGTTACAGTTACAGACGAAAGTGTCTATGCTAGCGCCGGAACCGGAACAACACCACTGATAATGATAGCTACTGCAGCCAACAAACTGGCACCTGGTAGCACAACCACTTATGCACCAGGTACGCTTGCGGTAAATGCAAACAAGCTTTACTTGATCAGCAGCCAAAGAGATCTGCTGCAGACTTTTGGTACTCCAACTTTCTACAACATCGCCGGTACACCAGATTATGGCAATCAGCTCAACGAGTTGGGTTTGTTTACCGCATATCAATATCTTGGCATAGCTAACACAGCATATGTGCTGCGTGCTGATGTTGATCTTGCTCAAATGATTCCAAGCACGACTGAACCAGCTGGCCCTCCAACCCTTGGACAATATTGGCTAAACAGCGCGAGTTCAACATGGGGCATCTTTGCTAGCAACGGCAATTACAACAGTGCCAATGCATGGGTTGCTCATAGTCCGTTGGTCCTAACAAACAGCACTCACCTAGAGATAATGGTACAAAGCGGTTATATTGGAACCAGCGCAAGCACACCAATCATAACTGTGAATGGTAACTTGGTAATCAACGGAACCACTATTGCACTGACCATAGGCCAAACCCTTAGCAGCGTCATCAATGTCATCAACAGCAATATCACTCTTAACAATGCTGGTATCAAGGCTATTCCTTATGCTCGCACTGGTAAGCCAGACGTTACAGTTTCTGATATTGAGGACATGTATTACCTGCGCATCATTGGCAGTGATATAACAACGCCAATTGATCTGATCTACAGCAACAGCTATGTCCTTGCTGATCTCGGTTTCAGCAATCCAGAACCTACCAACAACATTCTGCCAAAGTATACATATGGCGCGGTCGGAAATTATGCAGTTGATGCATACAGCACTGATCCAACCAGCGGTTTGATGCTCAACAGCATTTGGCAGAAGATTGAACAAACTACTCTTGATGGTACCACTGCTGCATGGTGGTTTAACATTGGTACAACAGAAGCAACTAATCCAGGCTGGGGTTGGCGCGAAGCTGCACCGCGTGTGATTACTGGTACTGTTTCTAACCCAACATTTACAGTTGGTAATCAGTGCACCATAAGCATTGGTGACAGCATACCTGTCACGATCACGGTTGCTGGAACGACATTGGCATCATTCGTGTCAAGCATCAATGCAGTTCTTGATTCTAACAGCTTCAACGCATATGCAAGCATCGCAACCAGTGGAAACAGCCACTATTTGGTAATCACTAATTATGATGGCACAGACACTGCATTTGCTGACATAACCACTGAAAGCGACACAACGCATCCTTGGCAGAATGCAGGTATGCCTGTGACACAAACCTATTATGGTTCAGTGACTGGTACTGTTGCTAACCCAACTTTTGTAGCTGCAACAACATATGTTGCCAGCGCAACCACTGTAAACCCAGGAACAGGTTATGTTCCTGGCGACAGCCTCAATGTCGTAGGCGGTACTCACAGCATCGTAGCTGTGCTATCTGTGGCATCAGTGAAGGCTGTATCAGCAACACCTGCAGTTGGTGGTAGCGGATATAGCGTAGGCGATACCTTGACATTCTCTGGTACTAATTACACTAGCCCATTGGTATTGACAGTATCTGGAGCATCGGGAGGTGCTATCACCAGCGTGAACATAACCAGCGCAGGTCAACGTATTAGCAACGTACCTAGCAACCCTGTAACACCAACCTCAACTAGTGGTAGCGGTATCAATGCTACGTTCAATTTAGGTTGGGGCGTCAACACTGTTACGATTGGTAACCAAGGTGCTTACACCGTCAATCCTACAAACCCTGTTGGTGTCACAGGTGGTAGCGGTAGCAATGCCACGTTCAACGTTACCATGGGCTTCTTAACAGCTAATACCTTTAGCATCGATCCAGGTACTGGTAATCCAGTAACGATATATGTACCTGCTTCGCCAAACAACACACTTGCTGGTGTGGTATCGGCAATCAATGCTGCGTTCCCAACAGGGCCAATACTGGCTTCTGTTGCTACAGGCAATTATCTTCAGATTACCAACACCAATAACACGCAGTTCATAGTGAAAGACATCAGCGGAACTCCGTTGAATAGTGCTGGTATCCAGAACGGTTATGTGTTTGGACGCCAGTTGGTATACCAAGGTTATTATCCAAGCCTAACAGTCCCTAGCACTCTTGCACAGACTGCAGCGACTAACGTCTGGATCAATACAACCAGCCAGGATCGCGGAGCTAACTTGGTGGTTAGCAAGTACAACGGTTCTCTTTGGATCCAGGAAAACACTGTACCAAACACCGGTACTGTTCCATTGTACAGCAGCGACGCTGTAGCTAACGCTGCATTTGGTGCGCTGCGTGGCATTGGAACTGTATATGGACGCTATAACTACGAAGCTAATAGCCCAGCTATTGCCAACATAGTGCTCTACTACTGGGATGGATCTGCTTGGGAACCATTAGATTATACGGCAAATGCAACTGCACCAGTTGGCCCACCTGCTGATGGAACCCTGTGGTACAACACATACCTGCAGGTTGACATCATGGTTGGCAATGGTCAGATCTGGCAAGGTTATAAGAATGCATATCCTGCAACAGATCCAAACGGACCAATCATTGACGGTAGCATGCCTACTACACAGAGTGATGGAACACCGTTGGTTACCAACGACATCTGGGTAGACAGCAGTGCTACACCGTATCCTGTGCTTTATCGTTACGATGCAAGCACAAGCTCATTCTCGCTTATAGACAACACGAACCATTCTAGCCCATCGGGCATCATATTCACCGATGCTCGTTGGAACAACGATGGTTACACCAATGGTAGCCAAGCTCCTAGCGCCATGGTGGTCAGCAACTATGTGGATAGCGATGCTCCTAACGCCGAGCTATATCCAGCAGGCATGCTGCTGTTCAACACACGTTACAGCACATACAATGTCAAGCAGTATTATGTAAACTACTTCCCAACACTAAGTGCACCTTACGATAAAAACGCATGGGTAACAGCAAGCGGAAATCGTCCAGACGGAACACCATACATGGCTTCCTCTGCACAGCGCGTGATGGTCACTAAGGCACTAAATGCTGCGATCCAAAGCAATCAACAGATACGCGGCGAAGCCGTGTATTACAACTTGATGGCAACACCGGGATACATTGAATGCTTGGCAGACATGGTGCTTCTGAATACTGATCGCCAGGATACGTTCTTCATTGTTGCTGATCCTCCGGGTACGCTGCCAGCAGATACGACCAGCTTGGCAAACTGGGCTACCAATGCCGCGAATGCTGCAGGAGATGGTCCAGACGCGCTGATCACTCATAGTCCTTATGCTGCGGTGTATTATCCATGGGCCCTTGAGACTAACCTTGATGGTAACAACGTGTTTGTTCCGCCAAGCGTCATGGCACTTACGACCTATGCTTACAATGACCAGGTTGCATACCCATGGTTTGCTCCAGCAGGTTTCAACCGCGGACTTGTATCTGGCGCACTAAGCGTTGGATATCTCAAAGCAGATGGAACATACCAACCTGTGACGTTGAACCAAGGTCAGCGAGATGTGCTGTATCTCAACAGCATCAATCCAATCAGTTACATACCTAACAGAGGTTTGGTGATATTTGGTCAGAAGACACTGGATCCAATTACCACATTGTTGGATCGAGTCAATGTTGCACGCTTGATCAACTATCTATCGCGCAACTTGAACACACTGGCACAGCCATTCTTGTTTGAGCCAAACGATCAACAGACACGTCAGGCTGTGACCGCTGCGTTCAACAGCTTCATGGGTAACTTGATTGGTTTGAGAGCTATCTATGATTACTCAGTGGTTTGCGATACTAGCAACAATACTCCTGCTAGAATATCTGCTAATGAGTTGTGGATTGACGTTGCGATACAACCAGAAGTTGCTATCGAGTTCATCTACATACCAATCAGAGTATTGGCATTGACTCAGCCGCTGCCTGGAGGCGCTAGAACAACTGGCAACCAACAACAGGCAATAGGATAAAAACATAAACCGGGCTAAATGCCCGGTTTACCTTATCTGGGTAGTTGCTTGTTGTGCGGATTGACACTTAAATAGCTGCATGGATGAGTTGGAACAAAAGACTATAGATCTCAAGAACGATTTAAGTGCTGCTTTGTACACATACCTAGCAGGATTGCATGCTCAGTTGGAAAACAACACCAGCACTGAGATCGCAAATGATGTCGTTCTGACGGTGCTGAGCATGAATATAGGTCATGTTATAGGACAGCTTGATCCTTCTGCTCATAAGAGCAACATCAAGCTGGTCAATCAGATAATGAAGAATCAGATCACAGAAGTTAGTAAGCTGTATGATGCTAGTCAATATGGCATCATAGGACACGCTTGAATCAGATCATTTTACCAAACAGCGTAGCAGCGGCCTAATGCCTACAGGTTCTCCGTCTTGTGTCCTGGCAAGATGAATGGATTTTGTTGGCAAGAGTTCAAAATCCTTACAAACCTGTTCATAAGCACCACCGTACTTTCTCCAAAAATACTCAGGTCCTAGTTCTTTCATAAAAGCGATACCAACGTTGAGTAGGCTTTGGCTTACCATGTTAAAATCATTCATGATGGTAATAGAACCTTCGGGTTTTGATCTTGCAAACCTTAACGCTACTCTATCTGGACCAAGTCCGCCCTTGCTAAGACTTATGGCAAATGTCTTGATAGCAGGATGATCAAAGTCAAAATCTACATCTCTACTGCACGTTATATAGGCCCCGTCTAGGTGCACAGGGATGTTAAGCTCAGCACAGCGATCTAATATCTTTGACATCTTTGGATGCACATCGCCGTAAAATGAAAACGGCATGCTTATCAATAATTCTTTTTTAGGATCAAAGGTATCTAGCTTTGTTGGAACTAAGTCTGGATTTAGTCTCCAATGATATTTGTATTCGCGTCTCCATATCATCAATCCGGTCGGACCGAGCCGCTGGTATAGGTCATCAATGAACTGTGTGCATCCCATGCATATATCTAATCGTTCAAAATTGTCATATCCTCTGAGATTACTCAGGGTATGTCCTTTGAGAAATTCTAAGAATACCTTTTTGAAATCATTGACAATATCTGCAGAATCTACTGGATTTTTCTGGTAAATATTGCTATAAAGACGGTTTATGCCATTGTCATACATTGGCTGAGGTCGATCAATTTGCAACCACTCTTTGGTATATTGTCGATCTGGACTGTCGCGCATGATATCAGTTTACTTGCTCTCTGCTAGGATGTATATATTATGATGCGCAACCGTTTGGAAAAATCCTAATGTGGTGTCCGTTGCCTTGGACTCATCTTGGAGTCAAAAACAACGGCGATCTTCGCATGTGCTCGCACAGCCAAAGTGCCGGCAAAGGCAACACGTTATTATGCAACAACGACGTGGCCTTGAACATTGCAGACCTTAGCGGTGTAGATGTCATCAATTGTGATACTCTCAAGACAGTGCGTAGAGACATGTTGAAAGGCAAGTGGCCAGCGCAATGCAAACGCTGCAAAGACGAATCGCTAGCTGGTATTAACAGTCGAGATCAGTGGGAAACACAAAGGCATCTACAAAGCTTTACCAAGGAAATGGCACTGTCAATGACTGATCCTGATGGTACAGTCAACGGTCGATCTTGGCAGGATTTTGATCTACGCATAGGTAATGAATGCAATCTACGCTGTGTGATGTGCTTTGCCGGTGAGTCATCTAAATGGATTGATGTACACGAAGACATACTGGGCTGGGATTATTTTGTAGTAGACGGCAAAAAATATGACCTAGCAACAGCAAAAAATGCGTTTGGATGGTCAAAAGATAGGAAAAACATAGATGCGTTGCTATCACAATCAACAGATTTGATCAAGATCAAGTTTGGCGGCGGCGAGCCATTGTTGATCAAGCATCATCGCTATCTTCTCGAGTCGTTGATAGGCTTGGGGTATGCCGACCGAATGGAATTAGAGTACAGTTCAAACCTAACTGTGTTTCCGCCAGATCTATTTGATATTTGGAAAAAATTCAAGCTGATTAGGATATGCGGAAGCATTGATGCATTTGGTCAAGCCAATGAAGCAATTAGGTATCATACCAAATGGCCAACAGTTGTTGACAACCTGCGCATGTTAGATTCCTCAGACGATAACATACATGTGTTCTTATCAACTACGATCAGCATGCTATCATTAGAACATTACGGTGAACTCCTGTCGTGGATAGCTGATCAACGCTACAAGAAAATCAAAGAAACAGTTAGCCATTTGGTATACAATCCAAAATACTTTAACATTGGTTTAATGGATAAACATCAGCTCATGCGCTGCATTGATGCATCGAGATCAAAACTAGATGGACACAAAAGATTGCTGCCAAAGATTGATCAGTATGAAACCATGCACGATAAAGTGCGCATGTCGCCAGACGAGCTTGCTGAGCAACGTGGTTATTTCTTGCGGGTTTGGGATAATTTACAGCTCAATCAAAGGCAAGATTGGGAAACGATATTCCCCATGGCTGCTATGACAGCAAGAGAATGGAAGGCTGATTATCGTGGCTGAGTGTTTTTGTCCAATACCGTGGAACTTTCAGGCTGTACGCAGCAATGGTGATCTACGAGTATGCTGTCAGGCAAATATCACAAAAAACAAAGGAGTTCTGCGGAAACAAGACGGCAATCCGTACAATGCTGCTCGCGACAATTTAGCAGAATCGCGCAACAGCGATCTGATGAAGATCATGCGCAAGAACATGCTGTCTGGTATTTGGAGCGAAGAATGTGGTCGCTGCAAGAGTGAAGAAGCAACTGGATTGATCAGTAGGCGCAATTATGAACATGATAGATGGACTCTGCGTGCCGAGGATGTGCGAGAGCTTACAGCAGAAGACGGGTCAATCAATACAGATGACTTTCCGGTGGCGTATTATGATTTGAGATTTGGAAATCTCTGCAATCTCGCTTGCAGGATGTGTGGTCCGCAGGACAGCACAGGATGGTACGATGATCATTACCAGTTAGAGGGTAAAGATTGGTTTGATGATACGCACGGCCGTGAGCAGATGATCAAGCAAAACGGCAAGTGGATCAGTCACAGCTATGGCTGGCACGACAGTGATAGCTTTTGGCAGCAGATAGAAAGTAATTCTGGTAACATACAACACGTATACATGGCAGGCGGCGAACCGTTGCTCATAGAACGTCATTATGAGTTTTTAGAGAGGTGCATTGAAAACGGCGCTGCTAAAAACATGTTGATCGAATACAACACCAACATGACTAGCATATCTTCGAGAGCATTGAATCTATGGAAGCAGTTTAAGACCATACAGATAGGAGCTAGCATCGACGGTTATGGATCTGTGTTAGAATATCAGCGATATCCTGCAAGTTGGCAAAAGGTATGGCATAACATACAGGTCATTGATTCTAGCTCAGAGAACATCAATGCATGGTTTGCGTACACGGTTACAGCATACAATGTCCTACACATGCCAGATTTCATGCGATGGAAACTTGAACAGAGTGGCTTATCTAAATTCAATAACACCAGAAGGCGCCCAATAGTCACTCATCATGTAGCCCATAATCCTCAACAAACCAACATCAGGGTGTTGCCAGCTGAATTGAAAGTCTTAGTAAAAGAAAAATTTGAAGATTTTAATCAGTGGGTGATTGAAAACGATTATCCGCAGCATGTGATTGACAGTGCAATTATGATAAAGAATAGCGTTTTAGGTTATATGCATGCACAAGATTATCACGGCGCTCATTGGCATGGTTTCGTTTCTTACACCAAGCGTCTAGATGAAATACGCGGACAAAACATAATTGACGTAGTGCCAGAACTGAGAGGGTATCTGTGACAAAGATATTGATAACAGGTAACCCGACCAAGGGATTGGCAGGATCATTGCATGCGCTTTGGCCTAATGCTACCTTCGTCAGCCGGAGCAATGGATGGGATCTCACAAAATCTAACCTCATTGAGGATCTAGCTCGCATGTGCATTGAATATGATGTGTTCATAAACAACAGCGCATTATGGAAATTTCACCAGACCTTAGTTTTGGAAACTGTCTATAAGGCTGCTAAGTTAGCCAAGCATGACCTTAAGATAGTCTGCATAGGCAG
>Ga0208256_1000259_pt1 | contig 12469 bp, 17 predicted proteins | sample CryBogCBH22Jun08_FD_184608 | JGI IMG/M metagenome (GOLD analysis project Ga0208256, IMG submission 184608) | Freshwater microbial communities from Crystal Bog, Wisconsin, USA - CBH22Jun08 (SPAdes) | ecosystem: Environmental > Aquatic > Freshwater > Lake | place: Crystal Bog, Wisconsin, USA... | reverse complement strand
CAATATAAAGACTAATATAAATGCCAAACTCATGCCTACAGGAAGAAAGGGATATTGGGTTCTAAAAGTATAAATAAATTTATGCCATACAAAATCGTTAAATCAGGTAGTAAATTTAAAGTAATGAAGAAATCCGGATCCGGTCACGTCTTTGGTACACATCCATCTAAGAAAGCTGCGCAGAAGCAAATTGCTGCAATCTACGCAAATGAATCAGAAGAATCTAAGACAAAGGTTAATGAATCTTTTGATGATGTTGTCAACTCTTTCTTAAGAAATCTGCATTTTCCTGAAAATAAATAGTTGCCTTTTTTTTGGCACTCATTATAATATTAATAGATATAGAAAGAATAGTACTGTCTGTTATTTTCTGATATATTAGTTGATTACAGATAACACTGTGTTATAATGATATTATATGAAATTTGAGAGTACAAAAGTTATTGAGTTAGGAAGCTGTGCATTTAGGCAGTATGGAGCAAAACATAGTCATTGTCAGTATCTTCATGGGTATCAGCTTAAAGCTAAATTCTGGTTTGGTTGCAAGGAATTAGATTTTCGTAACTGGGTTGTAGATTTTGGTGGTCTTAAGGATCTTAAAGCTATTTTACAAAATCAATTTGATCATACACTATGTGTAGCAGATACTGATCCATGTTTAGAAGATTTCAAAGCTCTTGAAAGAAAAGGAGCATGTCAACTTCGTATCATGGAAGGTGGTGTCGGTATAGAGAAAACAGCTGAATGGTGTTTTAAACATGCAAATAATTTTATTAAGCAACTAACAGAAAATCGTTGCTGGGTCGAGAAAGTTGAAGTATTTGAGCATGAATGTAATTCAGCAGTCTGTACATCTGTTCCTGATATAACATATACAAAGCCAGTTCATCCTATACACGATCAGGAATTACCTAATATTTCATCTGCTGTTGTGGAACAGCCTGTAAGCGAAGCACCAAAGGTTACTGAAAATACAGTGACAGCATCTGCTCCAAGATCAGAAGGTATTCACCGACCTGAAGGTGTACCGCTTCGTAACCCGGTTACATCCGGCTGGGGTAATCCGTTCAAGGGTACAAGCTGGGGAGTATAAACATGAATGCTGAGCATATGCATCAGCTCTATGGTGGTGATATAGGTGACTACCTCAATACTCCCAAGCAGGGATTAAAGGCAATTCATAGTACTGATCAATTCAGTGCAAATGATAACGCACTAGAGAGTATTTACAATAATCAGGTCAAACAAAAAGGCGCTATAGATACATCAAATATCTACGTCAACCGACCTAATGTACAGAGTCTTATTGAACGTCAACCTGATAAATTTGAACGTATGTTAGCTGATACACTAGATCGTGTAGCTCGTGAAATCGGTGCAGTTGATGATGTACCGGTACGTACAGTTCCTAGTGTGCAGCCGAAGGAGCAGAGCCAGGACGATATTCATCGTGCCCAAGATGAGGTATCACGTGCCCTTGCGGAACTGAAGAGCCTCGGGGCTCTTTAGTATTTGTTACAGGCATTATGCCCTTAAAGACGTGAGTTACATATCGGCAAAGCTCTGAGCGTACAATATGATCCTCATTAAGCTCAACACAATGTACACCATGTGCTTTTGCGTCATCATTGTCAAAAGCTTTATAAACTGTATTGAAACCTGACTTACCGTATGGTAGATCTGATTGATCAGGATCACCACAAATAATCATTTTACTAAATTCGCCCATACGTGTGAAAAGAGTCTGAAGCTCGCGAATTGTTAAGTTTTGACTTTCATCACAACATACAAACTTTACTGCAAAGTGTAACCCACGAGCAAAGTTAATTGGACATATTGTAATACGATTATCCTTGTGTAAGCGATGAATTTGAGGTTCAGTGACGAGTTCTGAAAACTTTTCATTAAAAGGTGTCATATAGACATTAACTTTTTCATTAATGTCACCGGGTAAATAACCGAGTTTTGAATCAGAACTCTCTACAGCTGAACGTACTAGTACAATATCTGATACACGTTTTAGATTAAGAAGTTGTAAGCCGAGGTACATTGAAAGAATTGTTTTTGATGTACCTGCTGGTCCCTTGAGAATCATAAGCTTTGTATTCTTATCAAGGAAGAGATTTATAATTTCTTTCTGCTTGTCTGTCCAAGGAAGCTCTCGAACATTAAGAGTGAAATCAATTTTCTCTCTTTGGGCTACGTAGGGCGAAGTGTCTTTGGAAACTGATTCGACACTTTTCGCTAAGGGAGCGGAGGCAGCTGCTCTCACAGCTTTCTTCTTTTTCATCTTAAATTATTTAATCAAAATTCACCATTGATATTCATATAAAATAATCTATTATCATTGTAATGAGTACTATTGATATTAATACAGAGAGTCTTTTTTTATCTGATGATAAAGTTTTCTATACTATAGAAGGTGAAGGTGAATATGTAGGTAAGCCTTCTGTTTTTATGCGCATGTCTATGTGCAATTTAACATGCATTGGATTTGCATCTCCTGACTCACCTAACGGTTGTGATTCTTTTGTATCATGGTCAGTAAAAAATAAAATGACGTTTGCTGAAATCTTTAAGCTCATGGAGGATAACAATTATATTCAGCACCTCGCTGAAGGAGCTATTCTTAAGCTTACAGGTGGTGAACCTCTTATTCAGCAAAAACAACTTATTAAATTTATTCAAGCATTTATGAAGAAGTATGAAATTCTTCCTATAATTGATTTTGAAACAAATGCTACATTAATGCCTGATCCAGAGTGGAAGGAGCTTTACGGCGCTACATTTACTACATCACCAAAGCTTCGTTCAAACGGTGACCCAGAAGATAAGACCTATAAGCCTGAAGTCCTTAAGTGGCATTCAGAGAATAATTCAGGATTTAAGTTTGTTATTAACTCTGATAAGGATATTGAAGAGATTTGGGAGAAGTATGTAAAGGATGAAAACGGTATTAATGTAAAAACAAGCCGTATTTGGTTTATGCCTTGTTGTGGTTCGAGACAAGAGCATTCAGAGCGTTCAGCTGCTGTTGCTGAATATGCAAAAGCTTTACATGTCAATTTTAGTCCGCGTTTACAGCTTGTAATCTGGGATAAAGCATTGAAAGTATAGTTAGATTATTGCACCTTTTATATTACCCGTTAAATATTGATTAAATGAGAATTGCAATTGTAGGAAGTGCCTGTCAAGGAAAGACAACATTAGTAAATGATATGATTAAAAATTGGCCTGTCTATACCGCACACCAGTCATCATATCGTAAAGCTATACGTGAGAAAAATCTTCCTATTAATAAGGAAACAAATCAGAATACACAATTAGAGATTCTCAATTGTCTTATAAATGATCTCAAAGGATATTCAAATACAGACAATGTAATATTTGACAGATGTCCCCTTGATAATATTGTTTACTCCTTATGGAGCAATGCAAAGAATGAATCTGATATTGATGACGAATTTATAAAGAAATGCATACCTCTTGTACAGGAGAGTATGCATAATTTAGATATTATTTTCTTTTTACCGATTACAAGTGTTGCACCTGTACATATAACAGAAAGAGCAGAGCGTGAAGTTGACCCTACATTTATTCAGGAAATTGATAATATCTTTAAAGGTATATCTCATAGTTATTACCGTACCGGTACTTCACCGTTCTTCCCTGATGAAGATCGACCGCCGATTATAGAGATTTTCGGTAATCCGCAGGAAAGAATAGAGATGATTAAACTTTACTTGGGTGAAACAGGTAGTCTAGTAGACGGTGATAGTGTATTTACAGCACAAAGCATTGAGGAAATGGAGCAATTACTTCAGATTCAGAAGTCTCTCGGTATTGAAGCTGAAAAAGAAACAAAGCTTAGAGACGAGATAATGCGCGGCAATAAATAATTGTGTGGAACAATTTAATAAAGCCTTTAAGCAAATAGAAGAAAATTTTAAGCCTATCAAGACCGTAAAGCGCGCTTTTTATCCGCGTAATTTTCAACTGTCTGAAGAGTTTGTAAATGCTTTTAGAGGTGAATATAAACGCCTTATTGATGAAGGCATTCAGCCTAACAAAGCCTTAAGTAGAATTACTAAGGCTCTCCTCTTTCACGTAAGAGATTAACTACCGATAGTATTCTGTGTAGTTAGTACTCTGTAGTAGATGTTTGTTGAAACAGCTAAGGCAGATGGTACACCAATAGTAAAGTTAAGATCGTATCCATTAATACCTACGACTACTGAGCCCGGTACAATACCTGGAACTATTGGCATTGTAGAAAGAGATGGTATTACTGTAATAAGACTAGTTAGTGCAGTAGTTAATGATGCATAACGATTTGAATTAACAGGTGAAATACCAGAAAGTGCCATTATTTGCGTAGCAACGTTAGCCAATGCATTAATTGAAATAGTAGATATGTCTTGTGTACGTGCTTCTGGTGTTAAGATAAACTGACTATAATCACTTGCATATTGTGAGACACTAAGCTGTGGATTTATATAAAAGAAATTCGGAATAGTTGCCTGTATTGTATTGCCTCCTGCAGGAATAGTCGCAACACCAACATAATATTCACTTGAATCGGTTACATTTTTAAACAGTGAAAGCATGTAACTCGTCACCGTTGGTATTGTTGTTTGTGTGATCTGCTTATAGACAGGATTATTGAAAGTGTTAGATGACGCACTTAATACAATACCTTTTGATATAGTGAATCTATCATAAAAATCATTTGATGAATCTGCACCTTCACCTTGACCTGTTGATACGCTAGCAGCTGTAAGTGAGTTAATAGAAGCGCTTCCAATTATAGTATTGGTACACGTGAGTGTACCTGTAATTGTTGCATTATGATTGATATCTGTTTCTACTACATTAAGATTGCCGAAATCAATTGTTTGAGTACCGTTTGGTGTTTGTACTAATATTAAGTCACCAGGTACAAGCAATTGAGCTTGTGGTAAGCTTGCAACATTAATTGCATTACTATTGGATGGATTGATTGCCATTATGATTATTTATACTAAAATATCAAAAAACCATGAGTAATAAAATTGGAATCGGTATTGTAACGTGTAATAGGCCGAATTTTTTCGTTAAATGCTTAAGATCAATGCCAGGTAACTACATAATTGCAGTAGTTAATGACGGATCTGATTTTAACAAAACAGATTTAAATAAATTACTAACAGAGAAAAAATTTACTTATACTCATAACACTGTTAATCAAGGAGTCGGCAAATCAAAAAATTTACTATTTAAAACCCTGCTCGATGCAGGATGTGACCATATCTTCATAGTTGAAGATGATATTATTGTTAAAGATCATAACGTCTTTGAAAAATATATAGAAGCTCGTATTATTACCGGTATACAGCATTTTAATTTCGGATATCACGGTCCTGCAAATAAAGCAGGAATATCAGGCGGTAAGCCTGTACCACGCCATGTAATTGATTACGGTTCGATTAAGATAGCGCTCAATCAACATAGTGTAGGTGCCTTTTGTTATTATACACGCGAAGTTTTAGAAAAAGTTGGTCTTATCGATGAAGATTTTCATAATGCATTTGAGCATGTTGAACATGACTATAGAATAGCTAAAGCTGGTTACTGTACTCCATATTGGAATTGGCCGGATCTTGCCAATAGTATGGATTATCTAGATGAGATTGAATGCTCAGAAAAAAGTAGTGCTATTAGACCACGTAAAGATTGGCAAGAGAATATTCAGAAAGGTGCAAAATTGTTTCTTGATAAGCATGGTGTGTTACCAGCCTGGCAGAACGCTGTACCCGATACTACAATTGATAATATAAAAATTATTCTTAAGGAAATATATAAGAAGTATGGAAGACAAAATTGATTTAAAAGGCTTAACGTTTTTGTTTCATGTTAGAATTGATACAGAGGAACGTGCAAGAAACCTACAAATAATAAACAAGTATCATAATAAGAATTTTACTAACTATAAAAACATTTACATCGAAGATGATGTAAAAATGAACGTTCCTAAGTTAATAGATATCTCTGATAGAGATACTTACGTCTTTACGTACAATGATGATCAATGGAATAAGTGTGCATCATTTAATAAAGGCATTGCATTAGCAAAGTCAGAGTTAATCGCATTTCATGATTTAGATGCGATTATATCACCTGAACAGTTTACGGATGCAATTAATCAGTTACTTGAAGATAAAGAAGCGGGCTTAGTTTACCCGTATAACGGTATATTCTTATGTGTTAATAAGCAGCTTAAGGATGAATTTGCTAATGAGCTTGATTCAAGCTATTTTATAAAATACTGGCCGAGTGTAATGCAGGTTAACTATAGTGATGGTAATGTATTAGTTGGTAGTCTCGGTAGTGTAGGCGGCTGTGTTCTCGGTAGACGTGATAATATAATAAAGGCTAATGGTTATAATCCAAATTTTAAGGGTTGGGGTTACGAAGATAACGAATTTCCACGACGTGTTCATGTATTCGGTTTTTCGGTTTCTAAACTTACAAATAATAAGCATGTCTTATGGCATCTACCGCACGATGGACCAGGTGCTTCGGTTAAAGTTGAAAACCCTTATCATGAGCAAAATAGACAAATCTGCTCATTCGTTGAAACAGCACCAAGGAGTGATGTTATCAAATATACAAAGGAGAGCTGGAACATAATATGATTATACCGAGATTAAAAGGCGGTCTTTGTAATCAGATGTTTACAATCGCGGCGGCCGCCGCGAGAGCGAAAGATCTAGAAACTGAAGTATGCATCAATTATCGTGGTATACCACATGTAGGTGGACAGGGATTTAATCCTCTACGGTATAGAGAAACACTCTATAGTAATATTAAGGAAACAGATACTATGTTTCATAATGTTTATGCAGAACCTGATTGGTCTTATTCACCAATAACGTGTTCCAATAATACTATTATTGACGGATATTTTCAATCTGAAAAACATTTTGCAAAGTATTCAGATTATATAAAAAATCTTTTTACCTTTCCTGATGTAATAAGAAATAAGATCGACAGCGCACTAACGAAATTTGATAAGAAAATATTAACTGTACACATAAGAATGGGTGACTACTTACAGCCAAGCTATATGAGCACCCATTTTATATGCAACCGTGATTACTACATTAATGCACTTAAGAATTACAATTTAAATGATTATACAATCATTGTTTGTACTGACGATGTTGCAAGCTATACAAAATATATTAATATAGAAAATGCCATTCTTTGTAATAGCAAAGACGAGCTAGAAGACCTCTATATGCTCTCACAAGCAGATTCATCCATTATGTCAAATAGTACTTTTTCTTGGTGGGGTGCATATCTAGGCAAAAATAAAGAAAAAATATGTGCACCTAGTCGTTGGTTTGGTGCTGATGGACCAAAAAATTATAAAGACATTTATAGAGATTGCTGGACAATTATAGACGTATGAAACAAATTAACATAAGAGATAGTAATTTTGCACACCATCCTGAGTCAATGACTCATGAGAAGAAAGCAACATTCATTAAATGGTGCCGTGATAATATAGCTGTAAGTGATTCGTGTTTTATAACAGATCTACACTTACATGAAGTTGACAAGTGTCATGCAAAAAGAAAAATAGCGATGCTTGTAGAACCACGCGCTATTAATCCACACGCATATGCTTTCATTGAACAAAATCATAAAAAGTTTGATTATGTTCTTACTTTTGATAAAGAGCTTTTAGATCGAGGAGCAAATTTTTTATTTTATCCTTTTGGTGTTTGTTGGGTTAAGGATTTCTCGACACCTGTAAAGAGCAAAATATGCTCTATGATTGCTTCAAATAAACGAATGACACCTGGTCATAATTTTAGACAGGATGTTATTGAACGTTTTAGTGGACGTGTCGATCACTTCGGCAACGGCTTTAAAAGAATTGAAACAAAGGAAGAAGGTCTACAAGACTATTATTTTTCTATCGTACTCGAAAATTCGCGTAACGATTATTATTTCTCTGAAAAAATAATTGACTGTTTTGCATGCAAAACAATTCCTATATACTGGGGTTCTAACGTTGAACCGTTTTTTGATACGTCAGGTATTATAACATTTAATACTATGGAGGAACTCGAGAATATATACAGCAAGCTATCTGTTGAGTTATATAACTCAATGAGTGAAGGAATACAGAATAATTATAAAAAAGTAAAAGAGTATGAGATACCTGAAGATTGGTTATTTAAGAGGTACCCGTTTCTCTTCGACTCACCTCTTGCTATAATATGAAAGTAGCTGTTATACGTCAACCCGCTGGTTTAGGGGATATTCTGTTTACCTATAAGGTTGCAGAAAAGATAAATGATAAATTTAAACCTGAGCAAATAATATGGCCGGTCTGTAAGGAGTATTCTGATATTAAAGATTATATCAATACGCCGTCCAATATACATTTTGTTAATGAGGATAGTGAGTTTCCTGGTAAGAAGCTATATGACTCCTTTATTCGTCAAGTTGTAAATATAGATGATATAACCTATATACCTCTGCAATATAGTTGTGAGTCGACATATGGTTATTTTAATTTTCAAGAAAACCTATATTCAAAATATAGCTTTGTCGGTCTAGATTATAAAAATTGGGCCGATTATGTAAAGCTTAAACGCAATCACGAAAAGGAAGAAAGCTTGTTCAATCTCAAAGCTCCTAATGAACCGTATATTCTTGTTAACCGTAATTACGGTACAAATCCTCAGAAGAGACAAGATATTGCTCTTACATCTAAATATAAAATTGTAGAATTTGATTACGAGCCTGGGTATAGTCTATTTGACTGGATAAAACTTATTGAACAAGCAGAAGAAGTACACACGCTTCAGACATCCCTTGCTTATTTGCTCGACATTCTTGGTAAGCAAAGAGTACATATCTATCATAGAGCAGTAAAAAAAGCAGATATTGCCGGTACAGATCAAGACTCTTTTTATTATTGCAAAAAAATACATAACCCAGAATGGATTTTTGAATCTTAAGCAATATAATAATAGGGTATGACATATCTAATCACTGGTATTACTGGCTTTGCCGGACCACATCTTGCTAATCTTCTTATTGAAAACGGACATACTGTTTACGGTCTTGTAAGAAACTCAAACGGTCGCGAGACAGATATTCTCGACGTTGTACCAGAAGAAAACTTTCAAAAAATTAAGTTCCTTTACAGCGACTTAACTAATTTCCGTACACTCAATAACCTTTTTAAGGAAAATAAGTTTGACGGTGTATTTCATCTAGCAGCACAATCTCACCCGCCAACGAGCTTTATTGATCCTATCGGTACAATGGAAGCCAATGTAATGGGTAGTGCGAATCTAATACAGGCAATTCTTGATAATCAGCCTGAATGTAAGTTGATGTTCTGTAGTACTTCTGAAGTTTACGGTAATGTTGGTATTGATGGTCGTAAGATTAAGATCACTGATTTCTTACTTCCTGCTAACCCGTACGGTGCAAGTAAGGCTGCTACCGATCTATACTTACAGGAACGTTTTGAAAACAAGCAGCTCCGTGGTTATATTACACGTGCCTTCTCACACACCGGTCCTCGACGCGGCAAGACGTTCTCAATTTCATCTGATGCATATCAAATTGCAAAGATGATGAAGGGTCTTCAGGATAAGACACTTCTTGTTGGTAATTTAAAGTCAGTTCGTGTTGTACTCGATGTACGTGACATTGTTAATGCATATTATCTTTTAATGTTATCTGATAAATCTGATGGGAAGGTGTTTAATGTCTCCGGTGATGTGCCGCATGAGATGGGAGTGTATACGGATATGCTTCTAGAAAAGAGTGGTTTGACAGATGTAGTTAAGGAGATTTCACCTAAGCTTTACCGTCCAATCGATATTCATTATCAACACGGTGATTGTTCAGAGCTCGTTGACATTACGGGCTGGGCACCAAAGCGAACCCTCGATCAAACAATGGGCGATCTTCTCAATTACTGGCTCGGTAAAATTAACTAATATGGGCTCAATAAGAAGCTTTGATATCGCTGAAATTAAACAGCGTACCGGAATTTCTACATTTGTAGAAACAGGTACACTCTATGGTGACGGTGTTGATTATGCACTCTCTTGCGGTTTTGATAGAGTCATTTCAATTGAAATAGAACCTAAACTAGTTGTACAAGCTGAGCAAAAATATAAAGACAATAATAAGGTTGAAATTGTTCACGGTGATTCATCAACAGTAATACCGGAGATTACTGAGTTTATGGAGGAACCGGCTTTATTTTGGCTTGATGCACACTTCCCTGGAGCTGATGCTGGTATTTGCGATTATACAGCAGAGCAAGATTATAATAGAAGACTTCCTCTTGAAGCTGAATTAAAAGCAATTCATAAACGTGGTAAGCCTGATGTTATTATCTGTGATGATCTTTGGATATATGAAGACGGTGATTATGAATCCGGCAGCTTTAATGATCATTGTACCCGTCATGGACAGAATATGACGAGGGAGCAAATTTGTGGTAAAAATCTTGATGAGATTTGCGCTCTTTTTGAACCAACACATAAAATTAAGAAATATTATCACCAACAAGGCTTTATTGTCTTTATGCCTAAATGAAAGTTGTAACGAATTTTGATCATAATTATCACGACGACCCTATTCGATATTTTAAGTTCGAGGAGTTTCAGGATATTGCAGAGGATAGTATCCTCTTCGTAGGTGCACATCCGCATCAGAGTATTACAGAACCTGTTGATGTGCCAAAGTATTTCTTCAGTACAGAAGAGCAATCTTGGTCACAGGATGGTACTGATCAATATCTTCCCTTTGTAGATAAGATTCTTACGATATGTCCACCGAGTGTTACAGGTAGACAAAAAAGACAGGCAGCGTTCTTCCCCCTTAATACAAAAGATATACCATCAGATATAGAAAAAAAATATGATGTAATATATACAGGATTTGCTGGCGGTGATCATATCTCTAAATTATTAGATGTAATTAAAAATTTTAATTATAGATTAGTTAGCTTTAGCAGTCACGGTGGTCTTACAACAGACATAAATGCATCATATAAGGACAAACTTAATCTAATTGCACAATCTAAGCTTTGCATTACACATAATCAAACTGGTACAGGTACACCTCAATTGAAGAGTAGAATTTTTGAAGCTGCATTTTGTAAGAGCCTCATGCTTGTTCTTCGCGATGAATATAACATCGTAGAAGAATGGTTTACTCCAGAAGTTGATTTTATCTATTATGATATGGACAATCTTGAGCAAACTATAAAAGCTTGTCTACAGGAGCCTGAGGCATGTGAGGAAATAGCTAATAATGCATTTAATAAAGCAATTACTAATTATACGACAGAAAAGTTTATAAAAAAATATATAGGATTTAAAAAATGAACAAGTACATTGTAACAACAACTATTAATTCTCCAACTGAAGCAACGCTTAAGTTCTGTGAGAAGAAGGATTGGAATTTTATTATTGTAGGTGATACGAAGACACCGGAGTCTGAATACCGTGAACTCGAAGATCGTTATCCAAATGTTGAATATCTATCACCTGCACAGCAGGAGGAGAAATATGATATCTTGAGTGATACTATTGGATGGAAGACAATTCAGCGTCGTAATATCGGGTTTGTACATGCATATAATAAAGGTGCAGATGTACTTGCAACGGTTGATGATGATAATATTCCGTACGAAAATTGGGGTGAAAATCTTTATATTGGACAGGAGATAGAGTGCGATAGCTATACAACAGATAATCTAGTGTTTGATCCGCTTGCTGTAACTAATCACAACTACCTCTGGCATCGTGGTGTTCCAATTGAACTTCTTCAGAAAAAGAACAATGTTACATATACAGGTAAAACAAAACGTAAAGTTTTGATTCAAGCAGATCTCTGGGATGGTGATCCTGATATTGATGCAATGGCTCGACTGACATATAAGTCACTCGTTAAGTTTAATATTACCCAACCTTATTGCAGTAATGTAATTTCACCGTTTAATAGTCAAAATACATTTATTGCTCGCGAAGTAATACCGTATTATACAGTACTACCCTACGTGGGACGCATGGACGATATTTGGTCTAGTTATTACGTACAGACACTCTTCAAAGACAATCTTATCTACGCGCCAGCATCGGTTTATCAAGATAGAAATGTACAGGATCTTATTACAAATCTAGAGAAAGAGGTTATTGGTTATCGCAACACGTTAAGCTTTATTCTTTCAAATTGTGATTATAACTGTAATTTTATTCCTGAAGAAACAAGACAGTTCTTCAAGACATATAGAGCTTGCTTCTCCGATCAACTTTAATAAAGTATAGCATGAAGACAGCATTAGTATTAGGAGCCGGTGGCTTTATCGGTAATCATCTTGTTAACCGCCTCAAAGACGAAGGTTATTGGGTGCGTGGAGTTGATTTAAAATATAATGAAT
>Ga0208256_1000253_pt1 | contig 12599 bp, 36 predicted proteins | sample CryBogCBH22Jun08_FD_184608 | JGI IMG/M metagenome (GOLD analysis project Ga0208256, IMG submission 184608) | Freshwater microbial communities from Crystal Bog, Wisconsin, USA - CBH22Jun08 (SPAdes) | ecosystem: Environmental > Aquatic > Freshwater > Lake | place: Crystal Bog, Wisconsin, USA... | reverse complement strand
GAACTGAAGAGAATGATGCCCTACAAATTCAGAATAAAGCCCTTAAATCTGAAATTGCAGCCCTTCGTAATGTCTCAAACCCATCAATTTGGAGCGTCAGACCAATGACAGATAGTGCCACATATGTGGCGGGGGAATCCAGAGATATGCAATACGAATCTAGCTCATATAAGAGCTCAACATGGGAAAGCAATTATGCCAATGAAACTCTGCTAGAAGAAGAACCATTTGGACTTACCCCATATCTAGATTTTCACCAAGATGAGCTGGATTTAGAACAATGAGCCTATTAAGCCTGATATTGGTCTGGTATTTTACAAAACTATACTATACCCACAAATTTACGCTTGACCTCAAAAATGGGCGGGAAGGCGTAAGAATCGTCTGCTCTAAATGCACTAGAGTAGAATACATATCTATAGAGAATATACGGAACCCATATTACTGTAATGTCTGCAAATAAGCCCAAATCTGACTGTAAACACAAATGGATCATATCTTCTAATAGAATCATATGTGAGTATTGTAAATCCCCCCGCCATCCCTAGAATATAGAAAGGAGAAAATAATGGGAAAAAAGCATCTCAAGATACAACAACATAATCATGAATCATCTATGATTATATTTCCAGATGGTACAAGCATCATTCAGAATGATAAAGAGATTGATAAGCTTGTAAAGAAATGGACTAAATTAGAACAGAATAGACATAATCCTAGGGATTAAAATGGAGCAAAGTGGTGTAAAGTGGAGAATATAGTCCATAGAATGAAAAATAAATTCAGTTTATATTTATATATGAATTCTAAGGGGTTATAGAGCATAACACATTTGCGCTCGTAATGTCAAATTTTGTGCATGTGAAATATATCACCATATCCCCATATAAAAATAGCGGAATTTTGCACAATTTTTGCAACATTTTGATCTAAATCTGTACAATTTTATACAAAACGTATATATTTTGTACAGATTTTGATCTATTTTATTTTATGTTGATCGTAATAGCGAATTTGATCGCATTCGTAATGTCTGAATATTTAAATATATCGTAAAAGTGAATTTTGATCTATTCGTAATGTCTTGCTAATAGTGAATATTTACTTATTCGTAATGGCTAATAGCGAATTCCCGCCCATTCGTAATGTCTGATAAATTAGTTTGGGTTGACCCGACCGAAATTCGGACATATTGGACAGGTTGACTGAAATGGGACAAATCGGACATTTGGGAAAAAGGAAAAACCCCTGCTGGTCACCATCAGCAGGGGTTCCTGGTTATCTCATATCCATCATAGGGCCCAACTCCCTAGGATATAAGATTCTATGTATGAGCTAGAAGACTGCGGCTACCCGCATTTGTCAAACCCAGCTTATCTAAAACTTGATATAGTTCATTGCATACCAACCATGTATCTTTAAGATATGGCGGGACGTGTGATTCATCTCGTGTACCATGAATGATAATGAAATTTACTATATACTGCAGAACTGATTCATTAACAAACTTGGATTCATTTAACATCTTGTATGCCAGAGAAGCAGGTGATACTTCAAACGAGGCAAAGCCTTGAACCATTTGCTTATGTAGCTTATTATTCTCTGACATGCCCATTGTTAATCCCCGTCCCATTCTGTAAGTAGGCCCTCTTCGGTCATCCAGTCTACCACATGGAAGGACTCCACGTCAAAGTCACCCCATGGGTCCTTTTCAAACTGAGCCCACACCTGCTCTATGCCCACACCAGGGGCGGGAATCAGGTCAAAAGCTGAAGGATCATAACTAACTTCATCATACACATTACGGATAAGGTCCCACATATACAGCAATACAATTGGATTAGCATCAGGATATTCCCGATTCAAGTTATCCAGATATGTATTGGTTTGAACCATCATATTAATATTAGACATATGAGCCCCCGCATACTAGACAGCTATCCAAAAATGGTGTATATTCTTCACACCCGCCACATTCATGCCAATGTACGTGTTGTAATTGACCATTTAATTGGCGGTCCTTAATAAAATTAATTACTGCCCATTGACCAAAGTTTTCGTACATAGTTTTAAAAAACTCTATAATAAATTCATCATCCATTACTTTGCTCCAAACTTTGCTATAACATGCTCTAGTGATTCAATACAGCCTTGTAGATAATCTGTTTGATAATTAGGGTCAGATTCATCATTGAATTCTTCAATTAACTCTTCTACGTGTTGTTTGATATATTCTAAGACTTCCATTAGAGGTGCCCGTCCTTTCGGTTTTCTTTAACAACTCCCGCTTCAAAAGCAATAGCATATGTCAATGCATACAGTTCGCTATAGGCTTCTGTAACACCTTCCCAGTAACGACGTTCCATGCTATCCATGGCTTCGCCCGAAACGTCCTCGTCTTCTTGAGCACGTTCTAGTTGTTGTTCAGCTTCAAGCAATAAGCCCTTGAGGTGACCGTGCATGATATCTGCACCGTCCATGCCAAGAGCAACTTGCTTAGCAAGATATGGGTCTAGTTGGGTATCCATTATGCATTCTCCTTTTGTTGGTTAGTGTCTGATTCTAGCATATGGGTCTGACATTTGTTTTCTTCTGCTTCTTCGTTGCCATAGCCACAAGCAGAACATACATCATTTTCACAATCATCACAATACTCTAGTGTGTCAGTTGCATCGCAGTCTTTGCACTTTGAATCATAGTCTTGTTTAACATGGCGGTCACCAAGGCGGTATTCAATCTCCCCACCCCAACCTGTTTCTTCCTCATAGTCAAGATTAAAAGTTAAATCAGGATACTGTTCAGCCAACTTCATGACGGCGGGTTCAGGATAAGACCATGCTGTATTAAAGTGATAGATAAGATTATTTGCATTCTCATCTGTTAACTCAGTTTCAGGATACTTATCATTATCAGCTACAGCAACATCCCATTTTGTACCCCAATTGCGAACATTCCAGTCATACCAGTTATCGCCAGAGAACAAGACAGTCTTATCTTCATTTGGGTCTTTCTGAAGATAATATGTGTCCATGTCTGTTGGTTTAATGATATTCCAGAAAGCAAAGACAGGATTTGAATAAGTAGTTAATTGGTCTTCAAACTGACCTGTTTCAACATTGTAGTTGTTATGGGTCATTGTGAATGGTTGATTAAGTTGTGATTTTACTTTGGCAATATCTGAGGCATTGCCATAAATTGAAACGCTATTATATACCCAGTTTGGCATTGATGACTTCTTTCTACTAGTTGGGTTGTGGGTAGTTTGCTAGCCAATAGTCGTAGCACTTTTGGCAGTTGTAAAATACATCGTTGTATTGCGGATAGAATACATCAGTATAGTAAGTGTCACCTTCGTCAAGGAAGGTAAGGCATTCGTCACAAGCGATATGCTCGGATAACGAGTGAACAATATGGGCAGTTGGTTGAGTCATGTCTGTATTGTATCAGTAGGGACTGACATTGGTCAAGGCGGCGGGAGTGGAGATATTATCCTCCTCAAATTGTCTATGATAAGTAGTAAGAAGATGCACAGTATAATCTTCTTCCATAGCATCACACCATTTATGAGCTTCAATCATGTTATCAAATTCTGTGATATATTGCCCAGACTCATCATAGATCTCAAATACATTTCTTCCATTTGGAGAGACTGAATAATCTATTTCATATATTTCTAGTGTCATAGCGATATTCTATCACATCGTAAAGCAAATTGTCAAGCATTCGTAAAAGTGATTTATACCACATTCGTAATTGTCTGAAATGTCCGTTTTGGTCGGCCCCGCCTCTACTCGTCCCAATAATGTAAGATAGTTTGCATAGTCACATGTAGACTACATTCGCAATCGCCGCCGTTCATATTTTCCATGAACTCAAAATGTCCTAGATTATCTTCATAGATCGCTGTAACCAATTCATCTATGGTATATGGCTTGTAGTCTGTAGAGGTCATGTTAAGACCTCTACAAATTGGTCTAGCTGAAATTGCATACTACCAACTCTGACTGTTTGTTTAACTAAGTCAATTACTTTGCGTTCATATTGTTCTTCGGTTAGAATATCTTCGCTGATATAAAGACCATAACCTGTTTCTGAATCCCGCCCATGCTTAGTTAGTTGGTCAATCAGAATACGGGTGGCATATGATACATCACCCATTTGGATACGAAACATAGCAGCCTTGATTGCGTTCTGCATGATTGCTACAGAATCATCGCCGTCCCAATGTGCATACACATTTATATTTTGGGCGGGGTTATCAGTTGTGATAATTGTATAATTTGTTCTTGCTCCCATTAAAGCAAACCTCCTACTAATACTAATAACATTACGAATATACCTGCTAGAAAGACTATTGTGTTCATTGGGCTATCCTATCTCATCTTCTTGCTTCTGTCAATAGGGAAGGTAGCGGGTGGGAACTTTAACCCCACCCGCCAAGATTATCTACTTAGAGATACTTTGCGATAGACTTCATGGTTGAGGCATTTACAGTTTCCTCGTCTGTCATCTTTAGGATAGACAAGGCGTTGGTAATTTCCTGTACCATCTCGTTATATGAGTGGCGATGGATTTGCTCAAAGTCCCGCTCAGGTTGAGCAGGGAAGTCCTTGCCCTTTGTATCAACATCAAAGTCAATGTTAAGAGAGTTTGACCAAGAGCGGTAGCTGGTTCGGAAGTTTTCTGCCTTGTCAATGTTTGCCAAAGCATATTCAGTTAAAGCCTTATTCCAAGCCCGAAGGTCTTGCTGGAACTTTGCCTCTAGCTGGTCTTGATTTACGAAGTCATTTTGGATTTGTGCCAACTTTGTTTCCAAAGCGGCGATTACCTTTGTTGTTGCTACCTTTACTGTGATTGAGCGACTTGCCATGTTTTTATTTCCTTTTCTTTTGTTGGGGTTTGAGGTGTTAGTATATCAGAGGGGTCTGACATTACTTCTTGCGGGTTTGGATAGGGCGATTGGTACGAGCATACTGAACCTCATACTTTGGCAAATCACCCGATACTTGTTTAGTTGTACTTACATCTAGCAACTTGCCACGAAAAGCTACAATCATCTTTGCCAATTTCATCTCATCAGCAGAAGTTAGCTCAACTTGTAAGTCATTTAGAACTTCATATTCTACGCCATACTGCATAGCCTTACCCAGCCCATAACCCATTTGGGCGGGATTAGGAACTTGTAGTGTTATTACTGCCATTAGATACCCCCTTCTTTTTGGTTATCAGGTATTGTAGCATCTACAACTGACATTAGAGCCAATAGTTCATCACAATTTGGACATTTCCAATAATCTACTGAAAACTTTGTGATCGTGTAATTAAATAAGCCATCACAATAGGGGCATACAAAATCATACTTAAACCATTGTGACATTATAGATTTCTCCAACTTCCATCAGCAATACACTCAACACATAAATACCAGCCACCTTCTATCATTATAAAAGAAGGTTCAGCTGTTTCACAAATTGCACACTCATCCATTATTCAGCATCTTCCTCGGGTTCACAATGTGGGTCATCTAAATCAGAACCGCACTCTTGGCAATATTCATTTTCCAAATCTACATCAATAGACTGGACATCAGCAAAATGAGCATAGTCCTCATACCACCAGCCCATTTCCTCGGCTTGTGCTTCGCTATCTGCTTCTACTGTGAAGTCATAAGTAACTTCTACACGAACCCGATAGTGGTTTGGGTATTCTAGTGTTGCTTCTGGTTGTGGCATTTAGTTATCCTTTCGTTGATATTGGTATCATACCATAAGGGTCTGACACTCTTGCGGCTCAGAGGGGACTTGAACCCCCGACCTCCACCGTGACAGGGTGGCGTTCTAACCAACTGAACTACTGAACCTAGTCCGCTATTGTAGCATACCCTACTGACACTAGTCGTAACGACACGCCGTAAGATCGTAAAATGTGTTGCAAATCACATGGGGTCGGCCCCGTGCATATTTATACATTGATCGTGCATAATTAAAAATAGGTGGCGGGGCTTTCGCCCCGCCGTTTATTTTATTTTGTTAAAGCAAGAACCTGCTTAACAATTTTATTTTTTTCTGCTGTGATTACAGGGTCAAATCCTGAAGCTCCAGCCATTAGCGTATCGCTATTTCCCTTGCGGGCTGTGCGATAGTAATCAAGGCGTTCTGTGAGAGCATTAACAACGCCCCACGCTGTACCCTTGATGTTAGCATTGGTAGGCGAATTGTGATACAACTCGTCAAGCAGAACAACCTTGTTCTCCCACTTTTTGATTGAACCCTTTTTGTCTACTTCTGGCTTAGGATACATCTTGTTGATGATTTCTGAGAACTTAGCATTTGAGACTTCAATCTTGAAAAGCTCTTGTGCCTCTTTTTCAAATTCATCTGCATAAGCAAAAGTAAGACCTAAAGCCTCACGAGCTGCTGCAATTTTTCCGTCCACGGTTTGGGTGTGGCGGATTTTGAAAGATTGCTTAGCCTTACGCATTGCAAGGTTGAGAGTGTTCTGGCACATTACCCGAACAGGGGTGATAGCAGATTGAACAGCAACAGAACCGTCATGCGAGGTATAAACAACTAGATAAAGATTAGTTGTATCATTAGCACCACTAGGGTCAAGAACAATAGTGCGGGGAATTGACATTGTGCCAAATACTACACGACCATTCTTTAGAGAACCCGCAGATTCCCAATAAACATCCTGATTGCCGTCATGAAGATTATCAGCGAATGAAAATAAATCTTCATTCTGAACAGTCTTGTAACGAGAACCTACAACAGACAGCACATCCTTTTGTCCTGCTGTATAAGGGTTATCACGAGTAACGAGAAAATTCTCGTTTACAGTTGTATAGTTATCTGGCAATAAATCACTAACAGATTCTAGTGATACATTCCAATTAGACAACTTAGCACCTTCAAGCATTTGTGCGGTTGTTACATTTTCGTCCTTCGCAAAAACCTTGTTTGCAAAAGAGTGCCACGCAGGATTGGTGCGTGTTGCAACAGCGAGTGAAACTTCACCAGACTCAACTTCTGAGCGGTGAACTTGTGACATGACATTGGTCATATTTATTTCCTTTCGTTAAGTATGCTTATCTTATCAGATAGGGGTGACATTGTCTACCTTGAAAACTAAATTGTAGAGACATTTGTCCGTAATGTCCGATTCCGTAAAAGTGATTAATCTCACATCGTAAACGACACGCCCGAGTGCGGGGTCGGCCCCGCATGGGTGATTGAACTTTCAACTATTCTTTATTATGATCTCGGGGCTTTTCAAAAAACCAAAATAGAATGCGGACCACTGACATATAAAATAGCATCGCTAAAATATTATCAACAGTCCGCACTCTTCACCCCTCTAATTAAATTTACTTTGTTTTATATGCAGGACAATCCATGTGAAAGTATTCAATCAAACTATCTTCAATTCGGTTAGTTGTGGCCCCGCACAATCTGCAGGACCACGTCATTTTCTCTTTAGCCATTACTGAAACAAACTCCAATAATGCATGTGCCCAGTTTCATCTACAATATAACGTGGCACGTCGGACCATGCAGTTTCATTATAGAAATATTTAGGACGCTTGCCTTTGATAACAACTTTAAAGAAGATATCGTCGTTAGCATCTTGCCAAACTTGAACGTGGTCCCCGCTGAAGACATTGCTCCAGCGGGCGGTGTTAACTGGTGGATGCTTAGCCATTAGTAAGTCTCCTCACGAATTGGTAGGTCTGCATAATCAGTTAAAGTCTTTGTAACTGTGTCATGCAAGCTCTTTCGCATTTCACCCATGGCACTACCTGGCCATTCTGCTTTAAAGATACGCTTTAGCAAGTTGTTAAGATTATAATCAGGATTAAGCTCTGTAACCTTATCAGACAATTCACGAGACATATCAATAAGACCCAGCTCATAGTTAAACAAGGCGGTAATTGTGTAGAGTGAATAGCGCTCTTCTTCAGGAATTCCTGCAGTTAGCACCATTACAAAATCATGAACCTTTGCCAAACCGTGGATATTAGGCAAGCCCATGATATAGTCACGAAGCTGAATGTCACGATTAATTGCATATGCAATTGTTTCAGCAGTTTTCTGTGGTACGAAATCAGTGTAGTTAGTGATAGCCTCGTCAATAATTTGGCGGGCTTCACCGAGAGTTAGAGTTGTTGTCATTAGTTGGTACCTTTCTTGTTGGGATATAGGGATATCATAGCATAAGCCACTGACATCAGTAGGCTTCATCATATTCTAGAGACATAGGGAATGAGTCTAGATAGAATCCAGCCACAGAATCTTGACATTCAGGGCAGACATAATCATCCCCGTCCATATCATAGTCTTCTTGCGAGTAAAATGTCTCTGAAGACCCGCATACTTCATAGTATAAGCAGCTTACTACAAACACTTCTTGATTATTTGACATTAGTTGTCCTTTCGTTAGAGTAGAATTATAGCAGACTAATCTGACATTATCAACTTAAATACGGCGTGTCTTAATGTGATTAATCTCACCCCGTAAGCGACACGCCCGAGTGCGGGTCGGCCCGCATAGTTATACGGGATCACGCATAACTATTCAAACTTATTTTTATATTTTTGTTTACGAGTATATTTCTTTTTATTTTTAATTGCAGTAGCCGCATTACTACGACGCAATTCTTGAATTCTCTTTACTTTTTCCATTATGTCAAACCTTTTCTGCATAGTTAATCGGATAATAAACATCGTTAAGAATTAAGTCTTGCCATTTTCCGCAAGCCTCGCAGACATAATCAGCAATTCCAATATTTATAATAAGTGCCCCTTTATGATTACACTTATTACAAATCATATCTACTTGATTCATCGCTCTACGACCTTTCGTCCTTCACGATAAAATATCTTTGTATAAACTTTACCGCTTGGGCAAGTCATTTCTACAACTGAAGTCTCATCTGCATAGCCCCAGTCAATAAACTTTGCAAACTCTTTGTGTGCTTGCAACTCGTCCGAATAAGAATAGATTCCAATTGGGACGGGATTCTCGTCATACTTTACGACAATCTTATACATTAGTTATTCTCCTCTGTCTCAAAAATAGTTACACAATCGCAAGGCTCAACATGGTAATCTGAGTCATTACCAAAAAACACGAAACCTGCACCATTACACTCATCGCAACCAATTGCGATAATTTCTTGTAAGTTACCCATTACTTTTCCTCCTGAATATCTGAAACATGAATATCATTTTTTAATTGTGTTGATTCCATTTGGTAATCAAACCAGCGAATGGCTTCATCATATGAATCAGCTTCTACTCCTATGGTAGTGCTAAAAATAAACTTAGTCATTTAGTTCACTATCCAATCCGACATAAATTGTCGTGAAGAAATCTGGCTTAGGAAATCCTGTGCCATTCCAATTTGGGCGAACCTTGACAGAATAGGCAAGGTAACCCTCTGGTGTAGAGTGTCGCATATTGTTACGAAACTCCGCATACTGAATTATGCCTTGTCCTTGTGAGGACTTTACGAATTTGCCTTCTAGGGCTTCTGAGATTAGCATATTATTTGCTACCTTCTTTCTTTGTTGCTTGTAGTATAACAGACACCGCTGACAGCGTTTCTTTTTGGCGGGTGGCTAGGACATACGCCTTATATTCTTCTAGGTTCACTTTGTGACCTTCTTTCTCTTGATACCCCTAGTATAACAGAACGTACTGACATTATTCTACTTACCCACGAGTAATTTCATATTGTGAGACGCTCAAATAATGTGATAAAAATCATACCGTAAACGACACGCCCGAGTGCGGGTCGGCCCGCATCTGATAGTTGAACTTTCAATTATTTATTATGGATCATGAGCAGTTTTAATTCTTGCTCAGGAATTTTATTTAATTGTGATTTACAGTTTTAAAACATTCGTCCCAGAATCTATCTGAGTCAAATCTTTCGTTATCTTCTGCAAACATTTCTGCGAAATCATTTACCAAATCCTCAAATACTTCCAAACGCATTTCAGAACCATAAGAGTTTAGAATTTCTGCAGTTGCTACGTAGTCTTTACGTGTCATCATTTTTGATTTACTCTCCTTTTATTAGTAGGGCGGGACTACTAGAGCCCCGCCTAAAAATTATAGCATTACTTTGAGGTTTTTACCATAGCGAAACGATATGAACCATTTGCAAGAACCAAACCTACACGAGTTAGCTTTGAGTTAATTGGTGTGAAATCACGGATTCGTCCTGTGACACCTGTCTTGCTAGTTGTGAACAAATCTCCGATTTGATATGTGTATCCGTTGAGTGACATTAGTTTTCCTTTTCTTTTTTTCTTGTTGGGTTGTTGAGCAGTTTTACAACTTGCTCAGGTTGTCTAGGGTATTTCCCTAAACTTAGAAAGTAACGGTTGTGAAGCGTTCCTCGCCATTGACATCAAGAAGAACAAGAGTCGTGTTAGCGTCCTTTGGCTCTATTGCCTTGATTACGCCTGTGACCTTTGACTTCTGAGTGGTGAACAAATCGCCTACCTGATAAGTCTTGTTTGCTACTGTCATGTTTCTTTTCCTTTTCTTGTTAGTTGGTTATGTCCCTAGTATAGCACTAGGGTCTGACATTGGTTTATGGGTGATAAACCAAAACTGTGCCTTTGCGGGCTACTTTGAGCCTTTGGTGTCTCATGCCCTTAAATGGATTAGCTGCATGAGTCTTTGATAGTTTAATTGTATGGACATGATAAACCCGTGCTTGGGCGGGACTTGTGATAATCAGGAGAAGAATTACCACTAGAGCGAATAGCATTTTTTTCATTAGTCTAAGTGCTTCCATTTCTTATTGTTTAGGTAATTATACACGAAGGCGCTGACAAGCAGTGCTAGCATTATGAGAGTTTTCATTAGATACACTCCACACAGTAGCACTTAGGATTTACAGCGAATAACCATTTAATGATAATCGCACGATATAAGTTAGATAAACCATAAGCAGATTTTACTCCGCCATTATTGTATTCATGAATAATACGATTTTCTAATGCACCCGAAAGTCCGAGTTCAGCGAATATGTTTATTGTTTCTAGTGTAGTCATTTTGACCACCTTTCTTTAGTTTCTAATACTGAGTATTCTAGCAGGTTGTTTGGGAAAAATCAAGGTGACACGCCGTTGTGTCTGTGTGTTTTATATCACACTGAGAATTTGTGTAAATCACCACAATTCGGGCAACCATACTCAATTTCATCACCTTCATTAAACTCTTGGTCTACATTGACATAAACGCCACAAGTTGTGCATTTATCCCATTCCATATAAAACTCGTTTGGACAATTTTCGTGGCTTGTGCAACCACCCTTGATAATTAGTGAATTCATTTGGAATTCCTTTCTTTTGTTTATACGAGTATTATAGCAGGGGGGTCTGACATTACCCGCCAGTATATGTGTACAAATCGGACACGTAAAAAAACTATTTTTGTGAGCTTCGTCACACAGTATGCGACACGCCCGAGCGGGTCGGCCTTGGATCGGTGGGTCGGCCCAACAGCGGAGAAATTAATCTCCGAAACACGCATCCCAAAATTTATTTTCATCAAAGTTAGGATTATCTTTTGCAAACATTTTAATAAAAGGTTGAACCAACGAATCATCAAACTCTGCAACGAATGACGGGCGGGATTCAGAATTATATTCTGTCAAATATGAATTAAGAATCTTAGCGATAGAAACATAGTCTTTACGAGTCATCATTTATTTATTTCCAATCTTTAAAAATATCTTCAACAACTGTTAGTTGTTCATCTGTTAAGTGGTCTAGTTGTATCGCATCAGCGAAACCAAAAATATCTTTTTCCATATTACAACACCTCATCAGGGTCAAAGTGTGCAACGGGGATAAAGACATCTTCCATATCCTCAGAAGCCAATTCATCTAGCATAGATTGGTAACCGTCTGCTAGTTCTGACCAACGGTCATTAGTTTTATCAAATGAGTATGACATTATTCTGCCACCTTTCCTGTGCAGTAGATACCTGAATCAGTAGCCATCCATGTAGATAGCGGGCTACCTCGCCAATAGCGGATAGTCTTGCCACACGAGCAGGTTGTAGACTCTTTAACATTGTAGCCTGATTGGGCTGGGAAGTGTAGTTTCATTTTCATTTAGTTATCCTTTCAAGATACTTTCGTTTGATTGGGTTTCTCCCTTTCAATAAGATAAATATAACAGAGGGGTCTGACATTTTCAACTCCAAAATGCATACAATTCGGACATCTTTTAAAAATAGTTTGTGATGTGCGCCACATTTTGGTAGGACACTCCAGACAATTCGGACATTTCGGGCGCACTATTCTGAAAATCGTTTTTGGCTTTCCAATGCGAATCATACGTGGAAAATTGGGAATCACATTTTTGTTCATTTTAAAATGTTATTAAAAGTATGGTATGATACAGTTATGAGATACAATAAAGGAAATTCAGCAACACATAAAAGATGTCCAAAATGCGGGGAGCGTAAAGAAAGATCAGAATACTGGAATGATGCTTCAAGACCTGATGGAATAACAGCATATTGTAAGCCATGTAAGGCAGAGGTTACAAATATGCATGTTAGTAAAAATATGG
>Ga0208256_1000245_pt1 | contig 12913 bp, 18 predicted proteins | sample CryBogCBH22Jun08_FD_184608 | JGI IMG/M metagenome (GOLD analysis project Ga0208256, IMG submission 184608) | Freshwater microbial communities from Crystal Bog, Wisconsin, USA - CBH22Jun08 (SPAdes) | ecosystem: Environmental > Aquatic > Freshwater > Lake | place: Crystal Bog, Wisconsin, USA... | reverse complement strand
TTATATCCTGTTGCTCCAAAATGAACGTGCTTGGTCCGTCCACTGTCCATGAGAAACTCGGCAACATACTTTTTGCCTTCGCGATCGCTTTTCTTAACAGAGACTAACTTCATTTACATTGAATAATCATATTTTTTTCTTAAATGATGAGCGGGTAATGGAAGGGGAGCGAATATATCACGGGTAGGGATGACTTGATATGGGTGAACTATATCACGACCGACTGGAACAAATAAAGCACCTGAAGCATCTTCTTTATGCATCTTTTGACCGTCATGGGCAACAACAGAATGATGATGAACGTGTGAATGTTCGGGATGATGCTTGATGGGTCTATCTGGAATCTTATGTTCTTTACGCAATTCTGTTAAACGGACTGCGGTCTCTTGCTTCATTGCTTGTTCGTGTGTTAAAGGGTGCTTGGATAAATAGTGACCGTGTGGGGACACTACATAATAACCCTCTCCTTGTGAGTGAACCAACTTGTAAGGCATTTATTCTTGTGTTATAATGTTTTTTTAAAATGAAATTGAGTTCTTGAATAACAAGCAGTCCCATCTTCTTATCTCCTGACGATAAAGCAATAAACAAATCATCAGCAAGTAAAGGGATGCGATCAATCATTACTTGAACGAAACGAAAAAACTTCCTTCTTCTATCGTGCGGACTTTGACTTCACCGATACGAATCTTATGCTTCATAGACTTGTAGTGTGCGGATATAGAGTTCATTTGAACGATTGCACCACAAGTACAAGTGACCTTCGGAAGTTTATTATCTGGTAATTTGACTTCCATTTATTTACATACCGATTTTAAAAACTGGAAGTTTCTTCGCTTTTGGTTCTTCGCTTCCGTCACTACGTTCCGTTGCTTTACTCTTTGGTTCTTCTTTCTTTGGTGCTTCAGGAGGTGGAGTATCTTTCTTTACACCTGCTTTCTTTGCTTCACGACCTGCTTTCATCTTTGCTTTTTGTTCGTCGCTCAAAGTCTTCTTGGGTTTTTCAGTTTTTGGTTCAGTTTTTACGACTTCTGCTTTCTTTACAACTTTGTCTGCTTTCTTTGCTTGCTTGACTTCTTCTTCGCTTTCACTGCCTGTTCCACTGTCCATATCGAACATGGGAACTTCAACCTTCTGTTCCTTCTTCTTCTTTTCTCTGTATCCTTCTGGTTTTTGGGGAACAATGAACCCTTCTTCTTCTTTACCAGGAATTTCACGCGATGCTGGACGACCTGCTTCTTTATCAGCAGGACGGGGGATAGAGTTTCTAACTTCTTCCCACTTGTCAAGAACAGTGTTGAAGTATTGAATATCAGAGCGTGTCATTTTACTGGCACTCAAAGGGAGTGCGGAGATGATTCTACCTCTGATTTCACGACGCATGAGTTCTACGCTCTTCTTGTCTGCCATTTTGTTAATAGCAAATACGATTTTTTTATTTTTTAACACACGGATTATAATATGTCACTGCTGGCAAGTGTCACCACCTCGACAGTAGATAATAAAGATTACAAGTTCTACTTTGCACTCGCAGAACAAGCAGGTTCAAATTGGAGTAAATATCCAGCACTGACAACGGTCAACCTTTCAGGTAACAACATCATCAACGGTGGTAATGTTATATTATCAGGTTCAACATTATCGGGCGTATCATTACTGGACTTAGACGGTCAGGTTCTAACGGCGGACGACCAAGACTTGTTTTTGAATGGGGTCGCCATCGCCACTATCTGTGCTCTCCCAAATCTCGCCGAATGGGCATCATATCCAGCAGATAGTAATGTGGAGTTAAACAATGTAGGAATATCAGGTCAACCGTTTAGTGTTATTGGTGCGAAGACTTATACATTTAGTGATAGTTCAGTTTTATCAGTGAATGCATCAAGTTTATTATTTAACGGGACCCCAATCGGTGGATTATCAGGGGGAGTGAATCAATGGTCTCGGTATCCTGCAGTTTCATCGATAAATGCCAACGGTTACAATCTAGGAAATGTTCTAGGACTCAATTGTAGCAATTTGACAGCGGACACTTCCATAACAAGTCCACTGGGACATATAACGAACGTCAACACTTGTAATATATACTCTTCAACGAACCAACCGATAAATATGACATCAGATACTGCTATGAACTTAATAAGCACAAGTAATAATGTAAATATCAAAGCAGGGTTCAGTAATTCTTTGTACCAACAAGTGAATATATCAGCAGGTCAGTTCAACCTTGTAGCAGATCAAGGATACGCGGTTCCAACATACTCTGACATCAACATTACTGCCCAGAATGGAAACAGAGGGCGAGTCAATATAACGGCGAACGGCGGATTTTCTAACGGAGTATATGGAGAAGTGAATATAGTGGCGAACGGTAGTAGTTTAAGTAATGTAGGGTCAGGTGGTTTAATTACATTAACTGCCAATACTCCAAGTGGATTTTCAAATGCGACTTCAGCAATCAAATTATCATCGGCAGGTATAAACATATATGCGGGATACAGAGGAAGTATAGGTTCATTAGAAGGTTATTTATTCAATTATGCGACACTCGGCATCAATATAGTTGCTTCATTACTTGCCCCTATTATACCGAATGTTCCAGGAACAGTCTACCTTTACGGAGACACGGGTATAGAAATGGGAAGTTCAGTTTATGTAAGTCAGTTATACCCATACTGGAACGGTATAGGTTCAGTCGGTAATCTTTATATAACAAGTAGAACGGTCGGTTTATCGACTGGTTATATAGTTTTACAAGGCGTATCAAATGTGACGATGGCGGGAGACGCGTCTATAACAAGTGTGGCAACAATTACAGGAGGTGGATCTGGTGCGTCGTTGTCGAATATAAAAACTATTCAAGGTTCCAACATCACGATCAGCAACGTGTCAAATATAACTGGTACGACTGGTAATTTTTCAAATATTACTTCATCGAATGCCACTATATCTAACACTGCATCGATCGGGACACTTAATACATCAAGCATTAATGGAAACACTTTACTGATCGGTGGTAGTTCAATTACTCTCAACAGTGGTTCGGGTGCTACAAAGATACAAGGTGCAGAATGTGATATTCTATCTTCTAACACTTATATATCAAGCAACTGCTACACCGATAATTTATATTCGTCCAACACGACCATCAGTAATGTTCTTAACACGGTCGCTATAAGTAATGTGCTTTATCCTAGTAAGAGACTTAACGATACATTTGGAATAACTTCTTTAACTGGAACGCCAATCATATTATATGAAAGTCCAAGTTTAACATGGAACTATAACAATGTCCCTTCCATAACATCGGTTATATCTTTAACGGTCGGTGTAGATACAGCAACAAGTTATGCTTTCTCTGCCCAGTTGTTAGTTGGTTCAACGACTTATCCGTTCCAGACATATACCTTATCAGCACCTTTTGTAGCATCCAGCGGAGCATATAATGGTGTAAATATAGTGTCAGCAACTCTTGGAGATAGTTTCACCAATGTATTATCTAACGGAGCATCTTACAAAGTGTTAGTGTATATGGCGGTTGGTGGAGCATCAACGGCAAATACAACAGGTGGTAAAATATCAGTTAATTTCACATCAGCACAAAATCTCTAATAAGTATATAAAATGTCCTTATTGACTTCCACCAACGAACGAAGCGACGGTAATTTCTTCTTCGCTCCTCAACCTGCGAACATAACTCTCATACCTGGTGTAGCAACTATTGGAACTATTACAAACTCCAATACGGGAGCACAAGCAGATTTATCGTATGACTTCTACGCAGGAAATAACTACTATATTCAGTCCAGTCTCCAAGTGGGAAAGATTTCAACAAGTAATAACGGAAGTGAATACATTGTAGTATCCATCTATCCTCCTGACAATGATAGTGGAGTTATATCATTTACAAATACGAACTTCAATACTGCTTTGACTGGAACAATCCAAGAAATAACACTCAATGGAATAGTGAATATCCAAAGCAATGCCTCAGCATTACGATTAGCAGTTGGACTTGTTGGAACAGCACCAGCAGGAACATCCTACATCTTCTCAAATCCACGCACGACCAACAATGTAATCCAAGCACTTTAAAAACTTCTTGTGACTAACCAAGAAATTGGAAAGCGAGCAGGTTGAGATGGATTTCCTGCTACAATAAAGTTGAGAGAATTACTTCCAAGATAAGAAGAGACTAACCAACAATTGACAGCATCACTGAAATCCCCACCGGCAGGGGTTACTGAAATAACAGATTGAACGACATCAGTTGCGGGATTAATACCTTGTCCGGATAATGATATGGTTGCGATATATGTTGAGTTTAATCCAGTAGCAGACCACGAGAGATTGTTGGCAACACCATAGATATAGAGATCATTGGTGTAAGGTTGTTGTGTTCCAGTAGGTGTGGAGGTAGCAAATGAAGTGCCAGAGAGAAGGGACATTTTATGTTTAGTGAAGAAAAAAAGAAATCTATAAAAGAATAAATGGCGACCTCATACTTCGCGACACCAGCATTTTCTCAGCGTGTCAATACTTCACAAATTCGTCCTCCTTCTTCTGCGTTGTTGACGATTGATAGTGAAGACCGATTCCAGAACGGTGTTTTACATACTCCATCTGGTGGAGTTCCAATAACTGGATACCCATATGCACGAAACGCAGTTTCAGTTGCGGGCGGAACAAATGCGTCCCCTTACGACTTTACAATAGTCAAAAACACGAACATTATGAACGGTTTTTTTACTCAACTCGCCCTTACGGAAATCAATTTTGAATGGGGCATTCCAAATATCAATATCGCAACCAATAAGATTATTGTCAATTATCATAACTTATCAACCAATGCTTCAGGCAGTGCGTTGTTAAAATTATTTGACGAAGAATTAACTTTTGCTACTCCTTATCAAATTGCTTCAAATCTTCAACGCGAAGTTAGAACAGCAGGTATAACCGACTTATCTCAATTTGTTATTCAATATGGTGAACCCATATACACAAATCCTTCAGGTGCAACAACACAGACTGGAAACGGATTCCCAATATTTAGATATTACGGAAACTATAACCTCAGTACTGGTGTCATCGGTTCTAATATTGCTGTGTCCTTTTCACCTCTTAATTACAACAACTATAACAGCAACTCACCTTATTATTACCCTTTTGATGTCTATACAAAGCAATTGTTCGATGTTTTAGGTTTTAATAACAAGAACTCAACATTTCAAGTTGAAGAAATAGGTAAATCAACTTTATGTACCAGCACCCGTTATATAGATATTATATGCACGCAACTCGCCTACAATCAGAACCTCAAGGACAGCACATCTGCACCTGTTGTACGCGATAGTTTATGCCGTTTATACTTATCCGATGTCAACGGATTCCAACAAAATAACCTTCCATGCTACTCTCCATCATTTACACCAACCGGATGTGCTCCAAGCGTAATTTACCGTCAGTTCCAGACTCCAAAAATCATCAACTGGTTAAGTGCAGGTTCTAACTATCAACCAGTTCAAGGTGTATTACGATTTGAAGTCGTGGACGACGCAGGTTCAAATTTGACCCAACTTGTTTCAACAACAACATTATCAGGAGAAGAAGGCACGGTTTTAGCAAATACAGATTTAGATACTCTTAACTGGTCTGCCACCTTATTAGTGACTGAAAATTAGTCGTCCTCTTTCAATTCTTTAACTCTATTTTCAAAGTATTCTCTGACCTTGTTTTTTGTCGGTTTAGACTCGATAAACATATCAAGGGCATTCATCTTTGCCTTTCTTAACTCTTTCATCCGTTGTTCTTTATTTGTTCTGACCTTCTTCGGTGTTCCTTCATCAGAAGCAACCACCGAAACAGTCTTCTTGACCTCGACCTTCGGTTCATCCCTCTTGACAACAGTCTGAGGCACTGAGCGTGAACTGACAAGTTTCATTCCCTGAAATATTCCGTTCATAATATAATTATACTATGTCTGATACTTTTCCGTCCAAAAGATTTAACATCGAACTCCCAACTAACGGCGGAACATCCTGGTTTTTGTTGGGTGCCTCGCGTAGCGGGAAATCTACGCTACTCCGACACCTTTACAAGAAATACTTCACCCATCATATCACGATTATGTTCTCGCAGAACCTCCACGCCGACATCTACAAAGATCTCGGAGAGAAGATAGTCTTGGCGGACGATTATTATCCTGAACTATTAGCAGAGGCACATCATATCAATGCCGAGACGGGCAACAAGTTTCCATTCTTGTTTATCAATGATGATATAGTCAGTAAGAAAATCAAGAACGACGAAGAAATAACACGCCTCCTCACCCTATACCGAAACGCAGGGTGCTCGAGTATCCAGTCGTTCCAGGGTCGCACACTAATGAACCCAGTCGGTCGAGCACAGGTTAATTATGTATGCATATTTAAGCAACAGACATCAAGAGAATGGGAATGTGTCATCAAAGAGTATTTAGCAGGTTGGTTGCCCGAAGGATTAACTATGATTGAAAAGATTCGCTTTTGTATGCGTGCCACCGAGTCGCACCAGTTCATAATGGTTGATAATATCAAGCACGAGTGCTACATATCTAAACTCTTTGCCGAAGACATAGTTTAACCACGCTTCTTTGGTCGCTTTATCCAATATAAACTAACGAGATGCCTTTCTTATCGTGCATTTCCATTTTGATATGCCCAAAGCAAGGTGGAGTAGCAGAAGGAGGAACTTTATGAAGATGATCGGGCAACTTTGGCATAGGTTGCTCGTATATTGGAACGCGAGCAGTTTCAGGGAATCGTCCTGCCACCATGTCACCAGAATGTTCTACGAGTCCAGCAATCTTGGTTGCTTGAACTTGTTGAATCTTGGTTGGAGCAAGTGGAAGGTGTGGAGTCTTGAGTTCTCCCATATGGTCGTGGTGAGCGATTTTTCCATCTTTTTCGTACACGTAGTTCATCCTACTTTGTATAAGTTAAGGATAAAATATTGTCTAATAAATTATCATAACCCCGAGATGTCTTCTTCCCAAGCACTTGTCCGCGTCGGTGAACCGATCGATATGTACTACCAAGACCATCAGAATGCCAAGAAACAGGCGATAAAGTGTGAATACGATACCCGTTATACACAGGAATTTTCCAATAAGTCCTCAGGCACAAGTGTTTTTACACTTCCACCTTCGCAAGGATACCGTCATGTCCTCATTGTTCTTGGTTACTCTGCCACAACAATGTCAACTGTCACTTCAGGCGGTCAAAATGCCCTTCCTCGTGGATGGGGTTATTTAGCACTCAACACCCTAAGTTTCAGAATAGGCGGGTCATCACAATATTTCCATTCAGCACAGCAATTATTAGCACGCAACTTACGCATGTGCCGAACAAAAGAACAACGCAATTCAATTGTTTCTCTTGGTGGTGCTGAAATTAGTGGAGCAGTCACAACTGCACAATACGCCTATATTCCTTATTCAGTCTGGGCATCTCCCTCAGACGACGCACTCGGCATCCCATTAAGTTCAGACTTATTATCTCAACAAGTTCAAATCACCGCCTCTCTTAACCCATCCGCATCATTTTGGTTACAAAATACTAACACTGGCGTTACACCAGTTGCTTTACCATCTCAATTCGATACTGCATACTTTCAGGTCGAACAAATCCAGATGGTCGATCGTGCTATGGGACTCGCAAATCGTATCAATATGAACGAACACATGTATTCTATGGGGGGAATATTCGATCAACAAGAAGTTGTATTTACTAACATATCAACTTCTACTCCAGGAGTCGCCCTCCCCTTCACACTCACAGGGTTCAGGGCGGGGGAGGTCAAAAAGATTCAAATTTGGCTCTCTCCAAAAGTTCAAGCATCAACTTCCTCTGCACCAGTTGGTCTCTTGAACTGGGTTTTACCAGCATCTGCTGAAATCTTATACGCAGGTCTCAAATATGCCACATATCTTAACGGTTCTTCAGCAATGTGGAACTTACTTGATGGTACTGCCCCATCCGCAGTTGACGAATCACAACTTGTACCAGCAACCGCAGGTTCAACATACACATGGACCTCCACCCCAGTCCTCTCACAATGGGTGGAATTACCCTTCTCCCAACCAACAGGTTCTGATTATGAAGCAGATGTATTGACTCATGGCAAGGAAATCACAAATGGCATCGTTAATTTAAATGTTGGTCTCCCAGACACCGCAACCTACGATTTACACGTAGTCTACGTTTATAATGTCGCCATCGGATTTTCCAAAGGATCCGCCGAATTAATCTTCTAGATATGTTTTTATGAGTGGGATAGATAATGGATAATCTTAACAACGCAGGTTCAATAGCAGGGATAATAAGTTTAATTGGTGGAATATCATATGCAGTAGTGCGTATCATATCCCACTCCCATTGTAAAAGCATGTGTTGCGGACAACAGACATCATTAGACGTTGATATAGGCACACCCACTCTTAAACCGTTAAATGAACCACTAACTCGTCAGAGTCAGTTAAAATCAACTACAAACGACCCTTGATTACAAGTAAAAGATGGTTCCTCTGATCGTGCTTTCCGAAGATGAGATCGAGATAATCGAGGATTATCAAGGTCGCGTTTTTTGCGAGGAGGTGCAGGCAACGGTTCTTGTCCTTTCTGCTCTCGTTCTTGGTTCGCTTTCTTTCTTTCTCTTCGCTCTATTCCTGACTTAATCGCATACTCGCGATTTTCATAATACCATCGACGCGATATTGCCCGTTTTTGCTCTATGACACGGTCCTTATTCTTATGATAAAACTCACGACTGTGTTGTCTTATCTTTTCACGATTTGCTTCGGTATATCGTCGACGACTTTCCTTCTTTCTTTGCTCCGCTTCTTCGGGAGTATATTTCCTCTGAAACACCATTATCCTACTATTCCATATTTCCATTATCCTGTTTTTTTAGTGGAAGTCTTCTTTCGTGAATCGACGAGAACAGATGGACGAACAAAAAGCATTTTGTTTATATCCTACAATTTTTTTGTGAATAAAAACACAAAATGGTGCTTATGTTGAAAGGAGACTGCCTCGATCTAATGAAGACACTTCCAGATAAATCAATAGACTGCTTTCTAGTAGATTTACCTTACGGTCAATTAGCAACTGGATTTGAACGAGAAGGACACAGTGAAGAACTAAAAAAGAAAGTCAAGAACCAGTCCACAGAGGCATGTGCATGGGATATAAAAATAGATTTAGTTCAGTTCTGGGAACAAGTGAAACGCTTATGTGCGAACGACAACACGCCAGTGATTATGTTCTGTAATACAAAGTTCGGTAATGATCTCATCAACAGCAACCCGAAATGGTTCCGATATGATTTAGTATGGAACAAGGGTCGTGGAGTCTCATTTTTACTTTCAAATAAAATGCCTGTAAAATCACACGAAATGATTTATATATTCTCAAAGAAGGGAGCATATTATGAACGCGTACAACTTCCACAAGGTGATCCATATATAAGAAAAGGTTCAGGAGGACAAAGCAAGGCAGGAAGACAGTGGGGTTTCAAAGGTCGTGATAATACAACAGTTTCATCAGGTGGAAGATGTCCTTTATCAGTTATAGATGTAAAGAAGGTCAACAAGTATGCACTTCATCCAACTATGAAACCCGTTGAGTTATACAAATGGTTGCTTGAACGATATTGTCCAGAAGGAGGAACAGTACTTGACCCAACTGCAGGTTCATTCAACAGCGTCTTTACAGCAAGTGATATGGGATACAAAGCAATTGGAATAGAGAAAGACAATACCTTTTTCTATAATGCTTTAAATAGACTAATAAATATGGATTTAACCCGACACGATCGACACGATGAAAATGAAGAAATTGAAAGTGAAGATGAAGAATGAAAAATATTTTTTGAAATTGTCATCTAACTTTGAAAATTAATTTTTGATAGACTAACTTTTACAATTTGGGCAGAACCGATCGTGTCGACCATGTCGGTCGCCCTAGACAAGAACCTACGAATAATTTACCTTATATCAATAATGACAACATTGGCATTAAAGGGCGACTGTTTAGAAGTAATGAAAGAACTTCCAGACGCAAGTGTGGACTGTTTTATGTGCGACTTACCTTTTGGAATATTAATAAATCAATCAGGTTCATCGAAGAAAGAAGGTTCATCAGCAGACTGGGACATCAAAATCAACTTGGAACAGTTCTGGACGCAGGTGAAAAGATTATGTAAGAGTGAAGACACTCCAGTGATAATGTTCTGCACGACATCGTTCGGCGTTGAACTGATAAACAGCAACCCTTCGTGGTTCAGATACGATTTAGTATGGAACAAGTTGCGTAAGGTAGGTCATTTGAATTGTAATAGAATGCCTATGAGACAGCACGAGAACATTTACATATTTGCGAAGAAGGGAGCATACTATAAACGCATCGACGAGATAGAAGAAGGACGAACAGGGTATAGTTATAAAGCACAGAAACCGATACAGAACTCGTGCTACGGAACATCGGATAAGGTCGCATGTAGTCAAGAAGACGGTCATAGAGTTGTTGCATCAGTACTAAACATAGCAGGAATTCAAAAACAAGGGAATCACCCAACAGAAAAACCAGTAAGTCTTTATGAGTGGTTATTGAAGCGTTATTGTAAAGAAGGAGGAGTTGTAGTAGACCCAACCGCAGGTTCATTCAACAGTATTATCGCATGTAAAAATCTGGGTTTAATAGGTATAGGTATAGAAATGAACGAAAAGTATTTCAAGAAAGGGTGTGAGAAGTTGGGTCAAGAAGTCCCCGAAGTGTAAAAAGACATTATGTTTTTTATTTTGTTTTTTAATTTTTATGCTCTATAAACTACTTCATAATCATCAAATTCGTCACCTTCTTCATCAAATGCTTCGTCGCATAGTTTTTTGAATGCTTGGAAGTGTTTTTGTATAGTATATAACACCATAACATTACGGCGTTCATAATAATGCATATCAAATGAATATTCATTTTTATTTACGCCGAACATACCTTCCTCTTTTTCGTCAGGGACTTTTAAATAAACACATATATATGGGTCATTCACTGCCATTTTAAATAATTTACTTTGATTTACAAATTCCTCAGGCGTTCTTATATTGTCTGGATAATCATTATACTCATCTTCCTCGACCTTTTCTTGTTCTTTGGCACGAGCGTCGTCCGCCATTTTTAAACGCATATCTATTACTTCTTGCGTTGTCATCCCTTTCAATGATTCTTTTAGAATAAGATTACCTTCATACAACCAACCTTCTTCTATTTGACCATTCTGTCTCGCTTCTGGACCTATAAATAAACTTCTTTCTCCGACTTCTTCTTTATTTTTTTCACCTTGATCGTATATTATTGCTCGACTACGCAATACTCTGACTTTTGCGTTAGGGTATAAATGATATAATGCCCTCATAAAATCATCTATTTTACCACTTGCGACGAACATTTCACTTATTACATTACCTCCTCTTCGTGTAATTCTATATTTTTTACCTGCTAATCCAGTTTTTCCAGTTGATAATCCAGTTTTTCCAGTTGATAATCCAGTTTTAGTTGCACGATTCCATTGTTGATTCATACTTTCTTTCATTTTTGCTCTTATAATGCTTATGTGTTGTGGGGGGACTATCAACAACCATAATAACTCACGGATCCGTTTTGATGATTTTGATAGTAAATAATATTTACTATCAAAATCATCAAAACGGATCCAAGAGTTCCCTAGTAAATGTATAGTCCCCCCCAAGACACAGTATAAGAGAGCAAGAATGAGACGCAACAATAACCGCAACAATCGCAACAATCGTAATCGTAATCAATCTGGACAAGCAAGAACAACTGGACAAGCAGGTACAACTGGACAAGCAGGTACAACTGGAGAAGCAGGTACAACAATACAGGTAATTAATCCCCGAACTAATAGTGTATTTACGGTAAATAATGTTCCAAGTCATTTGAGAGGTGAAGCATTAGCACGCTACTGCCTTTCAGTATTAATGTCAGAAGAAGAAGAAGAAAAGAAATTGGACAACGACTTAATAAGTAATATTAGCACATATATATTCCATAAAATAATAACAAATGATGAAATGGTAGAAACAATAAGAAAGGGTTTTAGAGAAATGGAATGGTTAGAAATGACCGAAGAATCAAGAGCAGAAGTAAAAATGGCACAAGTAATATTTAACATTATGGTAGCATTCAAAGATGACAAGGAAAATTACTTTAAAATGTGTAATGAATGGAATGAATCGAAAAAGCATAGACTACCATACTATCAAGCATTATGGCATTCAACTATAACCCTAGATTTAGAAAGAAGTATGGAAAGTTTATTCGATCGTAAAGATATTATATCAGACCAAAAGTATTTAGTAACCAGTAATTTATATGGACATGTAAAGAAGTTGCGTGATTTTATAGAAGAGAACTATGATGTAAAAGTTGTATATGGTGAATAAACAAAAAACAATAAGTAAAGAAAATTAAGAATAATGTCTTTTTAACTTACAAAGATGCCTCGATACTTGAATGATCTGACGCCCGAAGAAAGAAAAGAGTTCGCCGAACTTGATAAGAAACGCCGTGAAACAGTGGGCGAGGAACACTTGAAAGCACTTGTTGAGTTCTTATGCTTTATAGAAGAAAAACTCAACCGTGAAATGATTCATGCGGTTATAGAAGATGAAGCGAAGTTAGGTAATGTTGTTTTTGTTGACGCATAGTTTATGGGTCTTCGAACCACCAACTTCTACTTTTGAGATACTGTTCCATCTTTTGATTATCCATTTCATAAACAGTATGTGTGCGTGAACCTGACCGTGTTTTTACTAATGCACCCTCTTTTATAAAGTTTCGTAAATGGTGACCGATAGTGT